>Ga0247778_1000086_pt1 | contig 156111 bp, 196 predicted proteins | sample UWRJL049202B5_FD_179939 | JGI IMG/M metagenome (GOLD analysis project Ga0247778, IMG submission 179939) | Plant litter microbial communities from Arlington Agricultural Research Station in Wisconsin, United States - UWRJ-L049-202B-5 | ecosystem: Environmental > Terrestrial > Plant litter >... | reverse complement strand
CTACGCTGCAACGATACTGCGCGGCGGGTTACTCGTTACGAACATGGGAACAAAAGTCCGTGCCTTCAGGGTATTTCGCTCAACTTTTTTGAACATTATTAATATAATAATTTTTTTGACGGATTATAATACTTTTGACATTTATCTGTTTATATGTAAAATTATACAAAGTTATATCAAATAATTCTTTTGATTCTTTGAAGTGATACTAGAAAAACCTTGATTTTGGAGGGGTTTTTTAGCGAATAAAATGCCCTGAAGGCACGGACTTCTGTCCCCATGTTCGTTAGTAACCTAGTCGCTAATAGTTACAGTGCCTCAGGGCGCTAAAGCTCACCAACGGTCACAAAACTCAGCGCACGGGTGAGCAAAATTAGCGAGCCAGTCCCATGCTAGACAGAGAAAGCAGCAGCGCGAGCCAGTCACTGTCGTTTCAGGGGTCGTCTCATCAATAACTTGCCTTCAGCGCCTGTTTAGGCAGGACCATTCCGTAACCTCGTACTGAAACCTCTCAAAATTCTCTTGGCTCGAATGTACTGCTTGTACACAGCTGTTCTAAAATTCGGACATAGATCTGAAAGGAAAAGTCATCCTGAGGTTCAAAAGACTTTTTACATTCAGGACAGGGTTGGCACGGGCCTACGACAACACCCCAAAATCTCACGATATGTTCTTGCTAGCCCAGCTCTTTCCTCTTACCATGTCCTTTATACATTCATCAGAATGACAGCCCAGTATACACCTGGCATTATCCGTGGAGCCGATCACCTTCCAATTTTGCCTTTCGCTCAATATTCTCGAGGCAATGGACCCCCTCAGCGTCACTGCAAGCATCATAGCTGTGCTCCAAGCGACAAGTGCGGTTGTATCCATCTGCTACGATTATAGTTCAGCCCTAAAGGGCTCCTCATGGGAGCTACTCAAGGTCATAGACGAAGTGAGAGATCTTCGCAATGTTTTGGAAAGTGTCGAACGTCTCGCGAGGCAAGACGAAAGTTCAAACTCTGCGGAGCCTCGTCTGCCCTCTCTGAGACTCCTGTGTAAGCCTGATACAGGATTGCTGCCACAGTGTTTGAGGGAGCTCAATGACTTGGACAAGAAGCTAAGGCCACCTAATTATCCGAGTGGGTCGAAGAGGAGAGCCCTAGTCCAAGCATCAGGCTGGCCATTGAAGAAAGGGGCCGTGGAAAAGACGCTTATCAATATTGGACGATTAAAATCGACATTGGCATTGGCTCTTACAGCAGATGAAACGTAAGTCCTGCCGGTTTTTCTTGACGCCTCAGCTTGTCCAGTAGATATAAAGCTCACTCTTCTAAAGGAGTTTGATGATCGCAATCCAGGATACTTCGACCGCCATTCTTGAAAACACAGTCCATACTCAAAAAAATGTCAGTTCATTATTTGACACTGTGACATTGAAAAATCTAGGTACGCTCCATTCTGCTCTCTTGGAAATTCATATTTATTAGGACTATTCAGAGGATCTCCGGGAGAAGATTTACGAGTGGCTTTCGCCACCGGATCCCTCTTCAAACTATAACAAAGCCCGGGGACTGTGTCAAGTAAGAACTGGCTCATGGTTTATCCAAAGCAATGAATATGCTGATTGGATTGCGGGGAGTAATTCCTTCCTCTGGTTACACGGCATACCTGGATGTGGCAAGACCATTCTATGTTCTACTATTGTTGAGAATATTATCGGTTCTTGTCAATCAAAACTAGCAAGCGAAGGATATCTCGGCTCTGAGTCTGCTGTCTTACAATTCTACTTCGACTTCAATGACATCGAAAAGCAGAGCCACGAAAAAATGATATGTTCTCTTATCATGCAGCTTTGCTCGGGCTGTGCAACAATACCACGACCGTTGGAGTCATTATATACATCTTATGTAATCAGCCAACGCCAGCCCACTACAGAAGCTCTTCTAGCCACTTTGAGAGAGCTGGTACAGGATCACCAAGATGTGTTTCTAGTGATTGACGCCTTGGACGAATGCAACGAGAGAGACGAACTTCTATCTGCCTTGAGTGTAATTGCGGAATGGAACCTAGGAATGCATATCTTAGTAACAAGCAGAAGAGAGGCCGATATTGGGGAAACTCTCAGCCGGATTGGACCGAATAATGTTAGCATCCAGAGCGCGCTCGTGAACAACGATATCCGAGCCTATGTTCAAGAGAGACTAAATAACGATCCGAAACTCAGACGGTGGAAGAAGAAGAAATTGATTCAGGATGAAATTGAGACGACATTGATGGAAAAAGCTGGAGGGATGTAAGACAACGTTCTCTTGCTAGTGGACTTTGCTGTAATTACTTTGGCTAATCTGAAAACTAGGTTCCGATGGGTAGTGTGCCAGCTTGATGCGTTAGGGAAATGCTTAACGATGCCCATGCTTCGGAAGGCGCTACAATCCTTGCCAAATACGTTGGATGAGACGTATGCTCGTATACTACATAATATTGATGAGTCTTGGAGTCAATATGTGATCCAGATTCTCGAATGGCTGGTTTACTCTGCAACGCCGCTGAAATTGACAGAAGTAGCTGAGTTAGTGGCCATCGATATCGACGACGATCCACCTTTTGATCCAGATAGGCGACTTTCGGACCCAAAGGACATACTAGCAATGTGTTCAAGCCTCATTACCATGAGCAAAGAGAAATCCAGAGGAACTCAAGGGGAAGAGAGGATTTATGAGGATATAACTCACGAGTATTTCGAATACGAAGACATCGCATACGAGCCTACAACAAAATCAAAAGACGGCGACGAGAGCATCGAAACCAAAGACTCCAAAATAATCGTTCGACTTGCACATTTCTCTGTCAAAGAATATCTTGTCTCTCGGCATTTGACAGTGGGACCAACACTCCAATGCACGATCTTAGAAACTCCCGTCAATGCAACCATTGCTGAGACATGCCTTGTGTATCTGTTCCAGTTTGACAAACCAGACTCTCTGACGCCTAAGTCTCTGGAATCATTCCCACTCCTCAGCTATGCGGCGAGAAATTGGATTACACATGCTCGAATCGCTGGTAATCATTCGCAACGGCTTGCTGCCATGATTGTGACACTGTTTCTTAATCGAGGAGACGTATACGAGAACTGGATCCGCATATTCGACCCCGAGAAGAATCGCGACCGCCCATCGGTGTGGCAGTATTCTATTGACCCGTGTTCTCCATTGTATTATTGCTCCCTAGGAGGGCTGCTTGAACCTGCAAAGCAACTCATACAAAAGGGGGTCAATGTCAACTCCCAAGAGGGAGATCTAGGTTGTCCCCTTCTAGCTGCCCTTTCAAATCAGCACGAAGATATCGCCAGAATATTAGTAGAATCTGGTGCAGATGTGACGGCAAGCGCTCCAGACTGGCATGTGGGAATGACTGCGTTACATTGTGCGGCAAGAGATGGATATTTGTTTCTTGTGGAAAATTTGCTGAGCAAAGAAGCTACAGTTGAAGCAAAGACTGATTCAGGAGAGACGCCGCTGCACATGGCCGCAGAAAATGGGCATATGGAGATTACCCAGCAGCTAGTAGCTGCTGGAGCAGATATTGAGGCTCAAGATAACTCTGGCAATACTCCACTTCACAATGCTGTTTACAGTGGAGATCGCTCGATGATGGACCTATTACTGGGGAAAGGAGCAGACTTGAATAAAAAGGACGATCTCGGACGAACACCTGCATACATTGCTGTCGAGACAAGACGACTTGATATACTTCACATTTTGTTGAATAGAGGTGCAGAGACTCGGAGTGAAGATATACGGGGACAGACATTAGTTCACTACGCTGCTGCGAATGGTCTTGCAGATATTGTTGAGCTGCTGCTAGATGACATGGATCTGCGAGACAAGCTCGGAAGAACAGCACTTCACCTTGCCGCTGATGCTGGATACACAGAAGTGGTAGCGATACTGCTTCGTGCAGACGCGGAAGTTGAGGCGCAGAGCACCAGTGGCAAAACGCCTCTTTACTACGCTGCTGTAGCCGGGCATGTACCCGTTGTTCAACGATTGCTTGAAGCTGGTGCAAGTCTCAAGGCGCGAGACAGATATGGCGGAAGCATATTATACGCTGCAGCTACGGCTGGTGAGCCTGCCGAAGATGCCGTTGACGTTCTATTAAATGAGATAGAGTTCCGATCAGGCCTTGGGCGAACCTTACTACATCATGCTGCAGCGGCGGGTGATGTAAATATGGTGCAGCTTTTGGTCGGAAGGAACGCGGACCTCGACGCAAAGACGGCCGCTGGGGAGACGGCGCTGTACCTGGCAATGGCGAAAGGGCACGATAAGATTGTGCACTCATTGCTTGCCGCGAAAAAGCCCCACTATCATCGTGGCAATCATCATCGCAGAAATCGGTACATGTTCGACGCCCTCTATGATAAAATTGTGCAATCGCTACACGTTGCAATACCAGATTTAGAACTGCAGACAGACAATTCTCGGTCCCCCACGGATAGCAGCAGCTCTGAAACTCCTTCTTTCTTGTTTCACGAAGGTTTTCTTCCAGAGAGAGTTGCCAGGCGTCAACATTAGAGCATCCCAAGTAAGGGAACGAAGAATGTTATTTTTAGTTCTTGATTGGATACTAGTACAGAATATGATGCCCCTCAGCATATTCTATTATATACTGGTGCAAGGATTGCGAATTGCAACTCCAACGCCTATATGGCATCGTTGTATCTTCTTCTCGAATTCGATCAATCATATAACCCCGAGATATCATATCTCCCCACCTGATTTGACAATAGATTAGTAAACCAAATCGCGTCACCTGGTCCGTAGTTGATAGCAACATCGATATAAGGTGGAATATCGCCGAGAACACCTGGCAACCCAGCCTGCGCCAAGGTATCCGGAAGCGCAACATAACTGAACTCATCGGTGTTCGTATCAAGACGAGATAGAACATCACTGGTGAAAGAGCTAAGCCAGACGCCGCCGTACTTGTCGATCGTATCTTCCGAACCGAGCAATCCTGGCTGATCGGTATGGAACAAATGGATCTCGTGTGTTTCCATGTTGATTCGGCCAATGCCGTTACCGACGAACAGAGAGAAGTAGATGAAACCATCCCGTTCAGCTCGTATTACCGCCGGAAATTGCTCAAGCTCTGGGAGCGGGTATTCATTTGTTACACCAGTCTTAGGGTCGTATGTCAAGATCTTGTTCCCGGCTAGTTCCGCTACGTATACGACGCCGGTAGAGGCGACATACAGTCCCAGAGGTAGTGCCAAAGGTGTTGGTACTTCGTGTGGTGTTATCTCTTCTGTTGCAAATGAGAAGAAGGAGAACGTGTTCCCCGTCGTGGCAGTGAACCAAATGCCATCTTTGGCGGAGTAAAGATCGTTGAAGTTGAGAAGATCACCAGCAGGATTCGGAGGGTTCGGCTCGAAGACATCAATCTTCTTGGTCGTCGGATTTATGCGAACAAGTTGGTTCCGGATACCATTGCCAGCATAAAGATTGCCATCAGCGCCTGTTCGAATAGCACAAGACAACGCCGTTCGATCGGTGACTGACTTCAGAACACCAGGAAGCTGGATAGTGTTGTTGTTCAAAGGTGTTGTGAAGGGGATGGGATACTCGTCGATACGTCCCGTGACTGGATCAATACGGAAGATAATGTTGTCGAGAATGCCCTGGCCCCAAAGAGCTCCGTCTGGGCCGGCTGCTAGGTCGCACGGTCCAACAAAAGGTGTAGGCAGGTCATACAGGGTAAATCGGTCGCTGGCACGATCCTCAAGCACGGGGCTGGCGAAAACAGTGAGACCTGGCAGGGCCAAAAATGATAACGGAAGGACTTCGAAACGCATCTTGCAAGTTGATTCGGTGGCGATAGTTGTGCACAAGGCTGGGTCGAAGAGACGCAAGGTACTTGAGGTACTTGTATTGCAAAGCTTGATAGGTGAGCTAAGCAAGTTTGAAGCACTAACGGAAATAAGCTACATCATGAATGCTTAGTTCATCGGATGGTGGAGGGGAAAAAGAGATGTGGTGATCTCCTCGGCAGATCATCCTTAGCGCTGGCAACTGCATGGGGTAACCGCTCAGTCGGTCGATGATCAGCAAGTAGGTATACCATTTCCAGTTGGTACATAGCGGGGAAAGAACGACCAAATTCACCATGACGACTCCCCTCTTTCCATAACAGAGCCTTAAAAAACTGTAATGTAAGCTGAATTCATGTCACTGACTTTGGACGCGAGAAAGGGAACCTCATTATTGACAACTTGCATACGGGAGGGATTGGGGGGAAGGGGGGCACCGATCTCAAAACCACCGTGGACTCTTCAGACGAATATCGCCGCCAATTGAGAATTCAGAGCACAAAGGACCGAATCTTACCGGCTCGCCCTTTTGCTTGGAAATTTGAACGGCATTACAAAAGGCGATATATTCCTAGAACTTGAACTTTTGCAAGGTCTACCCCTGTTCCCTTAATACTATGCAGTGTCAGGTGTTCATTTACTGCCAGATTTGAAAAATCAAACTGCTTAAACTCTTCGTACAAGCTTCCTGTTGAATTTATGAAATCATGATCCTCTACAAAAAAGACAAATTTCACTGCAGTGGCCTCTCAAGTATTTCCCATCTCCAGGCTATCTTCGTGTCCTTTTCCTGACCAATTTATGTGTCGGCGGACCTATGTCCCGGCTGCTTTTGGAGCCCGCCAATTTGTCATTGGAGACATGCCCATCTCAGCAAATACACGGTAATTGTCCGGGTTTGTAAGAGTTTATTTTCTTGGGCCAGTCTGACACATTTATTAAATTGATAACAGTCGTCTTGATCGGTCCCTGCTCCAGGGGTTAGCCAGTGGCTGCTGCTTGAGTTACCCTTCAACAGTACTTTAGCCTCCTTTCCCAGTTCAACAATGTCAACAAACTCAGTGCCTGGGAATGAGCGCGCAACTGAGAGTCAACACACATGTACAGGCCAGGACCTTGGCACAAAAGTTCAAGGATTATGAAAATTTTTGTCTCTAGGCTCCTTCCCCTTTTCCAATCCTACGAATGCTGAGCCGCTACTTTGCCCCTCTTGTTATATCTACCCAGGATGCCGGACTGGGCTGTACTGCATAAAAATAGGTGGCCAAACAACTTGGTCCGTGCGTCCTCCAGCTTCCCAACTTCAATGCCATGTTCTTCGTTGACTTCCAATTCTTTTCTTATTCGCAGCTACAAATTTGGCGCGACCATGAAGCTAATACGCACATATCTTAGCACCCTTCATCGCAAAGGCCAAATCCGACCTCTAAATCTATTTATCAAGGCTCGCGTACTGGTACCTGCGGATCTGGAACAGCCCTCACTGGCACAGCTACCTGAGGAAGTTTTACTGCTGATCCTCAGCTTTATCAACGATAAAAATGACTTCCGCACAATAGCCGCAGTCAGTTCCACCTTCTATCAGAAGGCGCGGCGCATCCAGAGCCACACGGTGCACGTCGACTTGGGCAAGAGCCAGCGCAGCCAGGCGCGGAGCCGTTTCGATGTCCTTGAGCGCAATCTTCTGTTCCCCGCCGTCCGCGTGCTCAAAGTTAGAGCCAACAGTTCACCGATAGAGGAAGCAGGGGAAGAAGATGCGGAAGGGCATGAGATCTTGACCCGTTTGGCAAACATGCTGCCCTACATGGCTGGTTTGCGTGACCTACACTGGCTCATGCCCTCACACACCTATCGTGATTGGCTTGGGCAAATGCCCGCTCCCATTCCTCGTATAGTTCTCAATAGCATACCCCCGCAAACAAATCTACACACAGCCATCGCCGTCAAGGACGAACCGCTTGATCGGCTGCGTGCCTTCCTGGCCCAGCTCGTGGACAACAAAAACCTCTTCTCCCTCTCCGTCCACATCGCCTTCGTCAATGATCAAGAGTGTAGTGCTACGCTGCGCATCTTGAAACAGATACTGCTATCATGCCCACGTCTCGTCCGCATCCCATTACTCTTTGTAGGGCAACCTAGCCGTCCTCCTCACGGCCGCGCAGATAGCCCTGACTTCGGGGCCCCGTATTGCGGACTAGGCTTATCTAGGGGCGAGAGACCACCGCCGTTAGAAGAGCTAGGACTCATGGAATATCCGTGGGGATATGAGCGTACAGCAGCTTTCCGTCCTCGTTACAGTTTGGGGTATTCCGAGAAGGGCAACGAGATTCAGTATTAGGCCGATACATTCGACTGGTCGCGACTGCACAGGCTGAATGATATCTCTGAACACTTGGCCATGGCAATAGCTCCAAAATTAACGGCTCTGAAAGAAGTCCACTATACAGACATTGGTCATATCACCTGGGATATGACTGACTTTCTGGAGCGGATCCCCACGGCCCTGCACGTTTTTATTGTCCCCGAATGGCTCCATATCAGCCAAAGACCTAGTGCTATTACCCAGCATGGATCAACGCTGCGCAAATTAACCATTAGTTCCTTTGGGCGGCGGAGGCCAGATGATATTCTTGTAACAGATGCAGATCTAGTCCTCTTGTGCAAAGGCCTCCCCCACCTAGAGGAACTAGGCTTAGACCTTGATAGGGATAAAGCCAAGAATGATTGGCCGTACAATACACTCGATATTATTGCGGGCTTTCCGTCCCTACGACGCATTCAATTGTCTTTCGAGCTGAGCGAGAGATATCTTCCGCCGTCAACTCCGCTAGTCACTGTTTCTGCAGCACGTCAACTTTTCTCTTACCTCCGGGAACGGAACAAAAACATATAATGCCTTCAGCTCTACTCGGGTATTCCGAACTCGTCTAATGGGTGGACATTGTTTGGACAGCCTACTTGGGAGATGCAAAATTCTATTCGCCTGGTGTGCGAAATTTCCTCGCGTGAAGTTGATGCAGGCGACGGATTTGTGAGGGTGACGTGTCCGGATTTCGATGCAGCGATGAATACGGAGCTAAATCGTCTTAGCAAGGCAGTCAGGGTAGGCAGGAGAGGTGTAGCCAAGAATGCGAAGAGGTTATTGCTTGAGGTTGCTCTCGATGGACCGCTTACTCTAGACGAATGGGAAGCTTGGAAGAACTTGATGTGGGCCCGGCAGAGGAGGGCTCAATGCTGGAAAGTAGATGTGTTCAAGAGGCTCGTTTCAAGTGCTTTGCCTTGTATGTAAACTGCATTGAAGTTACCACTTTCGCAATAGGTTAAGCAAGGAGCATTCCAGAGGTAGACTCAGAAACCTGCTTTTATGCACATTAAGGCAAGTCTAGCTTGCGGTCATTTTCCACCCAATCTTGCACAAAAAGACTCAAAAGAACCTATTGGAAATTCGAGACGAAAAGGGACAACACTCAGCTCTAGGACACAAGTCAATTCTCTCCGTGTAGTTGAGGAGCATGGGACGCTACCGTATTAGGCTTAGCATATAAGTACCTTCGAGAATTGCATTTGCAATGACTCCTCACAGTTCTCAATACATCAGCAACGAAGTCGAAAGGAGGTATTTTAGGAAAACTCGGAATGCGGAGAGGAAATTGAGAGTAGAGCGGAGCGGAGCGGCTCAGGGGCTGCTCGCTTATTACCCTGTCCCAAGGCTAGCTTGATTCGGACTAGTTGGCTGCGTCATCGGGACAAGGACAACCTGATTTCGAAATACGCGTAAGTTGTGTGTATCACTACCCCTCAATTCGCCTTCATGTATCTCACTTTCTCCTCTTGTCCAATGATTCACTTCTCTCAAGAAACTCCTTGATCGAAAAACACGTCATCGTACAATCCTAGACGTACTCCTTTATATATCTATAAACATCCAGTATGGCAGGCCTCGGACGATATCTATACAACACTCTTTCCAATACTCTTTGGAGTTCCCCCTCAAATACCGACGATATGGACGAACAATGCGAAGACAAAGCTTCATCGAGTACTCCCAAAACTCCTCCGCATCAACTATCCGTTAAAGATGTCTTTGAAGTCAAACAGCTTCTCTTTGACCGCTCTGGCCTTCCACTGGAATTGATAGACGTCGTGATTGACTTTGCGGAGTACTGGCCTTATACCTCTACCGTACTTTCTCCCCGTCCGGAATCTCCACTGTACGTGAGGTCTGGCGCCGGCCACGAGAACGTATTTCTTGTCAGTGATGTCCTTGATTATCATATGATCGTTCTCTAACTGAAACAGTTGCGAACTCTACCAGTAGGCTTCCCCCAAGCAGGACCTGAAACGAAATACTCCACTACAGCTATCCCACAACCATGGCCCACACAATCCGAAATCCCAAACGATGCAATAGATGATGTCTTGTCGCGATGGGCGGAGACCTTCACGCCGAAAGGGGAATATCCTTGCCGCAAGATAGTTTTTACACTGAAAAGTCATGATCAAGGCTGGGGCGGAAGTTACGCAGATAAAGGGACATATAGGGGATCATTTACATGGTTCGACGTTGGTCTAGAGCGGGTCAAGGCATTCCGAGCAGGTAGGCTCTGTCTCAGCTTGTGCCATTCTGGAAAGCAGCTAATAAACGCAGACCCAGATGACAAGGAAGAAACCCAAAAAGTCGGCCCTAGTCCTCAGTTTTATCCATTCCCCGAAGACGAAAGTTCTGATCGCATCACCTGTTGCCTAAGCACAGTGCTACCCCGCATTGCCCCTACGTACTCATCTACACCCAATAATGTCAAACCTGAGTTCGAGCATCCTTTACTCCCCGAACGTGGAACCCTTCAACGCAACGTCGTAGCGGAGAAGAACACAAAAGAACATGTCATTACGTGGACTTGTAACGATGATATCCTTCCTGAGTCTTTGGATGGGAATGCGCTCGAAGAGCAAGGTCGTGGCCGAGACACTGGCACGGGAGAATTTGTGAGAAACTTGAAGATTGGGGATGTGGTCACGGTTTGGGCTAAAGCGAGATTTCCGCAATGGACAAACGTTGTTGAGGAGGTTAAGGTTGATGTTTATTGGGCGGTCTAAATTAGAATATTGGATGGCGTATGGGCGGGTGGTTTGGGTAACACATGGGATTGAGCTGGCAAAGCTCCAAAATTGAGCATTGAATGACCTACACGAGCTAATGAGAACAAATAGCCTATTTATCGCGGACTCCGAAGCCTCAGGCGTGAAAACACTATTCGCCGAGTGGCCATCAGGATTCCCTTATTAATTTTTCAGGATCCTTTGTTGGGATTTTCCAGGCCGAAGCTTCCGTCTCTATTGTGGCTCAAATGGGGAACCTCCAGTCACGAACTTGTGAGGCCAAAGGACTGAAGGTTCGTCTGGTCCAAATCACCCGCATACCAATTCTGGAAAGAAGACCCAATGGCAAGTTGCCCTCTACTACGGCTGGTTACACAGCCCTTGACATCCGGTCGAGGCGCGAAATCCAAAATTCTTCGGTCATTTTCCCGTGCAAGGAGCATCGTGAGACAAAGGGCCACCCTTCCCCACCAATTACTTTCCACTATTCGTCGTCGGGTTCTCTTTCCCCACTCTATCATGGCCCAGACTACAAATCTACTCCTTTGTCTCAAAGTTCTTGTCACTTCACAGCCTACTTGAACAGCTCCTTCTTTCTCTGTTTCCCTTCCCTCGATGCCGGAAAGTACAACCCTAACTTCTCAAATTTGAAATTGCAGACCAGTTCTTCAAATCGCAGGTATGCGAAACTCACTCACCATCCCCTTCTTATTCCTCTTCGGCCATGCCGCCTCGGCAACTCTCTCTAATGTCAATGCTACCATTCCATCTCCTTCGCCTCTTAGCCCCCACGAACTCGTAAAGCGCGGCTGTGTCGCCGACTCCTGCTGCAAGGCAATAACTGGGTTCGTTTGATTCTTCGTCTAATCCTTCATGAACAGAGCCAAGCTCTTAATTGATGTCTCTACAGCAGTCTCAGGAGCTCATTTCTTCAGCTCCTTGCATTAAAAGCACATATTGACTCAAGCACAGCACCATATACCCATCTTCCTGCCGCAAGACACACATGGCAGATTGCACCTCTCTCCTAGGCACCTCGACCATCTATCCAGTCGTGACCTCTACCTACATCCGCACAGTCCTCGTCACCATTACTACGAAAGCGGAGACGCGTTCAGCGACTGTGGCGCCGACTATGAAGGCGGCTGGTAGGCTTGCGGCCGTCACTTACGTGAAAGAATGCTCTGGGAGCAGCAGGTGGGCTAGCGCTTGTACTTGTTGGGGGGCTATGGCTGCGGCGACGACGCAGGGGATGGGTGGGGCGAGTACATTGACGAAATGGGTGGATGTTACTAGTACTGTTGTTGTTTCTACGAAGACTAGTAAATGCGGGGTTCCGGGGGCTTCTTGTTTATGATAAATTTGATATATATTTTTGGGATTCCTCGAGGTGTTTTTACTACCTGTGAAGTGAATTTTGGCGTTGAGAAGAGAAAGAAGGTGCGATCGGACAAAGAAACTGGAGGCTCGTGCTGGAGACAAGTTTTTTTTATAAGGCTTATGCCAGACACTTTTGCTGCGCCTGTCCAAGCCGTTCAATATCTCAGATATGTGCTTAATCATATGATAGAAGGCGCTGGAAGTGGTTGCCATGTTATGACTTCGCTTAAGCTCCTGACCGCCGATCTGTCTCCAAAATACTTTCCCCGCTTTCCATCAGTACGCTGAATTTATCGATCTTCAAGTATGGAATCTCTCTTCGTAAAATTTTCAACCTTACAAATTCATGTAAGATTTTAGTTATTCGTGATACTGCCGCAAGGCGGTGAACCATCAGCTTCACGTCCACTCACCACCGGCTCCCGCCTGATCGTTCATCCAACCAATCAACATAGAACAGCAATTCGAAGCCTCTCCCAAACGGATGTTTCCGCGGAGAACTACACATTTCAGCAATAAATGTCGCCACGTGATTGCATGTATCGACATGCAGTCATTCCGTCTCCACCGCTCTCGGCTGGAAGCTCACTAGTTCCGGAAATGATTCCATGGCCGCACCTGACTATAGCTACCTAAGCTCAAACCCCTCAATGTGCAACTCAATCTTTTCACTGCAAAGTCAAGATGTCCCAAACATTAGTCCTCATCGGTAGCGGTCCCGGGATAGGAGTTTCAGTAGCCTCCCTCTTCGCAGCGCGTAAATTCGACACCATAGCACTGATATCACGGTCCGAATCCAGACTCTCAGATGATCGCAACATTGTTCTCAAAGCGGCAGAGAAAGCCGGGAGAAAAGTAGATGTTAAGGTGTTCGCTGTGGATATCACTACGTCTGAGTACGAGAAGACTTTAGAGGAAGTAGCGAAGTTGGGGAGTATTTCTTGTGTGGTGTTTAACCCTGCGCGAGTGGGTGGTGATACATTGTTTGAGCTCGGTGAGGAGCAAATGATCAAGGATTTTCAGGTACATTCTTTCCCAAAGTGAAGTCAGCAGTCCTAACTTATTCCATAGACGACGAATATCGGCTGCTACAAAACCGCAAAATGGGCTATCCGCATTCTCAAGCAAGAGAAGAACGCCAAGCCAGCATTTTTCGTGACTAGCAGTCTCTTTGCCATAGATCCGATTCCGCAGTTCTTCGCGCTGTTGATGGTTAAGAATGCGCAGAGGAGTCTGGTGAAGAGTATTCAGAAGATTCATGGGGAGGATGTGCATATCGCGTTAGTAAATGTGAATGGGACTGTGACTCCGGACGATCCGAAATTGAATCCGGATTTGATTGCGGAGAAGTTTTGGGGTTTGTATGAGCAAGAGAAGGGGAAATGGAAGGGTGAGGTTAATGTGCCGGAGGGAAGTGGGAAGATGTTTAAGGAGTCGGGGTTGGATGCGTGATTGTATGGCGTGGGGTGAAGGATGGTCTACTTGAATACGATATAAGTTTCTGATTGGTTAAAAACATTCTTGGGGGGCGCCATTCAGGTGCATTACTGTATTCATCTGAGGATATGAATAACTACACCTTCAATGGCGGTGATGACATTCTTTTCTACATTCACGATTTGGCGCCTCGATTCTATCTATATATGGCCCATTTCGTTTCACCAAATCTCCATAGATTTACTCCAGCCACTTGATGATTTTTTCTTCTACACAAAGTACAAACTAACAGCCTCAGATCAAACAAAAAAATGCATTCTCTCCATTACAGCTCCTGCAATATCTGCCACTCAAAATTCACAACCTTCGACGACCTCCGCCACCATCGAAAAAAGGAACATCCCAGATGTCCCATCTGCAAAGTCCAATTCAAGAGTACGGAACTCATGTGGCGCCATCGAAATAGTCATTACCAGTGTCGACATTGTTACCAATCCTTCAATACTTCGGATGAGTTGTGGGCTCATAAGGAAAAGCGAGATCTTTCGGGTGTTTGTAGATGAGGCAAAGAATTTTAGGATTCTGTTTGATTTGTCAATGTTGACACAGGTGCAATACTTTCGTATTTCGGATCAAGAAGGGAGAGAATTGATATAATTTGGATTTCAGGATCACGGCGCGGAAATCTCGAGTTGACTCACTAAAACCAGTGCTGTTCATATAAGCCTTTTAAAAACCCGATCCAGACTTCATAAATTCCGTAACCACAACCATTCTCCGTCACTGCCCACCTCATAACACACCTGGAATGAACCTCGCCGTCTTAGCATGCCATTCCTCCCATTCCCTCCCAAATGCCTTCCTCAACATCCTCTCTTCATCTCTAACCCTCATAACCAAGAATGCCACGCCAGAAATACTACTATACCCTAACACAACCCAGACTTTGCTTTCCACCCACTCCTTTTTCATCCAACAAGCCGCAACTCCATCCGGTCTCAAGACTAACAGTCCATTGGTGATAATCACCACAACATTGGCGGTGTAGCTTGGATGCTGGACGTAACGGTAGAGACCGGTGGTGATTAACTTCTTTGGAGGCGCGATGCGGAAAGTGAAGTTCGGGCCAAGATGGGCGAAAGAGAGAAGACGGAGGGTTCCGAATATAAAAATTGCCGAAATGCATAGAATAGTGTGGCTGTTCCAGGTTAATAGCGAGGGGTTCAGGTTCTCGGGGCGTGGACACAGAGATGTGGGGCTTGGGGAGGTGAAAGAGATGGTGAGGATGAGTAGAACATGATAAATACCCAGGGTGACAATGACGATGCGTCGAACGATGAGGAATAGGGGAGCACCCGCTACGAAGATGCGGTCTCGAGTTTTGGTAGCAGCTGGGTGCGGATTTGGTGGCGTGAAGGAGCGGTAGCTCAGATAGGTGACTGTGAGCATAGCGAGGGCCAAGAGGATGGTGGGGTTATTCATTGTGGTAGAAGATGGTTTTTGCTCCGTCTCAGAGATTCATATCTGCGTAGGTGCTTAGGAAAAGCTTCAGATCCAGAGACCGAAAAGCGATAAGTTTAGAAAGAATATGCAAGCCCCCGGATGTGTACGCCAGCTTTTCTCCGCCTTATGAGATTGTGCGAGGCGGGGTTGTGGTCCGTGCTCAAAGTACGCAAGGAAGTCATTTTCATCTCACTTTAATACGGAAACCAGGTATTCGTATAGTGCCTGTTAATGCGGAGGGCATAAATACTGGCAAGTGCTAATGAAATCTCTCGCTTTAGATTGAGAGATTCTGAATGCAATGCCCAGAATCCTAGAGGGAATGCGGGGCACCTCGCTAAAGCCCCCTATTGTTCCTTCCTGAACCAGCCTCATCAATAGGCAGTCGTCTTTCCATTCATTTTGCTTGCATGGCCTGAGCCATCTTCTTTCTGGAAATTGCGATCTGAGTAGACAGTCTCCAAGGATAATCTTCCTGGTCCATAAAAACCTCGCACACCTAATCAAAGTCAACATCACGCCATCAATTGAGTCCATATGTTAGCAATCTTACCTGTATACAGTTTGCACTTCTAAATGTTGGATCTTTCAGAACTTCTTCTAGTTGCTCCACAGTCTTGCAGGCATAGGTTTGACTCTGAATCCCAGTCTCTTCCCTCGCACCGAAGAACTCTAGCATCTTCTGATGATCCCAAAGCATACTAATATCATTGTACCCCTGCTTCTCCCCATGGATAGCTCTCTCAATCGAATATCCATTATTGTTAATAACAAAAATAATCGGCTTGAATCCAAAGCGGATATAAGAACCTATCTCCTGCACGGTCATTTGAAGTGATCCATCGCCAACAAGCAAGATGACTCGACCGGGTCGCTTGAGCTCTTTTGCAGCAACGCATGCGCCGAGACAAGCTCCTACCGTGTAACCGATGGATGACCAAAAGGTTTGTGTGATGAAACTTGTGTTGGGCGCGAAAGTGGCATCGCTCATTCCGAATTGAGCGGTCCCTGATTCGGCAAGAACGATGTCGTTGGGTTGCAGGAAGCGACCGATGCGCTGCCAAATGTAGGACTGAGCGATGGGTCCAGATTTGGAATCATTCAGAAGCGGTGACTAGTCATGATATTTTAGTAAAGCACTATTTGCATAGTAAGGAGATTTGCCTTACCTCAATCTTTGGAAGAGCGTCGGTCTTAGGAAGACCATGCTGTTTTGGATCTTTCTCGAGCTCTTCAACAACACGCTTCAAAACCGGCAAAAAATGAACGCCCTCAAACTTTTTATCTAAGACCGTGCAATAGCCGTGGCCCAATAAAATGAGCTTATCATCTGAGATTTGTCGTGTGAAGCCGCCAGTGTTGGAGTCCGACAAAAGAAACCCAAGATTTAAGATTAAATCAGAGCTCTCCAGAGAATCGGCGCAACCAGGGAAAGAAACTGGATCAAAAGTGAGTATGACTACATTCATACGGGGAAGTATGATGTGTACCTTCGCCATTGTAAACCCCATTGTACTTTGAGCTATTTTCATCAAATACTCCTTTCGACAAAGGAGTAGCGTAGGTTGGAAATTGGGTGGCAGTTGCGAGTCTTTGCGTCAATTCCTGGCCACCGTGTCGAATAGTCAATACATCGGCCAAAATTGCTGGCTTGGAAGAGCCCTTGATTAACTTGAGTATGGAGTTTACAACCTCGTCCTCTTGATCGGTGCTTGAATTAGTAACCTGAGTCTTGAGAGGCTTGTCTAATCGAGACCCGTCTAACGGGATGCCAACCACGTCCATGGGAACATAAATGTATACCGGTTGCCTGGTCTTCACACAAGTTTCAATGACACGGTCAATTTCTTCAGCCATAGTCTTCTCATCCATTAAAATCGTATGGGATTTCCGGATAGGCTCAGCCATGCCGACGTATATCGCGTGGTCCATGTTTGGCTCCATTGTGTGATGGAGAAGAAGTCTCGCTTTTTGTACTACAATTACGGTCAGCAAGGTACACTTTGAACCATTCGGTAAATAATGTTTCTATACCAGCTCTTGCCGGCATTCCAACGATGTGAATCATGCCAGCATGCTCGGCGTAGGCTCCTGCCACCCCGTTCATCGCCGACAGCTCCCCCACTGCATAAGTGGTTACCAAGACACCTGGAATGCCTTTAATTCTTGTATACCCATCCGCTGCATAAGCTCCATTGAGTTCATTGCAAACCCCGAGCCAGTTGAGTCCCTGGACTTTGAAGAGTTCATCCAGAAGCGTGACTGGGAAATGTCAACGAGGGATCGGATGGGCTGAGGGGGATGACACTGACGATTGAAGTCACCTGGAACACCAAATATATGTTCGACACCAAGTTCAGATACTCTCTTGAAGAGGTACTGTCCCATGGAAATTGTCGGCAGCATTGTCAGTATTGGTGGCTCTGTCGCTTGAGAGATGTCTTTCTATCTTTGCTATTCATTAGAACCCAACAATAATCAAGCTTTTTGGACTCTGCTTACCTATTTATTCACTTGAGTGCTCTCTAAGTACGTTGATAAAAATACAATTCTCTTAAAAACTTGGGCATGTGATCTCGGATCTATTCGGCTACTCTCTTGGGTTACGTCCGCTTGATGCGCGTTGGAAAAATGTGAAACCAAAAATGGGCAGCTGGCGGGGGTCTTATGAATCTATATCTAGGACCTCGAGATGCAGGAACGTCTTATCAAGTGAGATGAAGAAGGTAAAGTTTTGCTCGATCAGCATTTAGGTAAATGGAGGGGTCAGCTTACGCCTCTCTGCATGACAGACTGCCGTGTAAACCTAAAGCACTACCGGCGCCTACTCCGTTTCCGTGACCCGCGCTCGTTTAACTAGCCGGATTTGGAAGCTTTCTACCCCTTTTCCTCTGCAACCACTTCCAAAAATCTCTTGTATGACTGGTGAGGCGAGCCAAATATACAAGATGAGAATGTTTGGTATGCGTAAATTTGAATGATTATTCTGATATAGCAATTGGCTTTTTGATTCTAAGCCCCAATTCTAGAAATGATTCAGACGTACATGAAGGGAGTGAAGTGACGTGGAACCAGCAGCTAAATCAGAGCAGGGATCAAATCTTGGCACCTGAAGCTTACAGCTAGTATGTTTGAGAATTGACTGGAAAGTAGCCTAGCAAAAAGGTGCTGAACGTGGTCTGAGAATTCTACACTCCATGCCACCCAGGAGTTCGCCACAACATCTGTTCTTCCATTTCAACGAACCCTGCAACAATTAGCTTGAAGAATCTAAAATACGTGATATGAAGAGCAAGACGTACACTTTGAAAAATTGGAAACTTTCCCGAAATGCATCAGGGGCGGAGCAAACTCATTTGCTAATATCTATAAAAAAAAGACCGAAGACTCAAAGTCAGTCAGGGAATTTGAGGGATAGCAGACATTATCAATAACACGAGGCAATATATGAAAATTTTTGTAAATCGAAGTTGTGAAATGAAAGCTCCTCATGCGGCGTGGCGTCATCGGTCTGAAAAGCAGGAAGAGAAGGAAGGACAAGAGGATATAGAAGAAATCCAAAGGTACTGCCCCGGGTTTCAGAAAAGGGTGATGTAAATTCATTCATTTGTCAGTAGTCACAAACACTTCAATACCCATCCCACTGCGAACCCTGGACTCCCATTCATACCACCAAACGCCATGAAATGCATCCATACCACAAATCACACCATACACCACATCCCAATACCACTATTCCCACAGCCCATCCATCTCAGCCATAGCCTCCAAATCATCATCAAACTCCTGACTCTGCACAACCGGCTTACTAACAATCTTCGCCGGCTTCTCTACCCTCATAGCTTCTTCCTCGGCAAGCAACGCATCAATATCATCCATATCATCATCCTGTCCTGCAGAAGCCTTCGTAGTTGTAGCAGCGGCTGGCTTCTCAACCCTCATAGCCTCCTCTTCCGCCAACAATGCATCCATATCATCCATATCCTCATCTTGCGGTGCCGTAGGTTTAGCAGCCGGTTTCGAAGTCCTCATCGACTCTTCTTCCGCTAACAACGCATCAATATCATCATCCGGAAAGTCATCATCACCCATACTCCTCGCCGGTCCAAAAAGACTACTTCCTCCACCCCCAGTAGTTGCAGTAGCTTGCTGAGTCCTCACCCCTCTAGGCGAAGCACCATAAATATCCTCCTCATCCTCCTCACCAAACAGTTCCGTCTCCCCCCTAACGACCGGCGTCTTCATCCTCTCCCCCTCCCTCTTCTCAAAAATCGGCGCCACCCTCTCAGCCGTCTTCCCTTTCTGCTGTTCCCTCCCCGGAACAGGAGGTTCATCAAACAGACTATCTTCATGAACGCTACTGCGTGGTTTCCCTTCGTTGATCCATTCCATGCGCGCGTTTTGGATTATTTTCTTGTGGCCTGCTTTTTCGACCATGGCGAGGGCGTCGAGGAAGCGGGCTTTGGGGAAGAGGTCGTCGAGCCAGAGTTGGTAGAAGGCTAGGAGGCGGGAGGCGTCTGAGTACTGTTTCTTTTGCGTTAGTGAAAGTAAAAGAGAGTGAGCAGTAGAGACGGTGGAAAGTAAGAGGGAGAAATACTTCATGTCCCTTCCCTTTAAACTTCAAATGTTCCCTCGCTTTTTTCCTCAACTTCGGAATCCCAGCCGCAGAAAGTAATCTATTTGCCCTTAGCAAACTCACACCATCTTATCTTCGCAAAGAACTAACCTATGTTCATCAAGCTTCACCCTCGGCGCCCTCGGTTTACGCGTAACCTCAACCTCTTCATCAAGACCCAATGCATCACCACTTTTGCCCTTCTCCTTTGAAGTATTGTTTGACGAGGTCTTATCTTGAGGCACTTGATAATTGTTGCCAAATGGATCCGTAGGGTCGTCCAACTCAATATCGTAGTCATTCAAATCATCGAATTCGTCGCCGCCGGCTGAGGGACCGCCTGTTGGGAGGGGTGGGCGTGCTACTGCTGAAGACATTTTGTCTTTTTTTTTTCCTTCCTATCCTTTCCGCTGCCTCTTTTCCTTCCAAATCGTAATCAATTCGTAACCGTGTTGTGTTCAATAAGTCTCCAGATCATAAAAGTCGCATAACCATTCTCGCGTCTCGCGTTTTAGAGGGGGACGCGACTTGAAAAGTGCATAAACCATCCTCTCGCCCACCGTATCGAAAGTCCCAGCCCAGCCACACTAGCGTCTAATCCTCGAACGACATACCAGACCTCTCAGCAAACTGTACACCGCAATTGTGAGCGCAATTGGCCCGTCACCATGTCGAACGTCGAGCAGAAGCCCTACGTGCCTGCAAAGAGAATCCCCACCGAGTTCCCCGTAGGTCTCCACCTTTGCAGAATGAAGTTCGAGCTTGGCTAATGTGTGCGGGATAGCTTATTGACAGTGACCCGTAAGCTACCCTACCCTGCCCAGGACGATGAAAGGCGACGAGAAGAGCGAGAGAGCGATAGAAAGAGAAGGAAAATAGACTGATAAATTAGCACAACAGACATTTCAAAAGAGTAGTCTCCTACGCCCGCCCATCCGACTATGCTGTCGGCGCCGGCATGTTCGCATCTGCGCCCGTCGCCTTGCTTCTGATGGAAAAGCTGCAGCCATCAATGGTAGGCAAAGGTGGATTTGCGCCCGTGATGCGGTTGACGGGGGCAATTGGACTCGCTGCTGGATTTTTGACCTTTTATCAACGTTCTGCTTGTTCGTCCCCTTCCCCCCTTCCCCTTCCCCCCTTCCCCTCCCCCCTTCTTCTCCCTCCTCCCCTCCCAAACCCCAAGAAAAACAACCTAGCTAACCCTTCACGAAAAATCAGTACGCTTCTACGGCTTCACCGAAAACCGCCGCGAAGAACTAATGGACATGCGCGAGATGGTAACCAAAGTGAAGGCCGGCGAGCCATTGTACGGTACATCGAGCACCACGCCTTATATCCAGGGAGTAGCGAGTCGGAACTCGAGGTACACGGCTGTGTGGTTCCATATCATTCCGTGGTTTAACTTTGTCAATCATAATCAGCATGGTGTGGATACGGCAAAGTATTATCAGCAGGCTGAGAGGGAGTTGGCTGCTGAGGGGAAATAATAGAAGGATGAAAAGGAAGGGGAGAGATAGGGCTTTGTTGTACATAGGGAATGGGATTGGCGTATGCTATTGATCTTGTTGAACTTGACTGTAGTGTGAGAATGATTGGTTGTGTGTGAAGGCTGATGAAGACGTTCATTCTGTTTGATTTATCGACACAACTCCAGTGCTAGCCGACTCAAGTCTACTCACGATGTTACATTGCAGAATGCGAAATCTAATTATGGTATTTGTTGCTACAGTAAACATGATGGGTATCTAAATCTATAGCGCCATGCAATGTGAATGCTCCATCTGCCAAAAACTCCACGCTATGCATACCTGACTTTTAACTCTATTTTGCCTCGAGCCTCCGATTCTGCTTAGAAGCCGGGATAATACTAGTATCCATGGCCTCCTTCAACTCCAGAATCTTACTCTCACTCGGTCCACTCCAAGCCACCCTTCCATTTCTTCTCTTTTCCTGGGACCCCGATCTCTTCTCCTGGGATCCTGGTCTCTTCTCCTGAGAGCCCCTCCTCTCCCATTGACCATTTGCTCTGTCACCGAACACTCTCCTGTCATCACCCCTACGTCTTCCATTCGACGATGACGAAGACGCCGATGATGCCCGCCGTGGCCTCCAATTCGTATTCTCCGGTTGCCGTTTCTGCTCAACCTTCTGCTTTGCCTTCGCCTGCTCGGCTTTCATCTGCTCGGCCTTGGCCTGCGCTATCTTCAACTGTTCCGCCTTCTTCTCTTCTCTCTTCGCCTGCTCTTTCTTGGCTTGTTCTTTCTTCAGCTCGATTCTCGCCAGCTCCTCCCTTTTCTTTCTCTCCTCCAAGCTCTCAACCTCCGTTTTAAGGACGCGCTCTCTTTTTGTCCTTGGTTCCGGAGCTATCACATATGCATCAGTCCCATGCCCCCTCTTTCTCTCTTCGTGAAAAGAAAACTCACCTCTGCCATTCTCCTGCACGTAAAATCTTCTCAACATAAGAATAGCCTCCTCCCTCAACCACCCCCCACTAACCTCATAATCACCCTCCTCTTTCTCCCCTTTCTTAACCCTATCCTTGCCCTCCCTATCAACCTCCGTAAACCGTCCATTAGAAACATGAATATCAAGCACGCCCCCATTCCCGCCAAATTTCTCATTACTGCATCCAAAGAAAACCTTGCTGATGCCGAATTGCCTCAGTAAACTAGCACACATGATACATGGCTCTACCGTAACGTATAACGTGCTTTCTTGCAGAATTTTCAGACGTTCCTGAAGAGCAAGAGAAGCGAAGGGTGAGGATGGTGGAGGAGAGAGAAATGAGTTTATAGCGATGAATTCAGCGTGCATGGTGCCATTATAAGTCCTGTTTGTGGCATTCTGGCCGGTGGAGATGAGGGAGTGCGTTGGGTGGAGGAGAATGCAGCCCACTGGTGTTTCGTTGGTTTGGAGGGCATGCTCGGCCTGTTTTTATTAGCCGAATTCTGTTGAGGATAGGGGGAAAGGGAGAGATACCATGGACAGCGCGGTGCGCATGTGGGGGATTGGGTCGGGTTCTGCCATGGTTGGGCTGCATGATGTAGAGGAGAGAAAGCGAGGCGTGAAGAAACGGAGGAGAGACTTCGCGATTGAGAGCGCGAACGCTCTTTCTTGTTCTGGAGGCATGGTTGTTTACTTTGGGAAAGATCGTTTGGCGAAAATGGAAAGGGGGATGGCGGGGGAAATTTTAGGTGGTGTCATGTGGTGTGAGTCACGGGAAAGTTTTCGGTCACTTCCAAGCTGCCATGTTCTGTCTGTGCACCATGTTAAAGAGTGTATTTTTCAAGTTTTACTTACTTTCTGCTTGTAAAAACTCATCTGAAGCTTCATAAGGTGCTCTCTATTTATAGAAACCACGTGCTTTGCCTCATCTCCTTCAAATTCCCAGCATCGCACAGCATAGATCTCCGCAAGGCAACACTCAAACTTCCAGTCAATACTTCCCCAGAAAAAACAACTGCCTAACGCCTCCCTCGATATTTACCCCCTCCCCTCACTCTAATCATTCCCATCCCAATCCCAATTTTCCTTCCCTCCCTCCGTCCTCAAGTTTTTCCGTCCCCTCTCCTGAATTTACCCCTGACTCCATCCAGCATTCTTCCAGAACAAAAAAGTCCCGCCAAGTAGTCAAGCCCCACACTCGCCACAAATTCCGAAACGGACTGCTCGTGCCGCTCGGATAGCGTCTCCGGACCCTGCAGTCCCTTGCGCAATATTTCGCAATCTCATACTGTACTAAAATCCAAAATCCAGGCTCCGTATGCGTGCCGTCTGTTTGAACCTTTGACGATTCGTGGGCTTTCTTCACGGAAAAAACATAACGTAGAAGCAACAGAAGGAAGAGAAGGAAGTTTGTAGGGTTTGAGAAGAGGTCATGAGAGTAAATTGAGCCTCCCAACGCTAATCCTGCTGTTTGTACAAACCCCAACCCCAACTTCAGGAGCGCCGAGAAGCTGGAAATACCCAGCTTTGGGGGTACGAACCCCAACTTCAGGGAGGCTGGGCTGGGCACCACCTCCAACTTTAGGAATGCTTATAGTTTGTTTGTTTGTTATGTATGGGGCTTTTTTCTCCACACCAACATACACACGTTTTTCCGTGCCTCATTTTTACATATACTTCGTGAATGTTGGAGGCGCAAATGTATGCAATTATAGAATTCTCACTGCTTTATCGCTGTTGCGCGGGTTGGGTTGGGTGGCTCGGTGGTATGTGCGAATCACCATGTTTCGTTTTCCGTCAATACATGATAACATCCCGACCTGAACCAAATGCAAGCCCATTTTTTTCAGCCCCTGGCCCGATCATCATGTTATGATCAGCTCAGCGCAGAACTACTATTCCGGGTTACAATTTTTACGACTTTTTGCAACTAAAGGAATAGGCAGGAAGGAAGGTTGGTTTGTTAGGAGAATGCTCATGTGAGGATATCTGGAACGTAGGAGCGAGTGTCCGTCCGGATGCGGTACGTACCTAGGCGTGGGGATAGATTGGCGATGCGATGCGATGCGATGCGACGGGATGGGATATTTGCCGGGCGATATATTGCGGCATCTGGGATAAACGGAGGAGGCTCTAGGCTTCAATATTTCTCTGGAAAATAAAATTTTCTTGCGTGCGAGTGACACTTGACTACGGCTATCATCTCTGGTGTATTGAAGATCTTCACGAGGAGGCGATATTACTGTATTAAGGGGAATGTTGAAACACTGGGAATGTCTTCATAGAGTAAGGGAAACGAGCATTGATGCTTACTCCAGGTGAGGAAACCGAGCCGCAGAATGCCGGGCTGCTGTAAGGGGTATTTTTGTCGTCGAATTATCACTGCGAGAGAGATGCACACCTGAGGCGATGCAGCTCCGAATGAATGCACGAACGAACGAACGAGGGCTGAGGCGGCGTGGCGTACATACGACATGCCATGGCTGAGTGAGATGAAGTACGCTTCGGAATCACACAAAATTCAAAATTAATGCGGTATTCGTCTGCCTGTATCGAGTACAGAGTCAAGAGAGTTCGTGACAGAAAATTTATTTAATTTGCAGCACTTAATTTGTGTTGCCATCCATGATATTGTACGCGGGGTAGAAATGTGGAAAATCTCCCGTCCGGACCGGCCAGGCCTGCGGAGGCTCGGGACTCTCCCTGATCATCATCAGACCCCTATTTCTTTCCGAGGAGCTGGTGTGACGAGATTGAAGGGCCATGTGAAACCCCAAAGGCTTTTAACTGGAGCTGGCTGTCGCACGCAAAACTCAGACCATCGTTCATAGTATTGGTCTAGTGAAGGTCTAAAGGAAGGGTTTGTGAGAACAACAACCCTTCCCAGGGGACGATGATGACGCTGCGCAATGTTGGATACTTACGAATTAGTTGGTGGGTGAATACGTACTTCGTAGTGAAGCAATTCGGCCTGTGATTCTGCGGGTTTCTAGTGTTCTATTCATGTCCCAAGCTGCCTCCGCAGTGGGTCCCAAATCTGCATGGGGGGCCGACGGAGGCACAGCTGGTGATGCAAAGTTGTACGAGAATTTGAGAAGGGGGCCTCAGAAAGGGGGACCCAACAAGGAACCAAGAGGAACCAAGAAACGCAGGGGTGAATCCCAGGCTAAAACGAGGGTACAGAGTATCCTAATCAGGCAAGGCGCGCTTCACTCCCGTCAGCTCTCGCCTAATTACCAACACGGTGTCCTGAACATAAAGCCAGATGCCCTCCCACCACATCTCTTACCTTTTCGACACCAGCAAACAGTGACCACCAAGAATATCTCCTCGTGATTGGGTCGACAGCTTCTCCTGCTGCCTTGCACACCTCTCCCCACCCCGTCGACTGAGTCATCAGATCCAGACACCGTGTCCTCACCATGATCAGTCGTACCTGCTACTTGTATTGAGTGCAGCCATCCCATCCTACTCCTTTCTCGACATTTCGCCCCCATCTGCTACATTCCACCCCATCACACGGAAACAAGCAACAACCTCACTCACCCACAATGTCGACTACTCCCAACCTCAAGTTCGAGAGCTCCCCCGCCAACAGCCTCGCTGACAGCTTTGTTTCCACGCCTGGCACCGCATATCCCTCCCTCTTCGCCAATGACAACACCATGGCCCCCGTAGATGTGATGACCCCTCAGTCATATGAGGATGACAGCATGTTCGGTGGCTCTATCCGCGGCGAAAGTGTTCTCGGCGAGACCCCCGCCCCCGAGAAGAAGCAGGTGAAGAAGCGGAAGTCATGGGGACAGCAACTGCCAGAGCCCAAGACCAACCTTCCACCAAGGTACATACTCGACAAGAAATTCACTATTGTGGATCATTCAGCTAACCCACTCTCCAGAAAACGCGCCAAGACTGAGGATGAGAAGGAGCAGCGACGAGTAGAGCGAGTCCTCCGGAACCGCCGGGCAGCTCAATCGTCGAGAGAGCGCAAGCGTCAAGAGGTGGAGGCTCTTGAGGCTGAGAAGCAGCAAATCGAGCGGAAGAACCAAGACCTCGAGATGCGATTGGCTCACATGGAGGAACAGTACTTGGCTCTCCAACAACAACTGGCTCAAGTCACTGGTAACAAGATCCCCGTCTTCCGATCCTCGTCGGTGGTCTCTACTGCCAGCCAAGAGTTACGTCAAGAGCCAGTCCCGGTTACATTCTCACAAGACCTCTTCGGTTCTCGAGAGTCCAATAACCCGTCCACAATCAGCAGACAATCAATCTCTGAACAATCCGTACAAACCATCAACCCAGCCTCCCTATCACCCGAGATGAGACCCGTCGTCGAGTCCACCAACGCCAGTTCTTCCGATATGACACAACATCCTGCCGCGATGTTGTGCGACCTGCAGTGTCAGTCGGAAGAACAACGGCCCTGGACGGATTCACGAACAACCACAACTTCAGCCATCTCTCAACTGTTGATGATCACTTCGTTCCTCAGTCTGATTTCAACAGCCTCTTCGACATTCCTAAGCCCTCTGAGTCAGATCATCAATTCCTTGAGAACGGGCTCCCCCATCTCACCGACGGCTTCAATCTTGACTTTAATCATATGGATAGTCACAACGACAGCTTCTTTAACGACGAAGACTTCATTGATTTCCTCAACCACGACGACCAGCTTGCGACCGAGACTCAGTCTTCGGATAAGCTTGCTGAGACGACTGCTAGCCTGCAGCCCCAACTTGGCGCGTCCTTTGATGGATGCGACAGTGGTGGCAATGCGGTCAGCGTCTGAACAGCAGCGAACCCACGACTGTCTCTCTAACGCAGATGCGAGTGTTCGTCAAGTTGACGCGAATTCACCGAGTATAGAATCGCTAATGACGTTACTTTGGGCCATCCATGTGATCGAAAAGGAACGAGAGCAAACGGAAAAGACACCCAAGCTGGACGCAGCTGCGGTGGTCGGACAGCCGTGTGGGGAGCTGGATGAATTGTTCAGACCTAGAAATATTACGAAAACTACTAGGACGGAAGGGATTTCTTATTTGTCTGGAGGGAGGGAGACATGGAAAAAATCCTTGGAGGATTGGCGTTCGGCGTGAGAAAGCATTGATCGTCCTTGAAACTTAGCGTGGGACTGATCGAAAAAGTCGCCCTGTACACCAGATGTAACATGTGCCAATACTACTTGCTTGCCTCAAACACTTTGCCTCCTCGCCGTGATATATTGTGAACTGTGCCTGCTATCCTAACAGATTCATTCGTTCCTTCCCGTTACATTCCATTCCTCGTAGTCAAGTCTCCTAGCCCTATTCGTTTTCAATTTTATTTTCACCTTACTTTTTATCCACTGTTGATTAGTCAATCAATCAATCCATCATCCTTGCCTACTTCACTTCACTTCACTTCACTTCACTTCACTTCAACTGCTTGCTGTAATGCTGCTTGCCCGACAGCACTGTCTTGTACCATATCGCTCCTCGCAAGCTCCTGCCGCTTTTTTTGTCCACCATTAATTTTGAATATGCCACGCCGAGTGGGACACTGACATTAAGATCAAAATGCGGGGGAAATTAAGTACCTAAGACCGAAAGCTTTTCTTGGTTCTTTGACGAGGCTGGAATCGGAAAGTCGGGATAGTGCACCTGAGAGCCAATGGCAGGTGCGTTGGGGAGGCTGTGTCCGCGCGGTTAAAGTCATTCTTTCAGCTGCATCTCTTCCAAGATTCTTTTCATCGCCAACCTCGACGAAGAAATCGGCATCAGTCAACGCCAGTCCAGATGTCGCTATCAGATTCGAATGAGGCTGTTTGCCCAGCGTGCGGAAATCTTGATATCAGGAACTGGAGTAAGACTGATTCTGGGAGATATATTCACCTTACCGATGGCGGAAGTCTGGCGAGAATGTCATTAAGTTGCTCTGCATGCAAGGCTATTGTAGAGGGGCTCTCAGTCCATGGCGAGCGTTCGGGGATATATTCTGATAGCGTTCGTGTGAAACTCTTATGCAACGGAAAAGGGCCTCTCTTTGTCTTATTGCCACTGCGATTCAAGCACCTCGAGTTCTATATCCACCAAGGTAGGGCGTATTCTCCGATTTCACATCGCTTATCCCCATGTAACCCAATTGAAAATATTTCACTCTATCTGACTTTCATCACTCTATCAAGATATGTCAATTCCATGGTCCGCTATAGGAACTGCGCGGACGCTACCTCCAACGTTCACACTCGAAGATGCGTGGATTATATCAGAATGGCTGCAAGAGTGTGTTCAGGAACATCCAATTTGCAAGAGTGGGAAATCAAAGCTTCCCACACGAGTTCTAGCCGTAGGGTCAGCCCATCAAGAGCCTTATCTTTGGGATGGAGCAGGGGATGAGAGTATCCCATATGTTGCACTAAGTCACTGCTGGGGGGACGAGAAGCATCTCCCTCTTACGACGACGACAGAGACATTGATATCCCACCGGACAGGAATTAAATTGTCTGGGTTACCGCAAACGTTCCAAGATGCCGTGCTTTTGACCCGCAAGCTCGGTTTCAAGTATCTTTGGATAGACTCTCTATGCATTATTCAAGATGATGCAGAAGACTGGAAAATGGAATCTGCTCGGATGGCAGGTGTATATCAATGAGCGGTCCTAACTATTTCAGCCGACGGGGCTCGGAATAGCCACCAGGGACTCTTCACCCCCGCCAGTAAGACGTCTCTCGCGAGAAAGGAGTCGACAGTTGCCTTTCCCAAACTTTTTGGACGAAGTGAGCTGCATGTTCGTCGGACAGAGCTTGACGACTGTGAGGATGTACACAAAATCAACGCCGAGGAGAATCCTTTGCGTGACCGGGCTTGGGCTTTCCAGGAATGGTTGTTGTCATCGCGAATTGCACATTTTTCTCGTGGCGAACTCCTCTGGGAATGTAAGACTCATCAGAGATGTGAGTGTCAGACGATATGTTTCATGCATTGGAAGTATGATCACCACCAAGAAATCAAACTCGTCTCTTCTGACAATTATGGAACGATAGAGGGCCAGCAAAAACCTTTCAACTGGAACCGCGTCGTTGAGGAGTTTACCAGACGGCGTCTTACGTATCCAGAAGACGCTCTCCCAGCTCTCTCTGGATTGGCGGAGATCCTCAGGATTCGTACGGGACAAGACTATATTGGCGGTCTCTGGAAGGAGAGCCTTCCCGATGCATTGTTATGGATACCAGAGAGGACCTTCCCAGGCAGAATGGTAGGCACAAAGCGCCGCGACTCTTACTACTCCCCATGCTGGTCATGGGCATCAGTAGTTGGCGATCACTCGATCCATTTCGAAGTGATTCACCCCCAAGTTCAATACGTCGCCGAGATCATTCGAGTCTCTTGGGAGCCCGTCAATGCTAGCAACCCTTTTGGGCCTCTCCTGAGTGGTCATGTCAAACTCAAAGGACTGCTGGCAACCCTCCCCAAAAAACTGTTGAACTGCAAATTGAAAGCCGAAGTATCCGCGTTTATCGCCATAGGTAGATATCCATTGAGGTATAACTTGTCATTGGACATAACAGCGCCAGCGTTTGAGATCACCAGCATGAACGGGGTAGTCGTTTTCATCATCAACATTACGGGCAGTATGGGTCATGGCGCCCTTAAGGGACTATGCCTTAAACGTGCTAAAAACGCATGTTGCTTTGAACGCATTGGTATAATGTCGCTCCTTTGCGATCGCCACTACAACAAGGACAATGATAAGACCGGTTGCCCAGATTTGGAAAAATGGACTTCTATGCTGAAACTCAAAGAGGGAATCGTCACCATAATCTAGTCTTGTCACCATTCGCGTGCTTTTTAGTTGGGGAAAGACTTATTCTAGCACCACAACTTGTTATTTGAGGGAGTAGTGATGGATTCACGAGTGGGGACATATTTTGGGACTTTTTAATGTCTCATGTACTGTGGGACATTTTCATTCATTTTCAGTTTGTCAAGTTGGAAATTTGAGCTGAGTGATTTTGGTAACGGCCATAAAACTAATTCTCTTTTAAGGGTAATTGATTTTATATTTAGATTAAACAGAAATGATACAGCACAAAAATGGGATGATGAGACAAGGACTAGTCTGAAAGCGAGAGGAGGGGGAGGGGCAAAGTTGCTCTCCTACAATCACACTTGTAAACCCTAGGTTTCTTCCAGTTCAGCATCTTTAAATATATTGAAAGCAATGATAGTAGGGAGGGGAGCCGTTGTAGTAACTTTTTCGTGAATTCGTTGCTTCGTGGTCGCTGTTCCCCGAGCAATTTCAGCAGCTGCCCGTAGCAAGTTTGAAACGCCAGGACTCCGATCGCTCCCTTGTAGGACCTGCCAACTGTGTTCCTTGCATCATTTCTCCCTAGAATCTTGTACAAGTGAATTAACACTCCCAGCCCGATTTCGAACATAAAATACATAAGTAGAAGTTCCATGATCTACACCCTACTAGTGGGACTACACAGCTCGCTCTCCGAGCCCACCGAACCCGCTTTCTCACCCCGAGACCCCACCAAAGTTTTACTCGAGGCGAAAGCTCCATTCGAGTCCAAAGCTACGTCGTCACCATCCAAGCACCTTGCATCCCTCGTGCTCAAAAATATGGCTTTCTTAGGCGTCGCCTGCGAACTCATTTCGCTACCACTCCCACCACCGACAGAAACACGTCGCTGCACAATTCGGAGCAGGTACCGGAAATTCGGAAGACAAGCTGCGAAGAGATAGAAGCCGCTTTCGGCAATCGACACGCTGGAGAGTTTGACGGATGTGTATGTGAAGTCTACTTCTTTGCCTTCGTTGATTACGTGGAAGAAGGTTGTGAAGCGGATGATTGAGGTGATGAGACCACTGGAAAGATCTATCAGCAAGAATAGAAATTAGAGCTGAACGAATGGACTTACATGCTGCCTGTACAAAACGTAACCGCCAGCCCAATTTTAATCCGTCTCGAAAGTTTCAATTTCCAAATGCAAGGAAACGGCAACAACAAAATCGCAATATCCGTCAGGATATTCGGGAAACTGAGCCATTTCCAATACTCATTAATGTTAAAACAATATCCACCCGGATGGCCCTTCGGGTTCCACAGATAAGCAAGAGGGACGCATTGCAAACCGTTTGCAAAGATAGCTGACACGGACCAAAGGCAGACGATGACCATCAGCGCATAGGAAATGATGCGATCTCTGCGCTCTATGAAAACCCGCTGGTAGAGACCTAGGATGGCGAGTTTGGAAAATGTGCAGGAGAGTGCGTAGACCATTAGGTAGACGACCTGGATTTTTTTGTAGGCTACAAGGGAGGTGGGGTGGTGTTCTTGAACCCAGTGGATATGATGGCCGACTGAGCCTTTGGTTACTCTTACTATAATATCATTAGTAAAACTCATATAATCAGCCTGGAAATGGAACTCACGTATACAGATAATACAGAGACCAATATTGAAGACAAGGGCAAGAGGCATCGTAACATCATCCAACCCAACAGCACGATGTGGATTGAGATACGTAGCGACATACCACAACCCAACCACCAAAATCTCCAGCACAATAAACGAGATAGCAAGATTCAAAAGAGTAGAGCCATGATCAGCGACCGCTTCCTGCGCTGCAGAAATCGCCATAATTCCACTGGAGCAAAGTTTCAAGATAATACACAGCTACGAAATAAAACAACATGAAACTTATACATACCAGGTCACTACATATAAGCACACCCGGCAATTCTTGCCCATTTATTTTCGTCCATGTCCTTGATAACGGTGCAGCCGCAAATAGCAGCATTTGCGCTTATGGTGGGGTAAGCAGCCGCGCTGTGGGTGGGCGGCCGATGGCACATATTGGATACCGTCTCTGAAGTGGGGCAAGGCAAGCTGACATCAATACATTGACAGCTCAGCCCTGAGTCCATTCAAATGCCGCAAAATCGATATAGCCGTGCATCTTATCAACTTTGTTGGGTCGTAGGGCGCTTGCGTTTCCCGGTAGGGCCCGCATGATGGACGCCGGGAATCAGATCATAGGTGCTGGAGAGTTTCTAGGGTATTACTCAGAGCCGCGTGCTTTTCTGGGTATCTGTGGGTTGCGCCCATCGCTTGGGAAGGACCAGAATCGTCTGGCTGAGGGCCCGGGCTTGCGCTGGACAAAAAAAGAACCGGTGTTGATTTTGAACGTTCCAGGCTGTCTGGAGCATTCGAAATCCCGCAATATTCGGTACTGTGTGTTTGTGCACCGCGAGCTAACCTTTGAAGAGGGACATTTTGCATTTGACAAAGCAGAGACAAGTGTCCTGGGAAACACAGCAAACAGTAATCGGAGAACGAATGAAGTCTCGGAAAATGTAAACTCATGAGCAAAGATATATTCGCACTTGCGAGTTTGAATGCCTTGATGGCTGCCGAGTCTGAACGTGCTCGAGTATCTCGGGCACATGCCGTCCAATTCGTTATGACCACTCCATTCCACTAAGGTCTTATTCATGTGTTGTGTTGATACATATTTACGCCTGACCAGACAAACGCCCTTTCCATCCATGTCCATATTCATACCCATACCCGAATCCTTCCTCATCAAAATAAATTTCCCTTACTAGGACTCCTATTACCCTTACTCGGGCTTCTAGATCCTTTACTCGGACTCCTTCGGCCAGGCGTCTGACTCGGCATGATAGCCTGGAACGTTTGTCCACCATATTGGTCGTACCCAATATTATGTTGCGGTGTTTGAGGCGGGGCTCCCCATTGAAAACCCCCTTGAGGGGGAGGTGGGAAGTATGGTTGTGCTGTTGGCATGCTTGAGTGTTTCCCCGAGGAGCGGATGGCGCCAAAGGCCATGTTGTTTCCTCCGATGGCGACGAGCGCTATCACGACGATGAAGAGCTAGAGGAGTCAGTAAGCTGGAATCTTTGGCAAAATAGCCAGGACAAACCGACCATAGATTTATAGCTGATGGGTTCGATGAAGCTGTTGAAGATCTGCGCAAAGGTGTGGGCGCCCACTTGTGCCCGTCCAACATTGTTTGGGTCCTGATTCATACATAACTCCCAAGCCCCGCAGACAGAACTCATGGCTGGAGCCTGCAAGTTTCTCCCACAGAAATTATCGGCGTAATCACGAGCACACTTGGCCATCTCGGCCATTACTCCTGCTTTGGCCTCATCCGTTGCCTTGTCCACGTCTGATCTGATAGCCGTCCAGAAGGTATAAACGAAGAAGACAAAGAGACTGAGTAGGAAAAGGTTGCTGCCGAGTTGGAGGTAGTACGCTAGCACGTGTGGCAGGGTGGGCCGAGATTCGATGCCATTCAGGAAATTCGATATCCAGCTTGGCTTGCTTTCGTCCTTTCCTTTGCTCGATGGTCTTGATGGCCCAGAGTCTGAGTCGGAATCGAACTCTCCCTTGTGGGATCTAGCTACTGAGTAGTCTCTTTCCACCCGCTTCCGTTTCCGTACCTTCTGTATTGCGTTCGCAAATTTGCCACGGCGTTGCTCTGCTCGTCCTGGGCTGTTCCCAAGGAAATCTGCGCCGTATCTGCCGAATAGTGGTTTCCTCTCTGAACCGCTCGTGAACGTTGTCATGACTGTGCTTGCTTTTGGCGCATCTGGAGTATCTTCTGCGTCTGCGTTGTCTGCCGGAGAGGACTCGGCGCCTGATGCCTCTGAGAAGAGATCTGGGTCAAATGGTTTTCGAGGAGTGGTAAAGGAAGGGTTGCGAAACTGTGGCGCGGGCGTAGAAGATGCGTTTATGAAGGAACTAGATGCGGGTTTTGGGGATTCAAAATTTGCTAATACAATGTTAGCTATCGTCGAGTAAATATTTCCGGTGAACCTACAATTGTGTCCCCGGTGCGGCCTGAACTGGGGAAACGGACTATTAGGATCTGTAGGGCCGTTGTGTGACTGCCATTCCCAATCCATAGGACTTTCGTGTGTGCGTCTATTGTTTCCTATATTGCTGAACATTTTGCAAGTTTGGTTGCGACAATGAAGCAATGGCAAAGAGAAAGGGAGAAGGTGAGTCCAAGGTTGCCAGAAACCGGGCAACTTCAAAGTAAACAAACTTGCCTTGGAAACGCTGGCTGGCTAAGTAATCTTAGCCTTGGAATCAAGGCATTCACTTTTTGCTGCAAATGGCGCTAACGTTTGTGCATCGCGTCCAACATCAAGAGACGACAGCCGGGAATGGAATTTGCTTCAAGGCAGTAACTTGAGGGCAGCTACTTCTATTATAAAAGGAACCTTTCTGCCTTTATCTTCACCTTCCCTCGTTTTTTCGCTTCCACGCAACGTCCCTCCCTCCCTTTCTCTACACCTCAAGCACCTGCGCAAACCTTCTGCGACTACAAATTTCCCTCCACCTCTCCTCTCGAACCTTCCTCCATCAACAGCAGCAATGTCCGACTCAGATCTTGGCTCACGGCCTGCCACGCCTCTGTCAGAATCTGGTAATGAGGCTGGCGACTCCAATAGACCCGCCTCAGAGGACCGAGATACTCCAGCTCCTGCCCTCGATGCCGACGATGATGTGGACAACCTTGACCCAGATGACGACGACAAAGATTCACTCCTCTCCGAAGTCGATGAAGCCGAATTTGCGGACTTCGATCCCACAACAGTAGCCCTTGAGGACAGACCTCTGGTTGACATTGATGAGGATGTTGCGCGGACATTAAAGGCAGGCAAGCGGAAGAGAGCAGACGCGGATGGCAAGAAACCAAAGGAGGCGAAGCGGGAGAAGAAGAAGAGACGCCGGGATGACGATGAAGACCCAGATGGAGAGCAGCTTGAGGGTAAGAGAGCTAGGAAGCCCAAGAGTGATGGTGAAAGGAAGAGCAAGGATGGTGGTAAAGAGCGAAAGCGACCCACGGAGCCAGATGACGAGACTCTGACGCCGGAGGAGAGAAGGCGACGTGCTTTGGACAAGGCGATGGATGAAGCTCTGAAGGCCCCAAATAAGAGAAGGCGCAAGAAGGATGAAGTGGTAGGTCTAATTTGTCCCAGTTCGTGACTCTTACTCACAGCAATAGGACCTCGAGGAGGCATTCGATGATGAGATTGCAGCTCTAAAGATCCGCATGGAACAAGCCTGCGAGGCCGACAATGCGGCTCGTGAGAATGGCCAGCCGGCACTCCAAAAGCTCAAAATGCTTCCAGAGGTAGTCAGTCTGCTGAGCCGAAACACTGTCCAACATTCCATCGTCGATCCCGATACCAACTTCCTCCAATCTGTCAAGTATTTCCTCGAGCCATTGGGTGATGGAAGTCTTCCGGCCTACAATATTCAGCGAGATCTTTTCACGGCTCTTACGAAGCTACCGATTGAGAAAGAAGCGTTGTTGAGCAGCGGCATCGGCAAGATTGTTCTATTTTACACGAAGAGCAAGAAACCTGAAATTGGTGTTAAAAGAATTGCAGAGCGCTTGATGGGAGATTGGTCGAGACCGATTTTGAAACGCAGTGATGATTACAAGCAGCGAAAGGTGGATACGAGAGAATACGATCACCAGTATGTTTCCCACGTAGGCATTCTTTTGTACTTGCTAATATTTGCTACAGAGCTGCTCAATTGGCTCTTCGTCCGTCTGGTACGCAAGCCTCACAAGCCAGTTCATCACAACGCCCAGGTCCCTCAAAACGTGACCTCGAGAGAGAGCGTATGCTCGCACAGCCGATCAGAAGCAACAGAGCCAGAATGGAAACCTCGAACTCGAGTTACACTGTGGCTCCAAGAAGCACTTTCGATCCCAACCAAGGCATCGACCCATTGTCGAGACCTATCGGTGCTAGTGCTGAGTCTGAAATTAAGAAGTTGATCGAAAGGAAGAAAAAGAAGAGAAGCCAGCTGAGATCAAGAACTTAATTAGGAAGGCACAAGCATATCGGCTTTCGTACTGCCTTATTCTCTTGGGGTGTGTATCATTATAAAATCCGGACCGAGCTTTATCATGCAGTCTCACGGTACGTAGCCAAGGAAGTGGCAGGCGTGCATTGTGGATGAGTTTCATGAGAGATTTAGGCGTTTTTCCTAGTGAGGGCAAATCACATTTAGCGATGAATCAAAATGCAGAACAGTCGTCTTTCATCGGACTCATAAGTTGTCACCTCGGCCTGCAGGCAGATCGACTTAACGAATTCCCGTAGCCTCATCATCTACACCCATATGCCTAGTGGGACATCAAGCGCATCGAGCGCCTTGTCAAAAGGGATTATTTCATTCATGAAGAATGTCGCTTCCTCGTCGCATCCGTGTTGCGCAATGTTCAAATTCGCTCATGCCAATTCTACTTCTGCCAGTCGCTGTTCTGGGTTTCGTAAAGAGCTTTCCTAGACTCAACTTCCCCTCCGAGGTCTTCTCTTGCAGCTGTGTTGTATCACTGGTAGCTAGATATGTGAAAGCCTTAGGAATGTTTACATCTATTTACTCTTTAGGTGTTTAGAGCTTGAGAAATAGCTGGTCGTTGAAATATGTTATTCCGACTCTTTGACCACATAACATTTACTCTACAACTTCATCTTGTGCTGCGATTGCAACCTCTGGCTTCACAAGCTTGCTCTTCGAAACAAGCTTGACGGCCAATTTTACTATTGGTTGCGTGCTCAAGACATCTAAGACCGGGATGTCGGCTTTCATGTGGCGAAATATCATGCTCTTAACCTCAACAGCAGCCAGAGAGTCCACTTTAAATGATCAGTTTCAACTCACCATGGCTAGGGGTAGACATACCTCCAAATGCATGGATCGGCTTCTCTAAATCTACATCAGCCTTCTCCATGTTCAATGCTTTGGAAAGGTGAGCTGCAAGCTCTTCTTCGACGATAGCACAGGCTTCTCTGACAGAGTTTGCCGTTTTCAGGCGATCTTGAACCTTCCTGTCCTGAGGCATCTCAGCTGTGAGACTATCGTCATCCCATAGATGAATGAACTTCAAATCATTGCGAATAGAATTTGCTAGTAAGATTCTCTCAGACATCAGCTCCTTTCCGACACCAGTTACTAGCTGAGCAGGAACCTCTTCCCCGTTCTTCGTCTTTCCAAGCATAGCAGCAGACAAGATGACCCGAAGATCTCGCTCCGAGATGAACAGATTCTCCAAGCCATCCAATCGGTCAAATTGCTCTGGGTTTTCAGATACATACCCCACGTCCGAGACAATACCCAGACTAATCGTCATAGAGGCAAGGCCCATACCACGGCGATGTTGTGACAGAGCATCTTGATACGTCCCCGCAGCCGCGTAGTTGGCTTGACCTGGGTTGCCAATGACGCCAGTCATCGACGACAACATGATGAAGAAATCAAGATCATTTGGCATTGCTTGATGTAAGTTCCAACTCCCGAGTAATTTGGGCTGCGTAGCTTCGGTCCATTGCTCAAAGGTCATATTCTCAAACATACTGTCCCGCAAGACCATTGCACATTGGACGACACCTTTGATATTTTCACCTCGCTCTGTGCAGGAGTCTACAAATCTTTGGACTTGGGACGCATCTGTGATGTCGCATTGAAAAGCCTGGGCTTTACAGCCCCTCTGCGCTAGGCTTTCAAGTAAGTGTTCAGCCGGCTCTGATCTGGCGCCAGAGCGCGAAAGGAACGAGATGTTTCGAGCTCCAGCGCTAAACATCATTTCTGCAATGAGCCTCCCAATTCCGCCAAGCCCACCGGAGAGAACATATGTGGCGTTTGAATCAAGAGTCAGGATAGGTGGCTTGGCGGGGTCGATTGCCACTAGATCGTAGGGTGAGAACTGAATGACGGCGCTCGCGATGGGCATCTCGTTCTCAAGGTACGCAATGGCAGATTTTATCTCAGATGACGGATAATTTTGAACCAGATGGGAGGGGGGAAAGCCATATTCTTGGTATCTCGCCCAGCTACTCCTAAAAAGCAGCGCGAATCTCTCGGGCGCAGCGGTCTTCATGTGATCGAGGTCGAAACTACTGATAGAGATGTTTCGTGCGAGTGGAACTCCTGTGGAGCCTAGAGATTGTCTGCCGATACTTATAAAACGGCCCCAATCTCGAAGACAGCTGATTGACTGATCTATCACTGCGCCAGAGAGTGTTGTTGCGACGATATCGACGCCGTCAAGCTTCAATATGGAGGGGAGAGGCTCACTTGCTGTGGATAGAAGGATGTGACCATCATCAAAGCCGAAGTTCCGGATAAGTTCGTTCCTATGTTGGGAGCTCTGAGCTAGGACGAATACATCAGCGTTGAGCTGTTTGGCATGATGGATCAATGCCTCTTCGAGGCTTCCGGGAGTCGAGCAAATCAGTACAGACTCCCCAGGCTGTAAGCGAGCCAAGTCCACGAAGGTTGCGTAGGCGGTGCAGAGTGCCGACGGAAGAGTAGCAGCAAGGCTCTTATCCACAGATTCCGGGAAATTTTGCACCGCACCTTGGTGCACACGAATTGTAGTTTTCATGGTCTGAATGCCACATACTACCACATCATCTCCCGCAAAGAAATCCGTAACTGCGGAGCCGGCTACTCTGACAGTGCCAACGGCATCTCTTCCAATGGCTCCCTCTCTAAGATCTCCCTGTTCAAGATGAACGAAGGACAAGTCAATCTCTAGCTCCTGCTCACCGAGCTCTTCCGACAGTCCGGAAATATGCTGCCATCCGAGGACTTTTGTTTTCGGATCATATACTCCTTCGACGTGACCAGAGATATCTGCCAATCGTGTCTCCACAGGCTTGACTACCGTGAGTTGGCGAGACAACTCTGCATGGAATGCTTCTTGTTTCTTCAGTCGAGGGACCATCAACCTGCCGCCTCTCACTTTGAACTCCTGCTCACAGGGCCCTGTTTGATTGAAAATTGACGCCTGAGCTGCAAGGAGAATGGCTTCCACATTGTAGCTAATATCTAAGGTGTTTTTAGGTGACAAGTCGATGTGAGGAAGCTTCAATTCTGATCGCTCGACGCGGATCGTGCGTAGTAAGCCAGTGGTGATACTGAAATCAAGGTCGGACTCGATTGCATAATCTCCACCACGAGTGACCCACATTACTGCTTTGGCCTGTAGCATGATATTCTTGAAGTGGTCGAAGTCTGATTTCGTCCATTTCGCAACAGCAGAGGCTTCCGCTTCGATCAACGAAACGATTGTTTTCCCCCGGAAATCGACAGAGTCGACATCCTGCAGAGACACAATTTGCACAGATTCCGAAATACTCGTCGTGGTATCGGTCAGCTTATAAGCCAGCGACTGCACTGCAGGGCTGGGAACTGTTCCGCAAACGATAAGTAGCTCAGGAAGCTTAGGCAAAGAGTCTTGAGGCTTTTGAATGAAAGTGCTCCATTCCAAGCTGGTGTAATTCATGGAACGATTATCCAAATCGAGATTCCCGGCCGAGACGTCCCTTGAGCAGAAGCCCCGAACAACGACCTTTGGATATGCCCAGTCATCTGTTGAAAGAACGACGTCTCCAATTGTATCTCCCGATCTGGTTTCGGTGCTTTTCGAATATCCCGTGAGCCGAGTCCCAGCTTGTTTTGGAATGCTTGCGGCAATGTAAATGCTCGAAATTGAAACAGGCAAGAGCGACTCCTCGCCGGAGAGGCCAGAAAGGTGGCCCAGCGCCTGCAACTGGAATATCGAGTCTAGTGTGCATGGGTGTATGAGATGGGGGTATTCGAAGTTAGAGGGCATGACAGATTTCGTATCAGGTATCATGATCTTCCCATATCCTTCACCATTCCCAGCCACGCATTCGGTGACATTCTGATGGAGAGGGCCATACTGTAGGTTCATTTTCTTGTCAAAAAGGTTGTAGAAGGTGCGAGGTGAAATCTTCTTCGTCGCTCGCTTCCTAACGTGATCATACAGCTTGATGTTAGACTTCCATGCAACGTGGTACAAGGCAGCTTCTTCCAAGCCACTCTCGTAGAGAATAGTGACAGTTCCGATGCAATTCTCTTGCCACTCATCTTTTCCGGCCTTCGAGAATATGCGGAAGGAGTATGAAGTTCTTTGGGAAACTGCTGCAGGGTTTGGACGGATGTGTATCGCTGTTTCCACCGCCGGGTCTCGATCGGGAATAAAAAGGGGCTTTCTGAAGACAATATCCTGAGTCTCGATGCCTTTGAAACCGCGCGCTGAATCTACAAGCTCGCACGCTGCTTCTATTGCCATAACTATCATCGCAGCTCCAGGATATAAGACCCGTTGCTGGACTTTGTGGTCAGCTAACCAGGGTTGCTCAGAAATACGAACCCAGTTGTGCCATCGAGGCTCGGTTGGATCTTGATTTGGAAGACGCATGCCTAATAAGTCAGTTCTCGGCTTTTCCAAGTACCTATAAGCTCTACTCAGATCGCTTTCATGGAAGTATGCCCTGCTGTGGTTCCATGGGTATGGGGGTTGCGTCGTAAGACATCGAGGCTTTCTGTTTGAGTTCCCTTGGAAATTGACAGCATGAATATCCACATGAATGCCTTGCGCCCACAATATGCCCGCTGCTGTTAACGCGCTGACATCAGAATTCAACTTCCTAGACAACATCGAGGTGTAGAGAATAGAAGCTGCTAAACTGTCGTTAATGGTAGTGAGAGTCTGGGTCAGTGGACCCCTGAGAGTCTCGGCAGGGCCAATTTCAATTGCTGCAGTGTAGCTTACCGCTACCTTTCTTTTCGTGTTTTCCGTAGCAAGCTGCATGACGAGTGCGCTGACGGCTTCCGAGAAGCGGACGGGGCTTATCATATTCTTAATCCAATATGTAGCATTGATCTCGTGGGCTGAGATTGGGGCAGCCGTGACGGAAGAAAACATGGTGACAGCGTCAACTTGCGGCTCGGGCGTAGTGAGGGTGCCCATGGATTTGAGATAGTCCTTGGCGATCACTTCCATATGATACGAATGGCCTGCAACCTGTATACGGAGCTTTTTGGCAAATAGCCCATCATCGCTGAGAATTTTGCCCAACTGGTCTATTGAAGATTCATCACCGGAAAGAGTGATACTCTGAGGTGCATTGATACAAGCAACAACGACCGAGTTATCAGCAATCTTTAACAAGTATGGCTGGATATCGATCTCTGATAGACCGACCGACATCATCGCTCCACGCCGATCAGTTAGGCGATTGCTGATATCCCCGCAGTACAATCCTCTTAGATATGCGACTTTGATGGCATCTCGATGTGTGATGGCGCCAGCAGCGTAAGCGGCAGCTAGGAACCATCAGCGTTTGACAACGTTATGAGTTTGAATATTGTTACCAATTTCTCCTGAGGAATGGCCTACCACAGCTCTTGGTTTGATGCTCCATGTCCAGAGAAGGTCGACAAGAGCGAGTTGAAGCGCAGCGCAAAGTGGCTGGCTGAAAGCTGGCATGTCGATACGGCTCTCCTTCACCCCTGCGAACATTTCCTCAGTCAATGACCAAGAGCATCCTAGTGAGTCCAACTCCGACTGTGACGTTTGTAAACTTTTGTTGAAAGCTTCGTAATGGACTAGGTCTCGTCCCATAGTAGGCCACTGCGCACCCTGGCCAGTGAAAATGAAAAATATATTGTTTTCCTTCGCAGTTCGACGGAATTTTGGTATTGGATCTTTCAGTTGTGTGCCGAGGTCCAGAATTGACGAACTGATAATAAAGCTTCTGTGATCAAAAGCTGTTCTCCTTGAAGCAAGCGTGTAAGCCATATCATCCAAGTATTCTGGTGACTCAATACTTTCATATTGAATAGAGCTCAGGAGATCATGATACGCAGAAGTTAGTCGTGTGAGCCTATCTTGGTCTGCTGAAGAGAAGAGGAAGAGCTGGTTCTTTGCGACACATAAGTCTGTGCTTATACCAGTAAATGTTGGTTTTGAGTGAACCTCACTGTTGCTTAAGTAGTCGGGCTGGCAATTTGTTGTCCGATGATTTCCAATTAAAGCTTGCTGTTCAAGGTAATGATAGGCGTCGTCGATAATAACATGTGCATTAGTACCTCCTGAACAGTAGTGACTTAGCACTGGTATCCGAGATAATTCTGCTAGTATAGAGAGCAGTAGTTTCGAAAAAGATTCTAACTCACCATAGCCGAAAGAGTTTATGGAGGCACGTCTGACCCCGGGTATTGGCCATGGAGTCAAGTTTTTTGGGAGAGCCACTCGCCATTCATCTAGCTTCAAGCGGGGATTCGGCTTCTCGAATCCTGCGAGTGGAGGTATCAATCCCCGCTCAACGACCAACACAGCCTTCATCAGTCCTGCCAGTCCTGCTCCACCCTCCAAATGTCCTATGTTACTCTTCACACTTCCCACATAAACGGGATTGTTCTGGCTTCGTGCCTTGCCAAATACCATGCCAAGGGCCTCAAGTTCGCAAGGGTCGCCAACTGCAGTCCCGGTACCTGTCGAGATATTAAATCACACCACACCTCAGGAAGGGGTCCTTACCGTGAGCTTCAAAATAAGCTGTTTGATCTAATGATAATCCTGCACCTGCATATGTGGAACGGATCAAATCCGCGTGTGCCTCAGGTGAAGGTGTGGTGATGCCAGTAGTTTTGCCATCTTGTCCAAGCTCGGAGTTACGAATGATTGCGCGAATGGTGTCTCCATCTGCGACCGCCTGCTTGAGTGTCTTCAACACGATACCTCCAATTCCTTCGCCTCTAGCATATCCGTTTGCTCGATGGTCAAAACTATGGCATACACCATCGGGACTCAGAAATTTCATGGCCACCCTAAACATCAGCAAGCAAAATCTGGAGTAGCTTCTATTATACTCACAAATCATGCATAAAAGCGGGGTCGGCAATCAAATTCGTGCCGCCAATTAAAGCCTAAAAAACCTCCTAAGAATTTCACACTTGTGTGAGGCCCAAGTCAGAGATAGAAGGAGGACTAACTATTTTTGATTCCCTCAATCTCAAAGACTGACAAGCAAGATGAACAGCAGTCAGACTAGACGAACAGGCGGTGTCGATTGTCATGCTGGGCCCTCGAAGGTCGAAGAACCAGGAAACACGACTGGAAAGCATACTGGGAAAAATGTTAGCAAGCGTTTTAGTGAAACACATTAATGACAAGCTTACCTCAATCCAGTGCCCGTAGCGGAATAAAAGTGACTATTGTCTGTTCATACGACGATGTCAGTCAAATTTCCGAGGGCAATGCTGCCAAATTCCTACAATGGTCCTTGTGTTCCACACTCTCGAAATCTCTCGTGAAGCAGCCAACATAAACGCTCGTTTGGCTCCCGGCAAGATCAGAAATCGGTATTCCGGCTGAAAGCAATTTAGTCAACATCAGAATATTCTTGGCGATCCACTACCATTCTCGAATGCTTCATACGCGACTTCGAGCATGAGTCTTTGCTGGGGATCTGTCCCATTTGCTTCATTGGCCGTCATGGAGAAGAAAGGCGCATCGAATAGTCTTGGGTCTTCAGAAAGAAAATAGCCGCTCTTCACGTTTATCTAAGCAGCTCAGCACGCGAGAAATATATACGGGTGAAGAGGCACAAACAGCTCCTGCGCGGTCTGAGTCAGGATGATAATACCCATCAATGTTGAATCGGTCCTTCGGTATTTCCGAATGAGCCGAGCGTCCTTTGCTAATCATGTCCCAGAATTTGTCACTGGAATGCAATTCCCCAGGGAATCGCATGGCCATGCCGACCACAGCAATGGGCTCTATTGCAGGATAATCTTCTGAGTCAGACATCGCTCTGGGCTCTCGAGGGATGAGTAAAGAACTCTATTGAAATAAAAAAGGCTGTAATCAAGGGAGAAGAAGTGCTGTCCTTGATGTCTAAAATATGATGAAGCGGGGAAAGGCCAGGATAAGCCCAAGGTATGAGATATCAAGAGCCGAAGGTAGATAGAAACAATGCGGGTGAGCCTTGGTATTTACTAGTACTTAAATTAGATGACATAGAATGGAGACAATTTTTAATGAAGATACAGGCGAATGCATGAAAGCGAAGGATCGTTGGCACTTGACAAATTAATAACAGACGCCGAGTGTACGGCCTGAGATGCCGGATTACATGCCCTTGTCCCTCCCAGGCTGCAGCCACTAAACTTTAGACATTCGTATGGGAAGGATAGGTCTGAATTAATGTTCTGTGAAAGGAGCACAATGTCCAAAAGAGTATATCATGAAGTCCTCTTCGGAAGTTCGGACGAACTTCGCGTCTGCTGAACAAAAACCCATCGAATGAGACATTTCAACAATCCGTCGTATGTCGTATACTCCGAGGCCGAGGGTATGCAATGTGGCTCTACCCAGTGGAATCCGGACTTGTGGTTGGTACAAAATCATGTTGGTGATGTTGGCGCTTACTCAGGAGAGAGTGTGTTGTCGATGTAAAAACTGGGGAGCTTTAGGGGCTTGGCGCCTGAGGCTGACATGATTCGGCGGGGAGACACTAAAGTTCCAGGGTTTATTTAGTTGCTCCCAACACCAATAAAATTGTTATAATAAATCAAGGAGATTTCTTGCTAGTGGTAGCGGTTGGCTACTTTTTCTCAAACTTGCTAAGTAGCTATAACGGATCTCAGAGCCTCGAAAGAATGTATGTATCCATTCTTCGTTGCCACGTTGCTGAGAGAACCACATAGATCTTCCACTACATACCTAGCTAGGTAGTCATACAACTTCAAATTCTACTGCGCCTCCATCGTCACCTTCGATAATCAACGCCAAGTCCTCAGATGGCTCGCCTCTGCACCACTTTCCCTTGTCATCCGTCCCCTTATCAGTGTCCCCTCCTGCTGGCGCATCTGCATAATGTACAAATCTGGTGTCTTTCACCCACTCATCTTCCGTGTCCCCAAACATCCACCATCTCGTTCCAAGAAATTTGTTTGTAAAGCCAACCCGGTATCTTTCTCCTTTCTTGACTTCTGCCCTTGAGATTAGATGTTGCGGGATCTCATGCTTTATCACAAGTTCTGTTGCTTTCGTTTCCGAGGAGTTCGAGGTCGATTTTGCTGCAGGAATCGTGACAAATTCCCAGTCGTCTTTCAGATCTTCAGCTTTGAAGTGGTAGTGGACTATGGACTTCTGAGCGGTTTCAATTTTCTTCTCGGTGGAAGAGCTTCCACCGACACAGACAGCATCCTTAAAAGAGCGATTAGGGAGTGCGCAGAAGGGATTTTGGTGCGTGGCGAGTGTTACTGGCGATGAGGGACGAGGAGTATCGAGTATGCGAGCGGTAACAATGAGACAAAATGGTTCGGTCGATGTGGCGTCTAAGGTAGAAGGAGACGTGGAGAGCTTGATGCCTATGGTTACTCTTGGAGTTTTTGATCTGTTTGGTTCACAGTGTCATTAAAAGGGCTGTACCACGACATGAAAGGAGACCTACGGACGATAAACTCGTCCATCTCCACGTCCAGTCTCTGGCATGATGTATCGGTATGGAAAGGTGCCGAATCGGGTATCAGTAAGTTTGTGTGCTGCGACTCAAACAATCACAGGTTGTCGAATAAAAAGCAGCGAAGATCGGGTCACATAAGGAGTCTTTAGCTGATGAGCGAATCCTCGGAGTGTAGGTGCCACTGTTTTACGTAGGCGTTTTTGGCGAACGCGGGGCAAATACGAATCATGGCATTTGTTCTTGGAGGCAACAGAAATACGATGCTGCTTTCCCATTCACGTACATCATATGCTTATCGGCCATGACGTATGTTGTGTAAGTCACATGCAGCCTCCAATTTCCATTTGCTGATGCGTTGCGTATGAGCGCTTACACAAAACTCCGCCACTTCCTGTTGTCAGCCTTATGAGCAACCACTTCGTCTGTTTAGACCTATCAACATCTGCCTTCAGTTACACGAATTTAGAAGCGGCTCAAAAACAAGCTTGTAGGTGAGGCACAGGCTGATACCTCAGATTCGCATTCTATCCGAACCTCTTGAATGAGTATAAGGAGGATTTTGAGGATTTTTAGGCGAGCCCCTGAAACAAATGGCCTCCAATTCGACCCCGAAATCTCACACCGGAATCCTTCATATTATCTATGCTCATGAGAGCCCTTATGAGCCTCGTTGGATGCTGCGGAGATGATACGGCTCGCTGATTCTAGGCTCGAAGTGCCTTGCTTAAGAAGTCATGCTTCAGTCCTTGGGTCAGATTACGGCCTCACGCCACTTCCTTTACCCAAATGTTGGCGACTTCATGAAGTGCATTCGTAATGCTTCTCAATGAACACTGGACAAGTCAAATTGTGACTGGTTTTTCAACTCCTAGAATAGCCAAGCTGAATGGATCCTGCTAAGTAGCAGGGCACTGAAACTCTTCCATACTGTATATAAGTCCTCTCCATCTCTGTATCCCCATTCGTATCATCACTTCGCAAGCTTCCTATCAAGCACAACGCAAACATGATATTCAATTTATTTCCAATTCTCGCCCTAGGGCTGCTTGGCTCTTCTGCGTTTGCCGCAGACTCGGGAAGAGGCAGTAATCCACCAAGCAATCTACCTGACGCAACTTGCAATAAAGAACCAGACATTTCTGGGAACTCAAAGCTCTTCAAGGTCCGAGGCTCCGGCCTACATGAAGGGACCAACGCCCCAAGAGCATCTACCCCTCCTCCACCATCGTCGGGAATGCTCCAGATGGTCAAACGATCCGGCAAGTTTGCATATGATCCAACCTGTGATGCAGCACCTCCGCCTGGAAGCCAGTTTGGCGGTGGCTTTCCCAATATGAGAAGCATCATAGAACAAGCCGTTGCAGATGCCATGACAATGGCTACTAGAGCCAAAGATATCCCTCAAGACCATCCCGCGTAAGTTCATGTCGGCAGCAAGTATTCATGAAATCAGCACTCTAACCTCCAACAGTTATAAACACTACTTCGAGACTAATGCCGGCCAGTATGCCAACGTGAAGAAACTGTTTGCTGCTATTTCAGACGGCGATCAAGCATACAGTGTTCTGTTCAATTGCGATTTTGGAGGCGACTGCACGTCAAAATCGTAAGTCATAGATCCGAGATAACCATACCCTTGTGACTAATATTTGATAGATTTGCTGCAACGGACCATTCATCTGGCGGAGCAAATGATCAAAAACTCATCCGAATCTGCAAGTCCTTCTTCACCGAAGCATCAACCCGTTTCTTCCTCTTCCAAGCTGCGAAAGGGCAGAATCCCAGTGTACCATTCCGAGACAACACTGCCTCTGGATGGTGCAGGACCGGAAGAACTGCAAACTTTTTTGCCACGGCTGGTAAGGCGCGCAGCTTCAAAATTTTGGGACAGCAGGCTAATTGATGCAGGACATACTATTCTACACGAGCTCACCCATCTCGATGCTGTCGGTAGTGCAGGCGGGCTCTCGGGGGTGAACAATGAGCACGGAACCGATGACTATCAAAGAGATACCAATACTCTCTGCGAGCTCTTATCAGCCCGGAAATACCTTGACGATTGGCGTAAGGACCAACAGACCGACAAGCCCGACGACGAAAAGCTGCCTTCGCCGGACTACAATGCTGAGAGCTATGCTGCAGCTGGCACAGGTACGTAACACATCTAGTCCCCACGAACAGAACTAACAGTCATTTTAGAGTTGTACTTCTCCCAAATCTGCTCTTTCACCGAGATTAAGCCCAGAACCCTTGGCCTTGTAGACCCAACCCCGAGTAACCCACAATGCAACGATACCCCCGACACGAAACTCGAGAACGCGCAGGCCATGAACAAGGATCTCGATTCACGGGGCGGCTTCCAGTGTTGCAGCAGTGGCAAGGGCGGCTGCGTCAACATCTCAAGCGCTGGCAACCAGGCGACGGATCTGTGCACGGCTCCTGATGATAAGAGCGTGCTGTGTGTGGATTGTGCGAAGGTGGCCAATTATTTGGATGGGTTGATTGGGGCCTGTACGAAGGATGGCCAGGTTGGTGGGAAGCAGGATATTGTTGAGGCGCCCGGTTTGTCGATTCAAGTTTAGGTTGAAGCAATCGGCGTTGGGTGAAGGGATGGGCTTGCGGAAGCAACGATGGCGTGTGGCGTTTTACTTTTGTTAGAAGGAAGCATATGCATGGATTAGGGAGTTGGAATGATTTGGCTTTCTCCAGTATAACATCTATCACTCTTTTAGTCACAATTGTCGACAAATAGAAGCACTGCCTTCCACTTGACCAATTACTTGAAAAACAATGTTGAAAAGAAACCGCAGATAATGATGACGCTTGAACGTCATTCCGAGTTTCCAAATACCTTAGGCTCATGGAATAAACGCCAACCGTACAGCTCAGAAGTGTTCTGGCAGACGTCGATATGAAAACCTTCAGTCAATTAGGTGTGCCCCTTTCAGCCCTCGCTAAATCGCCAACGACGGGGTTATTTACTAGTTCTCCCAACGCCAATGAGATCGTTCTGATAGACCAAGACAGTTAGCTCAATAAAAAAATTATAAAGGAATCTGGCGGGCTTCCTGAAATGTGACGAACCGCATCGGTGGTGCGTTCGACCTCTCAACTTAAGCGGGGACTCTGGGAAAAATATTTATATCATATAGGAGGATGGAAGTAGCGGCGCGAAGTTGGTTGAGCTAAAGTCTATTTTGTACTTAGGTAATTACGAGGATGTATGCTTGATTTTGCAACCTACTTGTCGATTCGGAATTTCACAACATTCAAGTATGAAGGTCTAGGTACTTATTCTGCCCGAGGCCCTTGATTTTGGCCCAAAAGTCCCAGGCTCACTTGGCTATCCAGCCGAAACTGTATAAGCAACACTCCATATTCTGACAATTTGAATAGGGCAGCCGCACCTTCATCAGTTTGTCACGTGTAGACATGATTGGAGTACGCTAGCTAAGCGAGGAAGTAAATAAGAAGGAGCATTCGACTTTGTCTTTCCATCCGGGGGTATGAGCCTGCTTTGGAATTCCATGTAGTTCCACGCGCCGAAAGATCACCTTTTCTTAATAAGAGCCCCAACATATACTTTCCAATAAAACGCCTCCAAAGCATCCAAGTTCTACACCACAGGGCGTGATATCCACGCGGGTAGAATGACTTCTGCGTCAATGACTCCTTCCTCAAAGGGGCGCCCACATCGGTTACAACTTTCTGGGAACTTCCCACAGCAACCAAAACAGCCAGAATTAACATGAAGCAGGTGGACCTGCACGGCCCAAAAAATACTAGCTTGTACTAGAGCATTTGCTAGCGACTAAGAGCAAGTCAATAATAGAACGATTCAACGGGAAACCATTCTCCGGATCCTTAGTCAAGGAAAGAAATTTCTACGACAAAACCATCACCACGCGAACATATCAATACCACTTGCGCAGGACTTCGGGAGCGGCAACAGTTTTTACCATTTGATAGTCTACTTGTAAATACCGCCTTGGTGTTTAAGCAAACGATCGTTACGACCCTTCAAGTGGGACACAGAAAGGTCAATTTCAAACAGGTCATTGTCGACGTGAAGGTCTTCTAGATGCTTCCAGAGACTGACAATGCTTGGATGGGAAATCTGGGGGTTTATTAGGCTGACTCAATTCACTAGAAGACGCAGCAACCAGAGAAACCAGAGACGGCCGGAGCAGACGAACAAAATACTCGCAGCTCAGCCAACAAATCTCTCGTGGAAGATATCACATCGAAGATATGGCTGTTGGTCTCGTGATAAACAGCTCTGTGGAGGGCAGAAAGGTCGAAAATCACGATGGCCAAACCGCTTTGGAAGGACATGTGCGCTGAGTCAATATGGTGGAAATTCTTCTTAGACGAGCGCTAGACTACCCAGAACGAGTATAACGATCGGAAATTGAATGAGCTTGAGCCAAAGCTGGAGGTGAGGGACATTGAGGAGTTGGAGGCAGAGGCTGAAGCAGCAGCGCTCAAGACTCTCGATACCTCTGATCCGCCGCGGGTTCAGCAACCGTTGGTTTACGAGAGATCTCGCTCGGTGATGAACGGGAACGCGCTTGCGAATCCGGGCGCAAGTCTTTATGTTCCTGCCCGGCCACGCACAGGTTAGCGATTTATTTGGTTGTGGTTGGCAGAGAGTTGCGCGGTTTGTGGAATACATCAGTTACAGTATGTAGATACGTTGGTTTACTCTGTAGCAAGAAAAAATGCACGACGTCACCCTGAAGCATAATTATTCGAGATAAGTAGGATGTATCACCTTGTGAATAATTGAGAGGTGGCTGAGGGCGCGGTTGAAATTCACCAGCCCCTTTTCGACTCGCTTGTCTGAAATAAACAAAAAAACCCCGCGAATCTAGGCCCCAAGAATTCAAAAACAATGAACCCAACGCATGTTTTCAAACCAAGGATCAAATTGGCAAAACGAATACATTGTACCCTCACAAAGTGGGGGTGAGCGTGTAGTAAAAGCCCCGGAGCGGCCTTTCGTCTTCAGAAATCCAGTACAAGTACGTGCAAAACCAGCATAGAACAGCTGGCAACACTTCTCCGACCTCGCGTCTATAGATGGGATTCTGGATAAGCTGGGCCTTTCAAAAGATTGAAGGTGAATGTAAATTGAAAGAAAATCCCTCATTTTAAAGTATATTACCATATTTTAAACTCCACCGGAAATTTGCCATTGAATGGCTGTCGACGTTTTCGCCTCGGGAAAGTTTAGGAGGGCGGTCAACGTTGACTCGATCCGAAACCTTTCATAACAACGCAACGGGAGCCCAAGCTCGAGTATTCAAGTAGTGTTCTTGAGCTTCAAATCCTTGTTCAAATCCAGTGTTCCAGGTGGACCAAGGTTCTCCCATAAAGCTCTCACAGCTCTGAATGACGAGCATTCAGTATTTGGTTCGGCTCCGAAAAGAACATCGCAAAAGTCAACGACACGAACGGCAGAATTTCCGCAACCATAAACATAATGCAAAGCAGCATCTTATTACCAAAAATACCTAAAGGGACTTTGAAGTCTTCGAAGGAAATCGAACCTACCTAAATGTTCGAGCTTGATCCAGAAAAAGCTGCGTCTTCAATGTTAAATTCGGCGTCGGATAACTGTGGAGCAGGAGGGATAATATAGAACGGACAATAGCTAGATATGGCATATGCGGAGGTGAAATTCCAGGGCCACAGAGTGATAAAGGCAGAGGGTAGGCGCTTAGGGTCGTGTGTTGAGCTGTATCGCTCCTCATTTGCCGCTGCCGGATCGGCTTTTGACAAGGCTGACATTCATCGTGGCTGTAGAAAACTTGAGACCTGGCAAGTGCTAATATTGGATCGATCACGGTATGCTACGGCTCCTTCATAGTCGTGCATGCTGGATGTTGTTAAAAACGCCGAAAGCGGGCCGAGAGGGAGATAGGAGTGACTTTCGAGGGTTGGCATAGTCTTCGGCTTCGAATCAGTGAGGTTCCGGTCACACTAGCATCATGAAAGTGTTTCTCCTTTTGTGGGCCTTTGACAAGCGGTGGAAGTCAGCTGAAGGGAATATGGTGAACGCCGCCTGGGCGAGATAGATGAGTGGTCTCTTGAATGTCCGAGGCTCCGAAATTCAGCGAAGATATTCAGTCCGAGAGCTGAAGCTACGATTATTTCCTATCCAAGCGGAAAGGAACGTTGCATCCGCCAACCGGGCTCCGCGGAATGGTTTCGATGTTGAGTCAATACAGCAGATGCTCAAATCGGCATACATTTGTATTGACTTGTGAGTGAGTAGATTGGTTGAAGTTAGTTCCCTCTCTACTCAGCGAGCGATGAAAAGCAATCATTTGCATGCTGGAATTGAGATTATCGAGCACAACTCTATTGATTTAAATTCGAGCAAGAAAAGAGGAAAATTGAGCCTTCGCACCTTTTTCAACAGCATGGAGATTCTGAGGGCCCTATTGAGACTCAGATTTTGTTTTCCTCTGGTCGTTCTTTTTGAGGGGATGGCAGCAAAACAAAAGTTTCCTCCCGCATTCCATGATATGAACCCCTTTTTGAGGGCGTGAAGAATTCACGGAGGACGCTCCGGTGCTAAAGTTGGAGACGGCGATCCTAGTCATTTGAAGACATACGATGCAGCATTCCACCTTTGCACGATGTATCTGACGATCACTGCTATGTATTTGAAACATGTCAGAAAGCGAAAGACGCTGATAGACGCCTTTGAAGAATGACTTGTTGCTGCCCCCGCTTATTAGGAGATTGAGCTCTATTGTCAGGCCACGCCTCTTCTAGCGAGTTTTCTAGATTTGTCTCAGCATGTCAATCCCCCACATGGACAGTTGTGATGCATTATGGGAATACCCCGGGGGCCTTTTCAGGAGTCCGGGATGACGGAAGGCTCCCCGAAGCATGGCGTAGGAGGGGCTGAGAAGGATCATCACTCAAGGTCTGCTGCTGCGTGCGAAAACATTGTTATTTATGAACGGGAGAGCAGAAAGAGGGGATGATTTCGATTCAGATCATCGTGCAGATCACGTGTCTCAACCGGAGAGTCCTCCGTAGAAAGCTGCAAGAACGCGATGCCTTTTCTGCATTCACAAGGGGGCATGGACTTTGCCCTTGAAATTTCCAAGACATCTCCCGATGGAAACGCACTGGCTTCGCTGACAACAACTCTGGGGAAGACATTGACGAGCTCCCAAAAGGCATCTTTCCTGATTGGGCCAGAACCTAGTTGATGTGAACTCAAAGAGGCAGCGATGTGCATTGATACATAACGAGGCAGCCTGGGATCTCAATGCACGAACCTGTTGCTTCTCTGATACTGTGCCAATCAATTTCGCAGCGTGCCTAGCTGTACCGGCTGTCAAGGGAAAACGGAGAGAAGGGTCCTAGGGTCCTGGGGTCCTAGCAGTTCTGGGCGTGAATCAAGTTCCCAGGGTCCAGATCTGCTCCTCCTACAAAACTGTATCGTTTTTTTATTTTTTCTTATTTTTACTCGCCTCTCATTCTCAGACTCACCGGCGAATTATTGTAACTCGTCCCACCTATACTTAAAGGCCACCTCGCACATCATTCAACACGCCAGACAGTGATCTGATGGATCGAGATCGAACGTAGCCCTCCCAGCCTAACGCTCTGCAGAGTCTCCAATACGTCATTGCGACCCCGGTCCTGGACCCTGAGCTGCACCTTCCCACCAACATCCGCGTTGCCTCCAGAATCTTCGAAGACGTGCCATTTTTGGTAGAAATCGCGACGCCCTCGACTGTTGACATTGCACGCCAGACACCAGCGGCCGAGGAACATAGGAGTCTTCCCACCAGTATCTTACGCGCAGACGCCCATCGCATATATCATGGTCTGCGAACAGACCTTGTCGAAAAACACCTTTGCGTCTTGTAGCTATGGCTGATTCGAGTTCGACCAATTCAAAAAGGCGGCGTGGCCTTGGAATCGTTACACCGAACGCATGCACAGAATGCCGCAAGAAAAGAGCGAAGGTAATGCTATAAAGTGGATCCCAACCTTGAAATACATTGCTGACGATAAATCCTCAAGTGCGATGGCCAAGTTCCGTGTGGGCGATGCGCCTCCCAAAAAGGAGTGGACTGCGTGTATGAAGTGCCGGTACGCCCTTCCTTCTTCGATATCAAAGAACGCCTGCTCACAAATTCTGGTTAAAAGGTCCGCCAATCAAAGGAACACATGAGGTCCGAGATAGAACAATTACGGGAACAGCAAAGACAAAACGAGCGTGTTCTTGCAGCTCTAGTCTCCAACGATCGATCAGAGGAGGTCCTCAATCAACTTCGGAATGGCGTGACCATTGAAGCTATAACTGGGCAGTTGGAGAGACTGGGTTCTATCTCTGGCGGCAATAATATCACGACTTTCAACCGGATCAGCGACCATCAGGCTATTGGCAGTGTACTGCAGTCGGTCAGAAACCTTGGTAGCTCTACTTCATCGACAGTCGCACTGAGAGACATCCAGGGACTAGATCAAGGTCCAGGTCAACATCTGGGAAATATATGGCCTACGTGGGGTTCTGAAGGGCAGGCCCACGACTTTTCGGGGGGCAGTCAAGACAGTGCCATGAATTGGAGTCCTGAACAGCTACCGTTCACTCATCACGGTTTACAATCTCCACTAGTCGGGACGTGGCATCACACTGCAGCAGGCCAGTCTCCTCCTGATAGCACAATCCAATTTGCTAGGGGCCAAGGGCAGGAGACCATATTAGGAAGAGATTTCGGCCTAGATGATCGTCTTGATCAAGCTGATACCCCTTTCAATGGGACTTGGACGTCAGTCACCTCAGATACTGCTTTGGTAGAACATTTAATGGCTTTATATTTTTGTTGGGAATACCCCACATTCGCTTCACTTAACAAAGAGCATTTTCTGGAGGACTTCAAGAGCGGAAGCCCAAGATACTGTTCGCCACTACTCGTCAACGCTATCCTAGCACTTGGTTGCAGGTTTTCGGAACAACCAAATACTCGAACAGACCCTGAAAATAGTAACACTGCTGGAGATCACTTCTTTGCGGAAGCAACAAGATTGCTTGAGACAGAAGCTGACCGCCATGTTTTAACAACTATTCAAGCCCTTGGACTGATGTCAATTCGAGAAGCTAGCTGTGGCCGTTCAAGTGAAAGTCTCTTTCTTTCTGGGCAATCAATACGACTTGCAATGGAGATGGGTTTGCATTATGAGCCCGAGAACCAAGGAAGTAGTGACGCTCAAATGGATCACGCCGTGCGATCAGCAACATTCTGGGGCGCGTTTGCTCTAGATCAGTAAGTATTCGAACCCCTTCTGCAAGCACAATCGGTTTATGCTTATTCCTATTCAGGGCTTGGTCTCTCAGCATCGGCCGCTTACCTCATTTCTCCCGGGACATCAAACTCGTGACAAAACCAGCCATTATTGAAGATGTAGAAGCTTCAGAATGGGTTCCATACACAGATGATGGTAAATTGCATCAAAAATACCAGCAAATTCACGCTAACGCCTTCCAAGGAGCTCCATTTGAACGATCTTGCACCCAACCATCGAATGTTCGCAGCGTCTATAAAACGTTTTGCGAGCTCTCCGAAATCGTCCACACCTCTCTATACACGTTGTATACCCCAGGAACCCATATAACCGGGAAAAGGCTCCTCCGTGTCTATACGCTATACCTGAGTTGGTATGATTCCATTCCTACAGCACTGCGATTGGGTCACAACTTCACTCCAGCAGTGCTTTTCGCCCAGTAAGTTGTCAAGGATCCCAGTGCACTGCCACAAATCTAAAATCTATGTTGCAGCATGTATTACCATTTCGCCATTCTATTACTTTTCCGGCCCTTCATCAAGCTTGATATTGTAGGATCTGGTATCTCACCACGGGATGTTTGTAGCCAGGCGGCTGATGCTATATCAACTCTCGTCCATTCTTACTCAAAACTCTATACACTGCGGCGCACTCCATCCTTCGTGCCGTACTTTGTCCTCACTTCAAGTATCGCGCACGTCGTTACGCTAGGTACCTCAAGAGGCGGTCCCCAATTACTGCATCAGGGAGTGCAAGACCTCAGAGAAATGCGTAATTGCCACGGGTTTGCAATTCGCGCTCTGGACATCCTGCACTACCTTATCCGCCATTGGGAGGTCGATGAATCAATCGACTTCCAAGAAGATAATAACTCGCAAAATCGGGACTTCAAGACGCTGTGTAGACCTTCGTCGACATCAACGAACCAATTCTGTCCAAACATTGCGAGCGTTGACATCATCAATGGCATTGGACCTGTTTCCCAGGGCGAGAACCCTCTTTTCTGGCCTTTCCCACTCCAAGGAAGACCATTACTGGACGTTGGCACAAAGCTCGAGAAGGCTGGCTTCAGTGTGCTTCCTTGATGAGATCATGATGAGACGACCGGATTAGGGCCCTCGTAGTGGCAACTCCAGAGTAAGGTCTAAAGGTGCTAGGAAGCGCCGATTGTTTGCCCAGTCTTTCGGCCCAATAGAATCCAGAGACTGGGCCGGAGAGATGTATTCGTTCCGGATCATCAGATCGACAAAGGCGACGGGGTACTTGACGATTATACGACTTATTACGATACAATATCACCGCTCCGTTCCCAACCCCAAGGATACTTCGATTATGGCAGGTAGAATGTACTGGTAGCCTGTGGAATCACAGCTTTTCGTTTTCTCCATCTCATAAAAGTCTATTTGTTTCTGCTAAGTGCGGCGAAAAATACCCGGGCAATGCCATGCCCATGCTTATCCTTATGCGAGATTCGACGGGGAATAACGGGGGATATAATTATTCTCGTACCAATGAATTATTTCTGGAAATCACAAGAGCCAACCGTGCATAACTGGTATAGCAAAATCCATCATGGAAATCTTTCAGGAAACATATTCCGCCCACATGCAGATTAAAGTCAGGGAAATCGTGATTGATCCCTTGACCGTGGGCTGCTGCCCTGTGGAAAATGGCGATATGTGCGAAGAGGAAGTGAGGGTCTGGGCCGGCCTTGGTTTTCAACAGGGGTTTGGCCCACTCAGAGGACTGGCCATATTATCTATCATCAATGCACTGCATTTGAGATGGAAAAGACAAACCTCGTCGTGCGGAAGTTTGGATCAAATGTGTACGGCGGAAATAGATAGATGCCAACGAGAGAGATTCCCGAGGCTGGGCGCTGAGAATCACATGCAGCATTGATAACCCCAGCGAGGAAGCAAACAGCGGCACACAGCAGATTTTCAGGGTCTTGTGCCTGTGCGCAATTCAAGCCAAGGATGTCAGCCTCGGGTTCAGTTGCACAGAATCGCAGAATAGTGCCCATGGAAATTCCTCGAACCCATGAGGCTGGAAATAATCGAGATAAGGTATTCGTCGAGGCTAGACTTGCCGGTTTCACGAGCTTTGCAGCGTTTGCTGCCTTGTGATGATGCAGAAGGTCTAATCTGGCCCTGAGGGAAAGCAGCAATTGACGAATAGAATGGCACTGCTAGGGTCCGGGGAAGTTGAGGAACCGGACCCCTTAATGCTGTGTGACGTTGGATGAGCGGGGTCGAAATTGATGAGGGGGAAACATCGCGAAGATTCTGGGAGCTGAACGCCAAGTTGCATGGTGAAAGGATATCCGATGCATTATTGACTTGCAGAAGTGCTGGCATTCTTTGGATGCCTAGAGAGGGCTTGATATTGGTTTTACGCGATTCAATGATGCTCTGGGGTTCGCCATGCTACTTCGTACTTGGGACGAAGCGCGGCAATATCCCACAGTTACAATGGCTGGGCGTACCTCCCAATAAAACAAATGAAGTCTCGTGGACATGCCAGATTAGTTCAGAAAAGCTGACCTCTCTGCCCGAAGACAGTAAGTGCAGCCGGGGAAATGCTTCAAATTAACCAAACAGGAAGTCTGTAAACTTTATGAAGATGCTGCAAAACTCTCTTTTGACGCTTTTCTGCAGATTCTCAAACAGAGCTTTGCAGCTTGGGCCTATCATGGGATGCATCTCCATGATTAAGCAAGAGTTCTGCAAATTCGGGCCCCTCCGACGAATGGGTGCTGGACCCCTGCACGGGTGGCTTCATGGTTTGCTTGTCGGTGCGGAAATCAGCCCACAACGTGCATTCTCGCGCGTTCTCGCAATCAATAATACCTGGGCAGGCTGCGCGTCTGGAAGAAATGAGATGCCTCCTGCCATCGACTGGCCAATGGACACGCGTAATGTTGGCTGTGCAGACTTTTGGCGTATCAAAGTACGCTTCCTCCTTTTCTCGCCCGTAATGGCGGTGCCGCATCGAGATTCGCAGGTCGTGTCCGATTATACCGAACTTCGTAGCCGGCAGCATATATGGCTTCCAAACCCTGCCCCGTTTCTAACGCCCCTTCACCACAGTAACCACACAGTCGCATGTGCGGAGGGCTCCGTTGGACTTTATACTCGAACCTCTCTTCCTCACCGTCAGCTCTTTGAAACCCCACAGTGGTGACAGGACTCCAAAAGTCACATCATCTCACCGTGATACTCGTACGACACGAGTATCAACCGGCTCTGAGGCTTGTATTTTTCAAACACCTTACCCATCTTCGGGTCTCCTGTCCACGTTGTTGCATCCCGAGTGTTCTTCTTGAGCCGCCCTCCCGGAAATTCATGGAAATATTTAAAGCTCTTCGCCCCAGTAACGCCAGGACGTCATCTACCAAAGACATCCATTTGCCAAAAAAAAATTTATTGTCAACAATTCAGCTGCTAGTTACTCCAGTGGTCCCTGTCCCCCCTAGACCTCGGTACTGGCAATAAGCTTCTAAACATATATTCCACGCCTCAGCTTTCGAAGCTGTCAACACCAACACTTACACCGATCAGCAAGCACAGACTTGCAACAACTGTTTTGTTTCTATCTACCAATGGCTTGCATTAGGCAGAATCCAAACGTTGATTATTTCTCGTTGAATAAGCCAAGGTCTCAAGTAAGCTGGCTTCCTTTCATAAGACAATGGCGATCATCCCCTTCATCAATCAACACAGACACATTTTGCATATCATGCAGTTTCATCTCAATCCGAGATGGCATCATGATCATCATAATGTGCAGAATTTTGTCTGATTAGGAAGGGTTTAATGAGAAAGTTCTCGGTTCTCGAAAGCCCTCGCACACTCACACCATGCCATACATCACGCGACTTTCAACATCGACTGACTATTTGCCTGTAGCAAAGCAGTGCATCTATCTCCCCCGCCTTTGTCTGGGACTCGAACCCTTATAACGAGCCTGCACTTGTCAGTTCTGACTCGTGTGATTCGGTCCTTGCGTCACCCACCTCGCCAGAGTCTATCAACTTCCCGACCAATTCCTTCGCAGTCCCAAAGAGCGAAATCAAGGATCAGTCATTCAACTTTGGATCATTTGAAGATTGGATGCGCTGGGACGACCCAAGCGACGCTGCATTATCCCCAACGTCCGACTTCTTCCCCGAACTCAAGGTCGAGCCTATGTCTCCTAACATGGGAGGATTGGAGCTTCAAGGCAGCGGAGTAGGAGCCTCTGCAAACACATCAGACGACTCGGCTGTATTTGTCGAGGATCCAGTCTCCGAAGAGCCCTTGTTCCAGACACCGGGTGCCATGCTTTCCCCACAACTCGCTGATATCCCACCAAGAGAAGGCCTATACTCCACACCCCTCTCCTGGTCACGGCCAACACCTGGCTCGAGACAATCGAGTTCATACAACGGCATGTTGACTCCTCAACAAGAGTCAAAGCTTCGCGATATTGCCATGCCACCACAAGCTCAAGAATATCCCGCGTCTCCATCTTCCGCTTCATCGCCTGAGCCAGGCACGGACAACAGAAAAAAGAGGAAGAGCAGCGTGGAGGACGAAGATGAAGATGATAGCCCACCTCCATCTCGAGGAGGAAGAAACCCACCAGTAAAGAAGACAGCACACAACATGATCGAAAAGCGTTACCGGACCAATCTGAACGACAAGATTGCCGCACTCCGAGACTCGGTTCCTTCACTGCGTGTCATGAGCAAGAGAAATTCTCGTGGACAGGAAGTTGAAGAAGATCTGCAGGGTCTGACGCCGGCTCACAAATTGAACAAGGTAAGCATTTATGTTCGCAAACCCGCCCACATGAGACGGAGACTAACTTGGTACAAAGGCAACTGTCCTTTCAAAAGCCACCGAGTACATAGCACACCTCGAAAAGCGCAATCGTTATCTCACAAAAGAGAACTCGTCGCTCAAATCCCGCGTCGATGCTTTCGAGATCCTCGTCATGTCCCGCCAGCCCCAAAACCAACGCACGCAATCTGCAGGCCGGCAGGTCAACACGAATCGGTATGGCATGGACGGGATGATGCAATGATAAGAGACGAGTCTGAATGGGCAGACGAGTCAACCAAATTTTATTTGAAATGTGTATGTGATAGGTATGGAGGTATTTTGAATTTTAGGAGCGGCGTTTGGCGGATAGGTTTGGGAAAGAACGCAGGATACCCTTGACACCTTGTCTCGAGACAAGCGAAAAGTCTACTGGTGGGAAAAGTCATTGGGATGGCGCATTTCTGAGTGGACACTCCTTTTTCATGTTACATTAATATTGGACGAGGTTCAGGGTCACCTTAATGGGTTGAGGATCTTGTATCTATCGAGCTGAATTCAAGTCCAGATTCTGCATGACATTTTGCTGTGTTATGACTATATGTGGTGTGGATTTTGAATATTGTTCATATTTTGAGAAGGTGGTCTGATGATTGACTTTGCGAGGCAGTTTCTCTACATGCTTTGAGAGTGTAACATAAATAATCTCACCTCAACTAATTTCCAATTGATATGACTTAATAGTGTAAGTCTTGGCTCTTCAATTGTCTTCGAGCAGAATGGGCTGACTTTGTGTTTCACAGGAAGGCGTGAGTTCCCATATGGGTCTCATGTTTCGTTCCTTCACCGTTGTAGGAGCGGCAGTTGTAAGAACTTAACTTCTGAGTCATGCTTTCCTTTGACGCTGCTTATTTTCTTGCGATGGTTTACTCCTTCCCAGTTCGCCTCTGAGAGCAATTCGCCGGAAGATGCGCAGGATTGCTGACTTACAACCAGACATTAAGACCTGTGTAGTCACTTGCTTCCCAACACAAAAATGTCATTTCCCCACACTTTCTCTGGACTATCCTTTCACCACCAGTCTCCAACTCTTGTAACCTCCTCTTCACATTTTTCAAGCTCTCCCAACAAAGCCAACGTATCCTCTCCATCCCCCTCATACTCCCCCGCTGCCATGAAACCCGCTCTCCCGAAAACTTATTACGATATTTATAGGCCATGATTGGCGTATGTGCCAGCTCCTAACAATCGCCGCTGTGCACCAGAGTCCGTAGAGGTGCATCGTGGTCATGCGGCTGTGCCCTTTGAATAGTGGCAAATATGTGAAATAGTAGTTGTGGTATTCAAGGGAAAAATTACTCGTGGAATTGTCCCCGAATACCGAAGTTGTTGGCGTCAGGTGATTCGTCTCCCTTTCCGATTTGAACATACGTAGATGCCGCTGGCCGGCTTGGAGTTTGAGGAAGGCCCGACCCGCTCGGGTCCAAACCGACCATTTTCCTTGCACGGCGCGGTCGTGATGCAAGGTAATGCGGAGAGAATTTGAGATACTAGATTACAAGGTGGGGTGGAAGGAGCGAAGGAGTGCACTCGGAATGAGGAAGTGTTTAAGTGATTGAAGAGGTGCTTTATGGAAGGCATGACGGGGGCTATTCGCGCCACCAGAAGCTTATCTACGCAATGATAACTGGCTTAAAGTTCCCCGAAGACCAAGCGATGATATATGGAAAGAAATGATTGGATTCGCGTGGCCGTACTTAACTCATCATCGGTTGGTCCACATACATTTCAATATCTCAATGATAATTTTTTTGCATAACATAACATCATGATCCCGTCCCAACATTACAGAAAGGCGCACCAGCCAATGTACATACCCGCCAAAAACGTCTGGTTCGTGGCCATCTTGATCAGCTCGTCAACCTGACCTTCCACTCCCAAAGGTACACTTTCCCCGGCCAACAAGCCTCTAACCTTCCGCTTGATACTGTCCAGCACGCCCTGTGCAGTCTGAGGCACCACAAACGAACCTTCCTTTTTCTTCTTCTCTGGTTTCTTCAACAAATCTAGCGTAGGATCGTACACGAAAGCCTCCAGAATCGTCATCAATGTCTCTTCATGCTGGCGTAGTAGCTTCAGTGTCAATTCGGAAGACTTGCGGAATGGTCCTTCATAGCCATACATTCCCATCGCATCAACCATATTGTGTGTCAAACGGAACGGCACACGTTCAGCCTTGACGAAAGTAAGACCTTTGTCAAACAGACAGTTGAAATCAACATGGAAAGTCCCGCCATTGCCTTCTTCGAAGAGAATATTCTCGCCATGACGATCTCCAAGGCCAAGAATAGTCCCGACCATAGACATGACAGCACAAGAACGAGTGTATCGAAGTCGAGCCGCGAACCAAGTCGAAGGTTCTGGAAATTGCTGGACGAACCATTTATGGAATACTGGAGGGAATTGGCCCAGGACTTTTTCAGTGAAGAATGGTAGTTTTGATTCGGATTTGCAGGCCTCCTCGCAGTATAGCTCTATCTCGCGGTAGTTGACTGAGATTCCTTGAGCTTTGTAGAGGGCTAGGAGAATATCTCGAAGAGTCTTGAGACCATCTACCCATTCTATAATTCCACATTCTTCATTGAGTGGGGTTACAGCATACGTTTTGATGTACAATTGTCGTCTGCTGGATTCCGCGTCGCGCTTAAGTGATCGATTTATCATGCTGTTAAATTCCATAAGACGCTGGTCTTTGCGAAGATCATCCTTAGGTTTGCACATGAGACCGTAGTAATTGCCGTCTGATCCAACAGCGGTGAGCTTTCGTGGCTTCTGAAGCGAGCTCAGAACCATAACCTCATCTTTAAACTCTTGCAGAGTCACGACGTCTCGAGAAAATGCCTTGTGGGTTCGGACATTGTCCGTAAGTGTCGGAAGTGTCGCCGTAAGGACTCGCTCAACTGGTACTGCCAGGGGACTTGGCAAGCATTGTTTTTGGACAAATCCGAGGTCTTTGTACAGGCTTGCCCAGATAGTCCTATTGCCGTGAAACTCGCCAGAGTTGCAAGCCATTAGCAACTGGCCAGAGAGTCGCTCGCCTTGCCTGATCATACTTCTAATATCAACATGGCCGGCGTCCGTTTTCTTGCTAGCACCTCCGCGAAGTTGTTGCACAATAGTGGCACCGCGAGTCTTTCGATCCATTTGGGTGGAAGAGCATACAGCAAGAAGACTCCACAGTGCTTGTTGCGGATACGAAGAAACGACTTTGAGAATAATCTGCGTCAAAAACTTGAACACATCATTATTCGGGTGTGCAATGCGAGCAACGATTTGAGGCAATGCTGTGTAGAACATGTAAGCGGGCAACTTGTTGATGTACTTTTGGAATCGATTGTGGAGCTGTGCGAGATTGTCTCTTCGACAATTCGTTACCCGAGCAATAAATTCCCTCGTATATAGCTTCGGGTCCATGGTCTGGGAAACTTGAGTGCCAAGATCAAGCCAGAGCGTAAGTATACGTGGTAGAGTTTGATACAAATATTTGGTACCAAAAGTCAAAGCACGTAGGTAGTTCTCGATCACCAATTTAGCTGTTTCGCCAGTGGCAAACGTTTCGGCTTGAAGTTCAGGCGACAGTGCCTTCTCCGTCTCCAATAATTTGTTGTAATGGCGTCCAAGATAGTAGTGACTCTTTTCCCATGATGCATGTGTTTTGGCTGCGAGCTGATACTGTGCTCGCAAGGCAGCCGAGTGAGTCTGCCCAGCACTGTCTAACCACTTGGCAAGAAGCAGATGCGCTCTTGCCGTGAGAAAATTTTGTTGTTCTGCGGAGTTGGCAGTAGCAAAGCTGATATTCGCAGTATCTCTGTTATGAGATATAAATGCATTGTTCTCGATTGCTCCTTGGAGATTTTGGATGGCCTTTCTGTGGTGGCCTTCCTTCCATAAAAGTCGTGCATGCTCGATGGTTGCAGAGTCGTCTTTAAGCTGGGATGCGTGAAGAACAGCGTTGAAGGATTGATGGATGGCGTTTCCCTTTCTTGCGAGTCGAGCACTAGTAAGCCATGCGGAAGCAACGTCACCTTCCGTAAAAGAAGAGCTGTGTACATTAGAAGTCCGGCTTTCAATAACGGGAGAGTTGCGTACCTTGAGAGCTGCATGGCTGCCCGTCTGATACCAAGAAGGTACTGTTTGTCGTTGAGGTAAGCTCCGATGACCTCGAGGCGTCGATTCAAAGACTCCAGAACTTTAGGGCGATCTACAACACCTCCATTATCTGTTCCTGCAATCATTTCCAATTCTGTGAGGACGTGCAGTTTAAGCATATTATCATGGCAAGTCGCAAGCGACGCCGTTGTTGCCGTTGACAGCGAACGGGCTATCTGCTCCCGAATAGAACAAATTGTCGATTGGAAGAGACTGGGGTCATCACTATGCAGTGCGAGAAGTGCATGGCCAATTCGAACATTGAAGTCTTCACTGGCACCCTTCGATTCCATTGAGGTATACTTCTTCAACGCGAGCCATCTTCCTGTCGCCCATGAAGCCTCCGTTGCGAATGGAAGCAGACGCGGTGCCGTGGCGGGAGTGGTTTGCATACCTTCAATGTAATTGAGCAGAACATCTGTGGAAGAGTCAGTTAAGTCGTCAACTTCCAGGGTATCACACAACACACCATGCTGGCCCGATTCTTTCAGGCAAGTCAGAAGGTTGACTTGCACATCGACATCATCTGGAGTCTCTGCAAGTTTGATCTCGTACCAGCTCTGAGCTGCAGTCCATCGTCCAGCTTTGCGATGGCCAAGGATTTGCTGTTCAATATCCAATACATGAAGATGGGCCGATATTCCTTCGATACCGTCTGGCTCATCAATTTGTGTATAGATGTCCTGCAATCGTTCTAGGAGTTCGGTATTTTTATCTTCACTAATCTTTCGCTCGCGACAATCTCGGATGTGCTGTTCCCAATAGAAGAGTGCCCGAGAATATGATTTGCACTCAACGGCGCGCTGGGAAATAATCTCAGGGGGAATCATGGATAGGACAATATCGACCCGTTGGATTTGGTCTGCAATATCCATCGGATCGTACCCGCGAGAGCCTTTCTTGGTTTGTTTCTCTTGAACCCAACGAGAGAGGTAGTCAAGCACTCGAAACACGGCCTAGCAGAAAGTTAGTGACAAGTCGCCTAACTCGTGGACATTTCTTTTCAACATACTTCGACGCACAGCTTCACGTCTCCCGTCCGCACCTTTGAGTTAGCCGGAACTTGATACTGCAAGACACGCAGAAGCTCCCCCCCAATGTCTTGTCGAATCTGATCCGTTCCCAAGACAGTGGCATGAAGGACCACGTAAGGGAGCAGGAAGCTGGCGATGGAAATATCCTTGATCCTAATTGCACGGCAAAGTGCGGGAAACAGTAGCACTGTGTTGTTGTTCAGAGGGTTCTGTAGAAGGTCAAGGACAAAAGCCCGGAGCCAGATATTGTAAACCTTGTCTGAGACCATGTTCTCGGGGCGGAAAATTGGGTATTCGTAGGTTGGAAGTTTGTTATCTAATAGAGAGTACTTCGAAGTAAGGAACGGCGTCAAGGTATCTTGTACGTTTGCCGGCAACTTGAGCCATTTTTGGTATATATCGTCATTGGATGATGCCCTTTCATTGCCCATAATGATTGGGGCACAATGGTCTTTGAAATCGCATTTTGCCAGGAGTTCCTGCATGACGTACGAGAGGAAACCTTGCCAAACGGTATCAGTAGCAGAGAGAAAGGCTTTAACAATTACTTCCTCGAGGATAAACAGGACGAAATCAGTCGTCTCGTCGGAATCGTCAAAGTTGCTAACAACAACCATTTCCTTTTGGTCCCTGACAGACTCGACTCTGTTTGAGTCCAAGCAACCAATAAGTCCAATACACTCGGCTGCAAGCCCAGCAATTTCATGATGAGAACTATTGAAATGGACGCATGTGTCCAAGATAGACCTGATAAGTACGCCAATAACAGTGTCCGGCTGCTCACTGACTGCGGACGATTGGAGGTGAGACTGATTGACTCGAAGATAGGCTTTCAGTTCAATCAAGGCTTGGGCAACAACTCCCGAGTTCTCGTGACCGAGCCTCCGACTGAAAATTTGGAAGGCATTGTTGACATCTGTGGGGGTTCTCCATTTGTTCAGCTGGCTTTCAACACTGGCGAGCTCCGGAAACTGTGAAAGCGATGGTAGATTGACGATTGTGTTACGAATGAGGCGGGCGCGTTGTTTGATAAGATACTCCAGTGTGTCCTTAGCTCTTGCTTGGGCTGCTGGACCAAAGCTAGACCACCGTTGAATGACGGTTGAAAAGGTACTCTCTAACATCGGCTCTACGTCGTCATCACCAAGATTCCTCAGCATCGTGTCCCAGGCCGAGAATGCAGATACTTGAAGCTCCTTCTGGGCTAAGGCGGACTGAAGGCAAGCACAAATCTGCGGCGCGGGGTGAGCATAATTGAAATAAACTGAACGAATGACACACCTGAGGGCGAGCTGTTCTTGTATGCACTTTTGCGACTCTTACAAGCTCCTCGAAAGCTTTGACGCAACGCTCCCTTTCTTTTATCGGCTGTTCATCTCGAGAATCATTGACGACCTCTGATAGCCTAGCGACAAGGCCAAGCAGGTGCTGTTCCAGAAACACCCCTACAGAATTATTCTTCCTGTGCGTGCCTTCGACAGTAACATGGGTATGTTTGGCTAAGTATTGTAGTGCATAATGAATCTAGGTGTATCAGATGTTGGCAATCATCTAGGACATGGGGAGCGGGACTTACCCTCGACTTCTTGCTATCATCGGCATCCCCAGCAAGCTTCAGCAGGTGAAGCGCTTGCGATGCGGGCTCTACCCTTAACAAATCGGTAAAGTCAATCTCCTTGAATTGGGGAGAGATAGCCTTTAATAGCTTCATGACATAGGATTCGGTATCTGGCACATTTTGTATGAGCAAGAGCGGTAATATTGCAACCAAATTCGAGGTTTCCATGCAAGGATACCAGCAAACTTGGCCATCTTTACGAGCTTCCGCTATTTTCTTGATCACCTCCGGCTTTCCGAGAAGCACGAGCCATGGAAGAGTGTGCGATTGAGTCAGGACAAGGAATTCGGAAACGGAGATTCCTAATAAGTCAGCCATCAGCTGCGTTGTCTGCGGTCTCACGAGCAGGTCTTTAACGGCTTCTATAGCAACAGTCCCCCAAAAAGGCCTAAACATTCTGTCCACAGTAACATCACTCGCTTTAGCTAGCTTTAAGATCTAAAAGTGATGATCAGTACAAATCCATAGCAAAGAATAAGTTCGCGCACCTCATTGAAAGCGGCGCCGGATATTACGGGATTGCTGTGGGCAAGATATTTAACAAGTCCCAACAGGATAAGATTCAATTCGTCATCGTTTGAAATCCTAAATTCTCAAATCAGCTATTCTCCCAAAAATGGTTCAATTGCAAATAGTTACCTTCCGACTTGGCCCCAAGCAAGAATACAAGATTCTTGAACGTGGAGGCTTTCAGACTCGCTGAAGGAACGTAACAATTCAAGGGTGTTGAATCTGTTCTTCCTCATCAACTCATCAGCCGGATCAGGCCCACACAAGAAGGTTGGAAGTGTGCGGCTATAATACTCCATTAATCAAGCAAGTCTCATTCTTTGTAGAGAGAACTTACCCAGCTGCAACGCGAAGCTCTCGGATTGAGCTTCGCAAAGATTTCAGGCACCACTGTGCAAGTGCTGATTGCTCAAAGTCCAGGAAACTTGATTCGGAAAAGTGAACAGCGAATCGCTTCAAGGCGACCATTGCTAATACTCGAGGACGCCTAGAATCAAGAAAAGCAGGAGATTCGACGAGTCTGCTAAATGTTTCAATAGCTTCGGCGCTGATTTTCTGGCATCGCGCAGCATCGAGCATGGCTGAAGGAGGTTGTGGGTTGCCTTCGCAGAGAAAACATTCGGAGTCATGGACAAGTCCATCTTCGCCTCGAGTGGCTTTCAAAGACCCGTATGCTGCGCACGGTATATTTCCAAGATGTCGAATAGCTTCACAGCGCTCTACATCGTTCAAAGCCGCAAAGCAAGATCTTTCCTAATATCAGCAGGGTCTGCAGTTTGGAACCTGGAAACCTACTCGGCCACCTGGCTCAGGCCATCCAAGTCTGTCGCTTTCTGGGCACCAAGAAGGGTGTACAGAGAACTGACGGTTTGATCAAAATTGTTAGCTTCCTTGTGAAGTTTACGGCGTTTGGAAGGTGGGCCATTATCAACTTCGCGTTCAGATGGAGATTGAAAACCAAGGTAGCGGAACTGGACGTCCAATTCAAGATTCTCAAAGCTTGTAGAAATATCAATTTCGGGTAACGCAGGCGGCGCGACTTGGCAGCTCTCGTACAATGCTAGTCCGGATCTCTGCGCAACGGTTAGAATGGGGAGACCTTGCGCTCTGAAGACATCTGTCTCACCTGGAAATCCTTTCCGAGCGCGTTTCGAACATCTTCGTTGGCCAGACTAGCTGTAATGACAGGTAAGAGATGAAGCGATACATCCCTTCGCGTAGAGTCATTTCGCCTGCAGGGAGCCACTAAGCTCAAAATTCCCCTGCAGAGAGTAAATTGACCCTGCTGCGATGGCGCTGGACCACCCAGGATATCGGCGCAGAGAACTGAGAATAGCAGGTATCCTTTGCGAAGTATTGTGTCTGGCAGTTCTTGCTTCACTGAGAAGAGCAGCAATTCTACGGCGGAAAAGCAAGGGATGCAACTGTCAAGACAAGATTGTTGAAGCTGCGGATTTGCCTGCCATCGTTTTTGAAGCTCATGCGTCGAAACGAAAGAATCAAGGATCCAAGCAAGGTAGTCCTGGAAAGCCGGCGTTGGGTCAAACGAGAGTGCAGCCTCCATAGAAGTGTCGACCAAGATGGTGAGAAGATGAGTGACGTGCCACAAAGCATGAGTTGCTTCATTGATAGTGTACTGCGGAACTGTGTTTGGCGAGCTGTCTTTCTGCTGAACAAAAATAGAGTAGTCGACATCATCCGCAGGTGAGGTTATTGGAGACATACTACTATGAGGGATGATACTGGGATTCTGTAGGTGGTTCGATATGTCTAGATATCTCGTCAGAGGCCGTCCAGTAGGTCAGAATTGAACATACGCGAAGTACACCCTTTGAGATAAGAGAAGAACAATGAGCTCAAATTCCATATCTTCGGTGATTTTGCCACAGCCTGAAATGAAGCATAGAAAAACGACTTGATTTTTTCTGTCAGATCATCGCACTCTCGACGTCCCAAGAGGGTCAAGACGCGGGGAAACAGCCACATCCAGAGCGGTTCCTGGCCTCGAGCTTGAAGGGATTCATGAGGCTTTAGCACATAGCCCAGGACCGCCGGGATCTCGGTTATAGTCGATGTAAATATATCAAGGGCTTCAGAAGCCTGAGATACGACTTGCTGGGCATTCATGAAAGGATCATCGTTGCCGAGCCTCTCCAGAACGGCACGTGCAAAAACATAGATCAGCTTATGCTTGTGCTCGAGTTTGATATCGACGTTGGAAAGCTCAGTAGGACTGTTCTCCAGGTCTGAAACCTCGGTCATAAGTCTTTTGAGATCATCCTGCTCGGGCTCGCGCGAAGGTTTGTTCGTGGTTGACAGGTCGTTGATGAGCTGTGCTGCCATCGTTGAAGGAGGAGGCTCGAAGGCCCCAGGGCCCCCATTTGCGTAGCCATTCATGGCAGCGCGAGAGACAGGAGCCATTATGTGATGGCCATGTTATTCTGATGTTGGGGGTGTTGAGACAACGAAGCGCCAAAAGATGAGATCGACGCGAAGGACCAAAACACGAAAACATGTGATGGTGTTCCTGAGGCTGCAACCATTTTAAACTCCATCTCCGTTGCTCTTTCTTCTTAACGCAACATTTCGCCCATTTCCACCCGAGGTTTCATCATGGCTGTCTTCCAAAATAAAAAGTTTCGTTCTTCAGCAGAGGCGAACACAATTGCCTCCAAATATCGAAGGCACCTTGCACGGCACCCATTCCTCCTTTTCGGCCTCCCTTTCATCGCAACAATGGTCGCGGGCTCATTCTTCCTCACGCCAGCGACAGCAATAAGATACGAGAAGCACGATAGGCGCGTACGGAGACTGAGCAAGGAAGAGGAGTTGGGGATTGGTAAGGCAGGACGAAAGGTCGATATGAAAGAAGAATACTATGTTCGTTGCGAATTTCTGGGGTGGGCTGATTGCATTTACTGACTGGGACTTTACAGAGACTGGCGGCCAAGGATCTCGACGATTGGGAACAGAAGCGCGTGAAAAGACTACCTGGAGAAAACGACGGTGTGATCTAGTTTCAATTGAAGCTTCGTCGCAGCGAATGATGATGCGGACAATTTGATTCTATCGAGTCGGAACACAAGCTTACGAGCTCCCTTCAACCTACGGGGATTTAGCAGAAGGGGAAGAGGCGATGCAGTGATCTTGATGGAGCTCACAATGAACAGCAGGTGGCGGCCGCCTCGTGCATGGCATGAGCTGAAGAAGACATCCTTCAGTAATGAAACACAAACATCTCACCTCCAATGGGAATAAATCAATAAATGTTGGGAAAGATTATACATCAATTGCCCCATCGGGTCTATTCAATTATTTCGCGCTTGCATCATATATACCTTTGACCATCTCCATCAGTGCCCAAGCTCCAGGATCCGGCAGTTTCTGGTCTTCAGCCCCGCCACCGACATAGCTTGCTCTTCCAAACTTCGGCTTCAGATCTCTCGTTCCTTCAGCAGCTGTCTCTGCACTTTTCACAGCCAGTCCTAAATCTCTTTCTTTATCCAATGTTTCCTGAAACGGCAGCAATACATCCATTACAGTTCGATCCCCAACTCGAGCACCTGTATAGTGCTTGAGTGATTCGATAGCTTTCGTCAAGGCTGGTGCAAACACATTTATGACTTCTTTGTCTCCTTTAGCTTTTTCAGAGCGCAGCGAGGTGGCAAAGGCAGCCAGGAGGATCCCAAAAATGGCGCCGAGAGTCCCACCCATGTCGTCCACTGCGTCGATGATAGCATGCAGAATGTTGAACACAGAACCCGACTTTGCAGTTCCGTCGTCCAAGATTTTTAGGAGAGCTTCGCTTACTCCCTTTACTGCCTCTCCGCAGTCACCATCGCCCATTACCATATCCCACTTTGTCAGGTTAGGTTCGGCGGCGATGGCACGCTCACACCCTAGCCTAATGGCTGCATCTAACAATTTTGGGTCGACTTGAAACTTGTTAGCAGCTTGCTTCTTATATCTGTAGAGCTCCTTACCTTTGATATCGTCTTCCGGGGGGATCTGCGTCCGTTGCTCGATGTCTACTTCTGGAGCTGCCGTCCGGTCCGCTTTCGTTGATGTATTCGAGAGTACATTTGGCCATGACGGAGCTTTCGTCTCATCGGCCAGCAAGTCCAGCAACTCTGAGACAGATGTCTTACTTTCTTTGGCGGCGGTTGTGAGATTGCAAAGCGTGATCGAGAACCCTGGTCCGTTCAAAGACGTCTCAAAGGGCCCTGAGTATATTTTTGTGGGCTTAATATCCCATTTTGTTTCTATGCTGGATCAGTGATCTGCGTCCAATGTCAAAAATTGTGTAAGTCATACCTAGCTGAGAGAGAGTTTCTTCGGTAAGTGCTCCCATCTCCAAATTCGAGAGGCCTCCGTAATTGTTGATCAATAGGACAGTGTCATCGCTCCCGTTGAACTTCACAAACGCCCGCTCTGGGTCATTTTGGTCGCATATTAAATTCAACAGCTGTGAGATGAGATCCTCAACAGATGGGAATGGCGATACTTTTTGGGCTCCCTAGACTCTATTAGACTTTTTCCTAACAGGGAAGGAATTAGTCTCACAGGTTCATTGTGAATTCCAGCTCCGACTACAACAACGTCTTCGCCGACTTCCTCGTGGTTTTGCCTCCCTGGCACATGGCAATGGTCGAGAGCAGATCCAATTGACACCAATTGAGCGTTCACTGTCTTTCCAATTTCTACACATCGCTCAAAACTGTATTCCTTTGCCGCTGCCGCTCCGAGGACTTTCATAGCTAAATTCGATCTCAGCGACCAGCAATCTTAAACTTGGGAGTACAACTCACTGATCACATTCCCCGCCAGACCTCTTCTTCCAACTTTATCACATTTACTCCTCCCAATCGACACATCATCCGTCGCCGGCAACACGGTACACTTCCCAGCCAGCCCCTGCGCCAGCGCCCTCTCTGCCGCGAGCCCAAAATGCAATCTGTCGCCCGTATAGTTCGTAATCAGCAAAATTGTTCCCTTTTCGGATGGCACGGCAGCAATAGCAGCGAGCACCTGCTTCATGCTCGGACTGGCGAAGATATCGCCGCATGCTACCGCAGAAAGCAGGCCGTCGCCAACGTAACCGGACCATGCGGGCTCGTGGCCGCTACCACCGCCGGAGATGAGGGCTACATGGTTTGATTTGTGAGTGGTGTTGAGGACGACGCGCTGTGAGGGGATTAGGGCTAGTGAGGGGTTGGCGGATACGAGGGCTTTGAGGGCGCGGGGGACGAGGGTGTTGACTGCTGTTTCGGGAAAGTAGTGTTTTGATGACATTTTGAGGTTATGCGCAACGAATTAACAGCTTGATTTAAAAGAAACAAATCACAAAAAAAAAAAAAAAAAAAAAGCCACTACGACAGGCGATCCAAATCAAGCTGCTTGCTTCGGGTTGATGGCCCAAAGATATCGTCAAAATGAGCTCGATCCCTGACTTGGAAGTGGAGGATGCGAAGAGCAACGGGAAAGATACGGATGTATCAAAGCAATCAAAGCAGCAGAAAGGACGTATATATCCAAAGCACGGCAGTCAAATTTCCATGAGCTCGCGACTCGAATTCTATTCAACCGCGTCAATTTACCCCTCATCCCCGCTTTGCAGGAAATCCGTTTTAGGCAATCCGAGAGCTCGAATTGTGGCGCGTGCACCGCCCGCCAATCTCGTAACCTTTTTTCGCGTCTCGAGGTTCAGACGTTGGCATTGGACCTTCAGACCGCGACACGCGAACAACTGTGCAACTTGAAATTCGACTGTCTAAAGGAACAAAGAGAAATCTCACGACAATGGCAAGCGCGGCTCATGTTGAGCGCATGAATGCGCCTGCTGTACTCTAAGAAATTCAATGGCGAATTCGGGGTCGGAGTCGCTTGTTTAGTACGCGGCAAGTGTCAAACTTGCATCTTAGATTTCTAAGGTTCTAGACTGACATAAATAGACCTTTCCAAAGTTCTCCTTGCCACGCTACCATATGATTTTCTCATTCTTTCGCCACACCGCCGACTTTGATCCATGGAATGCGATCCAGCGCAAGATCAAGAACCGCCAAGTCACAAAGTCAAAAATCCGCCCTGCGCGATAGCTCGAGAGACAAATCCCTCTCCTATCCCTTTGCGGGTCAGGTGACTATTCAAGAAGATGTTTGCCTACGGTATCGAGAGTTAGCAGTGGCTCCTTCTCAAACTAGAACTGGAATCTTACCTGCTTCACCGTATCGTAACCGAACATCCAGGGCTCGAAATTTTTGTCTCGGAGCTGGTCCAGAGTCAATTTGCCCTCAGATGGCTCAGCAGTACCCTCCATTTCTTGCATCATTTGGAGGTCCCTCTGCTCTTGTTCTGGTCCATTGTGTAAATGAAGATTTTCAGCATTGGACAACGCCGCCTTCGAAATGGTTTCACATCGTGGCTTTCGAAAGTCCTGGAAAGCCTGCAACACAGTCGGAATATCCACCAACTCGCTGACTCGATCAAGACATTCAGCTAATGCTGCGCCGTCTTCAATTGACATCGCGGCTCCCTGACCCATATACGGCAGCATAGCATGCGCTGCATCACCGAGGATGACAACCCGACCACTCTCACTTACCCATTTTTCGAGGGGTGGCAAGTAGGCAAGCCTCCACTTGACGCAGCTGGTAACATGGCTCAATAGTTGTTGTACGACAGGTTCCCAATCGGTGAATTGGTTCCTCAGTCCTTCGACGTCTGCTGGCTCGTTCCAATCACCAATGCCGGCCTTCCCAGGGTGGGTCAGTACGAAGTCGTACAGATCTCCATTTCGAATAGGATGTCCAACAGCGTCTGAGTCGGGTCCCATCCATACATTCACAATGTTGTCGGCCATGAGATGGGCTATGGTAGGATCCGAGCTTATCAATCCAATCGGTGCTGAGGCTCGGAAAGAACAGAGCGGCGACTCCAAAATCTCGACGTCGTTTGCCGCGATCGACCTCCTAGTTACTGACAGAATTCCATCCGCTCCTACAATAAGGTCTGCTTTTAGTTCTTGGCCACCCTGGAGTAGCACACGGGGAACATGCTCATCGACTCTGTCAATGGGCGTTCCCAGCAGCACCTGGGCACCTGCTCCCAATGCTGTATCATAGAGAATCTTCTGGTAATCGGCGCAGTTGATCAACCAGTATCTACTCGGAATCAGCAGATTTACTCCCAGGTCTCAATGCAGTTCAACCTACGGGAAGCCATATTTGTCCTTGAAAGAGGGGTTTATTTCCGTTCTGGCAACCACTTCGCCCGTTGCATAACTTTGGAATCGCATACTTTGTGGCCAGACAACATAGGTTGAGAAGCTTCGCTCTAGGCCCCATGACTTGATGATTCTCGAACTGTTGGGAGGAATTGCGATGCGCCCGCCCCCATCATGGAGTTGAGATGCTGCCTCGACAACCACGACTTGGTGGCCCTTTCTTGCCAGTGCAATGGCCGTGCCCAATCCTGAAGCTTGATCTTAGCTTTGCTCATTCATCTAAAGCTTAATTTGCAATTTGAGGGCAAAGCCGCCAAAAACAAACTCGAAAATCTCAATTGGGCTCAATCAAAAAGAAACACCGCGTCAGATCAACTTACCTCCAATTCCGGCACCACAGATGATTATTTTTAGCGATCTCGTCATATTTATCTCCTCGGGAATTATTGTACTTTCTTCGATGTCTGGCGTGGCTGGTGGAGACATTTTGAGCTCTTGATATAGTTTTCTCCGAGATATGGTATGTTGCACAAGATTCAAAACTACTCTTCATTACGAACAATTTACAAGTCCGCTGCCTCCAGTCGCTGACGAGATATAATCTCTACATCATCCAAGGCTGATCAGCCGCATGTCCGCCAGTGCCAGACGCAGCCATATTCTGGTTGGATTGAGGGTGTCGACCAACCCGAACCCGAAATGAGATAGTACGAAGTCTCGTGGAGGACTCCCGCATCTCGAAGAGATCTCATTAAATTGTTCGTACAAGTGCGTGAAAAAACCGCCCGAAAGCTACGTAGAGCACTACAGCGAAAAGGTTTAAGCTTCCGCTCTGAGGCAGAGATTGATCGCGATTGGTCCAGTGATTGTCGAGAGCCTGCCGCCTCAAGCGCGCATGCGAAACATCGGCGCGGGGCGTTGCTGCGCCCGAAGAGAGTCTAATATACGAGGAGACCGTGGCTTTCAGGGGCCCAGATCGGACTTCAGCTTTATACGTTGTAGATCCAGATCTTCGGGTCCTCAAGCGAGAACTCAGGAGCTAGAGCTCTACTGCACACTTCTTGCTTTGTAACATCTCGTTGCCCCTCCCATAATAGTTTTCATACCTATGTTACCGTCTTGCTGGGAAGTGAGGGTTAACTTTTCTTAGATCCGAGTTCGAGCAGGTCAGCCTCAATTCGGTTAGGTTCGTCTATTAGGCGTCAGCGACTGTGACCCGAGGCCACCAAGATGCGGCGCCCTATTAGTACCTGCACGAAGAATATATACAAATACCCTCGGATATGTTGCTTCATGTCAGAAAAAGTCATACTATGTGGGAGCCTGTTCGCCCTTCTAGATGCGTTTGGAATCGAAGCCTCACTCTCTTATGTGGAGACAATATTTTGGTGCTACATCCGCATTACCCTCTCCAACAGACCTTCATAACACAAGCCTGAGTTCAGGTAAGGGCTCTCAGTAGCTAGCTCATTACATTCGGAGACCTTTCTTTCCCAATCAATTCCTGTGGTCTGAGGCTCAAAAAAGCTCTGAATTTTATTTGGGACAGAAAGACAAAATGAAATAGGCCATGTCTTCGGCATTGACTTTTTACACAGTTCTTCTCCGTATCCCCTGCCAACCTCTTGTCCTCATGCTTCGATGCACTTATTTTCAATTCCCTCCCCTACTTTGAAGTTGTCTGCTGCAAGTACCATGCTCTCACCAACATTGAAAAGTAACTGTCTGCTCGTACTTCTCTTCCAATGGCAATGCAGGCCCCAATACCGCGAAATCAACATCGCATTGATGACAGTTTGAAAGGGCCCTGGTGGCCATCCAATCTTCAGCCCCCTAGTTCAAAAGCGACGACTCGGTCGTATTTGACAAAAGAAAAAACGGAATCAACCCCGCCCTCGCTGAGAAAAGCTTGGAGAATCCTATCGTGAATGGGCCTCAATCAATGGTAACGGATGGCCCCTAGCCCAAGATTTACGAAGAAGGTCCCCGGAGTGGTGGGATAAATCCATGAGGTGAGCATGGCGGACTCAACGATATTTTTCGTCTTCGGGTGTGAGGCTTTCTCGATCTTCTCGCTTCGCTCGACGGCGAAAGTCAGGCGATACTTCTATTCAAGAAGAGTATAATGCTTATCCTCTTAGCCCAGAAGCTCAGACCTTCGAGTTTAAAGGAGTCCTCATACGTATACCGTATAAACGGATTCTAGTGCCCTGATGGTCGTCCGCCCAACCTACCCGGGGACCTTCCTCTCCTCTCTCTCCTAGCTTTATGCGGCGGCTGTGACTTGCATTCCTCCCATGAGGCTTAGATTCCGATTTATACGTCGTTATTACCTAGCCAATCATGCCTTTCCAGCGACAAATACTATCTCGCCGCCTATAAGCTTACTGTCAGCCCCTTTCAACAACAGGGGTGATCGGCGCTAGAATCAGGCCTGGGGCACCACCAGGCCCTAAAATCTAGGCGCCTCAGGGGTTGCATTACTTACGAGTTAGCCTCAGGATGCCACCTGAATCAACCGTCCACCTTTAGTTCCAACAACCGTCATCCTCTTGGAGTAGAATTTACGAGTAGGCTGGAACACAAGGCGCACAAAGTCTACCTCGCTAGATAACGTGCCGTCCTCGCCATGGCATCAATTACCTCACTCGCGCCCGAGCTCTTGACACTCATTTTCAAGGCGGTGCAATCGTCATCGTCAGGGCCTCGCTATGCCCTGACCCCATCCGAGCCGCCAGAGGATACGGAGGAGTCTCATGCTCGCTGGATCCTGATAGATGCAGGGCCATTGCATCTCGCTGCAACGTGCAAAAAGCTTCGTGAGGTCTACCTTTCGCGATACGTTACGTCGAATCTGGTTCTGGAGATCCCTGCTCCACCGGACAATGAGGTGCTCCAATATGAGAGGCGAGAACCCTTTTATCACTTCTGGCAACAGAGGGAGAAAAATGGGAATCTATTGCAACAATTGAAGAATATGAAAGCTGCGGCGAAAAGGAAGCCGCTCACGAGGTTTATGCTTGATTCGAAGTGGTGGGCTTGGCCGTATAATATTCGGGAAATATGCATGGAGATGTGGAGCGAGATTTTGAGAGATGTGAGTGAAGTTTTTGGTGATGAGTTGATGGTTGTGATTTGTTCTCAAGGGGAGAGAGTCTTTGAAGATTTCAGACAATATGCCCCCAAGCAAGTCAGAGAACTAGAAGACATGAGCAGAAACCTTCGAGCGCGTCCAGAAGAAGATTCCAGTATGGAGCTGGAAATCTCAACTCCGGAACCAAGTACTAGTACTCGATCTCTCCGCAATGGCCGCGAAATCGTTCCTCCCACCCAATTCGAATTGCCGTCCAAAGAAGACCTAGCTGCCGCAGCACCACTCGCTCTCCACGTCTACTGCGGCTACAGAAAACATGGCGCAGATATATACATGGGCCATGCACTCTCCGCCTTTGCAAGCAAGAACTTGCAATCCTTCTATTTCTCCTCCGATCCCAACAATTTCCGTCTTGTCGGGGACAGCAGACGTCCCCAGCAAGGTCAAGATCTATACAAAATCAAGAATTTCTGCTCTATCGGTAATCCGTGGAGGCACTTCCTTCCATCTTGGAGCATAGCGGCTGAGACATTGGAATCTATCATTCTAGATTGCTCTTTCTTCTGGTCAGAACTAGCTTTCGCGCTTCCGCATTTTCGTAAATTGAAGAAACTGGATTGCGAGTTGGTACTGCTGCATACTGAGCCAATATATCCATATGACTTAGAGTCAAAAGAAAGTGCAGGGAGGAGAATATTGCAGACATGTCAACTCAAGGATGATATTGCGCAGAAAGAAAGGGGATTGAAGAAAAATAGAGGGAAGCAGTGGTTGGCAATTGGGAGAGAGGGGATTGTGTTGCCGAGAATTGAACCAGAGGTCAAGACGATGAGCCAGGATCCTCATTCGAGGTTTGCGACTGTAGATATGAAGGTTTGCATGCAGGTTGCTAGGAGGCGGATTGCAAAATCGAGGAGAGGTTGAGAATGGACAACGCTGGCTGCTACCAGACCAATTTTCTACTCCTGGTGCTTCGTACCAATATGGTCAGTATGAAGTCAATCCCTATGCCATTCTTTATTACTATACAACTCTATATTGATGCTTCACACGCTAACAAGGGGCGTATTACTTAGCGGACCCTTTCGCTGCATGAGTTACGCGTTAGGGGAATTTAAGATTTTGGTACGTATACGAGACATGACGAAGCGAATCACAGGTTGAGAAGCACAAAAACCTCGTTCATCTGGCAAGTAACAAGCGGTTCTCTCTCGGCTCTTATGTGGCACAGTTGATAAGCCTAGTCTCATTCATTCCCTTGAAAGGCGTTTATTTTCATTCAAATTTCTCAAAAGCACGGCGTTGTGTATCATTTGTCTCCCTCCAATTTCTATCAAATATCTTATTAGCTTAAATAATTATGCGATTAATCCTTCTTCTATCCTTATCTCCCAAACCCTTTCAACATGACCACCGAAACCCCCACTCTCGTCCTCATCCATGGCGCCTTTCATAGTCCCTCCTGCTTCCATATTATCAAGCCTAAACTCGAAACCCTCAGCTACCAAGTCATCACACCCCATCTCCCCTGCTCTCAAGGCATTTCACCAGCAGCAAGCCTCGCCAACGACGTGGCCGCAATTTACTAAGTCATCATTCCATTGATGGACGCCGGGAAAGAAATCGTTCTTATTGCTCATTCGTACGGCGGCACGCCTAGCTGTGCCGCTGTCGAAGGCCAAACGATAGCTGAACGCTCCGCGAGGGGTGAGAAAGGAGGCATCAAGTCCATTTTGTTCATCAGTGCTCTTCTAGTGTCGAAGCAGGGAGTTTCCTGTGGGAGGCGTGGGCAGCGACTGGTGGGGAAACACCACATGTTGATATCAACGTGAGTTGTTCCTTCCTTCCTATGTTCGAATCTATATTAACGTGACAGGGACCATGGGGAGTTGCAAATGAAAAAGCAAAACTGGTGTTTTACAACGACGTTCCCGATGATCTTGCGAATGAAATGATGAAGGAGACGACTAAAATCCAGCAGGGATTTGGGGGGTTCATGTCACCTGTGAACTTCATACCTTCTGATCTCAAGATTCCGGCTACGTATCTTTTGTGTGAGAATGATCATTGCGTGCCGCTTGCTGTGCAGGAAGGACATGTGGCTGCTACGCCAGGGATGAAGACGGAGAGGATTGGTTCTGGGCATTCGCCGATACTGAGCCAGCCGGATCGGACGGTGGAAATTATTGTTAAAGTTGCAAGTGGATGAAATTTATTGCTTGGAAATTTGCTGGAACAAGGAATTTGCAATACTGTACAGCGAGGAAGTCATAGAATACCAAAAGTTGATTCTCAAATTGCCGATTTGATGCCCAGTATTCCGTGCAGAAGATGCTCCTATTCTACAAAGCTCTTCGCGGTTGTACCATTGGGTTTTGTGGAATGAAGGAGTTATTGAGCTCACCAGTACTCTGATACATCTTGGAATATCGTCGATCGAGACTTATTTTCGATCATTGCTGGAACTAGGTCGTGCTTTCCTGGGATTATCTACTTGAACCACCTTGAAACAAGCTTAAAATCATAGCATTCACGCACAGGATATCTTCTTAAACCAGAAGCAAATTGAAGCTCAAAGAACAGTCTTTCTCTGGATTCTGTAGCATCTATTCATTGCGGTCAGCGGGCGCAGATGTCCAGGTGGGGATCTTTGGTCCTGCCGTCAGCTTCAACAAGTCTGAAGGTCTTTATTATCCAGAATCTCCTTTCCGATCAAGATTGAAACCTTCTCAAATACCAATAGAAAGATGTTTGCGGGAACGGGGTGAAAGACCTCGAACTGGCGGGGTACATAAGGGGCCTTAGCGCGTTTTTTAGTCAGCCAGGTCGCTGCCCAACGCCCGCCAGCCTCTTCCATCGTGCTTCATCAACTTTCCAAGCACCACCAACGCATCCTCGTCTCTTCCATCAAAATCTCAATTCATCTGTTGATCCCGATTCAGGTTTGCCACTTGTTGTGGCCTACTTCTACAAAACCTTTCCCAAACCAACCTCCCTCAAAAGTTCCCACTTCACGCCACTGCAACTCTTCATCCGTCGTCCGCAACTTCGAGTCATACGACGCGTCCTACGAATACATATTATCCACCAGAATCAAAGCGTCAAGTCGATATTCTTACGAGCTGAAATGTCTTACCGTGTCGGTGAGTAGTAAATTCCTCTCATCTGCGTGTTTTCCTTAGATGTTGATCTCAACACGTGATGGTCTTTCGTTCAAGACTCATTTTCGAGATGCTGTTACAAGGCGCGTCACATTTCATTAAATAGCTAGCTAAACATTTCATAGAGATTGCGGCGTCCGGTCGCGCTATTTGTGTGGCCACTGATTGCAAGAAAAACAAGATCAAGATTGACAAGGGTGAACTACGTCTTGGTGTATGGGTTGAGATTGAAGGAAAAGGCAGCTACAAATGGAAGCATTGGTCAGTATTCGAATTCTATCAAGGTTTTCATGTATCGGAAGAAGGAATACTGATGTCCTCGAAGGGGGTGTGTTACTGGCTTCCAGTTGTTCAACATGAGAGAATATCTCGGTGACCACGATAACCCAGGCTCTTATCACTGGGATATGCTTGATGGATACGATGGTGAGGATAAGAATAGTCTTGAGCACCATCCTGCCTTGCAGGAGAAGGTTCGGCGCGTGATTACCCAAGGTTTTATCGACCCCGAGGATTTCAATGGCGTAAATGGCACCATCATCAAGTCTCCGCTTTCATTTACTAATTTCATATAGGACCCGGAGATGAATGTACTTGGAGAGAAGGGATTACGAACCCCGGCATCTAAGAAAAAGCAGAGAGACGAGGAAAAGAAGAAGGCCGAAGAAGCCAACGGAGAGGGACAGGAACATCCTCCAACCCCTGCAAAGGCTTCCAAGAAGCGTGTCAAAGATGAAGATGATGATGATGCCGAAGAGACAAAGCCCGCTAAGAAAAAGCGCGCTACCAAGGCTAAGAAGGAAGAGGATAGCGATGAGGAGTCCAAGCCAGTCAAAAAGTCTCGAGCAAAGAAGGTCAAGCCAGAACAGGATGAAGAGGTAAGCTCCAAATCGCCCGTAGAGTGTTGAGTGTCGATGCCTTTCACAATGAATCTAGCCGTCTGAGCAATGGCTAATTGTATTTGTTCTAGATTAACGATGAAGAATCCAAGCCAGCTCCAGTCAAGAAATCACGGGCGAAGAAAGCTAAAAAGGAAGAAGATGCCGACATTGTCAAGCATGAAGAGGATCAAGATGCATCAGCTATCACTGCCCCCAAGAAGAAGCCCGCTGGCCGCAAGAAGGCTGTCAAGGAAGAGGAAGCTGACGAGTCAAACGATATTGGCGAGCCATCAGAACTAAAGACCAAGGCAAAGCGAGGCCGCAAGAAGGCCGTCAAGGAGGAGCATTCTGAAGATGATGCCCTGGCTACTGGAGCTGAAGGATCCACTATCCCAACCGAATTTGATGAATCCACTAATGTCAAGGGCGAGCCTTCGGAGGCAGTTGGTCTTGCTTCTGCTGCTCCAGTCGTTGGCGATATCGACGCTCAGATTGCCGTACTCAAAGATCTTGACTTTTCCGACGTCTCACTCCCAGCTCAAGCCAGCAAAACCAAGGAAACTGTTATCCCCGGTATCAAGGATTTCGACCTTCAGAACATGGTTGCCGAAGGTGTCGAATCTGGCGAGATTGATGATACTTCACTTGTGGCATTTCTGCAAAGCAAGAGAGATGAGGTCATTGCGGAACTCGAAAAACGCAAGAAGAAGGGCAGCCGTGCCAAGAAAGGGTGAGTTGATATCTTCCTCGCTGATGCATACATCTTTAACAAACTCTACAGTGCTTCCGCAAAATCCGGCCGCGCTTCTCGTAGCCGCACAGCCTCGAAGAACTAAACGCCCTGACCCGAATCCTATGATTAAGCGTTGTCTTTGGAGTTCTCGATACCGTTCTAATCTCTTTCAAAACATCGCCACGACTTCAAACCTCTGTATACCACATCTCTTTACTCGTCAGCGCGGTATGGTGTTCGGCGTCTCGTTCTACGTAAAATTTGCTTCTCATCCATCTCGAGCTACCAGCAATGTACTACGCGGGAAGCGTTCATTTCACGATTCAATTTACTTTCCTTTCTTTCGGATATCATACATGGCTTGCGGAACGGAAATAGGGGATAGATTGGTGGCGTACGAAAAAGAACTGCTGCAATCTACTGGCTAGGTAATACTGCACGAGCGAGGCATACAATGTATTCTATCTGTTGAGGATACTAGATGTTGCCCCCTGGGTTTATGAACCATATTTTGCTTTAATTGCTGGCCCATTTCCCTAAATTCTGGTGATTTCTCAGAGTTCTTTGAAAAACATTTTGAGATTCGTTTTGCCTTCCCAAATTCCATTTCCAGGTATCCAAAATCTATCAAGACACCATAGGAAGGATGATTTTTGAAAGAGGGGCAAGATCATACCGATGAACAGTACGACATTCCGTCAACGGCTTTGCACATCTCGAGGCCCAAGACCGCTGCTCTGTCCCCGTTCAACGACTTCTAAAAGTCTTTCGCAGCCCACTGATCCGGATACTACTATAGATTTAGCTTGCCTAGTCCCAATTTTCAAATCATCTCTAAATTCATCTTTGCACCGCAAGCTGTACTTCGATCAAGATTCTCAAGTCCTCTAATTAACGCCTACTTCCCACTCTTCTGAAAGAAGGAAATCGTGTCACTCCCCTCAGAATATTCTTGGCTAACGTGAACACAGTCTGTGCCAAATACAACAAAACAACCATCTATATATTTATGGTTCAGTGCTAACGCCTTTTGGAAAGGAGGAACCTCCATGTGGAGCGCATGTGCAACAAGTAAATAAAAGGACCATAATTTTATATTTCATTTCTTCTTCAATCAAAGTGGGGATCAAAACTCAGCCAGCTAATAAAATACGCCAAAAACCCAACCAATCCTCTAAATCAAACCCCTCTTCCTATCCTTCGCCTTCCACCCCACCAACGGACTCTCCGGCCGCGGAATCTCAGGTCTACCACTCAAAATATCCACCACGTGCTTCAACTCCACCCAAAACTCATCCTTAGGTCTCCGATTCGGCCAGTCTGTTTCCTTCTCCTCGACTTCATTCATGGGACTGAAAACGACGCTGGCGCCTTTAATACCAATAACAGTGCAGCTCTGTGGATCCTTGAGAATTCTCTCATCAGAGCGGTCTTCGTAGGTCTCGAGGTGCTCTATACATTTGATAGCGAGACGAACGGCGCGGGTACGGTCCATAGGTGATGGAGTACCGCCCTGTTGAACGTGGCCGGGAATCGAGTCGCGAGATTCGAAGCGCTCGTGGGCTTCTTCGCGGATCATGTCCGCGATGAGCTTGGCGTTGTAGACTTTGCTTGCTTTTTCGTTGATGAGGATCAGGCGGCCGGCGCGGGATTGGCCTGAGTCTTCTTGGAAGACTCGTCGGAGATGCTGGATGTCGGCGGCGAGCATGTCGATGCTGATGCCTTCTTCAGGGGTATAGACGGCTACTGCGCCAACGGCAAGACCAGCGAGTGTGGCGACATAGCCGGAACGACCTCCCTGGGTTTCGATGACGAAGACTCGTCTTCGGGATGCAGAGGCTGATTGTTTAATGGTGTCGCAGTAACGGACCAGCTCGTTGAGACAGGTGTCGGATCCAATACTGTATTCCGTGCCTGGTACGTTATTTGAGATTGTCGCTGGGAGTAGCGTCATAGGAATACAGAGAGAAGAGTATTTGTCTCTTGCCTTACGGAGCTGAGACAGAGAAACAAAAGCCTCGAAGCCGCCGATAATGAAGAGTCCATCGAATGTGTACTTCTCGAAGAGTGAAGCAATCAATTCCATGCCAGATTCTTCAGGTGTCTCGCGGTTCATTCCAATCTCTGAGCCACCTTTGCTGGCCCATCCATCGACCTCAAGCCAGTCGAAATCCCGAACTGCTCCTAAGGGTTTGTCACCATGGTGGCGGGCAAGTCCTGCAAAGCCGTTGTGTATAGCAACGGGAGTGTGACCACGTGTAAGACAATATGCTACGGCGGCTCTGGTTGCAGCGTTCACACCACCAGCGGGTGCGCCAACGTGAATAATGGCAATTCTCATGTGCTATGGCATGTCAGGTAGTGCAAGAAAGTATAGACAAGGAAAACATACTCGTTTTGGGGGAAGTTTCATAGAATCGTTCAAGTCGGTAGCTGTGGTAGTCATGTATGAGTTATACATGTCTGTGAACTCGGTATCTCTCAATCTCATGGCCCGGTCGAAATCTCTTGCTTCAATCGCTTTAGAGACCTCCTTCGTGTCCAAGACTGCCTGTACGAGTGGTTTCCGGGTGATTTTGTTCTCGTTGATAGCAATGAAAGGTGTTGGTGTATCTGGTGTAGCATCCAGAACGGCATTTACAGCTTCCACTCCCTGTAATGTGGCGAGGTAACGATCATACGCACATGCAGTACCGCCCCGTTGTACGTGACCAAGTGTAGTAATTCGAGTATCTAAGGCAAGGCCCTTCTTGTCTGCGAGAAGCTCCTTGATCATATCCGGAGAGATTTTGTTGCCATCTTGATCATGGGCTCCTTCAGCGACAATGACAATTGTCTTCCTTTTTCCAATCTTTCGATGCTAAAGGGCTATTAGCGAAGTATCACGTCCTGAATACATTGGGCTTACCTGGGCCACAATCTTGCACATTTCTTCTCTCCAATTCTCAGCTCTAGGCTTCTCGGGAATGAAGACGAAATCTGCACCGGTTGCAACTCCGGCCATGAGAGCCAGCCACCCGCAATGTCTTCCCATAACCTCGATGACAAAAGCCCGTGAGTGTGACGAGGCTGTAGCCTCAATGTAATCGACCAATTCGCAGATTCGTCCCAATGCTGAGAAGCATCCAATTGTGGCGTCTGTGCCAGACATATCGTTGTCAATCGAGCCTACGAGGCCCACGATGTTGAGGTGCTTGAAGGGTTCAATCTGCTCTGCGGTCAATTGCTTCGTCGATACCAGCTCCTCGAGCAAGCTGGGCCATTCTGCACGAAACTTGTCTGCTCCAGTCAAGGAGCCATCACCACCGCAGATGATCAGAGCATCGATGCCGTTCAAAACCATATTCTTTGCTGCCGTCAATCTTCCGGGGCGTTCGTAGAAGGCCATGCATCTTGCTGTACCAATCAATGTTCCGCCCTCAGAGAGCCAGCCTCGGACTTCAGACCATTCGAACTTTCGTATGAAGTTGCCGCCTTGGACAAGACCTTCGTAGCCTTCGTAGACGCAGTAAGCCTCGCAGCCCTTCTCAATGGCCATGCGGATGACAGCTCTGATAGCTCCGTTCATGCCGGGAGAGTCACCCCCGCTGGTCATCATGGCAATACGGCGTTTCTTGCCAGACAGCGCTGGTGGGGGGTGTGGTGGAGCCATATTTGTGTTTGTGTTTTTTCGTGGTGGAGTGAGGTGAGTGAGATGAGAAAGATTGGGCGAGCTGCTGAGGGAGATGGGGATTTAATAAGACGTGAAGAGAAGAGAAGAGAAGAGAAGGGGGGTAAAGAAGAGAAATCTCTTGCTCTCACGCGGGGTAGTGGAAGTGGAAGAGGAAGAGGTCTGCAGTAGGAAATCTGCAAAACTGCGGCCTTTTTGGACAATGACGAAGGTGCTTGGCTGGTGCACTGGTGATGCAGCAAAAGCAAGCAGAAAAACCGCGTGGAACTGGACTGGTGGAATGGAGCTTTATCAATGCTGCGACAGGGATGATTTTTCTTATCGCAGCCTTGTGAAAGCTTTTACACACACCTAATCCCACCTCATCCCTCCTAATCCCTCCTAATCCCACCAACTTTATAGCGCATGTGGGGGATATTCCAGCATTTCCACTGCTGATTGGGCATTGCGGCAGGGTATCTCAAGGGCACTACTTGGTGCTGAATCGCTCCTCTAGTACCTGAGCCACAGACGGTGGCATTTCGGCCACTACCTTGGTAGATCTACTTTTAGCACTCTGCGGTCTGCGGGAGTGACGCCAGAGCGAAGGTTGACCCGATCATTGAATCAGCGGTGGAGACGACTCAGCAGCGACGACATTCCTTCTATTGTGCGGGGGTGAACGAGGTTCGCGGAGTTGAGGAGGAGAATCTGAAGACGATCGCGAGGGAGGGGTCATCAACAAAACGACCTGGCTGCCACGCGACGACAGGGTCATTTGAAACTGCAGGCACCATCCGGAAGAAGTTCCATGCGCGCGACGAAGCTCAAGCTCAAGCTCGAGAACTTGACGCCCATCAAAGCAAAGCTCAAATAGCCCATCATGGGCTCATTGCCAAACGACTTCTCTACCTCGCTGCGATCATGGCCCGCCTCCAGCACCAGCGATTCCACTTCCATAGCTAACCTCATCCAGCGTCTCAACGCCGAAAGGGGAGGCTTCAGAAACGTCTTTGAGGATGATCTGCGCAAAGAGATTGCTGAAGCAGAGGCGGGTACCGGCGCTGCAGAACAAGATGGCTCGAGTGACGAGGAGGATGAAGAGGAAGAGCCTGATCGGAAGAAGGACCTCGAGACAGCTAAAGCAGAAATGCAGGCCCAGCTTCAGTATGTTCCAGCTACAGTTCTCCGTCAAATATGTGGTTGCTAACAGAAGTAGTGCCGCTCACCAAGCAGCTCAATATTCCCTGGATTTCGTGTCCCTTCTTCTTTCGAAAGATGCACCAGTTCAGGCAACGTTGTCATTAACGCCATGGGTGAAAGATATGGCGGGGACGGGCACATTAGGCATGGACAAGATACAAGCCTCTCGAGTTACAGACGCTCAAAAGGAGGATAACAAGCGCGTTGCCAAGGGTTGGAAGATACAGAGCCTTAACAAGACTGTGGATACCATTTTAGAATCTGCAACAAGGCTAGAAAAGGAAATGGAGACCGAAACGAAATACTGGGAGCAAGTTCTGGCTGTGAGCGAGCATGGCTGGGCTGTTTGTCGATTGCCAAATGAGAAACATACTTTGGGAGTGAGGTTTGGATTTTCCGAATGTAAGTGGCACATTTTCAGGGAGAGTATCACATATTAATAAAGGCAGCTGCACCCACCTTCAAGAATCAAAGCTTGGCCGCTCTGCGAAGAAATCCAGATGGGACCATATCCCTTGATCAAGGGGTATCGAGTACTGAGCCGCAATCTGTACGAGTACAAATTTCAGTCGATGATGTAGTGACCGGATCTTCCACGATCTCAAAGCCTGCAGCCGTGGACGCACCGATAGAAACGCTCATCCTCCAAGCAAGAGATACCATCTTCTCTACTGAACTTTGGCACGAGCTCAATCGCGAATCTCGAATCCTAGGCGCTTTCGGTGTGAAGGCAAAGGGAGATATTCTCACGATCCCCTTTTCCGAAAACAAAACTGTCATTATTGATCTGGTTCCTCTAGGCGACTCAGCCGCACCTGCCCCAGGAGCAGATGATGCAATTGCAGAAGGACTATATCTATCTCTCAAAATACTGTTATCTTACGCCCACCGCCAAAATCACCGCCTCAGAACACGAATACCACCCCCAATCTCGCCCACAAAACGCCCAAATCCACCTTACAGCATATTACGAGCATTGATAACACGTTTCAACCATCAGAAGACGGTAATTTCCGTCCACCGCCTCCTCGGGCCCCTCTGCGCGGTTTTGAAATCCGCGTCTTTGTCTCCAGCGCCATCCTACACCATCACCCACTCTGCTTCGCAGCCCCCGCAATACGCAAACCCCTCACTCGCCGAGCGCACTATCTCCTCCTTAACCGATGGACTAGAATCAATAGCGACTCTGAAATTAACACCCGACACCACCCTCACCATCATCTTCCGTACCCAACAAGCTCTTGCGGGCTCATCCTTCGTTGTGTCTCTCAACCCCGAGTCGGAGCTCAATACTACATGCCCCCCACACACGGGGCTTCCGGGATTGACAAGCATGGAGCAGCTCGAAAAATACATATTCTTCGCTACGTCGTGCGCTCTCGCATCTCTTTATACATCTCCAGATCCAGAAGATTCCGGCTGGGTACAAACTCCGCATCCTAATATTCTGCGGAAATTGTATCCTGGAGGCAAAGCTAAGCAGCTCGTCTTTGACGTCTCCCGTATTAAGACTGGTAACAAAGGGGTCAAGGGGAATTGCATGCTTACTGTGGCGTGGGAGTGGATGCGCCATGATGTCTGGGACGCCGCTGATGAGAAAAAGCACAGTGAACTTACTGCACTTGGCAATAGGAGGAAAGAACAGGGATCTTATGAGTGGCGACATGTGGCAGCATGGGATGATGGGGATGGACAGGGAGAAGTTGTGAAGCCGTTGGACAGTGTGGTGAAAGATGCAGACAAAATTGAAGGTCTGAGATGAAGCAGAGATTAAATTCAGGACAAGACCTTATGTACGGAGGAAACGGGAAATTGGGTTCCTACCCAGCCAAAAGCTCGAGCAATTAATACTGTATTACTTTTAACATGTCACCCCAAACCTCGCAGATGGGTTTCACGTTGGCCCCAGAAAATCCAGTCAATTCATTATGAATCAATACATATAAACAATGCAGCCACGAGAATGATATTCAAATATCATTTACAAACACGGAAACAGAATAAAGCAGTCAAAGCTTCTCACCTCGTGATATCCCCTCAAAAGGGGCTGGCTGACCCCCTCACTAGTCAATCTCGCCAAACAGGGAACTTTAACCTTCGTCAACTTCACCGCTTGGCTTGCCATCTCACTCCAACTCCTCACGCCCGTCTTCACAGTATAAACCTAGTTACCACAAATAAACGCGCAGCTTTCAAATAATAATAACCTCCCCTCAATAAAACACACAGAAAGCTCAAAATGACGACCCGCTACCGCGTCGAATGTAAGAATTTCACCCCGCACCTCGCTCGCCCTTTACTAATCTACCAAACAGATGCGCTCAAGACTCACCGGAGAGATCAATTTATAGGTCTCTATCCTTTGCCCTCTCTACTCGTTCGTTACGATCGATGAATGATAGAGCTGATAGGGAATAGAATGGATCAAAGGCCTGCTCGCCGTCCCGTTCGTGCTGCATTCGCAGCCGACGGGTGTTTTTGAGACGAGGAGTCATAGTGTGGAGATGATGGCTGAGGAAGCGCATAGAAGGTATTGGGAGATTATGAGGGATGTTGAGGGGATGATCGATGATCATAGTGAGTTTTCTCGTGGTTTTTCTTTGGGGTGAGATCGGGGGCGGGACGATGTCCTGATGCTTCACTGGTTGAACATGTGAGCTCTTCGTAACACAGTCACACCTGACTAACGGAATCTAGTCGCACATCAAGAAGTCGGTCTACACGGCCAATCGAAGCTCAAATTATTGGTCCCAAGTATCGGCACCTTTTTCACGAGACTGCCGTTAGCGGAGGCGTTCAAGTATCAGGATCGGAAGAGGTTCATTTCATCGAGACGTTTCGTGCCGCCTAGTTTTAATGATGTGAGATTGATTCTCAATACGGCGCAGTTGATGGGTGTTATGGCGGATGGGCAGCTGGATTTGGCTACGTTTGATGGTGATGTTACTTTGTGAGTCTGCTTTGACTTTGTTTGGGAGTGGGGAAAGCTGATGAGCGGTAGATATGATGATGGGAAGAGTTTGGAGCCGAGTAATCCGGTGATTGAGAGGCTGGTTTGTGAGTTTGGCAGAGTTTTGTGAGAGACATCATGCTAACTCGTCCAGATTTGCTGAGCAAAAACACGAAAATCGGTATCGTCACAGCAGCTGGCTACACAGAAGCCGAGAAGTACTACGGTCGATTGCACGGTCTGCTCGAAGCGGTCAAGGCATCCACGCTCCTCACCGAGGCTCAAAGACAGAATCTCATTATAATGGGTATCTACATCGCTGTCCCACCTCAATTTTTTTCACATCTAACTAATATTCCTCTCCAGGCGGCGAATCAAACTTCCTCTTCTCTTACTCTTCCTCCTCCCCGCACCTCCTAGCTTACCAACCCCGCCGCTCCTGGATCCTGCCCAGCATGTCAACCTGGACTCAAGAACGCATAACCTCCCTCCTGGATCTCGCGGAGTCCTCTCTCCGAGAATGCGTCACCAACCTCTCTCTCCCCGCCACCATCCTCAGAAAAGAACGGGCAGTAGGCATTATCCCTTCTGTACCTGGTTATCACTTTGCACGGGAGTCCCTCGAAGAAACCGTTCTCGTGGTACAGAAGAAACTGGAGATGAGTGAAGTAGGCAAAGAATTGCCATTCTGTGCATTCAATGGCGGAAATGATGTCTTCGTCGATATCGGGGACAAGAGCTGGGGTGTGCTAGTGCTTCAAGGCATGTTTGGGGGCGTTGGGGGAGAAAGGACCTTGCATGTTGGGGACCAGTTTTTGAGCGCTGGAAGTAATGATTTTAAGGCCAGGGTTGTGGGAACGACGGCTTGGATTGCTAGTCCAAAAGAAACGGTGGAGTTGTTGGATGAGTTGAGGGGGTTGATTGAGGATGGGAAGAGGGTGGTGGATGTTTGAATGGGGAGGAAGGCGCGGGGTCGGTTATGTTAAGGCGCTCGGATTGGATTTTGCTAGACGCGCTTCTTGCGCTTATGAGCAATGCATTTAAATAATTAGAGTTCCGCACTGGATATGGCAAGTGCCACTTGCCATGCTACCTACAGCATTTCCATCAGTTGCACTTTCTCGAAACTGGGGCGCTCATGCCTGTAACCACTTTACTCAAGATATCGGTCGTTCCTCCCAAAAGAAAAATAGCCAGGCTATTCTTTCCAGAAGACGTTTCTGCTTCTTTCACCTATCCAAATCACCTATTCTACATGATGTTTCCATGAAACATTTGGGCAAGGCTCACTCTTCGATCACAAATTCTTTGCCCGCGCGGAAAGTCAAATTTCATTTCTTTCCTTTATTACGTTACATTTTAATACCGGGTGCAGTACACTCGATTCTCTTTATGCGCCTTTTTGTTGTCAGCCGAGATGTAAAAGGGACTGTGGCTGCAAACGGCAGATCTTTGATGATGAGCTGTGATGATTACCTTTGTCTTGAAAAGCATTTGAGTTCTTGTTCGTGCGGAGATTGATGGAACTTACCTACTGTCAACATTTAGGATACTTCATTCGTAACGACTGCTTGTAATCATGGGCCCCAAAACTAACAACTCCACGGTTCAGATGTGGGCTGACCAAAGTGGTCGCGATTATTTTTTGCCATATCTCACTCAAGGTTACTCACCTGTTTTTACATCCGGGGCAGAAGCTCAGTGCGGAGTACGTGCACTATTTCTGAGTTGGCGATCTGCATGTTTACAGGCCGGAAGGAGGGATCTCCCAAATTATGATACCTTTCGGAAGCTACTCAGTGAAAAGAGATATGGTGAATTGTGCGACGAGCATATCAGAGTTGCCTTCCCTAAAGGGAGACCCAAGGATAAGGTTAGCAGAGATTCCTATGACGACTTTGTAAAAGAAACGAGGAAGAGAAATTGGCTACATCCCGAAGGTCTTGCAAGACTTCTACAGGTGGCAAATGAAGAATACGGTACTGAGTATGAATTTGCGTACATATTGGAAGGATACCATGGTCATTACGACGAAGATGGCGTGTGGGACGCTGCATGGGATTACCCAACCGAAGTAAATACGTCATTGATTTCCGAAGATAAACTTAATCGACCTGTCATATTTGTTTGGAATAACAATGCAGATTCCAAAGCGTTGGCCCATAAAAAGGGAAAAGTGGCCGCTCATTGGGAAGGTTTCGAGCTGCCCAGAGGAGATGGAGACACACCAGAGGAAGCTCGGCGGCGAGGGAAAGTCCAAAAGTGGAGAATGGGTAACGATATGTTGAAGGATCTAGATAAAGGTGTCTGGAGGGTGAACGAAACGTATGAAGGTACCGGCACGAGCACTCTGAGTGTCAGAGCAGGCCATTTCCTCAGAGAGGCAGATCCACCTCAGGATCTGAAGGTTCCAATGGGTTGGGAATACATGTAATTATTGAAGTCCCTACCCTGATTTTACGAGGCTAACAGTTCGAAGGAGATTGTGTACCACAAACATACAGCCGAATAAAATAACTATGAGGATGGAAGGTCTCATACCAACGGTAAACATAGAAAAGCTTGAACGACATGCTAGAGCGCCTAAAAAAGGCTCAAGCAACACCGCCCAGCCAAGGCGAGACAATGATCCCGGTCCTATGACCGAAGAGCAGAAGAATGATTTCAGAGAGAAGAACATTAAAGCATTCATGAAAAAAATGAGTCAATCGCGAGAGGTTGCAATGGAATGGACCCACTACTTCCCTGACAATACTTCCGAGGTGCTGATTGAACGTTACAAACAATTCAGAGATCTCATTAAAGATCTAGACCATAAAGCTCGAATTCTGTATATGTTCAAACTCCGAACAGAAACGGTAGATGATGAACAAGCGAAGCAATTCATCGATCAATATGGAGACCTCAACACGGCAGTGAAAATATTTGCTGACCGCAAGGAAGCTATAGACGTAGATTTAGAAGCGACTAAGATCAGGGACATTCAAGATTTCTTAAGTCAAGCAAACCCGCCAGCAACTGAATATGTCGCGAAGCAATTCCTTGACGCATTTGGCAGTGTCGCCGACGCACTCGAACAATACCGTATCAACCCCACCTTTTTTGATCCAAAGCCAATCAAGATCAAGATCAACGTCAACCAGCTTACAGATTTACAAAAATTCCTTCAGAAGACTCAAGGAGCAGCGTCAGAGGATGTAGCAAAGAAATACCTGGCGCACTATGCCGATCTCACTGAAGCAGTCGAGAAATTCATCGAGAACCCTGATATTTTCAAAGAAGATGTCCCGGTCAAGACTGAGAAGATCTCAGAAAATATCCCAATCAATACTGAGGAAATCTCAGAAGACTTCCCGGTCGATACTGGGAACATGTCAGAAGATTTCCTTATTGATGATGAGGATATGTCAGAAGATTTTCCGATCGATGATGAGAACATATCAGAAGATGTTCCGATCAATACTGAGAATATCTCAGAAGAACGTCTTCAAGCATTCATGCAGGCAACAGGCGAAATCGACGAAGCTGAAGCGAAGTCCTTGTTGCAATACTTCGACGGACGAGACCAGGCTGCGATTGAGGTCTACAATATCAATGCCACGGGCCCCATGTTTGTAGACTTCGTGATCCAATTAGACGACGAGAAAGAGAGGATTCGGAGTGAGTTCGCGGTGAGGACCGTTGTTAGCGACAAAAAAGAAATCGATTATTACTTGGACGAGTTCGGGCAGAACAGCATCGATGATGCGGTTGCCGCGTACAAGAAAAATCCCAACGCGTATAAGGAGCATAACAAAATTCTCGAAGTGTGGGAAGAAGGTTCGATCACAGAGGACATGGAAAAGACAATCCTCCAGTTTGAAGAACAGACAGGCGAGTCGAGTCGGGAGACAATCATCGCATGGTTGAGAGACTTTCAGGGACGAGCTGGACAGGCGGTTGTTGTCCGGCAACTTGACCAAGACTTTTTAACCAAGTATGGCCATGGTTCTGGGAAATCAAAGGCTGAGAGAAATATGGCTGAGTTCATGGTGATAACGAAAACAGTAGACTCGTACCTACCCAGCTACTCGTATGCATATAGTGCAGCTCAAGCGAATTACTTCTTGACTAAATTTGGGGGCGGGGACGATGTCAATAGTGCGGTTTCAAATTTCTTCAATAACCCTGAGGCTCTGGAAGACTTCAAAAAGGAGTATGAAGGGAAAAGGCAGGAAGAACAAGAGGAGGCAGCCATACCGCCAGAAGAGATGACGGCGGTAGCGACAGAAGGAAATACGACCAAGGGCGGAGATTTGAAAGGACGCGGAGAAGACGAAATTTGGTTCAGCATCTTCCGAGTCGTCAAAATGACGAACAAAAGAGGAAAAAAACCTGAACCAAACGAGCCTAGCGATATCAATAACAATGTATTGAAGAACGGCAGTTTCTATCTCGACACCACAATCAGGGATGCTGAGAGGATTCCATATGTCACTGACATCGGAGGAAATTCAGGTCCCGCGTTGTTCCGCCGACTTCAGCTTCTGGAGTTTCCCGTAAGTTTCCTAACTGCCTTGTGGTGATGTTTGGAACCCTGACTAACAAAGCAAACAGTGGGGAATAAAAACAGACAGGTTGCCCATCTTTCCTGACTCGGAGATCTGTAACGTGGGACCTCATGATGGTAAGAATTTGCCGGAACTCAGTAAAATTGCAGCTTTATGTGGCATAGGGCCCAATTACACCTCAGACGAGTATCGACAACGAATCGTCGCCTGGAGGGAAGCCAACATCACTTATCTTGATTTGGTCAAAATGAAAAGCTTACAGAAGAGAGATTATGCAACGTTCTATAAAGGAGAAATTCTTCGTGTAATTTCAAGGGACGCTGGGCTGCTTAGAATCGTTGACTTTGAAGGCCACGAGGTATACGATTGCCCAGAAGTCTTGGTGGATAAGTCTGGTATTCCGCACCCTCCATTCGGGCTTGTCCTACTCAAAAACAAACTTCCGGCAGGCTTTTACGAAAATAAGGAGGTGACACCCACACGTGAAAACGGCAAAATGCCAACCTCCATAAACGGCAACGACCCAGATTGTGAAAGTGAGCGCAAACAGCTTAAGACTGAATACCAAGCATTGCGAGATGAATTGGAATTACTGCGAGAGGCACAAATTGCAGGGCTGAGCGAGGCCGAGAAGAAAGCGATCCGCAAAGAATATGAAGAGGCGAAGAAAGCACTTGATGACTGTAATGAGGAGAAGAAAGCGGACCGCGAAAAGTATGAAGCTAGTGATGAAGCAAAAAGAATCAGAGATGGGATCCAGCCGATGAAGGTACAGTTTGATGCTGAATTTGCTGGACTCCAGAATGAAGTGGCGAGCTTAAAGGTACAACTGGCAGATTGCGAAAAGGATGTGAACGGAGAGGAAATCGCGGTGAAGGGCCCGGCGAGCAAAAAGCGAAAGAGAGGGGACGAACCAGAGAGTGCCGAGCGAAAGCATGTTAAAAAGTCATCCTAGGGTTGGCAACGACCGATATCAAGCCGGCTGACATTTGGGGAAGCTGGAGCTGATGCGGAATGAGCTTTATCAAACAAGTGCGACTGTCCCACTCAAGTCCTATCGTAGTTTTTTGCTCCCGTTGCTTAGTCGCGGCTTCGTTTGTTTGAATTTTGTTTCATTTGTAGGCTGTTCTGTCTTTAATCGTGTTTCATAGCTAGTCTAATAGTATATGCAAGTCAACTAAACTCCGTCTTCGTATGCGATCAACGTACCAGGTCTCCTATGCTTCTCTCTTTGCTTTGTCTTAATCTACCGAAACCAATACCACCGCCGAACGCCAAGTTATGCTTCTCTTCAACTATGTTGTCGGCCGAGCAGATCTAAACCCTCGTCGCATCCAATATCTACAAGTTCACTAATGGAACTTTGGAATACAACGTATCATAACTCTTCCCAATCCACCCATCGCTCGCACCTCCTCGCGCCACAATGCCCAATCCACCAGCCATCCATAGTCCCGCAAGCGCAAGACTCGCCCCATTGATGACCCACCACCTCCTCTTTGCCTTCTTTCCACTCCCTCCCTCGACCCATCCATTCCATCTCGCAGCCCCCCAAACAAAATGCCCAGACGCAGTGACAACGAGCGCGACATACCCTGTCCAAGCGAGAACGGGATGTCTGGCAAAGCCATGCGCCACGAATCCTAGTCCAACCCCTGAGCTGCCGCCTTCATAGATCCAAGGCAATATTCGATTTATAAATGCGTGCCCCAGTACTAATGGCGCTAGGATATACCCAGAAGTACTGCTCCAGCTCACACTCGGCCAGACTTTCAGTCTCTTCTCCAGACGCGAGCTTATTGGCAGATTGCTAGCTCCATAACGCTTCAGATTGCCATTGCGCCTGTGGATCCGGAGAGCGAGTCCGGATAAGATGTGTGTTGTTATTGGGAGGGTTATGAGGAGTGGCTCGAGGGGAAAAGATTGGTAGTATGGGCGTGTGAGAAGGAGGTAGGATTCTGAGGATAGGAGGGAACGCGTTATGAGGGGTATTATTGAGGTGTTCGTGAGATGAAAGGTGGCGTAGATGGTGAAGACGTAGGAGGAGTATTTTTGGGCTCTTATTACTATTTGGAATCCACTATTAGTATTTGAGTTCTAGCAGAAGAGAGGGAAACGAGCGGGCATACAGTAGTAAGCTACGCCATGTTTGGTCCCGCTCAAACCTAGGTGATGGGGAGGAGGTAAATCGGGGAGTTGCTTCTCGGGCACTGGACCTGAGGACGGCGACTCGATCGGAGAGGGCTCTAATTGCTGCAGAGAGACAAATTTCTCTTGTGAAGCTGTAGATTCTCGTCGTTCTTCCATATTGACATCTGATGGTCTAGTGAAGAGGCGGACTTGATGGCCATGAGGGTCCGAACCAAGATGTGTGGTTAACTGTTAACCTGGAAATTTAAGCTTAAATGAGCACGGGCCACCTCCTCGAGCCTCCCCTCTCCATTACCAGCGGCATAAAATTCGACCTCGACTTTGCTTCGAAAAGAAACATAATTTCTCAAGATGCCTCCGGTAAGTACCATCTATCAACAAATAATATACGGCAGCTAACGGATCAATCTCCAGCGAGGATTCACAAACCCGGCGCCGAAGACCGAAAGCGCGAGAGAAGCTGTCAAATCCTTTTACTGTCAGTTCCCCTGCTCAGTCAAAACAGTCTATCATCCTGTTCTCTGGCTCATACTGACGTATTATCAGGCGAGCTATGTAGCAAAGGCTATGCCCGCATGAACGAATACGAAGCACATCTCTCCTCCTACGATCACTCCCATAAACAGCGCCTGAAGGACATGCGACAGCTCCAACGTGATCCGCTCGCATCTTCCAAAGCGCGAAAAGCGGAGGCGAAGGCCGACAAAGGCTCGGGATTAATATCGATTAAGCTTGGAGGAGAGGGAGGTGAGGGTAGTGGAGAAAAGGTTGGAGGTGGATTCAAAAAGGGCGGCTTTAAGAAGGCTGGGTTCAAGAGCGCCTTCACGCCGGCTTCGGACGGAGTGGAACCCCAGCCATTTGTGAAAGAGGAGGACACGAAGCCCAGTGTAGATGTGGGAAAGGTAGAGAGGGGTCAGGGCGTAGAGAGTGATACGGAAGATGAGGGGTATGAGATGTACGACCCTCGGTATCCGACTGATTGAGGGGTGGCGGAAGGAATCGAATTTCGCATGACACGCTTGAACAGCGAAGCTACGATTAGCCATATGCAGGCTTCCGTAGAGGGAAGGCCTGATTTGAGCCCGAAGGTGGGGGGCACAGCTCAATTGCACTGCCAGTATTGGAGCAGAGGCAAGTCAGACGAACGTCAGAGCCTGGTTAGAGGAACTGGGCGCAGAAACATCATGCAGTCTCTGTATCCAGAAGCGCCCATGGTAGTGGGCGCAAAGGATGTGGGAGAGCCCTGAGAGGAGCTAAACATCGATACGAAGACAATCAGAGAACATGTGCATGTATACGCAGTGCGTATTACTCATTGGGATCTTTCCTTACAGTAGGTACTGATTTGTTCCATTCCCTGTTCCTTTAAGCACAGCCACGAATGTCTTTTGCCTCGCTCGGCCCGCTTTCCCTCCAAAGCAAGTCTTGAGCTGGATACACATTTGGTGTAATGGACTATATTGATTGCAACGACCTTTGAGTGCGGAACCTCCTTTTGCTCTGTGGTGGACCTTCGCAATTTGTCTGTTGAGACACATCTTCCCCTCTTCTTTATTTGACCATTGTGTGTAAATGTGCTACGTGTCCTGAAGCATCCTCGACTTACAAGTAGTTTTGGATATCGTCTAGACCTCAAGAGTCTGATTATGGAAAGTGCTTCTTATCGAGGTTCATACCTGCTAAAATCGCTCCTTCCTTTGCCTTGGCAATCGGGGGCCCGCTCTTTGACGGGAAAAGGTAAGTCACTCAGCCTGGCACCTACTCCTCGAGATGTTTGCCTTGTTTGTGCACTTTGAACATTCACTCTGCATTATTCTGCAGTTTCCCGATCAATCTTCTCGAAACCAGCAACACATCACTATCATCAATGCACAAATCACAAGCATGGAAATGCAACTGCTGAATACGTATCAGTACTACCTGAGACCTATGCTTTGAAGATCCACGACTTCGATAACGTCAAGTGAAGCAGCTCAGGAGCGGCTCGCTGCATACATATCGCAAGGCTCTATCGTATCAAGCGAACACAGAAGAGGGGTCTTGGAATTCCGAAAGTCTGATTGGTGAGTAAGCAGGCTTCTGCGGTGCAAAAGAAGTGTGCAAAAGGTGCACGAGGTTGAAAGTGTTGAATGAAATGCCAAAAACTTGCCACCCATAGCGGATATATAACCCCTTCATTCAATCTTTACGCCTTCTTTTGGGGCTCCAGGCACTGTTTACATTCCTATAATCATTTCGTCGTTCAGCAATTACCCAAGATGGCCAGAAGCATGATTTTCTCCGTCGTTCTCCACACCGTGCTTGCACTCTTCACGTCAAGTACCGTTGTTCTTGCCAAAAACTATGGAGAACTCATTCCGGGCCCAGGATTGCCAAGCTTAGCATCACTTAACCTCACAACCGCTGATATATACAACATGATCTCACACGAGATACACACGGATACAGAACATGCCGCCCGACCCGCAGGTTGTTTTTCGCCTCCCAATCCCTACAAGGATGATATTTTCGCCTGCTACTATTACCTGGCGAACGTAATACCTAACAATGGATGTGAAGGGAATGGGCCCAATGGCATATCCGTAGAATATTGCCAATCGAAGACAGCAAAGATCAGAGGCACCAACCTCGGCCCAGACGGCCAGTTCGGCTCACTTTGGTAAGCCCCCAGAAACCTTTGGTCTACCCTGGCCGCGACATAGCGGGCTAACAGATCCTCCCTCTGAAGCAAGGATGTTGCATTCGGAATAAACGATGTGGTTCAACGTTGCCGTGGCTTTGCGGGTGACTTCAACAATTACGGTGGTAAGCTGAATTTGTCCAGTGAGACATTAAAGTTGCTGATGGAAGGGCTTCAGGATATTCGGTTGCTTGGGGTAATGGAGACCTGCAAGTCATAGTTGATTACAATGGTTGAGAAAGGCCCACCAGCCACACGAATGTGACGTATTTGGGTTGCGAGAAACTTTGCTGGCCTTTCCTCTTCCGGGTAATATTTACGGAATCTGCACTTTACCTGATATGAGCCTTTTGCAAAATCTCTAAGTTATGATATATTCTTCGGAAATCGTTTAGCTATCTCAAGGTCCGTAAGCAGCGAAGGGATGGGACAAGTACGATTGAATACGAAATGCTTCTTAAACGAACTTTCCGTGTCAACAGCTGTGACATGATCGATGCACGTTCCTTGGACTTTTGTGAATAGCCTCCAGTATTTATTTCCACGGTCACCATTCATAAACTCCAAGCCTCGACAACAAAACAAACTCCTCTAGCAACCACCACCACGCTATCACCCACACATACCAAAATCTCTTCTGTGATCTCACGAGAACTCCTAAGACCAACAAAAATGCCCGCTTTCACCAAACCAATGACCCTAGTCCGCGCCCTAAGCATCAAGCCCGGCCGCAAAATCCTCACACCAATCCTCAAGCAGCAGCTGACGAGCTCCTCACACCCTCAAACACCCTCAAACGAGAGCACCGACTCGCTCGACCACAAAGCCTCCCCAGAATACACCCATACAACCTCACCCCTCTTCACCGACCACCCACCCAAGTCCTTCAAATCAACCGATTTTGAAACACCAATCACAACGGCTGTAGCACTTGACGCTGAGGGCACTTTACTAGAAACTTTGAAGTCTGATCATGATGTCGAGACGAAGGATATGGAGTTGAAGAAGGAATTGGGCGAGAGGAATATGGTGCAGTACGAGCATTTGGGGCATTTTCATCATGGGTTTTCTGAGGCGGGGTTCCCGACTTTGCCTTGGTATTGGTAATTTGTGATGTTAGGGAGGAGAGAAGGGGAGAGTATGGGCATGTTGAAGTGTTGAAGTGTTGTTAGCTGATGAATTTTAGTTTGAGATGAGTGCATTGAGGAAGTGCTTGTGCGGGATAAGGGGAGGGAGTAAGAGCAGCGGGTTTGGTCGGGTGGGATTTGATGTGCAGCTTGACTTTGAGGCTTTGAAATATCTGGTAGTGTTTACATCAATGAAAGAATCATTCGTATGACCCTATGTTCGGACTTCTACACTATTGGGTGACCTTGAAAGTGAACGTTTGTAAAAGAAGATAAGATGGTTAGAAGCTCGCGCTGCATCTTTTATTGCATGCTTCTGAAATACTGGCAACCCCAAGAGGCTTGGGAAGTTCCGGATAGTATGAAGATAAGTACCCAAAATACTCACGATGTGTCTTATAAGTCCCTGCTGATCTTAGCAAATTTAGCCTGAGCCGGACAATCCGTTGACGTTGGTCCCCGAAATTTAGCTTCCACTCGGAATTTTCACCCGCACGCCAAAAGTGACAGGTTAAGTGTCAAAAATATGAAAGTCTCGAAACAGACAAAGTGGTATACACATAGAACAGAGAGCATCGAGAGTATCCTTTGACTATATCACATGAAGGCGCTGTAGAAATACACATCTTGAAGACCGCCACCCATGCCATCTAGTCGCCCACCATGCAATCGAATCCAATCCCTAATCCATCTACAACCGTAACAACTTCGCCGCGTAGTTCTCAATCACCGACTCGTTCGGGAATGCCATCTCCTCCAACTTCAACGCATATGGCGTTGGTACTTCGGCACCAGTGACTCTTTGGGCGGGCGCATCAAGGTAATCGAATGCGTACTCCATTGTTAAGGCGAGAATCTCAGCGCCGACACCGAAGGCTGGGAAGCCGGATTCGACGGCCATGAGACGGTGGGTCTTCTTTACAGACTTGACGATTGCGTCGACATCGAGGGGCTTGATGGATCGGAGGTTGATAACTTCGACCTCAACGCCGTATTTCTTCTTTAATGCTTCAGCAGCAACGAGAGATTGTCCGACGCATCTGGAGAGGGTGACGATTGTGAGATCCTTTCCTTCACGCTCGACCTTGGCCTTGCCGAATGGGAGGACGAAGTCGTCTTTTTGGGCCGCTTCGCTCATGGGGAAGGATTGGCCGTAGAGCAGTTCGTTCTCGAGGACACAGACTGGGTTGGGATCTCTGATAGCAGCCTTCAATAATCCCTTGGCGTCTTCTGCGCTCCATGGGGTAACGACCTTAAGACCGGGTATGCTTCCGTACCAGGCCGAGTAATCTTGTGAATGTTGTGCTGCGACACCGGCGGCGAAACCGTTGGGACCACGGAAAGTGATGTTGCAGGGCTGGATACCACCGGACATGTAATGTGTCTTTGCGGCAGAGTTGACAATTTGGTCAATGGCTTGCATTGCGAAGTTGAAGGTCATGAACTCGCACTGTTTCCATTCTTCAGCCATTGCTTATCGCACCGGGAAATTTCAAGACTTACGACAGGATGTAAACCGGCCAACGCAGCTCCAACTGTAAGACCGCAGAATCCAGACTCGGTGATAGGACTGTCAATGACTCTCTTGTCCCCGAATCTGTCTAGTAATCCCTTGGTAACTTTGTATGCGCCATTGTACTGAGCAACCTCTTCACCCAGCACGAAGACCTTGGGGTTTAACTCCAATTCCTCCGCAAGAGCTTCGTTCAAGGCATCTCTAACTGTGTACTCCTTCACGCCGCTCTCCTTCGCATACCCTCTGTTCTGTACAATCGCCGGGATTCGGGGAAAGCTCTGGAAGGCGCTGCGAGCTGCTACAGGTCGAGCTGTTGATGAGGAAACGAATCGAGAAGCTGGGCGCAAGAGTCGGGACATCTTGGGTAGGTTGCCGCAGCTGCGAGAAGGGAATGGGAGCGATTGAGGTGGAGGTAGGAAATATGGAGATTCTCAAGATTTCTTCGCGAGCTCAGGTTGAGAGCTTCAATTTCCAACAAAAATCAGGGGCTAGGCTGAAAGCGGATAAGCGGCGGGATATGAGAATCTATTTCTAACACTTCAGCCGTGACTTATCATTATTTCCATTCTTTAACATTTCGTTCGTATTTTCATTTTCACTTGGACTAAAATGCGAGGATTTTGTTTGTGTAGCGTAGAGAGCTGTGTCGTCTGTCCTCCTAGGTACTTAGGAAGGTACGTCTCGGAAACTCTTCAAGGTACGTACGGACGAGACAAGATGTCTCCGGAGATCACCTGCAAACAGACCAGAAGCGTTGAGACCGGGCGCCATGCTCTCAATATTATTATGATGACTCAGTTACTGTGGAAAACGATGATATCTATGTAGATATCAAGGTATTCTTCAATGTTCATGCGTTCTATGAGTGGTATGTATTGCCGTCAGTGATCTCTGTCTCTGCAAGCCCGTCCTATCCCAAACGCCTGATTCCAGTCCAAACCCTCAACGGTACAATCTGCCGGCTCAAAATACCTCCCAACGCAAATAGCAAATTCCGCTTAAACACCCATCGTGAAATCATGTTCGATACCTGGTGTCACACTTGCCATGAACTGATCTTGAGTTAGTCAATGATTAGAGTCAGGTGGGAAAAGAAGCCTTGCCTTCAAGAACACCACCAAATATTGATCCACACGAATAGCAACTTCCTCAGTATTATCTGCTTCGTGCTGCAATACCTCCCACTCGTCATTTCCGTTCCCACCGGCCTTCATGCCCTCCATAACAGCCTTCTTGTCGTCCTCTGATAGGCCCGTTTTGCTAAAGTCATCAACCAACCCCTCCATACCAGCATCCTTGGCACCTGGTGCAATCTTCCCTTGGCGCATCTTCTCTCTTCGGATCTTGAGGGCTGCATCTGCTCGGTCGAGAAGTGTCTTCATGACACTAGCATGCTTGCAAGGATGTACGGAAGCCATCTTGATGTTGTTGCTAAAATATGGGAAATCCTCGAGAGTGACAGTCTTATCTTTATAATCTCCAACGATATCCTCCATCATGAGTTGCGGGGTAAGTGGTTGTGAGTTGGCAAGGTATCCGGAGAGGTAGAGGCGGGGAGTTCGATAATAAGGAGTATAGGCAATGTAGAGGGTGTATGTGCGGCGAGATCTGTTATCGAAATGATCAGTATAAATCCTTCCAACATGGAAGTACTTGAACTTACGCATCAGCTCCATCACCCTTTGGATCCCGAATGATAGCCTCATCGTCATCCTCTTCATCTTCCATATCAGGAATCTCATCATCGTCTTCTTCCCGTTCCCCCATATTCCCACTCTCATCAACAGTTCGTACATCTCTCGCCCGCGCCTCTTGACTTGCCGCCAAACCACCGGTTCTTAACCAACCATCCTCATCATCACCCGGGGAATGTGATCCGCCCTCTGGCTTGAAGTCCTCCCCATCACCCACCATAGTCTCATCATGTCCCGCATCTCCCGCGAAGTTATCGTCGAGTCGGCGATGGCATGGCACGCCTCGAGTCACTAAGAACTGCTTGCCCGCAGGCAGATAGTTAACGCGCTTGCTGATCGGCGAAGCGTCTGCCCACGACCATGTCGGAAACTTGTAAACTAGATAATCACCAGCAGCGACGAACTCTTCGGGGGTGATCTGGCCGTTTTGACGGAAGGTCGAGGTGTGCGAGACAGGCGCCCACTCCCGCACCTTATCGAGGGTGCTGTGGAGGAAGTTCATCGTTGGCGGGGTTATCTTGGCTTCTGCTTGTTGGGTTTGTTCGCGATGTCGAGTTACTTCGTGGTGAGAGACTCGAGGTTGCGTTGCAGATGGAGGGTTGTGTAAGGAAGATGGTTGCCTCTGGATCGATGTCTTAAATATGTTGGCGGGACAGAACAAAGGATGACGAGGGCCTCAGCCTCGAAATGGAGGGGTCAAGCTGCACGTGATATGTGTGAATCACAAGGGAGTGACAAGTGACTTCAAGTTTGAGTGTGTTAATGTTTCAGACTATGTGAGTCATTCATTGATTTTCAAAAAGTTCAGGGTCCGAGTTCCAGTATTTGAAAAACGTATGTTGTGAGTCGTTTTAAAACAAAGGGTGGTGGGGGATGTTGATCCCCTGTTGATGACCGTCTCCCAGTACTGAAATTTATTCGATTGTACCCCACTCCAGGCTTTATTTGCTTGAAATCCCTACGTATATTTTGATACGTTAATGCCCGTGTTCATGAAACTGGTTCAGAGCAAAGACCAATAGGGAGGGTAAGGTTAATATTGTAACGGTATCCAAAATTGGTTATGTGCATGCATGTGCATGAGGGCTGTTTTCATGGCTGACAGCTGCCTGCTCTTCAGTATATTTTTCCTCTTCATTTGGTTTCAGTTGAAACTTCTGAATTCACCAATTCAAAATGTCTTTCGGATTTTCGGTTAGTGATTTTGTCCTTCTAGTTCAACTTGCCCATAAAACTTTTCGTAATTGCAAGAATGCTGGACCTGAGTACATTGAGATATCACGAGAGATTCGGAGCCTACACAGCGTTCTTCGAACCCTTCGCCATGAAGCGCAGAAGCCAGATTCGAATATTTTCAGACAAGACTCCAAATTGAACGACGAGCTTCTTCGGACTGCCATTGGTTGTAAAGATATACTCAACAATCTCGATGGTGTCTTGGGGAAGTATGAAAGCCTAAAGCCCGACGGCGAGGCTGGGGTCGGGCGAAAGACATGGCAGCGCTTACGTTTTGGATCTAAGATTGAAGAGTTGAACAACACGAGAGAGAAGATTATCACTTACACTTCAAGCATGTCTGTTATCCTGGATACGATGCAGCTAAAAGCCTCGAGTCGAATTGAGACAAAACTCGAGGGCGGTTTCACTGAGATGGCTGGGCAATTCGAGAATATGCGAAGAGAAATCTACAGAATGGCATCCCAAGCAAGGGCTTCAGACAAGAATAGCTCTACATTGTCTCTGTTTTCTCTGTCAACATACACAGACGACGGCAAAGAAGTCTGGCAGGAGTTCCGAAGGGAACTTATCAAGAAGGGGTTCAAAAGCGGGAGCTTGGATAGACATAAGCATGTGCTTCAGGCATATATGCTGAAGCTTGACCAAAGTGGTATCTTGGATCAAGGACACGACCATTTGTGGCCTCCTGACAGTCCAAGGTGGGCCAAAGAAACATACACAAATACTGTTCATTCCTTGGAGCATATGGACTCTCCCGCTAGCACTAATCTGGAGGGAGCACGGGTCAATAAACACCATACTCATACGGACTTGAAGGAAAATGGATCAGGAATTGCAAGTACCACAGACAACACGATCTCCCCACCACTGGAGTCAGATAATTCCGAGAAAGAACCACCAGGAGGTCTGGCCCAGGCCTGGATGTTCGGAAGTCGGATCGCACTTTCAAAACAAGGAACCGCATCCGAAGACCAGAAAAGTGAAAATGCGCTGGAAGGTACCAAAATCAAGAATTTTTTCTCACCATTACCTGCCGTCAATACAACCACGCAGCATCACCATCAAAAGAAATCGCCTCTCTCAACACCTTCTTCAGATGTAGATCCTGGTGATCCAACTTGCGAAGCACAGCGGGAAACCTCTTTCAATGCCATATCAGGACCACTCGAGGTTTTCTACGACACAAATACCAATTCTCGGCCATCTCGCCTAAACGACTTGGATTTCGCCTCCACAAGTACGGCTGAAAACGCAGTCCAAAGGCCGAACACCACAAAACGAAACTTGCCATTCGCTACCAGGCACTCCTTACTAATGTCGTCGCCGGGTGCTGGGTCCATGATTCCCCAAGTAGTAGAAACTCCTACGTCCACTAGGACAATTCCAGACGGGCTACTGCCACATAGGAACCGGTGTGAAGGATTTCTCCCAATACATCACCAGACAAAACTTAAAATGAGAGTTTTCAAGCGAGTCAGAATAACAGAAGAAGAACCAAGAAGCGATGCCAAACTACCACCTGGGAAACGGGGCCAGAGCATACTCAAACGACCACGGGAGTCTTTCCCAACGAATCCGTTGTTTCCGAGAGAAGGAGTCGCACCTAAATACATTCGAAACGGTATTCCCCGCAATGCACGCTGGACCAAGATTCCTCAGCGCCTTGTCTGCCCCGAAGCTCTTGAGACAGGCAGGGAGCGATATGAAGCGAAAGATGACTGCTTCATTGTCCTAAGAGTTCTCACAACAGAGGAGATACAGAATTATCGGAATTTGACCAGATGGATTAAGTGTGAGTGATGAGTGCATTGAATACTTGTCTCCGACTAACCAAGTCGCAGTTTCTCGATCTGGGAGAGAGTGGCAGTCTCCGCCGGCTATGATATCCGATTACATGTGGAAGGCAATCCGTCCTCTGCACACGACAAGGATAGCTCGTCTCAACGTACTCGAAGGCTACCAGTGGCTTCATGATTCGGATCATTGAAATAGCCCTCGATCGCCGTGAATGATTTCTTGCTTAGCTTCGTCAAGAGAATTCAAAATCGTCAGCCGACAGCTCAGTCGCAAGAGCATAATGGCATGGAAAGAGCAGTCTCAGAATGAGGAGCGGCGATTCGACGGGGCTGTTCGCCATTCCGGGGTTCTTAGAGATTGACAGATGAGAGCGAACGGTGTCTTAGAGAAACTCCCGATGGTAAAGAAGATGAGGCGCTGCAGCTCGTTTGGTTGGAGAGGGAAAGAGCTCGGACGTTGGGGTCTAGGGATGATCTTCAGGGGACTAGCGCCTCTCAGTAGCTTAAATCACAGGGGCTGGGAACACCAAGCCTGGAAGGAAATCTACCCCATCTATTTTAATCCTGACTTCAAAATACTCGTAGCCAGCTTAAAAGAAACACCTTAAGCAATAGCACTCGTCGCAGGAATCTTGAGAAAGATGCCCTGGGTGGACTCAGAGCTGCGCAGTTGATCAGGCAACCAATCACTGTTGACTTGTGGCTGAAGGCTGTGGAGGCTGAGCAGAATACTCCGTACAAAATGAGCAAAATTGCCAGGGTGAATTCCTGCATCTCTTCTTCATACACTTGTCGACCCCAAATAGTCTCAGGTATTTCATGTGCCACTGAGTTTTGCATGCAAATACGTTCACTTCGTTCACTTCTTCATCGCCTAGTGTCGACTTCAGATGCCGACAACGACAGCCTCGCGCTGGTCAACTCTTTCTATGGACCTGGAGCAACAGCCTGTTGGTATTTGACATGTCTTTCATGCCTCATATCATGGACTCTTCATCCAAAAAAGAAGGGATCGGACTCCATTACCAGCGGTTTCATAGCCGTCCTAACCTTCCCTACCGTAGCGGCAGCACATTTGGTGACCCAGGTGCAGGGCTACCCGTCCGAGTCTCTTGAAGACCAACTCTCTAAGCAAATTCATGCTTCGATCTCTGCTTCTCTCATCATCACCGAGACTTATCTGAATCTTTGCATCATCCTGCTCGTACCAAGCCTTCTCGTCCGATCATTCAACCGCATACTTCTCCTTGCAGCGACGGGATTCTTTTGTGTTGCGGCCGAGACTTACTTGTTCTTTGCTGTCCCATCTATTCGAAACAAAACTCGTATCTTTAACCGCTCCTTTATAGTCAATTCGGTACCCCTTCTGACTCTGGTTCTCGTCATCGTACCAGTCCTCGCCGCTTTGCTCTCATATTTTATATATTTGAGGCTCCTTCACCGGGGACCTCCGCCTCGTGCAGAACCGCCTCCGGGAGCAAGTTCAGAAATTTTGGGGCATTATCGCCGCGTAAACAGGGCTTATGATGTGCGCGTGGATCTTTGCATTGCTCGGTTGACTCTTGTAGGCCTTGTTTTATTACCATTTTCTTCTGTTTGTTCCACATTGCCACCAGCTACAGATCTATTTTGGCTGGTAGGGGAAGCTCGAAATACGGTCAATAATTTTCGAGCAAGGGTGATTGGAGAGTTCTTCCCCCCATCGAATACGTCGATCATGGAATTAGATCAGGCGGTTGCACTGCTGGCTGGAATGACCGTTCTGGGCTTCTGTCTGTACTCAGTGACGGACGAACGATACAGAAGATGGTTGGAGGCGGAGGCGGAGACGGAGAGCCTCAATGCCGATGCACGCCAGATGACACAGAATCCATATTCTGAGCATGAATGGGCGTAGGACACTCGTTCAGCCGTCTTTATTCCAGAGGAGATCGAATTGCATGAACTCAGACATAATGAAAGCAGAGGATAGGAAGAAGTCAATGTTGGCCAACCTGTCAGCATCACTGGTGTATGCCTGTGGATGCGCACAAGGAGAAATACATCTGTACTTGAAGATTGGGTTTCGGCCTCTCTTGGATTTCATTGGTGAATCAAACCATTGCGAATCAACGAGCGGAAAGAGCAACGCCATTCAACGGGGAGACCGTTCTTGAGATGTGGCAAGACCTGAAAGAAGCGGTCTAGAGATGTGAATATTTTCATCAAGCAGGAATATGGGGAGTTAGGGGGATCGCAACGTAACAGCAATAACGCATGTGTGTTTGTTAGGTTTTACTTCTGTCTTCTCGCAAGGCTGGGCGAAAGTCGTAATTCACGGGTTTCGCTCTAGAACTTTCAACTTTCCTCGCTGTACCTAGGCAGTTGATTGGATGCATATTTAGATCACCAACAAACAGGTTTATGAATGGATTGGACAATCAGAGCTTAAGCCCAAAGGATGGCCTGCTGAGCAGCGACAGGTAGAGGACCAAGACCAGCCAATTGCGCAATGGCCGTGTGGCTGAGTAAGGCAAAAATTGTGCCAGACACATGCAGATTCCTACCCCACTTGGCAAGCAATAATTGTCCCATCCACAAGGCTGCAGCCCGCAGCCCAACATCTAGCTCAGGTACCGTTGATTATCAATGCCGAATCAAGCACTGACTGTAACCCTACGCAGAACCCTGGTGCTGCAGCATGCTTGATAGGACTATGTTGTGTGAAGATGAATGAGGCATCCAACCAAGTACTTGGGCTCCTTTCAGAGGCGTCTAGAAGCAAGGTGAATTTAATTGCCGTATCTTCTCCACACAACTGGCCCTTTAGTTATCGCCAACAAAAGCTTGCTATGAGAGGTAGATCTGGGCGAGGAGTGCTACGCAATCCTGGTTTCTGCTCCAAGTCTGTCCAAATTCGCTCACAAGGAGGCGGCATGAATCGCCTGGGTGCTTTCAATACTGGCAATACCACATGCCGATTCTCTACTCACAGGATCAAATTCTGCATACCATCAACGGTGCGGACTCGCTATTCGGTTGTTTTGAATGCCACTATATGCAACAGGGCAACCTTTTCAGCCTTCAAGTTAAACACAATCTGACTGCCCACTTCCATTTCATGGAGAAGAGTGGGCAGTGGCTGACCTACTCCCGAATGAGGTATCGGTGAGTGCTCCAGAGTCAACTACTGTGACAGCAAGGACACACGCTCTTTTCCACAGGACAAGTTCCTGGAGACTCCTCCGAGTGGATGAAATCCGGGATACTGACGGAACCTTTCGTGAGATGCTTGAAGCGGCGGAACGGGGAAAAGTTCTAGTATAAGAGAGACCACCCCCCGCTCAAGGGACAGAATATCTCTCATCACTTGAAAATATCCTCCAGGCAGTCGACTGAAGTGATTCTGATCTGATCCAAGAGTGAGAACTGTCCCACCTCCTAGTTCCCAAAAGATGAGGGACGACTGACACCGTAAGGCCATTCACATTTCATGCAGTCCACGACAACAAATTTCCTCTACTCAACAATTTGCTCCAAGATGCTTCATCGATTCAGCTCAATGAAATTTACCATCGCAAAGGAAAATGATTTTCTGTCGCTTCATAGGTAAGAGAACTTTCTCGTTGGCAACTCTGACCAAGCGAATCATCAAATACTGGTAGTAAAACCCACCCACACCAACCTGGCTGAACTTGAACCACCCCAGATTGATGTTCTTCCAGCCTTGCAAACCCTCGCTTCGGCTAACTATGTCGCGATCTAGTAATTATGAAGTTCTCGCGACATCGTCCCCGCCCATGGTCGACCATGGGTCGGATGGATTCCAAGGGGGTGATTCTAAACCACAACCACAGCCAAACCCAGATGATCCTGTAAGTACACCACTCGGTAACTCCTAGAATCCAAAATTTTTAATAAAATCAATTCTGAACTTCAATGCTGATTGTCTGATAAAGTTTTATGGCAAATGATGGAAGAATGGGAGAAATACAATGTGGTGTTGATGGATGTTTATTGTTCGTTTGTGGGCCCGCGGGCGGCCGCGGTTCTCGTGATGAGTGAGTAGGTGGTAAAGGCTGAGCGCTAGGGGTCTGCAGTAGCTTGAATTTGTACCAATCGGATAGATATTAAGCTGCAAGCTTGGTCAGCCGCTCTAGGCCAATCAGATATTATATTTACGATTTGCCGACTTTCTTTACTTCCTCAACATCAGTTCCCTCAAATATCTACTTAGACAATCTTCTACTGTTATAAATCTCCGACGGACAACCTCGAGCATCAAGATATTGTACCCGCGGAAGACCAGCCTCTGTTTTGGGGTTTAATTTCCTTTAACGCTAATTCTTCACTCTTCTGCGATCGTTTTATCGCTTGATAGCTCAAAATGAAGACACCGTCCGTTTCGAAATTTGTCAATTTTTCTTTTTGCCACGAGTTATAGGTTCTACCTTCAACTCGTCTTCTCCCTTTCTCCCTCTTCCATCATAAAAATTTGCGGCCCACTCAGCCAAAGACGGGAGTCGAAGTACCATCATGTGATATACCAGAGTTGTAGGAATCGGCATTGCCTTGAGCTCCTCGATTTGGGCAGACGAAGTACCAAAATACGTCTGAATATGCGAACCAACTTTATTCAGCGGGATACGTTGGTCGACAGCAGATCTACCAATTTCCAGTGACTGGACCCGATGTATACCGTATCCTCTCGAGAGATCTGATCAAAGTTTGAGTGGTTCAGAAACCCTCGCTTGCTTCTGTGGCGCTTCTCAGCCACACCCTACGATCTCCCCAATTCCTTATTTATAGGAGCTAGCATAGAAGTTTGGATATCCGAATCAGTCTCCAGATTGTGAAAAGAAGAATCCTGTTTTCAGATTCCAATTTGCTTGTGAATTGGGGTTGTTATTGTGAGAAGAAGAAAACGACGTTGAACTGCTAGCTTCAATCAGATCCCACGAGAGGCTACGGTACTAAAGCGCTGCATGTCGTCCATTGTGAAAAAACAAGACTCAACAACGCAGTCTAAAAAATTCTCCACCTCCCGGCCCCATATGCAGGGCAGCCCCTTGCGACTCACATGCAGCGCAGTACAATGCAGCTGGGGCTTGAATGACGGCTTCGCAGCAGGGAACGCATCAAGCGAGAAACCCCGCGCCCCTAAACAGGTCGATCTTTGTCTTGCTTCTTTCGAAACTACTTCCATGCATTCCCCTCGACATCAGCAAATTCAAGGATCTTGAGTGCGGCGTGCTTGATCTCAGACGTAAATAAAGCCGATACGGGCTTCAGCTTGAAAGATACCCGATTCTGTCAGTACAGCCACCGATCCTACTTACTCGAAGTCGGTGAGTGATTTGGAGATATCGCTTGCTCATTAATTTAGTGTAAGAATTTTAGAAAGCTAGTAATCTCAGGCTTCCAAGTCTAGCAGGAATATGACAGCGTTGAAAATGTGGATTAAAGTGCCTTGTAACAGCCACGCCAAGCACGTGTAAACGCGGGGCGCTCTTAGCTGGCCGGACACTCCCACAATTCTTGCAATTCGACGAAACAAACACGAATCCAGTTGAAGAGATACAGTCAGTCTTTTCACTAGAAAATATCTCCATCAGGTGTTTCATTCGACGTTCTTGAATCGCGCCGCCACAATCTTGAGCTCGTCTGAGCACTCTTTACGGAAGACAGCCAGGTAGCGGGCAGCAGTGGCTTGCCCGTCAGAATCCAGCGGTCGGTGAACGATCTCTCACATAGAACTATAACGGCAAGTAAACGAAGCAATTCTCATTGGTTTCAGACCTGACCTCGCAGCCCGATTGGAGGGATGGCAGAATGTTGCGAAATGAGCGGCCACGATGCTTGAAGCAGCGAAAGCCCTCATAGTCTGGGTATAAGAGAGTCTTCCCCTCGTTCGAGAAACGAAATGCTTCCCCTTCTCTTAGACTTCTTCAAGGCTCCAGCTCCGACGATACTTCAGATCTGATCTAAGCGTGAGAACTGTCCTAGCTGCTTGCTGCTGCCCATGGATCTGGGCAGATGTGACTGACACGAACTAGACCACCACTTCGAGTCCTCGATCATAGACTGTTCCGCGCAACAATTGTCTCCGCGATGCCTCATCACTTGATCGCGACAAATCGAATCGTCTCATCTAAAGAAACATCTCCATCCCTTCATAGGTAAATAGTGCTCTCCCCGTTTGGACCCTCTCCCCTGACCTGTCCCGGTCAGTGGGCACACGATGCCTTCTGCTTGCCAAATCCAAAATCAATGTTCCTGCAGCCTTCTCAGCACTCGCTTAGACTGATCTCGTCGCAATCTAGAAATTCTGAGGTTCTCGCGATGTCGCACCACAACTTGGTGGACCATGGGTCCGAAGGTGGTGATCCGCAACCTCGACCACAACCACAACCCGAAGATCCTGTGAGTGCACCACTTGATGCGCAATGGTCCAAGACAGTTTAAAGAAAATATTCGATACTCAAATACTAATCGCTGAATCTAGTATTATGGGAAGTAAGGCGACGATGGAAAGTGATGCGTGTTGTTGGGTTTTGGTTGCTGTCGGAGTGCCAGGAATCACACTTGGAACGTGCACTTTTGAGGTTGCTCAATTTGGGCGGTTTTCTAGGTTATCGGATACTGTAGCGGAATATACGTTTTGCGGATGGAAGGGCGTCCGTCCTGAGGCATGCATCAAGCGATAAAAGAACGCTAATCTGAAAGAGCTCGATGCTGAGTAATAATTCCTTATCTTGCCTAGTTTTCAACTTCGTCACAAGAATAAAATTCAAAAGCCATTGAACGCACCTTATTTCCAGTCTATTCTCTATCTGTCGTTATTCTGGTTTCCATTTAACAAATTCAGACATGCGATTCCAGTCAGCAAGATAGTAACCCAAGGTGTGTTGAACAGCGAAGCGTGAAATGGTGATCTCAACTCAAGAGACCCTTGACCTCGACTGCTCGAGCCCAAGGCAACTTTAAGTTGCCGGACCGTTCCCGCGCTAGCATACCAGGCATTCGAGAGCTACATTCATCGCGGGTGGCTTGTGCCTGCATTTGGATTCCCACAGTTTCCAGGATACCGAAAATTGTCCACTCCTCTGTCCACCTTGGTCAACGTCAAGCGCTTCAGGACCCTCAATGCCCACCTGAATACTTTACTTACAGTACTGCTCAAGCTTCAAGGTTTGTATCCTCTAGCATTTATAATTTCACGATGAAAAGCCTGGCCTTCCATCCTTTCTTCCTCTCTTTGCCTCGAGTTAAGAATTTCACTTTCCGATCGTTTCCTACCTTTCTTGCGTTTCCATTATCTGTGAAATTATGCGGTACACAAGAGGTCCAGCAGTTGCAGCCTCTGCGCTTCCTGCTGCCCAAGCATTGAAATCCTCAATCTGGCTCGATGAAGTGTCAACATACGTCCGGCCATATGCAATTCAACATAATTCTGCAGGTAGCTGCGTTGTTGGACAGCAGATATACCGTTTCCCAGTGACTGGACCATCTTCCGATGATGCGTTCACTCTCATCAGCACCAATGCTCCTGGCTCAGACAGCTTTGGCGTTCTCCCTCATATCCACCAGGTTCATTATGAGAACTTCTTCAATTTCAGAGGCAGATTTCAACTATGGACCGACAAATACGGAAGCCAGGAAACCCGTGTACTCACCCAAGGAGACTACGGTGCAGTCCCTCACAATATTACGCATACCTTCCAGATCCTGGATCCGGACACCGAGATGGTCGGCGTCATCCAACCTGGTGGATTTGAGTATATTTCCATGTGCCCGGTTTTCGATGAAGTAGGGCTAAATACACTCCAGGGACTTGTTTTATGCTCTTTCTAGCAGCAGCTACTCATCCTCAATACTCTGGCCATATGATCCTTCCGCGTCTGCAGATTCTCTAGCCCAAAATGCCAGCATCATCTCATCTATACAACATTTCGATGTTTACGCTGAGCTCGACTTCAAGCCCCGCACAGATACGATCAATGGCGCTGCACCACTGACCAGCACTTGGCGCACTGGAGCAAATGCTCTCGCGTCTAACATACACACACGCCATATTTCGTAGCGAGAAATCATGGACCAAAGTACCTCAGTACCGAGGGTGGCTACAAAGTTATTCAACAATTCGTCACTGCGGTTCAATCAGCTGGAAACTTCTCCCTCCCAACCATCACGATGGATCGTTTGCCGAGCAACATGACGGTCAGTGGTCAAAGCTTCGCCGGTCATGCAGCTTTCGAAATTCTTGACGGACAGTTGATGATGTCGATGGAGCGCGAGACTCTAAGTCTGTTACAGGGTGACGTGATCTTCATTCCGGGGAATACTACGTACAAATATTGGAGCTTGGTGGCGTACACTAAAGTGTTGCACATCGGCCAAGGTGCAGAGGGGCTCGATACAACGATAATTGCGGGAGCCATGAGCTGGGATAGTCCCGTTTGGCCAACTTCGTAGGAAAATTCTGGTAAAAGGGATCCTTCTTCTAGTCTGGCTTTCTGTTTGTATTCAATGAAGTCTAGATGGTCATGATATCTACAGATTGTATTGCACCTTCTTGTGTATAGCAGGCATCTCGACTATTAAATTCGCTCTAATCTTTGCAACTTCCTCTGCTGTGAGGCCACACTTTTCAATCACGTACCCCTCAGCACCACCAAATTTCTCTCTAATGACTCGCAGAGTCGACATCATGTTGACATATCTATCGCCCAGTCAGTCCGAAATTTGCAGATAGAAGGAAAGGATCCTTACTTAGCACCAATCAAATTTGCTGCGCCATCTTTATGGCCCTCTAAAAGAGGATTGTTCGTCAAATGTTCAATAACACCCGCTTTCCATTCATCGGTCAACCCAATCTCCGTGAGGTTGTATTCCTGAGCGATAATCTCGTCTTCAACGCCACACAGGGACAGAATAAGTGCACAAAGCACACCAGTTCTGTCTTTACCAGCCGTGCAATGAACTATCAGTGGCTTTTCAGGCTCATTTGCTAGATGCAATAAGACTGTCCTATACGAAACTGGAGCAGCATTCAAAATCTCCGTATACGCTCTCGTGAATCCCTTTTTTATATCAGCGAATGCGTCCGACGCATATTGGGACTAGAAATACCTCGCCATCATTAGAAGCATAATCTCTCAATCTAACAGCCAACCCCTCAGGGCTATAATCCCTATCATCCCTAAACACAGGCACAAACACCCTCTCACAGCCCTCCCACTCTACCACACCCCCTCTCCCTGCATCACGATTTCGCTGCAATTCTGGTCCAGAACGAAGGTCGTAGATATGGGTGATACCTAGCTTCTGCATGGTAACGATTCCATGCTGTGTTACTTTGGTCGGCTCCCCGCATCTGTAGATTTGGGAGCGTTTTATAGAGTGGGAGGCGGATGTGGAGATGGGGTAGCCGCCGAGATCACGGAAATTTGGAATTCCTTCGATGGTTATGAAGGGTGGTGAGGGTAGGGATGCTGCGTGGCTTGAGTTTGTTGCACTCATTTTCAATTTTTTGAATAAATATATTGTTGATGTTGAGTTCTAGGACTGGGGAAAATCGAGGGGTTGAAGAGGAAAGTTCTGCCGAGGCTTGAGTAAGCAACATTGCCTCCTTGCCATCGTCAATCTATTCTACTTCTCTGTTGCAAGTACAAACAAATATCTCCTTTCATTCCAATAAAGCCCCAAGATTTCCCGGAGCGTTCAAGACACTCATCAGGATTTGGTGTCGCGATCTCATCATTGAGCACAGGCATCCACAAACAACCTCGTCGCCACGATGCCTCACATGCAATCACCCCCACCAAACTCCGAAGAATCCACCTCCTCGCCCTCACATCCCCAGCCACAACCAATATCCCCTCAAATTCGCATCAAAAACCGGCGGAAACTCTATCTCGACCGTAACCCCTCTTATTTCACATCACCTGACCTCGAACTCCTAGGTTCGTCCTTTCTCCCTTGTCCAAAACGCTCCTTCTAATAAGTGTCAACAGATCCATTACTATACGATCGCTGCATCCGTCGTTTCCAAACACCCGCCGAGCGCGAAGCAGATGGCCGCTCAAAAGGCTATTCCGGTGTCCTAGAAGCAGATCTCTACCGCTCAGAAGCCAAACTCGCCGCCTTAAAAGGCTCCTCCTCAACCCTTTCCCATTTCCAGACCTCATCTTCTTCTACCACCGGAACTCCGTTTGTGAGTTATGTAAGAGGCAAGGACGGCGAAGTGTTACCGGAAGATGAAGATGAGGTTCCGAGTACGAAGGAAGAAGGACTGGAGAGGTGGAAGTTCGAGATGACTGTGAGGTTTTTGAGGGGCGAGGATCCGGATTTTGAGTATGGGGCTGTAGATGAGAGTGAAGAGTTTGATGATGTAGAGAGGGAAGAAGAAGAAGAGAGGTGGTTTGATGAGGAGGCGCCCGAGTGGGAGAGGACGCCGAGGGAGAGTGAGACGGGGGTGCAGGATTTCTGAAGGGGGAGAGAGGGATGTTGGAATATTAACGTCAAAGGGCTGTATCTCGAATGGGATGGGATGGGAGATGGAATCGGCATTGGCAGGCTCAGATCTGGGTACTGGTCAAAGCTGATTCGAGGAAACGGAGCAGTGCACGTAGTGCAGGATGTGAGGCACGGGGTGAATGAAGTTCAGGATTATGAGGATTGATTGAGAGGTTCACTGTCAGCTTGATGGAATCTACAAATTTCTGTAGCTATAATACGATCCGAGACATTAAGTATACTCACAGTAGGTATAGGTATGCAAGTGCGTGTTTGGTACTTGAGGAGTCGGCACAATCTGAAGTTATTACTTACGACCGACGCTGCGAGCTGTACCGTACCGTGATTACGCTTTACTTGTTATTCAGCTAATAATCTAAGATATACCTAAATAAGACCATGAGATTTCAAAATTCTGGGGGCAAAAGTGGTCGTCGGAAGGGGACCACGCACGTGACAGTGGCGCTACTTCAAATTGAAGCTCAAACTTTTCTTGCTCGACACGACAACCGACATCTTAACTTCCTCCAAAACACACACAGAACGCTTCATTGCGTGAACTGTGCCCACAATTAGGCATTCGAGATGCCGCCTCCATTACGATGTCCCTCTATTCTCTCTTCCACACCCTCTTGCGCGAAGCAATTATGTAGATCCGCAGCGCCATCATCACGACCCTTCTCCACATCTCCACGACACAACCAAAGAATAACCCGAGCTCGACGAGCCCTCTATCGATGGCTCGGCACGCAAGGAGAGAACTTCCGAAACCCGTTGGAAGGATCAACGAATTATCTGGGTGCCTACAATAACATGGGCCAGCTCAAGAGAGTGGTGGAAGCCCAGTCGGAGATGGCACGCATGAGAGAAGCAAACGGGCAGGAGCCCGAGAAGGATGAGCAGGGTAAAGATGTCAAGCCCAAAGACTTGCCGGAAGAAACGCAGAGAGATCGGGTACCGTTTCCGCTGAATCGCAATTTCTACAGCCAACCTGTCCTCAGCGAGGAGCTAAGAGAAGAGATCTGGTCGCGGATCATGAAAGATGGAAAGTCGGTACGTGAAGTCAGTGCCGAACTGAAAGTCGAGATGAGCCGTGTGGGCGCAGTGGTTCGATTAAAGGAGGTCGAGAAGGAATGGAAACGAATAGTAAGTTCTCCTCGCAGTTTCTTTTCCTTTGCACCCCGGGATATTATGATGATATTATAAAAAATCGATTAGTCTTTAAGACAACTACATGGTTACAAAACTTACGCATGCGAGCCTCTCTGAAAATCCTAATACCTCTATTTTTACTTTGATACATTTGTTGAAATCAGTAGCTAATCCTAACTTTAAGGGGAAACCACTCGCAAGACCATACAATGATGCAGTAATGTCCATGCTACCGAAAACTTCATACGACCCATCGACGTCGTACACAGGTACTCCCCACGAATCCATCAATGATCTACCAGTCCACGCATCTACAACCCAACAAATATTCCACCCCACCTCCGAATCCCGGCAATTCACTCGATCCGATGCTGCCAAGGTATTCAATAAGAATCTCCTCCCAGCAGATGACCGAATACCACATCCAGAACTAGTCATCCAACACAGAGAAAGATTCGTAGAAGGCTTGACACCCGAAGAACGGCGAGCTCGAGCTGAGGAACGTGAAGCAGAGGCCGAGAAGTTACGAGAAAGGAAAGCTCTACAGGAAGCCAAGCGAGAAGCTGCGATAAAGAAAGTCGAGAGCGGCAGATGGGAGTTCAGAATCACGCCGATTAACGCTGATGATGCCGGAAAGGACGGCAGAGGTTCTAGAGGTGTTGGGTGGAGGTATGGTGTGCCACTCTATGATCGAAGTAGAGGCCAGATCAAGATACCCAGAAGTGTGGAGTGATGAGTGCCGGACGCTGTGTATTATACGCATAGGGGTGGAGTTCGAGAGGGCGTTGGGCTCTGTATCATATTGTATGTATCTGAGGTTCTTCTTATACCTCGAACCTTGTACCACAATTATACAACAACAATTTCAGCATATTCCTGCTTGCCTTGCGCATCAATTCCATTAGAAGCAGAATATCACAAGATTGAGCTAGTGCTTCGTATCCCAAAATCAGACGTTCGAGATGTAGTCTTTTCACATTGTACTTATTTCGCGAAGAACATGCTCTTACGTTTGCGCAGCTCCTTGCCCCATCTGTAGCTGCACACAATTCCGTCATTACTGCCTAGTCCTCCTTGAATCTTGCCCGCTACTTCGTCCCAGTTCCTTCCATGTAGCTTCCCAATTGTTCAAGCTCTGCGTTACCGACTCAATTCTCCGTTCCTTCTCTAGTCCGAGAGCAAGTGTTTCATAGCGGTGACCCCGTTGCAAATAAGTCTGTATATTTGTTGGGCCGGCAGGAATTTTATCTCGTGCTTCTAAAGTCAAAGTCGAAGGCTGCGGCCTGTTGTGATCTTTGTCAGCTCAGAGTTAAGCCCTAAAATGCCAGAGAGCTTACATGATTTGTTCCAACCTGAAGATCTGGCTTTCGTATCCTGTGAGGAAAGATGGTTCACTACTTCAAGAGTGAGATGCGTTTCTAATGATCCAGGGACCAAACTTACGATTGAAATTGTCGGGTTTATTGAGTTTACCTTTTCTGCGAAATGAGACAATCGAACTTGTTTTCAACATTTTATAAAGAAGACTTTTTGCATTTCGCATACTATTGAAGTGCAAGAAGTGCGCTCGGTATACCCTGGCATAGACCAAGTGCAAAAAGTTCCCCTTGCACTTGCATCGGACAACCGCGTGTCTTTTGTAAATTGACTACAGTGCAACAGTCAAATTCGCCAGAAAAAGTGGAGAATTGGAAGGTTTTCTGTTTCTCACATCGAGGATGACCCTAACATTTCTCTCTGCTTCATAAGAGCCATAGTGATCCATCACAAAAGACTTGAACTGGGGTCGAGATCTCAGATCTGCAACCAGGGGTATATGCATGACAGGGTATGTTAGTCATCTGTTCCTGGCTAACCACCGATGCTGGGCGTTTCGACTTTTTGCACTTCAGGGTTTACCATCTCACCGATCTGGCAAGGCTGAGCCAAAGTCTTCAACTATGATTTGTACCTGTGGTGCCTTGCATTTTTTCAGGGCCATCGAGGGTTTCAATCTCTTTCGTATCAAACCACCTTGAAAACCCATTCGTGTCGAATTGGCATGCGCAGACGACGATCGACACGGTAGCAGCGATGAGCTCCTCGATCGGAACCCAGTCCGTTGTTGATGCTTCAATTTTCAGTCATTCCGAGTCGTGCCTGTCTGCCATCACCCAATGGACGTCTGATGCTTCATTCAAAGGCGGCAATGGCGCCGATGAATTCGACAGCGATGAGCAGAAACAAGGCAAGCAGATGGGCCGGCCAAACAAATGGACGTGTACAAGGCTGCGAAACTTGATCAAGTTGTATCTTCTGACGGATTTGGAACTGGATGGTATCATAGACCGACTTCGCACAGACGACTTCCAGCCATGGTTAGCAATCCTTCTATTTCAATTGAGTCGCTGCTAACAGAGTAGCAGCAAGCGCAATGTGCAGCAAAAGCTGAACCTCCTCCTACAACCTCAGCCAAATAAAATTCGCCCGAAGGGAGACACAAAAGTTCTACGTCGACTACTGCTTGAATGTAGCAAACTTCAACGGACACGGCGGATACGAAAGCAACAACACAGAAATATAGATAGGCTTGAACGACGCGAAGCTGCACCTTTGGATGCCGACACGGTCGAGGGTAGCGGAAGGGTAGCTTTGCCCTCAACGACCGAGGATGTGGCTGATTGTGCGAATGTTACGGACATCGAGCCCCATAATTGTGAACACAGGCTACTCGACATGGACGCATTCGGACTTCCATCTGCTAGCCTAGTGCTATCTGGACAAGATTGTGAGAGCTTCTTTCCTTCAGATCTCTCATTTAGCCATGACGGGTCGCATACCGGTCACAGCAACCCGATTTTAGATGATTGTACGGAGATACCGGTCTGGTCTCGTCTGGATTCTGGACTGCAACCTCAATCCCCTATTCACCTCGACGAGGTAAATGATCTAGATTACTTGGTGTATCCTCCGATCGATTACAATGATGGCCTTGACGGTCTTTTCCCTGATGATACCCTTGATTCGAAGTCAGACCCTCCTATTCCTGATCTGGGTTTTGACTCCGACTTTGGGCCAAAGCCTGTTTCCAAATTGTCTCCCACGCCTTCCACGCCTCCATCCTCCGAAACAATCGAGGGCCTTAGTTCAAGTGATAAAATTAATGGCAGAGTGTCTGGCGATACTGCGAATCAATCCGGCAAGCTCAGCGCGTCGCGTGATTCGCACACTGGATGTCCAGCAGTCAACTCGGCCCACTTTCGAGATACCTTTGACTCTGCAGATTTTCTTTTACCAGCGTGGCATCCGTGTTATAACTCTGATGCTATGGATATCATTCCTCTAGAAGGAGGCCCAAACCAAGACCAAGCGACTGTAGAAGATTCCCCGTCTGTCAGGCAATCACTGCCGAATATCCCGGATTCGATGTCTATAGTTGACGGCTCGTGTTTGTCCAGGCCGCCTTCTTCATCAAGTTCCAAAATCAGCTCGTTTCTGAGCAAGATGTCTCTCGGATCCTTTCAAGCAATCGATGGGCAGATTTCTCCAGGATTGACCAGCTCTCTTTCAATGCTGTCTCTGGAGACCGAATCTCCAATAATTCTACCGGGCGCATTTCCCGAGTACTGCTGGCAGCACTTGAACAAAAATCGACTACTGCGCTGTGACGAATTGGACGAAAACCAGACATGCTACGCAAAACATTATTGTACCAGCAAGCCAACCTTTCGATCACTCCGTGCAGACATTTTTTCGAGGATCGTTCAGCACACGATTCGACCAAAAGATGTTCACGAGGTTGACACTTTCGGAAATTCGATTATACACATTGCCGCGAGTTTGCTTGCCCCGCCCAGCTATCTGATCTCTCTAATCAACATGGGTGCCGACGTGAATAGTTTGAATAATGCGGGTCAGACTTTCCTTCATTTGATCAAACCAGAGGTTCTCGAGCACCGCAATGACTTTTGTCAGTTACTCGAGATTCTGACTATCCGAGGATTCAACTTCAGTCAGCAAGACCCTCTTGGGCAGACTCCTCTTCATTTATTATTGCGCCCGTGGATTCGTTCGGACATACTTCACGCAATTATCACACAGCTGGACACTCTTCTTGTTCATAGGCAAATGTCGACAGGTAGAGATTGCTTTGGCTACACCGTTATAGGGCAGATGAACATGCAGGGAGCAGAGTCTTCCGAATTAAACATCGCTGAGATTAATCTCGAGCAAGCGATTTTATCTCTTGCATGCGAAACCGAAACGAGGATCGCCGACCCGAACGGCCTACAGTTTACGAAAAGCAACAGCTACCGGAAGGACCCAAACAGCAAAAATGAGCCTTCAGCACGCAACTACGAGAACCACCCTTCTATCAAAACCGTTGAGGATTTGTTAAAGTATGAGCAACATGTCGATTTCTGGAGAACCATAGTTGCCGCAAAGCACTCACCTTCAGTCGAAGATTCAAATGGAAGAAATGGCCTTCATTGTTTGGCGGAATCCTCTCCAGTCTCCCCAGATATGCCTCTACCCAGCGCTCTAATGGACCAGGTCGAAAGGTTCAGAAATACTGTTTACGCTGATGGAAGCGACCATCTAGAAGGTTTTGTGAAGGCTCTCCTAGCTGCAGGCGTCGACCCTAACAACTATGATAAAAACGGCAATACTCCACTGATGGCATTCGTCTCCAATGATCGCGCAACTGAGAATGACGAATCGATCACACGCGTATTGGCTCTCGTACTGGAAGCTGGAAGTGACATAGGTCGACGAAATCGCCAAGGGGAGACGGCTTTACACATTACTGTCAAATTGGGACGGCGAGCTGCCACAGGAACGCTACTTGCGCATGGGGCCAACGTTCACGCCCGCACACGGAGCGGCCTCGGTGTACTCGAGCTGGGGCAAAGGCAATGCTTGGAGAACAAGGACGATGAGAACCTGTTTGGGCAAATTATGGTGTGCATGTCTCTTGCGGCTAGCTTCGAAGCTGTGTCTGGACCGACGATTCTTGATGAATGGGGATCCCCTAAGTGGAGACTGCATACCCAGAAGTGTACTGAATCGAAAGGATTCAAGCTTGTGAAGAAGTTTATCGGTGCAAAAGCTCGCGGTCGTAGGGGAGGAAAAAAACAAGGCGTGAAGACAAGTGTTAAGTAATTGCCAGATCTATACTGTAAGCGACCAGTGGATGTGGATCATTTATGATTGTATATTATCGAAGTCCTTTTCATTTTTTCCGGTTCGGGTTCTGGTGGTTCAGTAATTTCAGGTGTAATATTAACGGGCTATCTCTCGGCGTCTAGGAGGGGTTAACAGCACGTTTCGGCTTTCCGAGCTTCTGAAATGCATTAATTCATCACATTAAACCTCTGGAAGCAACATGGTCAGCCTTGTAGGATTTTTTGTATACGTATTGATCGGCGGCCTTCATTCCACCACCCCTCTCCGTTCTATCTGAGACTGTTCTCAAATCTCAAACCTTGTACCAGACTATACAACAGATCTTTTCAATATGTTGCAAGTCGTCCTGCATAAAAAAATTGTTCCTTGAGATAAGCCCAGTTCGTAGGTGGGATTCTATTATTACTCTCCTCTATCCGCTCGCTGAGGCTCATCTGCTAAACGAAACTAGTCAGCTCAAATTGTTGCCTGAAACATGTCAGGATGAAGGTATGTCCTCCTGTGCTTCGCCCCACGGTTAAAGTTTAAGGCACTGTGATGGCTGAGGTGAGACTGCAGAGATGGCTTGGCGTTGATTAAGGATACGATCACTCACCCGCGCTGGACAAAAAAAGCGGCACTGAATACTGTGGATTTTGAACGTTCCACTCGGCGGGAGCATTCAGAATGAGGTGCCGCTTTTTCTGTCCGCCAAGAGGCTCACTACCACGTTCCAACATGAGTGTTACATTTTGTGCAACCACACTTGCGATTTGGTCGCATAAGATGCTTACAAACCACCCACTTTAAGAAATGCTTAATTTGACTCAGAAAAAAAAGCGCCTCTGTTCTGTATGGAAGCACGAGATAAGGGGCTGGGACAACATATGGACAAGCGAGTTCAATCCGGGTTCAAAACGAAGGGCTCACCCAACCTCAATGCAGTAGCTAGTTGTTTTTTTCCGTACGAATTTTCAGTCGCGGGGCTACAAGACGCTTCGCACAATTAGGACTTAATTTGGGGTTCTTGCATTTGGTTTATTTTCATGATGGTTTATTCAGGATACTCCACCACAACCATTGTCGTCAGCGTGATCCTACCCATTTTAGCTACTTTGGCAGTTGCAGCTCGATTTCAAGCTCGAAAGCTAAAACTCCTATCCTTCCAAACAGATGATTATCTCATCTTAATCGCCTTAGTAAATGCGCTTCCTCAAAATCATACTCCTTCATTCTGATAGCTCTAGATAATATCAACCGGCGAATGCGCATTCTGCATCTGGGCGGCATTGGAGGGTGGCATCGGCGCAGCATTCTCGCAATTGAACCGCGATGTATTTGTCAAGCTCATAAAGGTTATTCCTTGCAGCGGTCTCGAGAAGGAAGATTCAAGCTCACGTTCTCTAGTCCTTGTTGGCCATAGCAGTCATACATGGCACCGCCCTCGCAGCCATCAAAATATCAATTCTCGTCTTCTACAAGCGCATATTTACAACTCCCAGATTCTGTCTGATCTCAAATATCACAATCGGCATAGTCATAGGTTGGTGGATAGCGTTCTTCGTGGTGTGTTCAAACCCCTCCAAGTAGAATTTGCGGAAAATCTGATTTTTCAAGGGATCTTTCTTGATCACAACGCCACTTTCCGCATTCTGGAGAGAGCCAGCACCCAAAATGAACTTCAATTATGGTAATTTCATGGTCGCTTATGTGGCACTGGATGTCGCAGTAGACGTGTTCATTCTCTGTCTTCCTGTGCCGATGATTGGGGCCCTTCAAATGGAGCCGAGGCGGAAACTTCAAGTTATCGGTATATTCTGGCTTGGTTTGTTGTAAGTTCTTCATAATTCTCAGCGAACAAGGTCAAATGATGACTTTGTCTAGTTGTGTAGTATCTGGCGGCATCCGGATGAGATATACCATCGCCAACAAAGTGTTTAATCCATTTCGCCCTTCGTTTACAGGTAAGTTCGACTCAAGATCAACGGCCCCAAAAGCGAGACAACCTGACATCTTTTAGGTAATATTACCAATATGTTCATTTGGAGTATAGTAGAGCCCTGTACATCTATCATCGCTGCATGTCTCCCAACATTTGGACCGCTTCTGCAGCGGTGGCGACCACCTCAGTCAATGGCCACTAGTGCTCGCCCAATTGTTTCAGAACCTTCCGCTGGATCCTTTACGACAGGCAAGAGCACCCGCAATGCCAAAAGCAGCTCTTCTATAGCTGAGAGAAGCTCGTTGGAACTAGGGGCGGGCGAGGTCAGCGGAATGGGTGTTATGTCTCGAGATGCAGATATTGAAATGGGGAGACTATACTAAAACTACTGAGCCAATTGATCGCGCAAGAATTGGTAGAGAGAACATTCTCTGTGGATGTTTCGTAATGGGGAATCTATAGAAGTCTTTCGGTATTTATGGTGATGGGCGATCTTATGCAGGATTCGTGGGAAAATTTTCAAGTATTTTGCAGCCCTAGTCTATCCTTTCCGTCTCGCACAAGTCTATGCCCTCTTTCTAAAATAGAAGTCTAGATAATCCATATCTCCGTACCTAGAGCACTCATCTTACATTAATGTTACGTCAGAATCCCCCGAACCTGGTCGGTGCTCTCCCACGCCCTTCTCGGCATCTTCGATGGCGTCCTGCGTCACCCACTTTCTAAATACGGGAATAAGCAAGCTCGAGAGGAATATTTGTATTCCTTGAAATACAACCATTGGTACCTGTATATGATGTCAAGCAGAGCCCTTGAAAATCTCTGGGCAAAGGGGGCATACCTGTATTTTGGACGTCTCAAGCCTCGATAGGCCAACAAAAATGAGGTTCGCGAGCGGAACACCAAGAGCAGGAGTCTTCGCTGGCACACAGTACGCCACAGCTACCGTATCTTTCCTCGACAACCACCATACTGAGGCCAAGAAGCATATCATGAGCCACGAAACAAAGTATGCGATGCTTATAAATACGACGAAGATCAAGTTGTTTGGTTTGACGTCGGAAAACGCATCTGCTTCGAAGGCTTGGTCGAATGTCTGCCAAATTATGATCAAGAGCGAAAAGGCGCCGAGTTTTCCAACTCTCCAGTCGATGAAAATCCTTTTTGTTGGTTTTGGGAATAGATTCTGGATCACTTGGCCCACAAACTGGTGGGTGTCAATAGGTCGGAATTTGAGCTGGGCGAGGGGCTATATATACCATCGGGAGGAAGATTGAAAGACAGAGCTGATGGAAGACTCGGCGATATATCTCCCCATAGCTGCCTCTATCTGCAGGAAGAACCTCTGTCCACCACGCGCCAGTTCCTGTGTACCTGCCGATCGAGTATCAGTTGCGAGCCTCCGAGATCGCCAAGATTCCACAACTCAGCTTACATTCGCACCAGAAGGGGAGTTATGAACGGCTTGAGGGAGTTACCGATAGTAGCCTCAACGACTGTGAGAGCCGTGTTTCCATCTGCCTTGCGTGTCATGAATACATTGGAGGAGAGCGCGGTTGGGACAGAGCTGTAGGTTATTCTGTCAGTGGTGTCCGATCTTAGACATGAATCATCTTACGAAGTACATATGATCCCGATAAGTAACCAGGGATCCATAAAGTCCTTATTTGTCGCGGCTGCGCAGACGATCCCGAATACCACAGCAGAAGTGAGCAGGAAACATTGTAGCTGGACCTGTCTATTGTCAATGCGGGGGAATATTGCCCAATTGAAGTACGAATACTTACGAAGAGATGTACTTTCCATTTTGAGTAGTTATCGATCAGGGTCCGAGTAGAAATTGTACATCCAAAGATGAAGAAGCTGACGGCAACGCAAAGATAGGCGATTACCGTGGATTTCACGGCCTGTTGAGATGCTGGAACCTGGACTTGAGAGCTGATGAGAATGAGGATGCCTAGCACTATAAGGAACCACTGGTCTGCGATCAAGAAGTCGAGCTTCTTAACCCAGTGATGCTTTTCGTCGTTGAGGGTTATCGATGAATTCGATAGTGAAGGTTCCGTTTCTTCGCGTGCTGGCAGCTCATTTGGCAAGTGTAATTCTGGTGAATTTGATTCGGAAATTTCCGGGGAGAGGTCCCCAGGTTCGTTCTTCGCCATTGTCTTAACTGGAATTTAAGTTGAATGGTGAAATTGGAAAATCTCAGATCGAATCTGAATCTGGTGTCTGCTGCCAAGACTCGCGAGGGAATGGTGGTTTATTTCTACTTTTGATATCATAGTGTAGCACAGAAGTGCTTGGGTGAGAACGAGGAGAAGATTCCGCTGCATGTGGTTCGGCGATATCCAAAAAAGACAGATGTGGCTTCTGGGCCCTGAAAGTGACAATTCGATGTCATAAGAACGCAGGTAGCCCAGCCCGAGGTCGGCGCTCAACTTCATCAATTCAGCTCGAATGTGCTCGGGATATGGAGCTGTATAGGAAAATTTTCCATTCGTGAATCCACACCGCAGACGTATTTTGAGAACCTGTGATTAGCTGTTACCAATCAGAGGGAGCAAATTGGCGTGGGAGAAATTTCAACCAAAATCCCGCCTATCATCAAGTTCCGGCACTTCTCCATCATGGCGTCTTGCGGCTTGGAATCTTCAATATCTGCACCAAAATTTCATCCTAGTACTCCTTGATCCTAGCCCTAGTTCTTTCAGAAAGCGCACCCTGGACCGGTTCCTTCTGCCGAAATGGAGGGGGGCACAGCATATTCCGGAGACCGATGCTTTCTCCTCAGCCCTCAACTCGTCCGGTACCTAAGTATCGGGTTCCGGTACTCATGAATTTGGAATTGAAACAAAGCTGGATTCCCTGTGAGACATTGCTTATTTCTTGTGCGCCATCTCGTGGTAATGCATCGCTTGCATTGAGGGGACTAGCCTGAACCCCTGAGTCGTTCATGGTTCGGCAAGCGCGTCCGGAAACTATTTATACTCCTAAATTTCAACTTCTGTGTTCCACAGGTCATATCTTAGCCGATCATAACGTCTAATTCACAGACCATCTTCTCGCTGATTGTTTTTTCCCACCAAGAGCAATTAAGTCTAGATCCTAACGTGATCTAAAGATCAGCAGTCGGACAACGAGACGTGCCGAAGACGGCGGAGGAAATCACATGGATCACGCACTCACTGGGTTGGAAGAAGTGGAATGCGGCTCAAAAGCATGTATGAAAGACTCAGAATCACACCATGGGGCCACTCCCACAGCGGCACACCCGTGTCGCCTCAAGGAAACGACCATTTTCAATCAAAAATCGCATACACGTACTCGGAGTTCAAATACAACAGCGTCATCTAATATTGCAACATGAAAATTTGAATTATTCAGAAGGTTTATGGCTTGAATTTTAACGTTTGAAGACAATAAATGAAGTTTTTCTCCCCCATCGTCTTTTGCGACCCTCCAATTTCAAACCTCAAGTCCTTTCTCAAATACGGGAGGAAAACAACATTCGCCACCAGTGCAAGTCCAAGGAAGCGCGCTTCGGATGAGCAGCAAATGGCCTACAGCTTAGGAGTGAAATTTAATCTACTCTGCTACGTTGAAGATAGTGAACAACGCCTTGGTTTTGACCCAAGAGTGATAATATCCAAAGCCAATACCGAAAGGCAAGAAAACGATATCTTTAGGGTGCTTCTTAAGATGTGTCAATGGCTTGATACACTTAGAAAGGAACAGCAGGAAGAAGAAAATGCCGAGATACTCTGTTCCAGTGGCCAGGTAGAGTGTGCAAGCCAGGAGTGGATCATAGATGAGAGCGAAGTTAAATAACGAAGAGATGAAAATGGCGTAGGTAGTCCAAGGCGTAGCTCTCCAACATGTGCGTTCCGCAAAAAGTGCCGCACCATTACTGCGCCATGTAGCACGAGCCCATTTCAACAGCAGGTCGGAGAATTCTGCCGAGCCATCCTTCAGACCAAGGGTTGTCGACACAACAGCATGTTTCTCATTGCGAAAGGCGGTCTTGAAGCCCTGGTTGGCGACGTACCGGGTAGTAAAGTTGTCAGAGTCTGCCTTCACAGGCGCAACTGTACCCCAAGCCAGCGTCTGACCCAGGAACTCCTCGCGGAAGTCGAAGCTCTGGACAATATTGGTAGGAAAGAGTGCTGTGATGCCGGAGATAACGGATACGCCACCGTCAATGTTGTAACTTGCTGTATTTTCGAAATTCTGACGTTCAAGATAAATACACGCAAGATAGTTGCGGAAGCTGTCGATCATGCTGCCACTTCTGTCGCGGATCACGCGTTTCACGGTCCCAACCAAACCTACAAGAGGATCTTCGAACTCCGCGAGACTGCTTCTGAGGTAAGCACTGGGCCAGAAGACGTGGTCGTCTGTCAAACAGATGATTCCTGTTTCAACTTGATTATACAGGTTGATAAGATCCTGCCTCTTGTTTGAGGTGGGAGCACCAGTCACGTAGATTGATGGATCCAATTGTTGGCAGACACTGTATGCTCGGCTGGCTTCTTCGGGTGATCCAACCATTTTCACGATGATCTGAGCTGGATAGTTGTTCAAGATGGATTTAATACAGTGCTTGAACTCGGTGCCGAAGTTTCCGGTAGCGGTAATAATTACCGTGACATCGCGAGGAGTCCAGACAGGAGTAATAGGAGTCTGTGCTGGCTTCGTTAAGTAGTAGTATGAAAAGACTTGTACTATGACCTTCACAGCTTTGAAGACAGCAAGTACGACGAACATAAAAAGATAAGGACGAGAGACCGAGTTTAATAGCTGTTGCTTCAAAAGACGTCTGATCGGAGGGCAAGCTCCAAGCGCCACAAAGAACAAACTGACAACGGGCCTCCAGAGGACAAAGCCCCCAACAGTCCCATAGCCGTTAGGTAAGATCCTCTTCAGGGCCAAGTGAGCGGCTCGGAGTAACTGAATTACGAGTAATAACAAAACCAAGATACCAAAGAGCGCCAGACCATAGGAGAAGGTTCCGGCTATCATTCTCGCTGTGTAGCCATAAACAAATCCTATCGATCTCAAGAAACCGCGAAGCAAGGTGAAAATGCTGAAGTTGACAACTGCGTAGAATAAATCTAAAGCTTTGACGCAAAGATAGGCTGACCACAAGTAAAGCCAATTCCATAACGAGCTTGGTTCGCTTGACCCGTCGAGCTCGAAGAGCGCTTGATATAAGATGACAGTTTGAGTTTTCAAATCCACGAAGCTTTCCCATACGGCGTGCGGGGTAAGATTGACGACGTCCAAGGCGCTCCATACGAAGGGAAAAACGCTGAAAATGAGAGCGCCAGCATAACCCCAGCTATAACCAATTGCATATGGTATAGACCATATGAAATAGTAAATGGTCGCAAAGACGGCTGCCATGCCCATGATAATAATATATGATATATTGTACAGGAGTCCCATATAGACCAAGCCTGAAAGTCCCGGGAAAAGCGTTATGACATATGCTATTGCCAATTGTCCAGGGAATTCTGGGTCCCAATAAGGCAAATCAAGTGTCCGCCAGATCGTCGTAAGTGGCCGTGAGGGAAAGACTTTTCCAGATGACCACCCGTTGATGAGTCTGAAAAAAACATAGCTGAATGCAAACAACAGCACTGTCAAGATCATACTCCAGAACAGTCTATTGGCAGTCTCTCCGGCTAGCCATGCCTGAGTCCACATGCCTGCTCGACGTGCCAGCTCATTTGGGGTGATGAGCTTGGACGATTTCACTGCCGCCAAAGTCGCAAGGCCTGACATGTTTATGAGCACGTGCGGACTAGCACTCACGTCTAGTCGTAAGTTTGGCCTTCTAGTAAATGGAATATTGCAGAGCTGTTGAGCAAAAAGTCAAATTATATCAGGTACTCTGGAATGATGCGGCGTTTTAACAGTAGGAGAAATGAGCAAGTCTCAAAATTCTTCAAATATCACTGATCTGTCAAAGAAATCAAATTTCCAAAGTTTCCTTTCACGAGATTTAACGTATCTGTAAAAGTGCCGTTTGCGGTGGGAACTGCCGGAAGCGTTATAAGAATCTTGTGGTTCCCATTCTTTGTTGAACCTTGACAGAGACTCCCAAAATGCTTTTCAGACAATAATCGCCCGCATGGGATAAGAATAAAAACGCAAGAAGAAGCTTCATGACCTCAGGTAGGACCTTGGTGACGACGAAGAGAAAAAGTTAACTGTTCACAGTCTTGCAAGTAGACCGACAATTGTTCTCGTGTTAAAATTCCTTGTGAAATTTTCAACAGGGTCAATAGAGAAGATATCTGTGCCCACGGTTCATTTTTTTCAAGAAGGACCAGCTTTCTAGATACTTTGAAATTATCATATAGGTAATTAAGTGGGACGAATGATAGTGAAGTCAACCGACTGCGCAACGAGTGGGAGATTCCTACGTTGAGTGTGGGGTGGCGGGGCAATCTGAGACGAATAGCGACCCGCTCAAATGGAGCAAGCTATATCGAAAGACTTATGCTTTGTAGGGTATTTGTTGTTGTAGCATTGGAAAGCTGAGGGAGATGTGATATTTGCGAAAGTGAGGTTGTTGTCACGATGTTTTAATAAGGAGGCGGGGTCTACAGTACTAGCGTGCTGTATCCTTGATAGGCCTAGCGCAGCGATACGCGCACCCAGGCAGCCAACCCCTCATACTCCTCATCTAACCTTGGTACTGCCACTACTACTATTCCACAACATATCGCGCGAAGTATCCCGCGAGTAGAAGAATAGGATTATTTGGCCACCGAAGTTCTGACAATAGAACTATTATTCCGGAGCAGCGCCAAAATGGACCGCCAGCTCGCGGGCATTCGCAGCCGGCTCTCAGCCGCTTTTTCGAAGTCCGAGGAAGCTGTAGCTCCTGCGCAAGAAATTTATGACCCTTTCATCAACCGAAATATCCTTACTCGAAAGATACCTCTCGATAATGGCCCAAAAAAGTTTGTAAGTCCGATGATAGGACCTGAGAGTCAGGGGTGGGGCAACTGCCGCCTACAGAGCCTACCCGCCGAAATATATCACGCTTGTCTTCAATACCTCGATATTGCGGCCTTGACTGGGATGAGAAGAGTTTCACAATTTACACGACTTACTATCGACTCTCTTCACCAGTATCAAGAGCTATATGAGCATGCCCCGCAAGCTTTGCGAGCTTGCTTAGGAATGGGAGTCGCAGCCCATATCCCCCTTTTGAGACTTTATGACGCTCTTACGTCTTTGGAATGCCAGTATTGTCCAAGTTCGTATGTATCAACCAGAATCACCTACTTATTTTGAAGTAGCTAATACTGACAACAGCGATCCCCCCTCATTCGGATCCTATCTCTCGGTCTACGAATGTAGACGTGCTTGCCTTTTCTGCCTCCGCAACAGCCCTAAACTCATGCCTGTGGAGTTTATGACCCTGGCTTCCCTATGTTCTCAACGAAAATCGGCACTGCGAAGTCTTGGTGGCTTCTGCCTCCTAGGAACCATCGCCGATGAATACGGACCTTCCCGAATCTCGACTAAAAAGAGCACACTTTTACTCGCCGACTCAATAGCAAAAAAGGCAGGGGACTATCTCTCAGAAAAAGAAGAGCGAACCTTATATGGCAATGTGCTTACGGCAGCCGTCTATCATCACCCGCTTGTTAATCCTCGAGAGGAGTCGGATATTAGCGTGGACGCCAATTACGCTGCTCCCGACGCGGTCAAGAAAGCCACCCAAACTTACCTATCTGCTGTTCAATTTCCATACCTCACGACCTCTAAAAAAGTTGTCGAATACGGAGTGCTGTGCGAGGACTGCAATTTACGCATGCAATTCGAGGAACAACGTTGGAGAATAGAGCAAGAGACTCGACGTCGTCACCGCCAGAACCCCTCAGCAAGCTTGGCGACTAGGGACAATATCAACAATGTCCGCAAAAATGCTTGCGCGCAGTACACTGCCTCCGACGAAGCATTGTATGACTTGCAAGAACTGGCCCAGAAAATGGTTGATGGCAGTGGGACTTGGGCGCGGTTGAGTATTCAAGAGCACAAGCACACGCATCGTCGTGAAAGGCTCACGCAAGAGGAGCGAGAATTTCGAGAGCAGATCAGGAAAATGCGCAATGCATCTCAAGCACGAAGCTCTACATAGGGCTGGGGCTAAAATGGCTTGTTGTACATTATAAGGAAATCCAGCGTTGTAGCAAATTCCGATATCCACAGACGACCAAGTCAAGGTTCAATAGTGAGTTGACGTGTTATGTCAAAAAAAGTGGCGCCTCTTGCACCCTGCAAGGAAACTCAGTCTTCCAAAATGTGTCTTATTCCACCGTCACCTCCCGAAACTCCCCAAGATGCGTCCGACTCTTGCAATACCAATCCTACACAAGTCAGTCCCTCCCCAAAGAGTCAAAAAATCCAAACTCACCACGACCGGAGTAGGAAGCAACGGCATAATCCACTTCAGCGCAAAACCACCAGTCCCATTATAAACATTGCCTCTCTTACCCCTCAACACATCCCTTACCAAATCTCTACCACATTGCTCCGCACTCATCGCGTTCGCTGGTAGATCGGCACCTGTCGCCGAAACCGCAATACGCGTCTCCAGACTCTTATACAGCGACGAAGAGGGCAGTTCAAATTCAGTTTGATTCAGGTTGGTGAAGAATTCTGATTTCGCGATGCCTATGACGGCGGTGACGACGCGGACGTTCAGGGGTTCGAGTTCGAGGCGCAGAGTTTCGGAGAGCAGGTTCACGGCTGCTTTGGAGGAGGCGTATATTCCTGATATTTCTGTCAGCCTTGCACATCTTCGGATCCGCCTCTCAAGGGGTGGGTAGAAAGACGTACCATTCCACGGAATGTTAATCAGCCCCGCACTACTCCCAACATTGGCCACCACTCCCCTAGTCTCAATAACAAGCGGTGCGAATGCTTTTACCATCGCTAGCGTGCCCCTATTTCCCATCCTCATTAGCTGTCCTAAACCCAGCCCCATTCCACAACACCAGAAGGAAAAAACAAAACATGCCAATAATTGACCTCCCAAACCTTCCTCTCAGTCTCTTCATCTCCATCCAGCAGCGGCCCAACCATCCCTCTTCCCGCATTATTAATTAAATACTTCAATTTCCCATCCTTAGTCCCTCGCACATTCTCCACAACTCTACGTATACTCTCTTTATCCGTCACATCTAATTCTAGACATGTGACATTTGGGTGGTCTTTAAGGTGTGAGAGAGAGGAGAGACGACGGGCGGTAGCGAAGACGTGGATGTTGTTGGCGAGGCTTTGGGGGAAATCAGGGTTAGATTTGGGAAGGAACTGGGGGTGGGAAAGGATAGGGGGAGGGGACGAACAAGGCGAGTGCTATTCCGGAGCCGAGACCACCGGGTGAGCAGCCTGTTATTAGGGCTGAGTCCATTGGAAAGGCGTCGTGGTCTCAACACATAGAAGAACAGGGGTAGAAGGAAAGTGACTTGATTAGCCCAAAACTTAAGTCTTTGAAAAGCTAGAATAATAAAATATTTATCGCGCCGAAAATTAGCATCGCAGCAATTTATAACAAGTATCCGAATTACAAAGCCCCCAAAAGATGACACTGAGTCCTGTAAGTCATGCGTTTTGACAAATCGGGCGACCAGGCGCCATCTTCAGTCGGGCTCGGCTCAACCCAGGAGACTTTCTGACAGCCGAAAGCGAGAACGATAAATACGCACTTATACGCTTCGGAAACATATCATGCTTTCAATTACACCGAACACGAACACAATGAAACTGTATTTCGCATGTCCCAGCATCCCAATTATCGACAAAGAGTGACCGTTTCTCAAATCTTCTTTCAGGAGTCCGCTAATCGAGAGAATCATGCAATGGTATAACGCCACAGCAAATAATCTGCCTATCTCGCAAAGACTCTTTACAAAATTTACCCAACTTCGCTCACCTTGCATATAGGAATAAAATGCGGGGAAGTAACTGGCTTGTTAGCCCCCATATACTAGCGTGCCCCGCTTTTAGTTCTTGGCGGCTAAAGGGGCTCGGTAGGAGGAACTTCTTCCGACAAGACTTAGGAATTTTAGGAACTTTAGGAAGGAGAGCAAGACGGCCCATTGGAACGGATACTACTAAATGGCCATCGCTCTGTTTTCAGACGATGACCCTGTTACCAGAATGATTGTTATTTACATAATACCATACACCAGAATAGTGGGTAGGGGAAACGCGAGGTGCAGCAGATACAGATACAATTCCACCAGGAGGGGAGCAGTTCTGTTTCTAATAGGACACCCGATTCGAGCGGCTCCTCCTCATATGCGCATATGATGCCGGCATAGATCTCATCTATAGTTGGAATTATAAGCTTAGGCTCGGTTGCATGCTGGAATGCGTGACTTTGACTCGGTAAGCTGCATTACCCCGGATTCCCGTTCCGAATAAATTAATCGATCACATTCTGGGTCAAGACCATTGGCTCCACAGGTTCTGTGACGCGAGAACTAAGAATCTCTCAAGGTACACGGATATATTAACGCGGGGTCCGGGTAATTAATAATGCTTGTTCACCTGAAGTACCGGTGTCTACCGACCTCGCGAATCTGGATTCATATTTTCTAGTTCATACATGCATAATCAACCCCAGCCAACAGGAGATTTGGTAAAATTAGACCTAATTCAGCATTTTCCTCCAATCTTGGCGTTGCAAACATATCACTGGACGGAATGCTATGGAATTCCCGATAGGTGCGTTTCTAACGATACTCCGTCTAGGATAATTGCGGAATTGCTGGGTCTTTTGCGGAGCTATTGTGGCGTTTCGAAACGGTTTGTGACTAATGAACCGGAATTTGAATATGTTTCCCTAGACTGAGTAGATGAAGTATAAGAAGTCCCTCGAGTCCCTCATGATCAAACTACCATTCGGTCGTACAAGAACTCATCTACCACAAGATCACATTCCGAATTACTGTGCCAGTTGTACATTACTGAGCTATGGTATCGTTTACTAGTCTAGCTGTTGCGGCTACGACTGCTGCTGTAGCTCTTGGCGCAGCCGTTCCAGCAGATCAAAGCGCCACCTATGAACTGGCGAAGCGTACAACTCCCAACTCATCGGGATGTGACAACGGCTATTGGTGGCAATTCTGTGCGTGATACCTATACAACAAGTTTCATCAAACTTGCAATGCTAATAGTCCGTTGCGCTTCTAGGGGACGAAGGTGGTGGTGGACAAGTCACCTACACCAACAAAGCCGCTGGCGAATACACCGTAACATGGAACCAGTGCAAAGACTTCACCTCTGGCAAGGGATGGAGAACAGCTACCCCAAGGTATTTTGCTCCTTTCATTGAAGCTCTCAAAGTCTACTAGGGCTCGGCTAAGCAATTGGAATATAGAACTATCAAATACTCAGGCTCCTTCACCCCAGGAAGTAACTCATACCTCGCCGTCTACACCTGGTGAGCAACTCCACATATGATCTCTAGAAAGTTCGATCTGAGTCCAGAACTAACCTACTCCACCACCAGGTCCCAGCACGGCGAAACCTACATCCTCGAAAACTACGGCGGCTACAACCCCGGCACTGGCGGACAGAAAAAAGGCACCCTCACCAGCGACGGCGGCACCTACGACATCTACCGCGTCGACCGCGGCGGCGGCTATATCCAATTCTGGTCCATCCGCCAACAAAAGCGCAGCAGCGGTGTAGTCACCACCAAGAACCACTACGACAAATACAACTCTCTCGGCCTTCCATTTGACCCCGCCAAGAATGCCACTTATCAGATTGTGTCTACGGAGGGGTATCAGAGTACGGGGTCGGCGGACATTACTGTTTCGGAGATTGTTGTGGGTTCTGATGGGACTACTTCGACTGTTGTACCTACTTGTACGGCAGCTCCGACTGTTTAGTCACTCGTTCTAGTTATTGTAGTTACAAGAAAATCCAGCTCAGGGAACGAAAGCAGTTAAAACAACAGATGAAGCGCTCCTAAAGTCGTTTTTTTATCATTCCAGACCCGGTGCTGTCGTAATATGAAGCTGTCGCGAATTGATTCTCTTCCGATTTTGCGCCTAGAAGTACTGTAGCCGTAAGTTGCGGTGCTGAGGAAAAGTCTTCGCCAAGGAATCGCCCCCTTTATCCCAAACTTTAGCGAGAATGCTTGAATCACCGCGCGAAGAGAGGAAGGAAGTACAAAAGGGAAATGAGAAAAACCATGCAATCACTTGCGGGGGAACTACCTCAATTGCGGTACAATTGTCATGAATGTGTCATCAGTTATGCGAACACAATAAGTCACGCACATCGTCGAATTCACCGGGCTCCGCTTCACCTCTTGTAGGAGATTTTTCCTAAGGCCGAATCCGACAAAGTCTCTGAAACACATCATTCTCGAAAACGTCTGCTCCGATTCATGAAACCATATCTCGTATTCCTAGGATTAAAACCAAACACAAAACATCATCTATTTAACACCACACCACCGCGACCAAGATTATAGATACAAATGCAGCCCCCACCCACACACAACGCCTCTACAATGTCCCCTCCCATTTTCCACGCCCCCCGATTATACACATACACCTGATTATAAAAAGCCCTTACTAAGACTAGTCTGTCGACTAACACTGCTCCTTCGCTTCGGGATCTCAATCCCGTTCTCCTCGGCGCCACTGCCACTCCAGGTCCCGCTGCTGCGGACTGCTCCTCGGGCCAGCGACGATCCCTTCTCCATTCGCAGTTGTTTCCAACCTTCCAATTCCCTTTCTAGCCTCAAAGCTTTCTCCCGCTCGTCCCGCAACTCGCGCTCTGCTTTGCGTGCGGCGAGCTGATTAGCCGAGTCGCTGTTTTGTAACTCATCTATCGTCTTTAAGAACTTCTCGCATCTGTCTCGTGATCGTGCAACTTCCTCTTCAAGTTGGGTGTTGGCCTTGTCGCGGCGGTCGATTTGCATTTGGAGATCTTTGACTGTTCGATCAACGTTGCGGACATCTCGTTGGCTCTTGTTTCGTTGGCTTTCTTGGGCTTCAAGTTGGGCCTCGAGCTGGATATTGTGTTAGTAAGATTGACATGTTAGATTCAGGGAAATAATTACCTCTTGTACACGACCATGCAAAAATCTGACATCTTGGCTAGCACTTGAATAACCCTTGGTCTCAAGATCCACGAGTCTCAACTGCACGTCTTTAAGAGATTTCTCCAATGCGGCCTTCTCTTTGTTCAATTGGACAGTCATTTCTCGTTCAGCTACGAGATCCTTCTGCATCTCGGTGGACATCGCTTCAGCTCGTCTCATCTTGCCGACAGCGGCGGCGACAATGTCTTCCTGTTGGGCGAGATTTGACTTGAGCTCTAAAAGCTCGCGATCGACACCGGCGGCGTGTCGCAGGGACGGACTATCGCTCTGAGCAAGATCTTCGAGGCCCGTTTTAGCCTCTTCTAATCGGGCTTCCAGACCGCGTTTCTCTCTCTGAAGCAAGTCTCGTTCACCATTGAGGTCATCAACAGTTGTTCGAAGGCTCCTGATCTGAGACAAGAACGATACGATCTTGTCTTGCGCGTCTTTGTGAGCGTTGGCTGCCTCGTCCCTGGAAGCCGAAAGATCTGCAAGGGTGGATTCGAGTCGCGCCTTTTCTTTTGACCAGGTTGAGCTGTTGAGCACTTCGTCATCCCACTTCGAGCGAAGCTCGTCTAACTCCTCCCGCAATCTTGTACACTCAGCTTGCTTGAAGAGCTTCTCTTCGCGAGCAATGTCCAACTCATTGGTGATGGTTGCGAATTCGGATTGGTACTTCTTACGAGTTTGCTCCATGCTAGTTTCCTTGTCTTCGATATCCATAGCTCGCTGACTTCGATAGTCTTCTAGCTCGTGCTGCAGGCGTTTCCGGGCTTGTACCGCGGCTTCAAGATCTGCAGAGAGGTCTTCAAGTCTCTCTTCATATCGTTGATTTTGTCGTTGAAGGTCTTCGATAGTGGCGTCCATTTGCTTGCGCTCCGACATAATCTCTGCACATGTATCTTCGGCTTCCTTCGCCTGCGTTTTGGCAAATTGTTCTGCTCTTGAAGCTTTCAGAACTGCAATCTCCGCTTGCTCTAGCTTGCTGAAATACTCGTCTGCACGATTCTTGTATAAAGACAGGCTGGATGTAACGTCCGCCAGTTTTGAAGATTCTGCATCGAGACGAATCTGTAAATCAGCAAATTCTTGCAGAAGCTGGCTCCTACTGGCGGCATCTTGGTCTCTCTGAAGCGTCATCTCCTCCAGGTCCGACCTGGCGTCTCTCAAGTCTACTTCCAACGCTGCACGAGCATGTTTCAATCCTTCGAAATGTTTCTTCGTGTCATTTAACTCAGCCATAGTGTCGTGGTGAATGTGCAATAGCGATCGTCGCGAATCTTCTTGGTTGTTGATGAGTTCGAAGAGTTCTTCATGAGACTTTGTTTGAACGTCACGGAGAGAGAGCTCCCCAGTTTGTATACTTTTCTCGAGGGCAGACACTTTCCTGGCAGAATCATCTAACATATCATGGAGTCTACTATTCGCTTGCTCCAACTTTTGCACCCGGCGAACAGATGGACTATCCTCGGGCCATAATTCTCGCGCAGGCGTTGATCTCTCAAGCTGACTTTGGAGGTGACGATTTTGCATCTGAGTCAATTGAAGCTGATTCTGCAACTCCTCAAAATCAGCCTTGAGGTCCATGCGATTGTTGAAACTAAGTATGTCTGCAGTTCGATCGGATCTCCCAGAGTCTTGGGCGCCTTCGGTCCCATTACTTGGAAAGCGACGGGTGGGTGTGGATACGTTCGACCGAGGTCTTGCATTGAGTTTACCCCTGAGATGGCTTGGGGAGTGCGCGAATGAGACTTGATTGGGGTTGATTTCTTCCAACTTAGGGCGACTTGGAGACCTGTCGGGAGACTCGGCAAACTCGTCTTCGTATCTCTTCCGTAAGTCAGACAGCTGCGATTCCGCATTTGATCGTCCCGCAGTCTGGACCCTAAGGTTGTTCTGTAACTCCTCGATCTTTTGAATAAGGCCAGGAACGAGATTAGGAGACTTCGTTGGGCTGCGAGCACTGCTCCCATCATACTGAGGCACAGGCAATGACATGCCGGGATCCACAAGCTTCATCAGCTGAAGGACCTCCTTCTCGCGTGTATCTATGATGGACTGAAGTTGTCGGTTTTTGGCTTGTGCTTGAGTATGAAGTTGACGTTCATCATCAAGTTTCCGATTTGCCTCCGCGAGCTGGCTCGTAAATGTTGAGGACGCCTTTTCGGCATTTCTGCTCGTTTTGTGCTCCCGAGCAACTTCGTGATTGAGGTCTTCAAGACTCAGCTCAAGTTTCTCCTTCTGCTTTTCGAGTGTAGCTAATGCAACTTGAGCTTCCCCCAGTTGCTTGTTGAGTTTCTGATTTTGCTCATCAACCTTCGTCTTCTCGCGCTGCAGCGTAAGTAATTGAGCACGTTGTGTTTCACTCGCCTTGGATCCTGATCGAGCGAGCTCCAGACCTTTTTGCTGAATCTTGTTAAGAAGTGCACGATTGTCGTTCTCCGAGGCCATGAGACGGCTTTTGATGGTATTGAGCTCCCGCTCAAGTCGTTCCTTTTCTTTGTCGTTTCGGATCCCGAAATCGGTTGATTCAGCAATGATGTTATTCAGCTCCTTGACTTCCTGTGTCAAACGGCCGCATTCGTCCTCAAAATACTTCGCTCGACTTTGCTCAGCATCGAGGTCCTTCCTCAGGCTGGCTTCGCGTTCTCGTGCAAGTCGTGATGCGCTCCGATCATTCGCCAGTTCCGCCTGGATTCTCGCTTCCTCTGCGGCAGACTTTGCCTCTCTCAACCTCCTAATTTCATTACGGGCTTCATTGCGCTCTTTCTCAGCTGTGACACGGGCTTCCATTGCACGCCTGAGAGTATCTTGCTGGACGTAAAGCTCTTTCTCGATAATGATCTTAGCCTCGTTGGTTTCCTGGTATTTCTCATTCAGCTCGCGATATCTGTGTTCGGCAAGCAGTTGAACATCATCCCTTGACTGACGTTCTTTGCTCAGATCCCTTTGGACGTCTGAAAGTTGCTCCTTGAGGTCTGCTATCTGGCTTTCGAGCATTTTGCGGTTTTGACCAGCTTGAGCATCTTCGTTCAGCCTGGCATCCAGCAATTTCTTAGTGTCTGCTGCCTCCCTTTCCAGATGGGCCTTTTGCGACTTCATTGCGAACATTTCAGCTTCCACTTCACGCAGGCGATTAATCACATTATCCTTGTCGGACGATAGAGCTCGCTTTTCATCGTCGAAATTCTTCCGCTCCTCTTCATACTTGCGAGTGTCGGACCGGAGAACAGCCAACTCGCTTTCTTTTCTCCTTACCAGATCCTCATAGCTGGTGGAAGTCGCAGATAATTCTGACAATTGTTGGTGTATGCGTCTGTTTTCCGTGGCGAGTTCTGATTCCCTCAATCGTGTAGCTTGGAGTTCTTTGGTTGCTTTGGCCAGTTTGACGTCGAGATCCTGATCAACCTTGAGGAGCTTGCTTTCAAGGTCTTGAACCTTGCGACCTTTCATGTTAAGCTGGCTCTGGAGCATGTTGATCTCTTGGCTTAGTCGAGACTCTTCCGCGCTCCTTTGGGATTGGGCGTGGGACAAGTCATTTAACTGTGCGTCTAACTTGTTGAGTTTGTCTGATAATTCGGTCTTCTCATGCTCTAACTTCGCAATAATTTGACCTGCCTGCTCCAGTTGAGACCTCCACTGCTCAGCTTGCTGCTCAGTCTTCTTCTTAGCTTCAAGGAGATCGTCGAGCTGATCCTCAAGCTTTTCTTGGTCGTCCAAAGCCCCAGCCAATTTGTCACTGAGTTCCGCTTCACGCAATTGTAACCTCTTGAATATCTCTTCTTTATCCAATGCCAAAGCTCGCTCGCTTTCAAGGGTCTGCTGGATTCGTTGCATTTCGGTGTGGGCATTCCGCCTTTCTTCGTCCAAGCGTTGCCGTTCAGCCATCTCTTGTCTCATTTTGTCGTTGAGTTTCTGAATCATCTCATCACGCTTCTTGACTTCTCCAGAGGTACGGGTGGCGCCTAGAAGCGGCTTCATCTTTACAAGCAATCTCCACCAAGGGTTCTCACACAGATCGAGGTAAATCTGAAAATTTCGTTGGATGATTCTGGTTGCTTCAGCTCTGTATAGCCTCTTATGAGCGATACGTCGTTGAGTGAAACCTCTAGCAATAGACTGGAAACGAGACATAATCTCACGAATCAAAGCGTCTCGTTGTTCCTCGAGCTCGGCCAACACCCCGGCTCTGAAGAAGACCTTGGTCAGACCGACTCGAAACAAGGACTTATCGAGGCCGAGTTTATCAAGCATTAATGAAGCTGCAGTCTGTCCTTCCAGGTAGCCTTTAGGCATATTTCGGCACAAAACTTCGTATCGTTGTCGGAATTCTGAAAAAGGGAGTCGATTGGGAAATCCAGTGCGAGCGATCCGGATTCCTTCAAGTACACCATTACAGCGCAATTGATCAAGGACCAGTGCGGGGCTCAGATGCTTGGGCTTTTTCTTGTGGTTAGGGATGATACATCTGACGAAGTGGGGATGTGTTGAGTGAAGCTGGGTCATCAGACTTGAGAGTTGCTCTTTGTGCCTCTGGGCAACTGTTCGGAAGAGACCTTTCTTGACTCTGCTCCTGGTTGCCCCAATCTCATCTTCGGCATCGGCACAATCAGCAAACAAGGATGCAACATGCTTGTCTGTGGAAGCTGCCAGCAGCCGTGTAATGTTATCATTCAAAGGGTCTTTGTTCTTTTCCAGCCAGCCCTCTGTAGAGTATTCTACCTCAGCCGCGTAGTGAGTGAGCATAAACCCCTGCCCAAGTCGTGAAGGTCGATATTTTGGAGTCTTTCGATCCCAGAGAGAGTGAAGCTTCTCCGTGAAGGACTTGTCTGTGGCTTTTGGCATGACCGAGTCCTCATCGAGGCAGGAGAATATACCAATCGGATTAGGCAATTCGATCAAATCAATCGTGGGTTGAAGGTCGTGTCCAAAATCAATAAACTTCCACTCAATCTGCTCCCGTGCGTATTCTTCCTGTTCAAGCACGAACATGTGGTGGTTGAAGAATTGTTGGAGCTTTTCGTTCGTGTAGTTGATGCAAAGTTGCTCAAAGCTGTTATGCTCGAAAATCTCAAAACCTGCGATATCGAGTACTCCAATAAAATGGGAGTCATCCATCCCCATACCAGTTCTGTCGAGTTGCCTGTTGATACGCGTAACTAAATCACCGAAACTCCTCTCGTAGATCCCTTTTGCCAGAGCGTCAATTGCGAGTCGTACTTGCTCTGGCGTCTGAACCTTTTCGACCCATTCCCTACCCGCCTTGACTCGAGGGTGGAGAAGGCCCTGCAAAAATGGCTCGACTGGCATACCAAGCAGTTTGCAGACTTTCTCTGCTTGTGCACGAGCATCTGGAGCCAATCGAGCTTGGTCTGCCCCTCTACTTTCCTTCATCACAGTGATATTGCCCAGGTGAAGTATTGCAGCTACTGTTCGAAGAATTGAGATTTGCTCCTTGTCGGAGAACCCCATTATTTCGAAAGCTTCGATCAGAGAATTCCATTCGTCGCGGTCAGAAACTCCGTGTATTGTGGGGTGACCCTCCATGGTATAGGCAAAATCATCCACATCTTGATCAGCAAGTAGGAAGTCTTGCTTCATTTTCCTGTCCGCTCCCTGGAGAAGCTGATAGAAAATGTGGTAATTTCGCTCATGCTTACTGATACGGACTACCCGCGATTTCTCCAGTAGATACCAATCTATAAAAGCCCCAGCGATGCTTCCAGTGCGAGTGAACTCGATTCGAATGAATTTACCGAATCGAGAGGAGTTGTTGTTCCGGACTGTCTGGGCGTTTCCGAAAGCTTCAAGTATTGGATTTGCCCGTAGAATTTGCTGAGAGAGGTTTGAGTGCTGGGTTGACTTGCTCTTCACCGGCGAGTCTGAATGTGCCACAGCAGCTAGATACTGAATAACTTTTTTGGTATTTTCAGTCTTTCCAGCACCTGACTCTCCTGTGACCAGAATACTCTGGTTCTCGCCTTCATCGACCAAATTCCGGAAAGCTTCGTCTGCCATGGCGTATATGTGCGGTTTCGTCTCCTCCCTGCTCTGACCTTTGTACATGTTGATGTACTCATTTGTGTAAATTGGTAAAGTACAGTACGGATTGATCGCAACCAGAAATAGCCCTGAATAGGTGTATATCAAGTCCGCCTGATATCTCATGTGAAGATTGTGAACGACCGAAGCTTCATTCAAGTGTGTAAGCTCGGCCATGTCGTCAGCCTTATCGAATTTGGCTGGGTTGACTTTATCGACGCCGTCTGCGTTCACTTGCCGTTGCTGATAGCGATTAGTAAGGGCAGGTCCTGAAGGGTGTTATTTCAACATACGCTGCCGTCGTCACATTGTACGAGTAGCTGGTTGCCTCCCAATTCTTCTATAATCCAGCCTTTGACAAATGCCACCTCCGGGTCTTTCAACCAAACGTATCTCTTGCCCGAGAAATCATTCTCTCCCTCTATACCTCGGACGGGCTCTGGTACGCGTCGCATTTCTTCGGTCTTTATGAAGGCGGGGGCGAAGGTATTCGAACTAACTCCCCCGCCTTTGGAGTTTGAGCGGAATGTCGTGCCGCCATTGTGATTCGGGGCAACCGCTCCAGCAAGCGAAGAATAGGACTGGTTCCTGTTGTGTGTTCCCACGGGGTTTTGGCTGCCAGACAATGGTGAGGTCAGCACCATAGACTTCGGCCTGCCATTGGAATTTCCTGGGACCGGAGAAGGAGATTGATTTCGCGAAAACGGATTGTTGCGCACTGATCCAGGATTCGAGGCCATGCTGCGCGCATGCAGTCGGTGTCGTTATGTGTGTGTGCGTGTGCGGGCGTCGAGGAGCGTTAAGCCATGGAGCCAAGCTCAATTCGTAGAGTCCGGATAGAAGAAATGCGGTTTCGTGAGGAAGGAGGTAAGCAAATTAAGAGGAAGAGCATTCAATGCTCTGCTGCAACATATGAAAAGGCTGAAAGAGGAAGTTGCGCGAGTGAGAGTGAGTAAGAGACTGCCGGCAATAGTGGTGTTGGAGTCGCTTGCCTTTGGGCTCTTGTTTTGAAGTAAACAATACCAATACGCGGTCAGCTGACCCAGCCTCTCCAAATGCGGCTAGGTGCTTTTTACAGCTGCTTCTACCTTAGCGCCGCCTCCAAAATCTCGAAGAGAGTCGAAGAGCGCAACACCTCATCCATTGTATTTGCCTTTGTCTCCGTTCACCTTCACGACGAATCCCCATTCTCACGAATTTACGCCGTCGTACGAGTCTTTGATCTTGACACTTTCGCGGCGCGTTCTCCCTTTCGTGCTGCGGGAAATCATTCTCCAGACAAGTTATTCGCCTTGATTATAAAACTTTCTTTTGTTGTACCGCGATGGGAGTTGGATCGAGTCTCTTTTGATTGAGATCTCGAGCGTTGCTGCCATCTATCACTAATATTCCAGCTGCGGGACGATAATGCGACTTCTCCCCTACACCTGCTACGATGTCAGACTACCCAGCAACGCCGTCCTACGGCATGGGCTACGGAGCGCAAGACCAGACGAACCCCCCCTACCTTCCACCCCAATATCCGAATCAATATCTACAGCCAGGTGACAGTCGCATGGGCCAAGCTGGCATGCCATCAAGTTATGACGCGTCAATGTCGGCGTATGGGTATGGTGGTGGGGGTGCACCATCCTTCAGCGCGGCAGCTGTTGCTTCTGGCGTCCCTCCCTTACCCATATTTCAAGGTTGGAACCAAGATCCGGTTCCCATACCTCCATATGCTGCTGCGCATGCTGCATCACAATACTCTGGTTATCCAAACAACGGGCATCAAAACTCGCAATATTACGCTCCTCCGGCTCAACATGCGTATCAACAACCGCAGTCAACCTCTAGACCTTACGACGAAGGTGAGCTGAGCGATGGTGAATTTGAAAATAATGGAAACCATTCGAATAATGGTCCCATAATATCTACCTATGAGTCAATTCAGTACAGAGGAAACGATGGCCCAAATCACGTTGACATGGCTCAACGGTCTGCCTATCCTGGAGGTCGAGAGCAAGATCCCCAGACATCCTATAATTCTTGTAAGTTTCCATATACGCTCAAAATTCTAGTGTCTCCTTGATTGCTAACGGTTCATTAGCAAACAATTACAACTATCGTGACTCGCCACAAATGAGACCTCAGCAATCCGATGCATATTCTCCGTTCCATTCTCCAAGACCAACCGATCGAGGGGAGCAAGTGAATCCCAATAAAGATAACAATTCTTATGCAGCCAGCCATCATGTTGGAGATACGAATGGACCAACGCAAAACCAATATGGGAAGGCGCAGGATAACGAGAAAAATCCATCCAGAGCTCCGTCGCATACAAACGGCCATCGCCTCTCCTTAAATGGGGGACGTACCGAATCAAACTTAGCGGCTGCTCAACGTCCATCAAGTCCGTCGGATCATCACTTACCAAATGCTCAAGCCGTCGTAGAAGCGCGCAAAAAGGCCCAAAATGCTGTTATGAATCTTTATCCCCACTCGATTCGTTTTCAGACATATGTCGACGAAGGTATGGGAGAGGTGGCAGGTTCTCTCTTTGACGAACTTGGACTCTCACGTGAAGCTGTCTATGTCGGTGGAGACACAGCAGAAAATCAATTGGCATCTGCACCTCGTGCTTCCGGAGAAGAAAACGGAATCTCTCAACTTGGCCCGTTATCTACGTTAGCAAATGGAAAGCAGCCGGCAAAAAATGGTTCAGCTTCTGACCACCCTTCAACTATTCCAGCAACATCGACTACAGCAGTGGCTAAACCAACAGGAATGACTGACAAGGAAAAGACTCTGCAGTCAAAGATGGATGCTCTCCGGAAGTCACGGGAAGAGCGTGCACAAAAAGCCGCAGCTAAGAACAGTGCAAAATCCCCGACCGACTCTACTTCATCAGCCCCGGCCCAAACTTTACCAGCCGCTAGCGCCCCTCCATCGACCAACAACACCTCAAGTCTGGCGGCAAAGCCAGCAGCTCTACCATTACAGCCTCAGACATCCGGTTCCTCAGCTCCTGTGCAATCCCCTAAACAAATCGTCAACACGCAGCAACAAGGTCCTACGATTCCGGGTCTGTTTTTAGCCTCGACTGCTGCCAGCCCGGCACCTTCTGCCAGTACTCAAAGTCCAGTGATAACTCAAACGAGCCAACGCAAGCGCCCAGTAGCAGCAGACTTTGATCCTCCTGCGTCTACTCCTTTCAAACGTCCATTTGGACAGAGCCGAAATGAGCGGCCACTGGTTATTGATGTTAGTGACGAAGAACCAGACTCGGATGACGAAGATGTGGCTATGGACCTGGAGTCACAAGCTGACCAAGACTCTCCAATGCTGTCGTCAAGAAATCTGTCAGACCAGCGCTCTATGTCTTTGCAAAACATGCCTCCTTTGACCGATTTTTCGAGCAACAAACACTTCACTCCTCCCTCGAACTCCTCTGCCCCTGGTACACCGCCTGTTTCCCAGCAGGCACCCAAAGCTGCTATTGGTCGACCAGAAGTCTTGCAGCGAAAGGAAACTGAGATTGAAGAATTGAAAAAGAAAATTGCAGAGGCTGAGGCGCGGAAGAAAGCCCGACAGACTCCAAGTGGCACGCGTACCCCTCGTGCCGTTGAAATTCCAGCCTCGGATGCAAAAGATACCGCTGCCGCCAATGCTAATCTTGCGAGCAAGGTTGAAGCATCGATGAAAACGCAACACATGATCGACGTTGCAGAGAACAAAGTCAGCTCCGACCAACAGAAATTGGCGGAGGTCCAGGCGGCTGAACTTCAGAAGGCTGCCGAGTTGAGCAGGAATGAGGCAGAAAGAAAACGACTTCGTCGTGAGAAACTTGCTACTGATCTTCCCCTGGTCGATGCGGAGGTTCAACAAAGCCAAACAAAACTTGAGCAGCTGAAGGCTGAAATCGCAAGGCTTGAAGCGGAGGTCAACAAGAACTTAGAAGCAAAACGAGCGATGGCGGAAGAGATGGAACGCCTCGGTCAAGAGACGGAAGACCAGCTCCAAGCGCAGAAAGATAAGCTGCAAAATCTGACACAGGAAGAAACTGTGAGCAGCGACGGTGAGTAGATCTTCGGCAACGTCTCCAACAACTTCCTCATTCCCTTTCCCTTCCTCAGAAGACTTTGAAGGTGACCAAGAAACTTACTTATTAGGCCCTTCTCACCAAACCTCTTCAAATCCTGCGGAAGTGAGTTTCGAAACCTCCCCCCCTGAAGCAGGCTCAGCTCAGGCGCTGCCATCCGAGTCTCGCCTATCCGACAACCCACCTGCCGTCGTATCCGTGAATGGGCCTACTCAAGTCCAGCCGCCTACTCGTGCTCCTGTAGGCACGACAGCCACCTACAATAAAGAGGAAACCTATACTCCTGCTGACCACCACTCCAACGTCACTTCTGTTTCGATATCTGAACCGAAAGACCACGGCTCGGCCGATCGATCTCTCGAGGCAGCTCTTCAGGAGGACGCACGTGCGCAGGCAGATTCCCACGGCCATGAGGGAAGTGACATAGAAATGGAGACTTCTTTCGCACCAGATCCAACCCAGCTGGCCCCGGATTCTGCCTCGAATTCCGGCGAAGAAGAGGTCGACAGTCCTGTGTACTCGCCTGTCCTCGACCGCACCATTGCTGAAACCGATGCTGAATCAGACATCTACGAGCCGCCGGAAGCAACGCCACCTGTAGACAGGTCATCTCCCATCGAATCCCCACCCTTTAGCCCAGCTCCACCAGAGTCTGTCTCTAAGCCTGCGATTGTTGATGACTCGATACAGGTAGTCGATGAACCCGCACAAAGTGACAGAGGAGATGACCAGAATGGTAGTATCCCTCAGCTGATCCATGTACAATATATATCTCTTCTGCTTCCCACATTATGACCTGCTGACGGTGGGACAGGCAAATTCCGAAGAGAACATTAGCAAGATCCCATCGTTCACGCCATATGAAAGCCCTCTCAAGACTTTTCGTGCCTTCCGTTTCCACCCTGATTATAAACAGCAAGTGACTGGAGGGTTGAGATCGTTGACCTACAATCACAAAATCAACCCCGCTTTGGAATTCTGCCGTTATGAACTGGCCGGTGGAGTTTGCAATGACCCCCAATGCGAATTTCAGCATTTCAAAGATATAGGGCTCCCCGGTGCGTTGGTTATTTGAAGCCAGCACAATCTAGGCTCAATTCTTAATATCCTTTTTGTCCCCCAGGCTGACTTGTGATTGCAGATGATGCAGTGCTTACAGCGCTGGGGTCTCCTGAAGAATTCAGTGCCGAACAACGGGATAGATTCTGCCAAGGGCTTAGAGGTGTTCTCACCGACTTGCGGGCTAGAAAGATCAAGGACTTTGATGTCATCGCTGCTGAAATTGTCGCTCATCGATCGCAATTTCTTGGCGACAACTCCAAAATCCTGAATCTCGAAGGCACAACTATCTAACCAAACCCCACGCAGTATCGATTTTGTAAAACACCATGCCATTCTGACGATTTCCGGATTTTACAACATACTGGATCTTAATATTTGCGCTCGCACTTCTGTTGAACGAAGCCAGTTCCCCCCGGCTTCGGTCAATTGTCCAGACTTTTTCTTTACTCTTTCTCGTAGCACTCGACCTCCAATCCGGCATTTGCTGGGAGGTTGCACTTGAATTGGTTGACCCAAAGGCAGCCAGGAGCAAGTACAACATTTGCATGGGAGGTGTTCTTGCATGGAATGGTGTTTGTTGCTTGTTTCACGATACCCCATCACACAGCTCATGGCTTTGAAAAAGATAGGGGAAGATTGACGTGGAGAGGATATATCCGCTTTCGGAAATAGGTAGTCCGCGTTCATAGACTTAATGAATCAATTCCTTCAATTCGATCTGCTTTGAGTTTGAGTGAGGTCAAAAGTGAGGTCCCTAAGATATCGATTCCTTGTACAAATTTCTTAGCAATTCATGGGCATTCTCCCAGCTAGCAGCGCAAGACCGCTCTTCCGCGGCAACGGCTTTAACAATCAACCCAGCCATATTCATATCTACGTTCCAATTCACTGGCAACAAGAGCAAGCAGGGTCTATCTACTCTGCAAAAAGACGGGAGAAAACATAGGTTAAAAAAAATAAAAAAATAAAAAGACAACAGGAAATAGCTACCGATCTTAGCACCCCAACAGACCACTAATGCAATGTTAGAAGTGCTCCGAAGAGGCGGCTCAAAGAGGTTCCTCGATCATATGGTTTTTAGTGACACCCATACCAGACCATCCACATATAAATAGAGGTGATGCTCCAGAAGGGTGGCTCAGAGGTGCACCGCACCCAGACAATTAACAGAATTGTTTCATTCTCCAGGAAGGTGGTTCCGCAAGGAAACTCTGAGGATACACATGCTATACCCGTTGTTGTTGTTGTTGTTGCAATTAATCTTATTTCAATCTATACACCTCTCTCCCAAAAACACCCGAAGTTTTCCCCGTCGTCAGAATCGCCAAACGCCCTCACACGTGACCCTCGAAGCGGATCAACAAACAACCTTCCCTATACGTCTAACCCTCAATCACGACATCGCATGCATGCCTCTCACCATCCGCTACGCACCAGCGACAACAGCATGAGATACAACCCGGATCCCCCAAGTGCCGCGCTTGAAGCGCAGCTGTCTCCAGTGAGATGGCTTCGATAGTACACCCCCATGTCCGGGGCACAGCGGTCCAGAGTTGATCTCGTCATATGTGGGCGTTTATTGCACATGGCTTTTACGATTTTGGGTTTCCTTGTATCTTGTCAATCTTATTTTTATTTATACTTATACATGTCAAGCATGTCGATTTGAGATTTTGTCGCATTTTTCTTATTTTTCCAATTGAGTCTGCACAATTGGGCTTGAGGAATTGAGCTCAAGATGGCGACCGAGAACGAGAAAATCGCTCTCGAGCAACAGGGTAATGGTAGTGGTGGCGAGGACTCGCTGGTTTCTGATGAGAGCTATGCGAATCCGACGGGTATCAATGAGAAATCTCTTGTAAGGAAACTGGATTTGAAGCTGCTTCCTCCTCTTACCCTGTTGTATCTGCTGTCGTTTCTTGACCGGAGTAATGGTATGTGCTTTCACCCTTGCGCTGAATGAGAGCACCAATTGACGTACATTTTAGTTGGAAACGCGAAATTGGAGGGTCTGACGAAGGATCTGAAAATCACGGGGAATCAGTATCTGTTGACATTGACAATGTATTTCGTTGGATATGTGGGTTTTCCGCCTTGTTTTGGCGGGAGTGGAGCTGATTGAAAAGGTCTTGTTTGAAATTCCCTGCAATATTATTCTGAAAAGGACAACACCCAAGTATATCCCGCCCTTTCTTCTCTTTCAATTGATACTAATCCAGATATCAGATTCTGGCTTCCAACTCTAATGCTCGCATGGGGTATTGTCGCAACCCTCCTGGGCGTCACCCAAAATTTCACCGGGTTCGTAGTAGCTCGAACCTTCCTCGGTATCACAGAGAGTGGACTGTTCCCCGGTGTGGTATTCTATCTTTCCATGTGGTATAAGCGCAGAGAAATGCATTATCGCGTTGCGCTGTTCTTCTCGGCTGCTTCGTTGGCTGGTGCTTTTGGAGGAATTTTGGCGTATGGTATTGGGTTTATGGGCAAAGCGAATGGTGGGAAGGGAGTGGGTAATTATCATGGATGGAGATGGATTTTTATTCTGGTACGAAACTCAATTTTTTGGTGTCGGATTTTGCTGACAGTCTTATAGGAAGGACTTTTGACCGTTGTTGTGGCGCTCATTTCCTATCTCTTCATTCATAATTACCCCTCCACCGCACCCTTCCTCACCGAGCCTGAGCGATCATTCATTCAAGCTCGCCTCAAAGGGGACTCCGACGCAACCAACGATGAGAAGTTCTCCTGGAGCAACGTAGCATCCGCAATTAAAGATTACAAATGCTGGCTCTACTGTAAGAAGCTCCCCCCTCCAAACCACCCAACTCCTAACCCTTTCTAGGTTTCGGCTTCCACACACTGTCTCTCCCCCTCTATACCCTATCCCTCTTCCTCCCAACAATCATCACAGAACTCGGCTACAAAGCCGCCGAAGCCCAACTCCTAACCGTTCCCCCTTACGCCGTCGCCACAATTCTCACCGTCATCGTCGCCATTTTGGCCGAGAAAACGCACCGTCGCGCCCCCTTTATCCTCGCCTCCTCTTCCCTCGCAATAATCGGCTACATCATCCTTCTCACTGCCCCTACCTCCAAACCAGGTGTCAGCTACACCGGCACCATCTTCGCAGCCGCTGGCATCTATCCTTCAACCGCCATCGTTCTTTCCTGGCCAGCAGCGAACGTAAGTGGACAGTCCAAGCGAGCTACTGCTACAGCGATGACGATCACGATTGGGAATATGGGCGCCGTATTAGGCACGCAGCTTTACAGGCCGAAGACGAGTCCAAGGTGGTATTTGGGACATGGGTTTGCGTTGGGGTATCTGTGTTTCAATATTTTGAATACGCTTATTCTGTGGGCGGCTTTGAGGAAGGAAAATGCACGGAAGAGGGAACGGGCTGCGGCGGGTGAGGTGGCGCCCGAGGGGAGTGTGAAGACTGACGAGGATGTTAGGTGGATTTTCCAGACTTGATTGGGGATTGGATTGTGGGAGGGAATTTTGGGGGAGGTGAGGGGAGTTGGAAGGAGATTATAGAAGAATATACCCTGTGTTTGAATTCATAGGCTGTTTTGACCATGCTTGTGAAGATTCGGCAAGTGCCATCAGGTGTCAATTTAAAGTGCTAGACAGTTGGTACTTTTGTCATGCCTTGATTGCATTTGAGACGGGCAATTTTCTCGGAATAGTTGTAACAAGGGATGCAGATTCTGAGTTGCTGCTTTGAGGAATTACGCTCTCTATAGCATCAAAAATTTCCGCAACCTTCCACTCTCTCGAGCTGTCCATGGATATGCCGTCCAAGCTGCGACTTCTCCCCTTGGCTGTGATTCCTGGTCAAATTGCTGTCTTGAAGCTAAGAGACAGCTCAAAGCTCCAAATCGTGTAAATGGGAAAATGGAAATTGTATGGCCAAGTGGCATTTTCTGGCTATTGTACGCGTGAACTGAGAGTGAATGAGGCGCCAGTGCCTGTCAGTGATATCGGGTCATACTCATCCGTTCAATGGTCGAGTCAATGATGATGGAAGCACGATGGTCAAAAGTGGTGGCCTGTTGGTTAGTTAGTGAATTTAATTTGAGAGCAGTTGCCTAATTTACTTTTGACAACTACATTAATTGGAGTGTTAAGTGGATATTTCGAGCTGTCGATACAATCTTGGAGCGGGCTTGCTTTCTTCGTAACTTTCAGGCCCTATGTCAAGTACTGATTCAATGTTCCAATTGGTTCACTTACTTCATATTTGGTACACTTCAAGCTCTCAATTGAATTTTCAATTCAATGCCTTCGTCATCGACGCGAACACTCTTCTCAGAATTTCTATAAAAGAGGCCCCTCACTCCACGATATCTCTTCCTTTCCACATCCACCCTCAATCTTCAATCTACACTTAACAACCGCCAACATGCAGTTCGCATCCATCACCAAGAGCCTCGCTCTCTCTGTCCTCGGCTTCTCCGCCGCTACTCTCGCAATCAACGTCGAGCAATCAGACTACCTCGCCCTTGTCGGTCAGACTGAGCTCCCACCCAACTACGAACTGGTTACCCCACGCTGGAAGGGAGAATGGCAAGGCATTAACTACACCATTGAAGGAAACATCCAGGTATGTTCTCTTTCCCTCCACAATTGATATTTCTGCATGGCGTATACTTAAGTGGCGGACAAACAGCAAGTCGTTGCCCAACTCGAGAAGCTACACCCAGGCTCCACCGACTTCCTCCACACCACCCCCATGAACGTCGGCAAGCTCGAGTCTCGCGCTGAGGAGAACAAGAACCAGACTTACTGTCTTCCTATTGCCGGTCATCCATACGTAAGCCCCCTCCCCCCCTTCTTCTATTTCTTCTTCCAAGTCTAGTCTCTGCATGTTCCAAAGTGCCGTTGTTCTACAAAACTATGAACACGTACTAACAGACACACAGTGGGTTGCCGGCTACTGGGATGATCTCAACTTCGGCATCCACTACCTCTACTGGGTCGGCGGCTGCATGGAGATCGACGCCGGACCAGCTCGATGCATCAACATTGCCTGCAACAATGATTTCTGGAAGGAGGGAGAGACGGGCATTTATTTGTGCAATGATGTAAGTTCAATTCCTAAAGTGGATTTCTATGAAGCTTTTGGGGGGGAGGCTTGCTGACATGTGTCTGCGCAAAGAACAATTATTCCATCTGTCCCAATGCTCGCTACCTCGCTTCCTATGCGCAGGACCTGGCTGATAACTGCTCGACCAAGAACAGTCCGGTAAAGCTTGTTGGTGGACAGGAGTTTGATTCTGATAGATACAATGTTGTTGTCAAGTGGGGTTGCCATGGCACATAAATGGATGCGTTTTCTGGCAGTTTGGGGGGAGTTTTGACTGGTGGTCCAAGGGTGTTTGTTTCGGGGGAGTTAGTGCGGTTTTGATGGGATCTGATGATATGCTGGATTCTGGTTTTTTAATTGGAAAATACTAGCATTTCTCATCCATTTGCTATCCGCGTGAACTTCTGATTATTGGCGATAGCTTTTTGATGCTTTTGAATGCAAACAGCGGCACAGAGTCACTTATTCTGCCTGAGTGACAGCATTATATCAATTTCAAACACCCTATTCCCAAATACAATTGAGCAGTGAGTTGAATCATTCATTAGGTCCAGCCGCTTGATCAAGGCATCAGCAACAACTCCTGTCTCCGCCAAGAGAAGAATTATCACTAAAATGCCCCGTAAATTTTGGCGCCGCTCGCTAAATACGCTGGAATGGCCCTGTACCTTACGAACTAGGGGACAGAAGTCCGTGCGTTCAGGGCCTCTCGCTCAATTTCCTCAAATTCTATTAAAACAATAAATTTCTCAGATCATTATTATATTTTCAGTATTCATGAATTTATGCCATTAATACAACTTGTTGGATAATGGTCTTTTTGAGGAGAAGCCAGGAGAGAGAGAACCACCTGAAGCAGGGATTAAGACGCTAAAAACGCTAAAATCTTGGCTCACCTCTTGGCGTAAGCACTTTAATCCTCGCATTTTGATTGGATTATAATCAATTGTACGAGTCACACACAAGCTACACATACGAGCCACACACACGAGCCACACACACGAGCCACACACACGAGCCACACATACGAGCCACACACACAAGCCACACACACGAGCCACACACACAAGCCACACACAAAAGCCACACACGAGCCACACATCTGAATAAAATAAATAAAATAAATAAAATAAATAAAATAAATAAAATAAATAAAATAAATAAAATA
>Ga0247778_1000085_pt1 | contig 156517 bp, 171 predicted proteins | sample UWRJL049202B5_FD_179939 | JGI IMG/M metagenome (GOLD analysis project Ga0247778, IMG submission 179939) | Plant litter microbial communities from Arlington Agricultural Research Station in Wisconsin, United States - UWRJ-L049-202B-5 | ecosystem: Environmental > Terrestrial > Plant litter >... | reverse complement strand
GCCTTGGGTGTTTGGGAGGGCGAAAAGGGGGAGGGGGGGTAGGAAAAGTGCTGATGTGTGAATAATGTAGCCGAATATCGATTTGCAGATTGGGTATACAGAAAAAGATGAGGGGCAACAGGCTAAGGCTATTAAGGCGTGGATTGCTAGTAAGCTTTGATGAGCTAGATCTCGTCCTTGGAGAAGATATCATGAACCATGAAGCGTTGCTTTAGAATGATCTACACTTCAGTCGAACATTACTGAATTATACATCCGACTTGAGGATTCCAACTCAAAAGCTAATTTTAGCGGGACAGCAGCATCTCCTAGTCAGAGGTGCTTGATCAAGCCAATCTCACTATCCGATCAGCTTGGTAAAATAAAATTTCAATGTTAGCATATCTCGAGAGAGAGGGATCACGAGTTACGGTCTTGAATGCAGGTGTGGTTATCAAATGAGCAAACAGTTCATCGTTATTCTCAAGCAATGTCTTCACAACACTCGCATAAATGGCACCCATCCGTCATCCCAAATCATGCTCGATCAAAAGATTTTCTTCCTTTCCATGCTGTCTCAGCTAGGTATTTCTGGCTTTTCTGTTTATCGGGGAGCGCTCGTTTTCAATGAGTCTTGTCGTCCTGTTTTGAAGTGAAGCACGATGAGGGAAAACAGGTTAAATGTTTTGGGGAAGTGATTCGCGGTAGCTGAGTGGTAGTATGAGACTGAAGGAAGATGCAAGTGCATATGCAAGTCTGAATATGTCGCCCAGCAAAGTGGAGCGTATCCGTGGTTCAATGGGAGAGCGAAAACAGGCATGGGAAGCGAGGATTGCGCCGGACCCGGCTAGCAAAGTGTTTGACCTTGATCATAAGACGATGTGGGCGAGGTCTGAAACGAAGTGAGCAGCAATGCTAGTGTCGATTCAGCAATAATCAATAAAACCCATATCTCTCGAACATCTCCACATCAACATCAACACTCCTATAGAACGTCGTCCACGGCATCTCAAACCACCTCTCAAAAGCCTCTCTAATCCTCTCCCCCCCACCAAAATCCACCCTCGCAGCCTTTCTCCCCATGCTCTCAAACGACGTCGAAACACTCCAATAACTCCCCTCTTCCTCACCCATCTCAGTCTCAATGCGCTCCATCTCAGTCTCAGTCTCATCCGACATCGCCACAGAAAAGTCCAACATCACATCCAGATCCAAAGGCGGGATCCCCTCCGGATAATAATCCCGCCACGTCTGCTCTGAGGCCCAACAACTCCGCAATTTGTCACCCGGTGCCTTATCCGCATCCGAGAGCTGGCCATTTCCTTCGAAAACCTCGACTTCTTCTAGGTAATCCAGAAAAGCGTCGATACTCCATCTGTTCGCGAGAGAAGAGCGAGAAGGACGCGTTCTGAGAAGCGAGGGAAGATGGAGCTGCAGACGCATTTTCTGCATGCTGGCTGAGAGGGGGTTGAGCAAAAGCAGGAAATCATGTCGCGACTGGAGGTCCATGAGCCGGTTTTCCGACACGTTTTTGCTGCAAGTGGATAATATGCGTTTGTATTTGTCCATGTAGGTTGATTTTCCATCGGGGGTACGGTACCAAGATATGAATCTTTCGAGACGCAGCATATTGGCCACTGGGCCGGGGGCTTCGTCTAGTATGTCTTCGTAGTCGATCCATGATGCGTCCAGCGAGCGTTGCAATTGTTCGTCGTCCCATACACTGTGCTTTACTCTCCCGAAGGGGACTTTTAATTGCATTAATCTGGCGATGTTTTGGAGGATAGCTCCTTCTGGGATGAAATTCGCGGGTACTTGGATCGTGACCTTGGGGACACGTCGCAGACGACAGAATGGCAGAAGGATGGTGAGATAGTCAGGTGCCACAGTTTCCGGAACGGTTTTTAGCGGTGTGCCGTCGTCAAATGTCCATTTCCCCGATGGGGTGTCCAAGAGCTCGATATCGAGCGGCGGAAGACGATTTTTGGCCTGCTCCAGCAACGCAACAAGATCGCGAACATCCTTGCACAGGCAATACAATTCTGCCAAATTATCTGTTTCGGGAGCGTGGATTGAGATTCTCACTCTCTTCAACTTCTTAAACGGAAGTCTGGAAAACTTCCTATAGAGTGAATGGTTCGCAGTGGGGATAGTCCAGAAAGCACCATATTCATTTTCCACAGCAAGCCAGTGCGAAGATACAGAACCCGGGGGTCCAACCCCGATACGCAGTATTTCTTTATCATAAATCTCCGGTATTATTTCTTCGGTCAATTCATGGCATACTCGCAGAATCGCAAGATGAGATGGTGGATCGGCATCGCGGCGTGGTCGAAACTCTTTCCAGATTTGGACGCGGATTTCTGGGGGTAGCTTCCTGAGTTCTCCGAGCTTGTTGGAAGTGGAAGCCATTTTGAAATCAAAATCTGTATAGATAGATCGAGGTTTGTGGGTGTTACATGTGTGAATGAAATAAACTTTGAAAGGCGTAGGAAACTAGTCGAGGGTCAAAATGATAGCTCGGTCACTTAGCCATCTAAATCAAGATAGCACAATTTCAATGACGTTGAGTTAAATGGTACGCCCATTCCTAGTGGAGTTTGGGACCGACGTTTGTGCTTTGAATTTAGTACTTCCTGGACCGAAGCCACGGGTGGTCCCCATAACTAGCTCCAGAAACCAACCAACGAAAGATCTTAGAACTTGCAATATTCTTCGTAGTCCGTGGCAATTCCGTTATATCACATACCCTGAAAAAAAAAACAATAACAAGGTTCGCGGTCACAGGTAGACTGGTTCGTAAGTTGGAATACAAAACTACCGAAAAATTCCCACGTCGTAGACAACTGCTGCCTCGCCGCCACTTGGTTAGGTATCAAATTGTTCTGAAATCTGACATCAAAGAAATTACTGGAACAGGCTTTAAACTTTTGACAAAAATACTAAACGGCGTGAAAGAAGAAACATTATCGGCTGAAATATTATCATACCGTCGCCGGTGACTGCGTCTAAAAATCCACTATAACCTACATTTACAAGTACAGTGCATGGGCAAATTTACCATGAGGTGACATACCGATAAGTCCCAATGCAAAATCCTCACACTCAATCAAAAATTTCCCCAAACTCAGAGCCGTATTTAGCAATAAACGCAGCATTTCCACCATCGTCAGGCCCACCAATATCGTACGCGTCCCTGACCACAACGCATCAGTATACCTGCCATGTATCACAACACCAATCCTCACCAATCCCTTTCACCGAAAGAATGTTCCTTTTTCTACGCTTTCGACACCTTTGTGATATCGTACTTGCGTCCACCGGGATGACTACGCTTGAAGCTCGGCCACTGCACACAATATCATCAGCATTGCAATCTCTAGACAATCAGAATTGGAAGCTCACCTCTTTCTTGTAATCAACGTTCTTAGCAGGCCGTTCTCTCAACGCCTTGACATCCTCCTCTTTCACACCAATCTCCTTTCTGAAATCCGAAACCAAGCCTGGCTTATCCGCAGCCTGCACGATCTTCTCAATACTCCGGATCCGGTGGCCGACTTCGGTGGCGTCCTTCTGAAGAAACCTTAGCATGATTAAGGTGCATTCATTTGCGTTTGGGACGGCAGAGTCAGGTGCTATGAGGGAGTGCCGGATAGGACTTCGAGGGACTTGGCGGTGAAGGTGGTGAAGAAATTGAAGATTTGGGAGATGGAGGAGCTGTTGTCGTTCACTTTTTTCTGTTAATGGAAGTAGAATCGAGTGGGGTGAGGGCGAAAGCGCACTCATTAAGCTGTAGAGATCACAGACAAAGAGCCAGATGATGAGACCTTCCATGTAAGACCATTTTTTGAGATGCGAAACGTTTCTCTTAGAGAGAATCTTGTTGAATTCTCCAAACTGAAAGTCGGAATGGTTAATGAAACAGGACTTGGAAGGTGGTGGGAGGCGGGGACTAACTAGATTCTCTAGAAACTCTGTCATACCATAGCCAGCGTAGTAATTGGAGATGTGCATACGATGACAATCTGGGTCCCTTTTCTCCTGCTAGGCGATGATATGCTTGAACATGTCGAGCCCGGCTGATATGTGAGATTAGCATATCTCTGGGACAAGCAATTGACACGGAAATTCCAAGGGACACTGACCTATTGTAATTGGAAACCCCATGTCTGTTACCACTCTGGGATGCTCCTCTTCCCCATCCATATTTTTGTCTTTACCTGCGTCCGCGTTCTCCTCTTCGTCCTCATCCCCGTCATCCACGGGCCATTCAACGGTGCCTGCTTTAGGCAGATCCTTCCCCAGCTAGAACATGAATCAGAATTGCGTGGAAGACATCGTGTGTATACCTCGCAGATGAATGATCAGAGTATTTGTACGCTTTCTGTCCAATTGGCGCAGCATTCCCAGCTGCAGACGCGTCTTTTGCTACTTTGTTTGCTGGAGACGCGGCATTGGAATCCGTGGCAGCCAGAGGGGCCTTTCTCTTAGTACCAGAGTATGAGGATTGGGGGGGAGGGGGATAAGGAGAAAAGAAAGTTTAAAGCGCCTTTTTTTCACAAACGCGGATCTCCAGACGCGTCGAGGATAGTGGGGGCGCCCCGCCAAATCAGGTGATACCGTACCAAATAATTTGATAGGTTTATTTGACGCGGAAGTTGTTCTTTGAACCTTTGGTTTTTAATACACGGAGGATACCGGTGGTCTCAATAGAAGTAGAATAATTTAGACAGAAAGTTCCCTGACAAACTATAGAAAGTGCTTCATCCGCAAATATCACGGGTCATGAACTAGTTACAGGGGCTCAAAGCTTGTCCTGCTTCACTAACTTTCTTAGCTTTCTTTCTCTTCTGGGACAATTCATGCATTTATCATCATACAGCTCTCAGAAATCTGTTCGGCTTAGACTTCCTTGGAAGCTACCGACGGTATAAATCTGGGGCCGTCAAAGCTATGAATAGGCTGTTTGACAATGCAGTCAAATGTAGCTATGAGCCAGCCATCGCAGAGAATTTCAAGGAAAAGAAGAAAAGCAAAGGAAAGAAAAACAGCAAGAAACCAAACAAGCAGCTTGCAGCCAGGTATAAGAAGTTGATGAACAGCCATCCCAAATTGAAGAAGCTTATGGAGGAAGATAGTTGAGTATAGGAACACTAAATTGAATCAAATACCATAAAATTATCAGTACATGAACTACCTACTGGAGAAACGACTTAAGCTTTTCCCTCGAAACTCAATACTCGGGGAAAGAATAAGACCCGAAAAGGGCGGACTATAGCAGAAATGATCTTGTTGCTCTATTTAGGGACCTGCAGGACATATGTTGCAGGTCTCTCACAAGGATATTTAGAACTGTTCTGAAGATGCTCAATGTGAAGTTGTACATTCTTCTGCTCTACCGTTAATGCGCTCAAGAGCTTTCATGACCACTGTGAGTTCACTGATGATAGCCTGAAACGATAGCGCTTATCCCGCCTGAACTTTGTTTAACACACTGAACTTTTAGCGATCAAAGCCCAAAAGCAGAACCCGTTAAATACCGAAGATTACCCACCACGTGACTTAGCCACCGAAATATTTTCGTGGCTTTATCTTCCATTTTTATATCGCCTTCCCTTCCCACCAACTTCCCTAGGGAATGGACGTCAAATCCTTATTTGAGAATATTGGAGCAAGTGCTGCTGGCTCCATCATCTCAAAATTCACACTCTATCCTCTGGACACCATAGCCGTACAATTCCAGACCTCGACCCGACGGCCCCTCCTCTCCGTACCTCTGAAATCCTACTATAGAGGCATAGGCGTCACTCTTCTCACCGTCACACCAGCCACAGCACTCTACTTAACAACCAGGGAAGCTGCTCAAATCGCCCTGCTCCCGCATCTAGGCGACAGCTCACTCAATGACGCCGCTTCCGGGGTCCTGGCCGAGCTGGCCGGCAGCGTGCTTTTCACGCCTATGGAGGTACTGAAAGCGCGCCTGCAAATTTCACGTTCTGGTGAAGAAGGGAAATTGCTTTATCAATTACGGGATATTGCCAGAAAAGAGGGAATGAGGGGTTTTTACAGGGGCTATGTGGTGGGCATTGCTAGCTATGTCCCATTTAATGTTCTTTGGTGGACTACGTATGGGAATATTCGGAGGAGCATGCCTGATAGAAGCCCGGCGGTGCAGATTGCTTGTGGAGCAGGCATGGCTGCCTTGTGTTCGGCGGCATTTATTCACCCGCTCGAGTTGGTGAAGACGAGGTATCAGGTAGCGACGAGCGGGACGGTCGCTGCGGTGGGAGTGGTGGCTAGCTCGAGGAATTCGGATCGAAAGGGGTTGAGGCAGGTAGTAAGGAATGTGGCGGCGGAGAGTGGGTTGAAAGGCTTTTATGCTGGGTTTGCGCCCACAGTGATGAGAGCGTAAGTCAACTTTCCAGAGCATTTAACGTCCTTGTTCACGCAGTGCTGACTCCAAGAACTTGCAGTGTGCCGAGTGCGGTTATCATGATGAGTGTTTTTGAGCATTTGAAGGCCGAGAGGAAAGTGGAGAGTGAGGTCGCTTTATGATATTTGGATGATGGGTGAGTGACTGTTCATAAGTGTACAAAACATTTCCCATGTTATAGATGATACAATAGACTCATAGACATCTCCAATTCCGGTCATTGGCCTCGTCTCTCATCGAGATTGGATGATCTCCACGTGTTGCGCGAGAGCCACAAAATATGAGATATCTGAATTGCATCAAAAGTGAACATCGTTGAATGGAATTCGACAATCCACAATAACACGGAAGATCATTGAGTATTATATTGTGCCTATATTGATCAGCCTCTATTGAGGGAAAAGGGGCTCGCTTGGACGCCTCCACATGTAGCCAAAACAATATGGGGGCCGTCGTAAAAGGAAAGCTCTCATTTTGCGCTGCCTGGACTTTCTGATAGCTTCTAATGAAGCATCAAAGATGGGAAATCATGAGTACCGAAACTGTCGCTATGGAAATGCAACTACCGCCAGTGCATCGCAGTACCTCGTCCCAATCTTTCTCTTGGCACTGAGGCTCCGCATGAGGAAAAAGCCACGCGGATGCTCCTTCTTCGAAAAATGATTCCGGACCTTATCATCCGTACTTGGCCAAAGTATTGGGAACCAAATTGAAGCCGAAGCATTGAGCCATGCCCTCGTCTGTCACGCCGCATCATACGTGTACCTGTTAACGCGGCGCATACGGACATGACTCCGGAGAATCGGTATATCTCCAGATCTCAGGTAAGGGAGAAGCCAATTATCAAATTATTATTTCGAATAAGCTCTTAGCATCGGACGCTACTAAATGCTCTAAATAACTAGAGCCCCTCGTCTAAGTTGGCGTCAACAAGGACTTACCCCTTCAAGCACTAAATGATGACTTCATCTGATGGTTGATCTGAGCATTTCGGCAGCCCCGCATCGTTCGGCAGCCTCAAATTGCTCCACTACATTTGGGAGAATGGTAGCTGGTGACATTCCGCTATATGGTTAGGGACCTCGTGTTGTTACTAGTGGTGGAGGAGCGCGGCCTCAAGGGATCGATCGCGAGAAGCATGGATCGCGGGTAAGGGTCCTAGCTTGCTACCAAGTTGACCCTCATCGTTTGCGAACTTCGCATTGTATGTGTAACATCCTCACTGCAGACTTGCAGGATATCTTGCGAAACTTTTGAATGGCAGACTCGCCCTCATCGAGGAGTTCTGCGGGCGTGGACGAGCAGCTGAAGAAGCATGGGCTGCACATAGGAGATGACGATCGGGTATGTTGGAACGATGACAACAAAGAGCACCCAAGGAATTGGAGCTTGTTTGCAAAAACATACAACAATGCGAATATTATCTGGTTGGAGTTTTTCATGACTGCTGTGAGCACGGCTGGTGTACGTTACCCTTCCATGGCAAGATTAGACAGCACTCACGATCTGAATAGACTTCGGCAGCAGACTCAGCTCGAACAGAATATGGGATCAGCCAGACTTTGAGCTACTTCGCTTTTGTTTCCATGTACGAAAACCTTACGACATTTCAGACAATTCTAACACGATGTAGATACCTCATCGGACAGACCGTCGGTGGCATATTCTGCTCTCCCATATCTGAGATTTTTGGACGTCGAACATTATATATTCTCTCAGTTTTGACATTTTGTGTCACCAACGCGATTACGGCGGCTGTGCCATCGATTATTGCTGTATTCTTCGGCCGCTTCATCTCTGGCTTCGTAGCCGCCATTCCAGCAACGATAGCTTTCGGTAATTTCAGCGACACACATGATTGGGAGGTTCGAATTTGGATTGTATATTTCTACACACTTCTAGGAAACTGCGGTCTTGTTGTCGGACCAATATATGCTTCGTACGTCGTGGAGACCATTGGATGGCGGTGGGTATTCTACATCCCTACGATCGCGGCAGGTATCTCTGCATTTGCTGCGTTGGGCATAAAAGAGAGTCGGGCTACATCACTCCTGGACAAACGAGTCGCGAATATTAGAAATGAGACAGGCTACGATAAGCTGAAGACGGAGTCCTCGGGACAGAAACTCACTTTCAAGTCATTCCTCCGAGACAGTCTCTTTCGCCCGCTCCAGTTCTTGGTCACACAACCAATCGTCACGTTCTGCGCCATTCTATGCTCCATTGCATACGGTCTAATTTACGGATCAACAGAGTCACTCACAATCGTGTACGAGCAATTTGGGTTCACACAATCAAACACTTCGCTAGCTTTCATTCCAATTCTTCTTGGATTGGTGCTTAACATTATTCCCCGTTTCTGGGATCAACATGTCTTCAATAAATGCAAAAGGGAAAATCGAACCATTGCTCCCGAAACAAAAATCTCATCATTTGCTATAGCATGTCCCGCCCTGGCAGTCGGTCTTTGGATCTTCGGATGGACGATTCCACCTCTCGTGACCCACGTCCATTGGATTGTGTCCCTGATCGGTCTTGTTCTCATCGGCTTTGCGGCCAATGACTTTGCATACGTCTTATTTGGATACGTAACTGATCTTTATGGTCCGTACGCAGCATCAGCAGTGGCGTCTCTGAGTCTGTCAAGAACGCTGGTAGCCGCTGCTTTCCCATTATTCACAACACAAATGTACGAGGGTCTTGGTGCAAATTATGCTACGACTATCCTGGCTGGTGTTGCTACATTGTTCGCCTTTACGCCTTTCATTTTTCTAGGCTTTGCACCCAAACTCAAAAAGATGAGCAGTTTTGTAGAGGACGGCAAGGATGGGAGCGAGAAGCAGGATGAGGAAAAGGGGCAACAAGGCGTTTCGGCGGAACAGTGAGTTTGAGGGGAAATTTGTATATATCACTAGATTCTTGGAGTTGGTGCTAATGAGGAGTTAAAAACGGCACAAAAATTAATAGCGGGTCAAAATTATATAATTCTAGTTTTCTGAAATTCTATACTGAATCGGCTTGAAACTGCCCCCATTAGATTGCAGCGCCGAACACGCTGTCATACCAATAATCAGATCCATCTCCGCAATAAAATCCACATGATCCCCCGCCTTCGAAATAGGCGGCTCGACTTTCAGCTCCCCCGTCTCCCCATTCACAACCACATTCATAAAACAGTTAAAAGCCACCGGAATATCATCCTCCTCAATACCCCACCCCCTCAACGCCTCCGCCAGATTCCCAGAACAGCCGCGATGAGGCTCTTTATCCCCATAAATAATACGAAAGGTATCTTTAGAGCAAGGCGTCAGCGTGAAATCATGTCTCCCGCACGTATCCTCCACGATGCGCAGCATGATGTTGGAGCGATTCGAGTATAGCGGATCGCCGGTGCTAAGGTAGATCTTTGATGCGTAGTCGAGCGTGCGACCGGAGGAGATGGTTTCACGCGTGTCGTTGGCGTTGTAGGCTAGGAGGTCGGAGACTTGCACGCCTTTGGGGTCGATGACGGTTAGTCGTTGGCCTCGCTTAAGGGGAAAGGAGGTTCCTGTCCGAGGGGGGATCTCGTGGGTGACATTTAGCTCGGGGATGTTCTTCGCTGAAGACATCTTGCCGAATTTGGTGTAAGAGATGCCGGAGCCGGGAGCGATGGATTGAGAAATATTCGTGGAAGAGGCAGATTGCTGGATGCTGATTGAACAATCTGAGAGAAGAAGAAGACAGCGACAGATATGGCGTGGGGACGGCGATTCAAGTATCGCCGAAACGAGAAATCGATCGATATTTGGAGCAATCCCATATGAAATCTATGGTCAATCTCGTCATGACGCTCATAGAAGCCGATTTCTCAAAAATTAGATGGGGCTACGCCACAATGGATACTAGACCCGATCTTGACACTTTATACGATGGAGCTGGGGTGCTACTAAAAGCTTCCATTTTCAGTAGTGTCGCGCCATCAAGAGGTATGGCGGGGTTGCTTTTACATAATCGTCGATTTTGAGAATGCCATGGGACTTTTGAAATTGTCGATGCTCGATGAAGCCCGATTTTTAGGGGAACTCTGCGCGTAAAGTGACACTCTACTACGAGTGAACTTTTTTTTTAGAACTATAGTGTGGTTAGATGCTGCGGCTCAGACAAAATTATGAGTTGCATCATTACCTAGTCGCTCTTTTTGCTGAAAATATATTCCAGTAGCTCCCAGCATGTATGGAACTGTGTGACATTCGATTCTCCCGGCCCATCTCTCAATATGTTGGTTGCCCTTGTGACTGTATGTTTTGTCTTGGGATTCGGCACCGCCATCGTAGGGAGTACAGACCCGAAAAATACGAAGACGAGTCTCGACAGACTCCTTTCTAACATTCGTTTGTTCTTGGAATTTCTCTCCTCGGGACCGATATCGTGGCAAATCTCGATCAGTGAAATTGATGAGAGGAGGGAGACGGGCAATGATTCTCTTTTGACTAGGTCAGTGAATTCATACACTTCTGCAGACTGAAGACTCACGAAATACAGAGTCCAATTGGAAGAGAAATATGAAATCGGTACCTGGCAACGCGTTGTTTTTAAAGAGTTTCAGTCCACTCTCCTCGCACGAGAGCGAGACGCCAAAAAGTTCCCTTGCATATACGCAACCAAAGGCTTCCGAGCCAATGACCACCGCTACATTTTCCTCGACTCCGCCAATCCTTCCGAACCGCGCAGTGTCAAGATCTTGGGGTCCGCAATACGAGCCTATCTCGAAGAAGCTCACACGCTTGGACCGAATACCAGCTTGGTGATTATCTGCGGACCATCCGACAAATTAGGCACGGTTGAGGACTATAACAATATGTTTTGGGACTTGCTCCGAGGGCTACGCATACTCGACTCAAAACAATGGCCTATGAACGCACCTGTAAAGACCACAGATGAGCATTGGACATTTTGCTTCAACGGCGAGCCAATCTTCCCTATTGCTTTGACGCCGGCGCACGAGAAGCGAAGATCGAGATATGCGTCGAATATGATGATTGCCATGCAGCCCAAATGGGTAATTGACAATCTGATGAGCACGAAGGAGAAGAGGGAACATGCCACCAAGACGGTGAGGAGCTTGTTGAAGGAATATGATGATGTGGATATAAGTTCGGATCTCTCGAATTATGGAGCACCGGGAACGACCGAGAGCAAGCAGTTGACTCTCCTTGATGGGGATGAGTCTTCTGAATGCCCTTATGATGATTTTGATGTTTGTTAGTGTTTTAGCGTGGAGTAGGATCGTGGCGCTTGGAGTTGCTGGTTTATGGTTATGACTGAATCGAGTTTCGTGATGTAAAGGTCTTTTATTTGAGCAGGGAAGGGAAGGCCACAGGCCCCCGTGAAACAAAAAATGTCTGAGTGAAAGTAGTTTATTGAATACCGGTTCGATGAAAACTCGCTTAGTTTTCTTCTCCCTATTCCAATAGCACCTAACTTTTCAAAGATCCAAATCTAATACTTTGCAAACGAAGTTTACCCCCCTATTTTGGTTGCGGCCATGCATATTTAAGTTTGCTGCTATTATTCCAACAAGCCATTTTCTATGACTTGCTTCCATTGTATCCTGTCTTGCATGAAAACAGCTGGTACAGTAGTGGCAATTAACGTCAGACAAGGCTCCAGCTCTTCCATGTCCGTTCTCTAGCAGGGCAAACGGCAGTTGATCAGCGTGACCGGGCGCAGCAGATGAATGATCGGCTTGGATGTCGCGGCAATTCTTGAGAGAAACCTTTCTGAGAACGGTAAGGTGTTGCCGTGGAACCCAGAGGCCGACCATCACGCAATGGTCTTGTGGCAAGGTGCTTCGCCGCATGCAAAGCTCCCCTTGTTGGACGAATCATATTAATTCGATGCTGCCGTTTGTAGCACAAACTTATGAAGATGACTGAAGTGCCTTCACAGCCTTGTTGAGCACTTTGTTTAAGCCAGGTGCAGATTTATCCTCCTGGCTGTGTGTTGATTTTATCCGAATTACTGGGGGCGACACAGCATCACTTAAAAGAAGGATCTGGAAAATCTTCACCAACCCATACCTAGCAAAAGCCCGTTTTTCTGTCTACTCGATATTTTGCAGTGTCTGAATCTGAATCTGCAGACATGTCAGAGGATCTACTTTTCGCCGATACTTTGAGTGGCCTTGTGTACGAAGGAGTATGGACGAAGCATATAGAGGGCGGGCTTCAAAGAACAATACGGACCTTGCGAGACACGACAGCTATCTTCGTTCTGGCTTGCTTTACGGCACTCCTGACTTTCTCACAGTCGCGAACCTGGGTACTTGGACGGTACTTTATACTATCCAAAAATCAAGTAGTGAGACTCGACAACGATAATACTCCGGAGCCTTTGGCACAACTATCTCAAGAAGCAGCCGTATTGGAGACAGCAAGGTCTGTGAAGTACTGCATCTCGAGACTTGGAATTTGCCTTCGTCGGATCCTCAAGGGAGACCAGTTTGATTCGGATTTCCAACCCGACGAACCCATCATTTTTCCACGGTTTGGGCTTTTCGCTTGTTTGAACATCACACTATTTCTTACCATGGGAGTTTTGATTCCTTTGCGCCTATCCGAAGGCACGTTCGGTGCTCCTGTTGTGTGATCAAAAGTTACAGAAGGATGTTTGAACTCAAATGCATTCGAACACATCCCTGACATCATAGAGTAACAACCCAAGATAGATGCGGCGTTTCAAGATTATCTGAACCAGCTGAACGGAGAATTTTGGTCTCGTTATTATACTCAGCAGCCTCAAATTCATTTGGCGCGCCCCAGAGCTTGCCTGTTGGCAAAAGACATCTGCCACAAGAATACAGACGCATTTCAGATCACACACGCCAATATCTCTGCCTATGAGCTAGGAGTTAACTTAGACGCTGGAGTTACCATGAGTCATCGTCTCACCTGCGCGCCGGTACATCTAGATGAAGTGCGGACCTGGAATGGCTCGGTAATTTCGGCGTGGAACGAAGATATTTTTGGCGAAAAGGCTCGCTTGGGCAGATTAGATGGGAACTACTACATGGTATTGCAGACCCTCAACGGCCCGAATTCTTTTTCTCCATCAAGTTCTGGGTTACAGATAGCCCCTGGCATAGGCTCTTATGATCTTACCGTACTTCCTCGATTCTGGGGTTGGTTTCCCGACTATATTAGCCCTGACAATTTTCATGAAAACATACGAAGAGATGATGGAAAGGCCTATTTGATCATACACCGACCTAGTGGTTCAAATAGGTGTGCTAACGCGGTTGATGACCCTTTCTTCGCTGCCCATAACGAAGTGATAGAACCAGGCGCGGATCTGATATACTTCTCGGACTATGAGGCCACAGGCTTGGGATTTCTAGAGCAGTTTCAGTATTGCATAGATGCTTCAGGCTTCTGCACGCCCTGGGAGCCATATTCGAAGGAGTTGGTTGAAGAGATTGAGACTAGTATACCGTCCGAAGATGAAGCGTCAAGAGCTGAACTTTGTGAGTTTTTTCAGAAATCTATTCTCCCAAAGAACTTTTTGATGTCCTTGGCTATGCAGTAAGCAATAACTGTATGTTTCTGGGCCTTGGCTGAATTGGCAAAGCGTTATACTGATCGACCTTGGCTAGCGGCATTGTATACCTCCCTGCCGTCAGCGCTTTCAGTATCCGATCTTTTATCGACGAGAATCGTTTCGCATGGTATGGTGCCATTGACAGGGTCAATTCCATGGGTTAACGGAGGAAGAAGCCCAGGAGGAGGAGATATCAACGTGAAGGATCAGTGGGTAACCGAAGTCAAGACGTGGTTTATGTCTGGCATTTTGAACGGCATTTTCTATACTCGAAATGGGGCACGATTTCACCTCAACAATTGGGCGTCGGACCTTAGCGACAATTACAAAAAAGCCCACTCTCTGTGTGGTCGTATACTTTTCCGCGAATCCAGCTACACTAACATCGATTTGGTTGGTTTCTGGATAACAACAATTGCTTTCATTCTCATCTACATCTTGAGTTATATTGTCGAATGGGTGCATCAAGCTATTAAGAGTCTTTGGAAGTTCTTCGTCCAAGCCACCTAATACCTTAGGAAAAAGCTTCTTCTGACTGGGAAGATCATTAAATCTCTAGCGGGAAATTTCATAAAGCTTAGGAGGCTAGCCCACGGGTTTTGGGAATGGCTGTCCGTGTTATGGAGGCAGCTAATTCTTACCAACTACTCCCCTCAGACCCCTTGGATTGCTAGTCGTCGAGTTATTCTCCAAGATCATACCTCAGAGCTTCACTCGAGAATGCCTGAGCTTGGGCGGGACCGAAATGAAAGTCAGGAGGATGTTGATAACCATTTATAATATCGTTCGGTCTCAAAAGATGACGGCTCAAGGAGGAAGGAAGAGTATTTGATACTGAAAAGTGCGTTGGAAAATCGTGGCTTAGGTCATATGAGAGGATTCAAATAGATGGTTCTTGCCCAGTGTTAGAGTCCTTGTGAAGAGAATTATAGTGGAAATGAAAATGAAAATGAAAAACTGTAAAAGGATCAATTACATCTCTTAAAGTCAGGATGTCAGACAACAACAGAATGGACCAGATCCGAGAATACGAAGCTAACTTCAAGTCTTAGCTAAGCTGCTGAGAACTGCGAGGACCCCGTGGAATGAGCTTACTGAGTTGAACTCATATAGTTAATCGCAGAAAGCAGCAAAAACCAGGGCTAGAAACATAGGAGTTCGGCACAAGATGATGGGTTCTCTGGTTACTCAATGTCGGCTTCCATCCGACAAACAGGAAGGTGCGAGTCGGGCTTGGGGTGAAACTTCCGGGAAGATGCAAAGAAAATGCTCCGGACCGCAACGGAAAGAGCTTCTCCTTATCTCGGTATCCTACTGGTAAATTACAAAAGGCAATCCACGCTCTTGGATGATTTTTCTAGGATCCAATTCGGAGAGTTAAATTGCTCATGAGGAAGAGAGCGGTACCTTGAAAGAGTGTAGGTGAATACGTTGTGAAAGCGAATGAAAAGGGGGTTTAAGCGCATTTGCGGAGCCACTTGATGCGGGGTTGATTGATAAGCGACGCCTCCTATTGGACGACGCTGCCCCGCCACCTCGAATTATATCCCGATTATTTCTAAAACCGTTGGGGATATTCATCTTAGATTTCATTGGGATCTCAGGACTAAAACTGCTTTGATCAATTTATCACTCCTTGTAAAGGGTCCGTCAATGCCCTTGGAGAAGAAGGGGAGCATAAAGCCGATGTGCCTCGACACTTGACATGTGGAGTTATTCCCGACCGAGTAACCGCGCTACTTGTGGGGTCCCCACGTCAAAAGTTCCACGATCATGTCGACAACTTCTCCTCTTCAATTTATTTACCTTGGCCAAGTAAAAGATGAAAGGTCTTTCAAGAATCGGCGGGAAAACCTTTATTCGAAATCTCCAATATGGCGGGGCAGCGACGAAGAGGAGGCACTTCATCACAGCGTCTCAAAGAAGAAGGGCAACAACAGCAGCCGGAGGTGGGCTGGATTTCCCGGTAGTAGACCACCATTATGAGTATGTTCAGCCCTCGTTTTAAATATCTTGGAGTTCTAATCAAAGCAGTGCTATCGTTGTTGGCGCTGGGGGCGCGGGCCTTCGAGCAGCTGTAGGGTTGGCGGAATCGGGATTAGAAACTGCTTGTATTAGCAAACTGGTAAGTCCCATAGATCTAATTTACTCCTTCGCCTGCAAAATCTTCCCTGGCTATCGAATCGAATCCTTACGTCTCTGGATATACATGCGTCACGTGTTACATATCTAATTCATTATCCAGTTTCCCACTCGAAGTCATACTGTAGCTGCTCAAGGGGGTATCAATGCTGCTCTAGGGAACATGACAGAAGGTCTGTTTTAACACAATATCATGTTCATTTATCGTTTGTGCTAAAATGGCATCAGATGACTGGCGGTGGCATATGTACGACACAGTCAAAGGCAGCGATTGGCTCGGAGATCAAGACGCAATTCATTACATGACCCGAGAAGCGCCAAAAGCGGTGTATGAACTCGAGAACTATGGAATGGCATTTTCAAGAACCGACGAAGGGAAGATCTATCAGAGAGCCCTCGGTGGTCAGTCGTTAAAGTATGGCACTGGTGGTCAAGCCTATCGAACTGCTTGTGCTGAAGATAGAACTGGACATGCCATGCTTCATACATTATATGGCCAAAGTCTGAGGCACAACACGAACTTCTTCATCGAGTATTTTGCGTTGGATCTCCTGATGGTTGATGGAAAGTGTGCCGGAGTGGTCTGTCTGAGCATGGAAGACGGCACTATCCACCGAATGTTTGCTCGGAACACGGTCCTGGCGACTGGTGGATATGGAAGAGCATATTTCTCCTGCACTTCGGCCCACACATCTACCGGAGATGGTAATGCAATGGTCGCTCGAGCTGGACTGCCTAATCAAGATATGGAATTCGTACAATTTCATCCTTCAGGTATTTATGGCGCAGGTGTGCTAATTACTGAGGGAGCAAGGGGTGAGGGTGGCTACTTACTGAATGGGAACGGCGAGAGATTCATGGAAAGGTATGCTCCAACAGCAAAAGATCTGGCATCTCGAGACGTGGTATCGAGATCCATGAACATGGAGATCAAGGAAGGGAGAGGGTGCGGACCAGAAAAAGATCACATCTACCTCCAATTATCACATCTTCCAGCCCATCTCATTCATGAGCGGTTACCGGGGATTGCGGAAACAGCCAACATTTTCTCTGGTATTGATATTACGAGAGAGCCAATTCCCGTCCTGCCAACAGTGCATTACTGTATGGGAGGCATCCCCACAAACTACAACGGACAGGTCATTTCCGTCGCTGAAGATGGAAAGGAGAAGGTGGTTGAGGGCTTGTACGCTGCAGGCGAGTCAGCCTGTGTCTCTGTCCACGGGGCAAACCGTCTTGGAGCGAACTCATTACTGGATATCGTGGTGTTTGGCCGAGCTTCAGCTCTACACATTGCAGAGAATAACGATAAAGGAGCTCCTCATCTCAAAGTTCCAGATGATATTGGAAACAATTCTCTGACCGATCTCGAGAGAATACGGACTGCATCTGGAGACATACCAAGTGCGAAGTTACGGATGGATATGCAAAAAGCAATGCAGACCGATGTTGCAGTCTTCCGAACCGAAGATTCTCTGTCTTCCGGAAATTCAGCAGTTCAGCAAGTGGAAAGAGATTTCCAGAACAGGCTCAGCATCACTGACCGAAGTTTGATTTGGAACAGCGATTTGATAGAAACGCTGGAGATGAGAAATCTATTGACGTGCGCGAGCCAAACTGCAAAGAGCGCATTGACCAGGAAGGAGAGTAGGGGGAGTCACGCCAGAGAAGACTTTCCAGAAAGACTTGACGCCGAGTGGATGAAACATACACTGAGCTGGCAGAAAGAGGGGGAAGATGTCAAGATCGGCTACAGAGATGTCGTGATGTCGACCTTGGACGAGAAGGAGTGCGCAAGTGTGCCTCCAAAGAAAAGATCTTATTAGACCCAAAGCATATTCTTCCCACGAATATAAATTTTTTTCACACCAAAGATGACTTGTGTTGCAGTTCGAACACTTGTATAGTGGCACCCTTGCTTTAGATGGAACCGGAGAAAATCAGTATTTTGCTCAAATTACTTTCAGAATCCTATTTGCATAATTTCTTTTGGTTGTGCTTTATCTCCTGGTGATTGTTGTCAGGTAGGGCCGCATCCCCTCACTGTCTAGGAGGAGCGGGGTAGTGCTCAGGCTGCACCCAACATCCAACACGCACGCCTTTGCTTGAGAACGACATATTTCTCATAATTCTGAAAACACAATCCAAGTGCAGAGCTATCTGTGCTAAATTCCATGCAGCACACCGCAGTCTGTTGCCGCTGCCACCGCGATGTCTCAAACCTAAGGGGCTATTCTCACTGAAGATGGAGCGAACACCACAACAGATTCAGCTCAATCCGGCAGTGGTTTTGGCAAGGCCAACTACTAGCGCGGGTCTCTCGGTGATAACATCAAAGAAATGCTAAAACCACCAGAAGAGAAATCTTGAACACTTGACACCGAGTCAAGAACTGGCATCGAGGAAAGGACTTCTGGATCGATTCGAAATTCAAACGCATCTGCACCCTCAATAGCCTCAAGCACCACGTTGTGCAAAATTCCTGGAGCCTATATTTCTTCACCGACTCTTCAAAGCGACGCCTGCTCTTTGGCCTCACCTCACGATTTCACGGCAGGTCACGGAGTTGCTGCAATTTGGGAACACGGAGACCAGCTCTCAATTATGGCACTGGTGAAGAACCACGACCGAAGAAGACATATTATGGCCGCTCAATTTGCTCCCACTTTGCGCCAGGCAGGCATGAACATACCTGGGCCACCTAATCTTTGGAGCTATAAAATTCGGAAATTGGTGGAAAAGGAGGCAAAGCAGCGACCCGGCAAATAAATAAAGAACATTAGCAAAAAGGAAGGAAATTGACAAGTAGCCAAAGCAAAGACAGTATGACACAGATAGATATCACGTTTCCACATTCGGGCTGGAAAACTCTTGACACCAAGAGATAAAGATACAGGCTTCATGCTCATATACGGAGGAGTTCCCCAAATGGTTCTGTTCGAGACGATAGTAGACAGATGTTGTAAGACGGAGATTGTGAGGCCATGACTTCCTCTGAGCTGTAAAATAACCCACTTACTCCCCCTCTCCAACCGATAATTATTAGCAAGCTCACAAGCCGCCTTCAGAAAACAAAAAAAATTTCGTCCCTTCATGATGCAGCTTACTTACCCCTCCCCTCCCGCGCCCCCAACAGTACCATAACGGCGTCCACGCAACCGTCAAATACCCCTAAACACATATCCTGATCTCTATCCCGCCATACATATCTCCATATATCTTTTCCACAACTCAGCCCAAACCCATGTCTTCGGACTAAATTCAAGGCCAGCGAATGTACCAAATCATTGTCCTAATTAGTCCCCACATCCGTTTCATTAAACTAAAGATCAAACGTAATCAGATCAATGATTCTTCCCGGTGTAAGGTGCAAAGCTCTTGCTTCACCCCACGCCCAGACCGAAGCAATGTCCGAGGCCCACCTGGCAGGATTGCGGGCGTTCGCGCCTTGATTCCCGCAGGAGGTACGACATACGACGAGAACCTTAAATTGCGGCGGACTGTAGATACGGCATTATTGCTCAGCGATTATTTTCGGAATGATGGGGGAAGGATGAGATGAATAAAAGGAGGATGAGGCGGAGTGAGAAATTAGCGGCGGGTAGTAGGCAGCAATGTAATTTTTCGTTCGAGATGACACAGCAGTAATTGGATGTAGGATACGGGACTCAAAAGAAATTGGTATTTTATATATCTATATGTAATCTTAACTCGTAGATGGTATATTACTCCGACGCCACGCCAAATGCATCAAACACTCACATCTCAATTTAACGCTGCTTGGCGGGGTACATGAAGCGCAACCCGAGGAAAGCAACGACTCTGTAAACTGCACCGAGCGCAAGCAAGAGAAGTAAATCTTGGCTGTACTTCCCCAAATGATAGCCAACAGATTGCCTGGCAATGTCAATCTGGTAAAGGTAACTCAGCGGTGAGATATTCTCCGTGAAATATGCCTCTGCGAGCCATGTTCCTGGACTCGCGCGCCATAGCCATGCCATGTGCCAGCTACGGACCTTCTTGAGGGAAGGCGACATGCCGTTCAAAACACCGACGATGAGGGAAGACATGACGGCGAGCAGAGGACCGTCCTCGCGGCGTGTTACCATGGAAACGCAGGATGCGAGGCCGTAGATGCACCAGAAGTACAGGAGGTTGGCTGCGAACGCGGAAAACCATCCAATTCTCGGGGTAGAGAGAACCATGAAAAAAGTTGTGAAGTGGAAGTTGGCGAGGATCATCCGAGGGATGGTGCTCACGACTTTTCCGACGTAGTATGCGAAGCGGTTGTGGCCGGCTGCTGCTTCTCTCCAATATACGAGTTTCTCTTCACCAAAAATCTTGACTCCGGGGGCGGAGGCAGTGAGACCGATCGCAAGACCGACGAGCAGAGCCATTTGTGGGACTGCAGAGTAGTCTACGGAGGTAGAAAAGAGCTCGTAGGGATGAACGAAGATACCACGGAAATTCATTCCTTTCTGAGTTTCTTCCGCCAGACCGATTAAGAATCCTGCCATGGCGCCCACGCCAAGCTCGAAGTAGAAGGAAGATTTCATGCGGTATTGCTGGACGAGAGAACGGCGGAAGCAGAACCAAATTTGGCGGAACCATGGAGCTCCACGCTGTTTGATTGTGGCTTGAAGGGCATTCATCTCGGCCATAGAAACAGTAGACCTCTTGTCTTTGTCCAATTCCACAGAGGGGTGTTTAGTGTGCCAGTAGTCGATGAGCCCCTGTACACTTGCATCTCCAGTGGGTTTATAAGCCCTCCCTTCACCAGCGATGATGTCGCCCATGATATCTGCGGGATTACTGTGCTCAGGGAAGGCAAATCCGAGACCCTCGAAGTAGGGTCGAATACCTACTTCTGGCCCTAGGTAGATCATACGACCCTTACCTAGGAGAACAAGGCTGTCCAATGATTCGAAGATTTCCTGACGCGGCTGATGAATGATAGTCACGATTGTCATGCCTAACCGAGAAAGTGCCTTCAGGGTTGACATGATCGATGCTGCGGCTGTCGCATCCAGACCAGATGTCGGCTCATCGAGGAACAAAGCCATGGGTGCGGCTGCGAGCTCCATCCCAATGCTGACTCGTTTACGTTGCCCCCCAGAGATTACGGGTGCAGCTGTGCTTCCTACTAATGAGTCTTTGACGTGGTCTAACTGAAGACATCTCAGGAGAATATCGACATGGTGCTGGATTTCGGAGTCCTTCCAACTCGAAGGCAGGCGAACGCGAGCAGAATGAAGTATGTTTTCTCGGACAGTCAATTCTGGGAGAACAATATCATCCTGAGGAACGTAGCCAATAATTTTCTTATATCTAGAAATTTATTAGTTCAAACTCTGAGATCCCGTGAAAAAGGATGCGTACTTTTTAATATCGCCAGCCACACCATTGACTTTGGTGATACCTCCGGTGTTGGATGTCTTGCCCATGAGAACGTTGACAAAAGTAGCTGCACTGAATTAGCTTGGACTCCCCGCGCGTCAATGTGAACTTACATTTTCCGGCACCGGAAGCTCCCATAACACCCCACAGCGAGCCAGCGTCAATCAGTCCAGTAACGTCCGAGAGAATTGGCTTAGGATTTTTTGGCGGCTGAAAATGCAAGTTCTGGAACTCGAAACTTAATCCAAACTTAGTCGCGCCAAGAATCCTTGACAACGACTGCACGAATTCTTGCAAGTCAGTCCGATCAGCCCCATTTGTATCGTGAATCTCATCGCCCAACACAAAATCGGCCTCCATGGCGCCCATTTGCTCAAACCCAGTCGGTCTGCGCCTGAAGTCAAGCCTTGATTCCATAGGAATGCCACCACCCTCCTCCATAGAGTGGTCATCATGGAGTTCCTGATATTTTTTATTATTCCGTCCGAACGCGCCCCCACCAAAACCCTTTTTATCCTTTCGTGCTTTTGGCCGTTTCGTCTTGTAGCGGTCGCGGATTTTATCGATTATTGTGGCAGTAATAAGCAGGATGTCGACAATTATGAGGATTCCGAGTCCGAGAAAGGACATGTCTCGAATAGACCCCTCCTTGCAATTCGAACCTGGACCGCATTTCTTTGCTTCGAATGACCCTATGGGGCAGAACGACCCCTCTGGACATATAATCTTCCCTCCTTCTTTGGGGCAATAGAACCCTTGGGGGCATACTACGGGCTCGAATATGCCTTGTTGAGGGCAGGCTTGGCCAGATAATCGGCTCGTTTGGCATGTTGGATCTGGAGGGCAGTATTCCGGGGGATGTTGGTCGGTGTTGTTTGCACCTAGAAACTTCAGCATTTTTTCTATTTCGTTCAATTTGACCGTGACTCACAGTAGAACCCGAGCATACACCCAGTATCTTTCCATTCTGTCGGGGTCTGTATTGGAACGGCTCTGGCACCAGGATTATTACATGTCGACTGCGTTTCGTTTGTTAGGCTCATGGCTGCGATTTCTTGTCCTGCTGTCGAAACGACAAGTGATGTGAAGAAGCTCGTAAGAAAAAAGCTCACCTACATTCTGCAGCAGCTGTGCCATATATGGGCCGGAGCCGGTACCGTACGTGCTATTGTACGTGCCTCATTTCCAGAGATTACTTCTGGTTAACTGGGCCAGTTGCTTGGATTGTGCACTTCGTACCGTCTGACGAACCAGCAGGGGTTTAAGATAGGAGTTAGAGCGGTGCCCAGGCGTACTACGCCTCAATGCTTATCCTCCTTGCTCATATTGGAAGCGGCTGCTGGCAGAGTAGCTAGAAAATAGCTTCCGTATAGGACCAAATGGGAGCAATTGCTCGGTAGTAGGGCTTTTTCGGCTTCACCTGATTGGCTATATGGAGCCAACTTACACGTTCTTGGGGGCTTGTCGGGCAGTGTCGAGTTGGATCGCAGTTGTATTTTACGTGAAGGAACCCAACGATCATGTACGTCAAAGGCGCATTCAGAAGGCTGAGATTTGTGCAGCCATAACTGAGCGGGCTATCATACCCAAAAGAGTTGGTTCGTTCATTGGTAGGCTCGTTTCCGTTTCAGAATTTATTCCTGCGCCAAGGTGGCTTGTTCCCCTGACACACGTGCATAGCTCGGGACAAACGGGTTGTGATAGGCTTCGCTACCTAGGCACTTCTGCGCTGGTACGCCTAGCCTACAAAAAAGTGGGAGATGAGGCCTGTCAACTTTAAAATGCGCGTCGATCCATCCTTTATTTCTAAATTTAAGGCTGACATAACAGGGACATGGACACCGCAATAATTTCCTATTTCCATCATGGATTTGAGCGAGTCTCGCAAATCGTGATAAACGGCGACAGTGCCCCTCCAAGAAAGATCCTCCCAGTCTCAGAGTCATGAACTGCAACCGTGGATCCAGGCAAAACGCTGCCGTCGTCCTCGATCACTTTTTGGACCTCAAAATCCCCGTCATTCCACTTCTCGACGTGAGCTTTCCTGCTCGTGCCTTGATACCCCTTTCCAGCCCTGCTAATCTTCACCACAGCGCTTGGAGGATGAACATTGAACGGATTCTTCGTCGCCTCAACCCAAATATACGATTTGGGAAATGATGCTGCATAGATATCCCCATTGCCATCCACAGCGAGATTATCGATTGGCAGCGCGACTTTCATGGTATGAACCTTTTCCAGAAGATGATCCTCGGTGAGAGAGAACACATCGATCGATGGCGTGATGGTGTTTGGAACATAGATCAGACCATCACGGCCTCGAGTAAGCCCATTAGGGAAGTTCAGGCCAGAAGAGTAGGCAATGTTGCAACGATTTCTATCGCAGTAGCCGATAGAGCCACCGCCAAGAACCGGATCCAAGCGGCGCCGCTGTCCATGTTAGTTAAGAAAAAAATTGCCCACAAGGCGGGGTTCTTACGATGCCGACCTTCCCACTGTGATCATTTGTGAAAAGGAACGCATGGTCGTTGACCCATGCGACTCGATTTGGCGTCTGGATAATTTCGTGGGCATACGTTCGCACATGACGCATGGTAGAGCTCCCAACTTTCGTCTGGAACTGCTCAATCGTTGAGTTTGCACCGGCTTTGGTACCGTCGAGGAGCTTCCCCGTAACTGCGTCGATTGCGGGGCGGTGATTGACGAGCAGAATGCGGAGAGTATCGGTATGCTTGTCGGGCCGAACATCAAAGCCATGCAGATTCATAGAGCCATCCCCATTGATGCCCCCAAAGTTCTCAGCAGTAATCCATTGAATCCGGGAAGCCAGACGGCCAGGCCCTCGGGTATCAATTACCGCAATGCGATCAGTGAGGCCACGTCCTGTAGCATTGAGATGGTTGATACTTGAACAGATCAGTTCTTGGATTCATGGGCGCTGGAGGGAAACTAACGCTGGCATCCATTCTTGCCGGGATTGGGAATCTGAGCAAGCCATGTAGAGATATCCAGTCTTTTGATGCAACCACATGTCTTCGCATCCTTCCAGCCCAAGCTCATCGACCTTCGTACAATGTACATGATTGTAGTCTTTAATGGAGCTCACTTTGCGACCGTACCCGAGTACGTCAAATAAGAGCGTTTTGAATATGAATTGATAAAGAATCGCGATGAAAACAACGCTGACAATGGCGACCTTGGACACGAGGTTGACCATGTTTTGCTGTGGAGATTGAGCTTGATGGTGAGACGCAGTTCGCGATGATTTGCCTCGGACACTTGCCTGAGATCACTCTAGGTACAGAAAAGGTAGACGCGAGGTAGAAACTGAAATTATTGAGAGGTTAGGAGAACCCTCGTCTGGAATTGCTTCTTTTGTTGAGACTGGCAGCGCCTCCACATTGCATAAACTACAACCTCGGCCCTGACGACTGCTTGACAATGCGACTCGCCCCATCTCCTCTAATCAATTCCATGTGAAAATTGTCAACAGGGAGGAATTTGCCTACGAAAATGAAATGTATAACAAACGGAAAGAAGACGAAAGTTTGCTACAGAGAGGACAATCTCCGATGAAAAGCCCCAGCAAGAAAGCTTGCCGAGTCTCGGTGCGAACTGTCCCGCTGTTGTTCGGCAACATGAGCATCGTCGCTCCTCAACATTTCAACGCTTCCACGGCATCTATTCCGTCACGTCAGTATATAGATCAATAGACTAGTTTCTCCTCCCCAAATCCAGCTCTTCCTTTCATCATTTCCTCTTTAGACTGCAATTGACACTGACAGCGAGAGATCGAGCCAATACAGCCAGCCACCTCAGTACTTCTTTCTCCTCAGAACAATGGCACGAGTTATTTCCGTTCAAGAAATCACTAAACATAGTATTCCCGAAGATCTTTGGATCGTGGTCGATGACACTATCTACGACCTGACAGAATTCGCCCCCGAGCATCCTGGGGGAGCTGGCAGTAAGTTCTTGACTTCCTCTCCTACTTTCGGCGCTGATTGCCCTCTCCTAGTTATCTATCGTTACGCAGGCCGTGATGCGACCACTGCATACTCCGAAATACACGCACCGTCACTTATAAAGAATTCCCTCCCTGCCGAAAGAATAATCGGGACACTCGACCCCAGCAGCATAACAGCCGAATGGGCCAAGCCGCCGCCAATAGCCTCGACATCCTTCTCTCCGGATGAGAAGCCTCCTCTCGAGACCCTTATAAACACACACGACTTCGTGTCCTCGGCGCGGCAGACCCTCACCCCAAAAACATGGGCCTTCTACTCGTCTGCGGCGACCGATCTAAATACCAAGGCACGAAACAACTCGGCCTACATCGATATAGGGCTGCGGCCAAGGATACTGGTTGATGTGAAGAATGTGGACACGAGCACTAAAATGCTGGGCCAGAAGATGAGTGTGCCAATCTTCTGCTCACCCGCGGCAATGGCGAAGATGGTTCATCCCGAGGGAGAGAAGGGCATCGCGAGAGGCTGTAGGGCCAAGGGCATCCCGCAATGTGTTTCAACGAACGCGTCGTTTCCAATCGATGACATCTTCGAGAGTGTAGCAGATAAGGGCAAATACGGCGAGGAAGAAGGGGACCTCCCAGTCTTCTTCCAGCTCTATGTAGACAAGCAGCGCGAGAAGAGCGAGAAACTGTTGAAACACGTTGAGAAGCTCGGCGTCAAGGCCATCTTTGTGACTGTTGACGCTCCGGTCCCGGGCAAACGAGAAGCCGATGAAAGAGTCAAAGCAGACGAGAGCTTGAGTACCCCGATGAGCGGAGCCAAAGCGAAGAACGACGCGAAGGGCGGTGCTTTGGGCAGGATCATGGGCAGTTACATCGATGCAAGTCTCAAGTGGGAAGATATAGCATGGCTGAGAAGGTGCACAAAACTACCTATTGTGCTCAAAGGTGTACAGACAGCTATGGACGCAAAGCGGGCTATTGAGAATGGCATCGAAGGACTCGTGTTGAGTAACCACGGAGGCAGGAGCTTAGACACTGCGCCAGCGCCTGTGTTACTCCTCCTCGAGCTCCAGAAGTGCTGTCCCGAGGTCTTTGACAAGATGGAAATATTCGTCGATGGCGGGGTAATGCGAGGGACTGATATCTTCAAAGCCCTATGCCTAGGAGCCAAAAGTGTTGGCATCGGCAGAGGTTTTCTGTTTGCTTTGAATTACGGACAAGAAGGTGTGGAGAAATATGTTGAAAGTAAGCTTTCGTTTATGATCTACCACTAATTCTCGCTGACATCTTGATTTAGTCCTGAAAGACGAGCTGGAGACCACGATGCGTATGATGGGCGTCACCGATCTTTCTCAAGTTCATCCGGGCATGCTGAATACGAGGGCTGTAGACCATTTGATTCCAGATGGGGAAGAACACCCATATGCCAAGTGGAGGCCGAAATCGAGGATATAAAAAGATGCGCAGTAGATGTTGTGGTCAAACCAACATTACACAGAAGCTTCCGCCCTGGCTTAGCTACCAGATTCCAGAGACATTCAATCAAGTGTTGGTCAACTGTTCGTATTATCCAAGTAGAGATATCATCGCGTACAAAGGTCTGCAAAATAGAAACCGTCGGACCCGAACCAAGTGTCGGACTGACTCGGACAATCCCCGTAAAACGAAGCCCGAGTAGGCCCGACTTGGGGGTCCAAGTTTTACGAAAAATGCCAAGCGTGCCGCCGTCGGCAGTTCTGCCGTGAGGCTCATGGGCGATTGTGAGTCCACTTTGCGCAATAATGTATAATTTAAGCACCAAAAGTGGACACTTCACGTGTTCTTCCCCCAATCTTCCTCCTGTTCCTGTCGGATTATTGGATGGCTCGCTAGGACCAAAGTGCTGCGGGCTGACCTGCATCGCACATGCTGCGCCCCCATGTAATATCGAACACCCCCAAAACCTTGTGTTCACCTCAGCTTCTTCCTGGATTTAAGATCACGTACGAGCCTCTGCCTTTTCTATGCTCGGAATTGATACTCGTATCGTTGCCAGAGAGACATGCGGAGGTTCTTAACGGGGCCACGGCGCACTCCTGAGCCGGAACCCTCTCCCCCAATAACCCCTGCATCCGCAGCCTCGTACTCACCTTATCTCGAGCCGCCAAATGACGGCACTCTCAGATATAAACCACTGCGGGGAGAGCGATCGTTCCGCGTTCTAGTGCTACTACCTGGATCTGGCGATGATGAAATTGCCTGCATATTAGATAATGTCTTGCTCGACGACTGGCTCACCCATTATGAGGCCCTTTCCTACATGTGGGGACCTCCAGAGCCGGTGTTTCCTATTTCGGTGGATGGGGGGACTTCTTTTGTGCGGAAAAATTTACTGAATGCGTTGAAATCTCTCCGGCTTCCAACTGAGTCGCGATTACTCTTTATCGACGCGTTATGTATCAATCGAGGGGATGTGCCAGAGCGAAATCGAATGGTTGCCATCATGAGCCAGATCTACCAACGAGCAACCAAAGTACTGATCTGGCTGGGTGATGGGGACGAGGTCAGCAATGTCGCATTCGACAAAATCAATCAGAGGCTACCCTGGGCAGATCATTCCGCTCCTTTAGAAAGAGCAACTGCCAGCACGTTGGCGAACCTCTTCAACCGCCCTTACTGGAGACGGATATGGATAATTCAGGAAGTTCTGTCTGGTTACAACTTGGAAGTCTACTGTGGAACCAAAATCGCCCCATGGATACATTTCGTCGCCGTAATGCGGTACATTGATGCCAAGGTAGCACAGGAGCCAGAAGAGAAAGAGAAGGAAAAGTCAGGGGTGGCCTTCGCAAAATGGTGTGTTGGAACTCCAGGAATGACCATTCTCAGGACACAAAATGGCCAGACGCCCGAAGTCCGGCAGCACAAATTGACACAGCTGATAGAGCTGTGCAAGAAATGCGAGTCGCAATGCTACGACATCCGAGACCGAATATACGGCCTCGTGAGCCTTGCCATGCAGGATGAAAGGGGTCTTAAGATCGAACCAGACTATTCCAAGACCCAGGCCCAACTCATTATCGACTCTTTTCTGGCCGAATTCTCGAAAGACAATGCCCACTTCCGGGTCTCATCTCAAGGCTCGCCACTAGAGAGCTCCGTTAGAAATGGCTTGTTAGCATCGCAACGTTTTATGCAAGCTCTTCTAGATGAACCACTCTGGGAGAACGAGAAACGAGCCTTTTATCCCCTCATCTCTATCGTCGACGAGCCACAATCCTACTTCCTGAGAAACTCGTTCTCCAAATCAGCAATTAGAGGCGTGAGCCAGATAACCTGGGCCAGTGAACCCCTCGCCGCTAATTCTAGCTCCAAGATCCTCTTCGCTCATCTTGAAGTTGACAATATGTATAAGCACCGAGAACTGCGCCTTCCCGAAAGCATCCAGAAAGTCAAGGGAGATGTCTCGAAACTTACTGTTCGTGATTATCATACCACTGAACAGTTGCGCGTCCGCTATGCGTGGAGTCCGCAGACTGGTTGCTTCCGAACCGAGTCCACGTACCGCAATAGCTGTCCTCCCTATTTCTTGGCAGAATCTACCGGCGAGTGTCGACTGTTCATCACGCAGAATGGCACGATGGGTATAGCTTCCTCAGCCATACAGTCGGCAGACATCCTCTGCGCGATCGAAGGGGCTCAAGATGTGTTCATGGTGATACGTCCTAGAAGTGACAACAATAGGATCGGATTCCGGCTAATCGGCAAGGCGGCACTGTTGAAGAGCGAAAAGGACGAGAAGGCGATTGAGGAGGCGCAGGAGAGGCTGTCTGGTTTGGGGATCAGCACCAATGCTGTTGGGGAAGCAGCTGCGGAGAGTCCGAATGGGTTGTTGAAGGCTATTGATGATGCGATTGTGTTTACAAATGATGTTGCTGTTGGACCTGAAGGTATGCTCAATCTTTCTGCTTTGAATCATCCAGCTAATATCATGCAGGACTTAGCGATGAGTACGCTCTTTTCAGGAAGTTCGAGGCGGTTATCGATGCTGGAACAATGTTCTTTTTGACGCGGTAGGCTTGGATTTGGGATTTAGACATTCGTTACGTGCAAGCGTTCTTTCCTTTCTTATTGGACAGCATTCTCGTGGGCGCGATGGCTAATTTGGGAGTATATTTTGTGTATGAGTTACTTCAACAGTGGGAACATAGGGCAAATAGGGTAAATTGTAGGAATACTATAGTGTATTTTGAGCGAGCGGTAGAATGCCTTTATTGTCTACTTCTCTGTTTTCGCGTGTCATTCGTTTGTCTTTGGCGTATATACCTAAGTAGTTGAATTCGGACTCGATCGTGTTTGCATTTCAATTTCGCTCGCGGTGTCGTATGTATCGGCCGTAGACGAAGTGCTCCGTAATACTCTGGACTATCTGGATCTTTTCGGTTCTATGCGAAATTTCCCTCTTTATCAGTTTGTACGAGCGAAGCCCAGTGGCCAGATTGAAACGGTGAAGTGCGCTGCTCTAGAATTTCCTCGAAGCGTTTCCCGTTATCGGATTCCAAGCAAAATGTGGCCCGACATTATACGTTATGAATCCTATGGAGAGAAGCGCCGTTATCGTCATTGGATAATAAAATTGCCGTCTTTTGTAATCTGATATAATGGCCATAGGTATCATCGTAATGACAAAGAGAATCCCCATGAAGATCATCCTTTTCTCTCGGACCATGGACCCATGGTCTACATATGGCCAACCATGTCGATATTTGAAATCGTCGACAATTGCATCCTTGCTTAAGAGATATCGATGAGGATTTCCGCACATATATTTCTCAACTAGGATTTGGTTTGGGGGATGTCTCCCAGTGACTTTAATGTATGATGCTGGTGAAGATGTGGAGAGCAGCGGGGTAGTTTCATCCGCCACTCCCTCGTCTCGAATTTTCCTCGGTTTGAGTGAACTCGTGGGGTCGAACGATATGATCCTGATGCCTCCAAATATGAGGAAGAGTGAACCCCAGGCTCCCGACATGAAAATCCACTTGTTCCAGTATTCAGGGTACTTGAAACTTCCGCGCTCATGATCAACTGTTGTATTGGGATCTAGCGTCGCCTTTTCTAACATTAGCTGATGATTCTATTCATAAATTGTGCGTTCTACTCACCAGCTGGACAACTATCAGGAGTGGCAGAAATGCAACAAATACTAGTATACTGAATTTGTCCGGAATAAGAAGATGCGAGAAAGATATCTTCGTCCTCTCTTTGCCTTCTGGAGATGCAAGAAAGCTCTTGACTTCTGGTGTTTCTTTCAGGTCATGAAAAGAAAAATCGATAGGACACTCCGGTATTGAAATGTTCATATTTTCTAGCTTGGGCATGTTGTGCAGCTTAAGGGTTTTAGCAAGATGAAACAGGAATCGTGCTGATATCAATCGTGAAGAAAATAATAAGCACTCAGTAGTATATGTAGCTCTGTGTTCTTAAGAGGTTACGTCAGGGCGAGCATGCCCTATTTTAGGACCCAACGGAATAGCTACGTTCTATCTTTGCTTAGGAAAAGCCGCACCAGAACTAATTATTAGCGATTTTGAATGTTCCAATAAATGTGGCATATTGACATTCAAAATCAGGACCGCTTTTTCTGTCCTCCAGGAGACTGTCCGGGTAGGAATTCGTCAGCAGGCTCTGGTGATTGTTTTAAGTTTCGGGGGAAGACTCTCCGAAATTATGGTGCTCCAAGCCTGTAGATCTAGGCGATTGCCGCTGCTGTAAAACTCTCACAGGGTCCTGCACTTTCAACCCTTCATTTATTCGGCCGATCGTATCTATTATTTAGGGCAATATGTCAGTCTCACTTTTTGTACATCTAGGGACCAATTAATTCTCAATCGCAAGCCCGTTTTCTGACCTCTCCTCAGGCTCCTTCAAATTTGCATCAAGTGCCTTATCCGCGTCGCTGTCCACCGCCTTTACGCTGGTCTCGTTCTTGCCACCCTCATCAGCTTGTTTTTCTTCGGCCTGCTTTCCCTGGCTCTCCTTCACTTCTCCGTTTCCTTCACTCTTGATAGTCTCATCTCCTGTAGCACATTCTTCCTGCGAGCCTTCCGTGATGTCTTCGGTATCGATATCTCCGTTTGCGAGATTCTTGGCCAACATCTTAAATGCGCCTTCCTTTCGCTTTTTGGCCCTGTACTCCCGGGCTTGCTTCGCACGCTTCTTCCCTTCCTCCTTTTTGACCCTTTCGTCTTCAACCCAGGCAGCAGTCTCGGCGACAGCTACCGCAGGAGAACTTCGGTGATTGAGAAGGTAACCCTGGAGCTGTGCTGGCGTGAACGCATTATCCGGAATCTGTCCGCTGAATTTCAAAGCCAACTTCTCGAGCTCTCCTTCATTCAGATCCAGATTCACGCCCTTAATTGTTGTCATCTGAGTGGGATCTGGGGTGTACATCCGTAGAAACATCAGCTCAGCACTTCTCTTGGAGATGTTGCCGAGGAAGATCATGCTGTCTATGCGGCCAGGTCTGACTAGAGCCTTGTCCAGTTTCTCAGCAAAGTTTGAAGTCATGAGCACAATACGACCTTCCTGGGATGCAACTCCGTCGAGGACGTTGAGAAGGCCAGATAGAGTGCAGCGGGACGGTTGAAAAGCGCGCTTGTCATCATCCTCGCTTTCCTCTTCTTCTTCTTCGGCGAAGGTTTCGGGTCTGCGCTTGATTCCAACTGCGTCGATATCTTCAACGAGAACGATACATCTCGGTGGCAATGCTGTGAATAGCTTCTCGAGCTCGCGGTCTTCTTGGACACTGGGGAGGTGAAGCAGGTAAAGATCGAGCTCAAAGACACCGGCAAGAGCAAGTGAAAGTGATGTTTTGCCGGTTCCCGGAGGGCCGTGTAGAAGATAACCTCTTCGGTAAGGGATGCCGCGGGTCGTATAGAATTTTCGCGTGGCTGGATCAAGGTAGTTTTTGATATCCGCTACTAGCTCGGCTTTGGTGTTCTCGTCAAAATGAACAGTCTCAAGAGGCCGAATAGGTCGCAGAATAGTTGTGTCCCAACTCTCATGGTGGTATTTGTCCTTAGAAGCGCGCACCGTCGTAAAAGCACGTCTCTGTTGTTCCGCAAAATCTCGGACATTGTCAAGAAACCTCTTGATCGGATTCACTGAGCGGCCAAGGCACATGATCACCAAGGGCTCGTCTCCTTCCGGCGCAGATGCGTATTCATCTGGTAAACTGGTGAAATTACGCCCAGGGGAAATTCTTCGGACCAAGAAGACATTGCCTTGATGAAGGAACCACGTTGTCCCAAAAGTAGGGAGATATTGAATGGGCACTCTCTTCTCCTGAAGGTAATCGTTTCTTTCCGTTGTAACAGACCTCCGCACGTACCACGGGTCCTTCTGGATAGCTTCAGTGCGGGCTGTCAGAATCCGGGTACCCTGCCGAGTAAGAATTTCAGATCCCACCCAGTTCAGAATCTCTCGGTTCAGCTTATCACTGCTTGGTATTGAGATGGAAGCGGTGAAAAGACGGGTGAACCACCAATAGACCTTGAGAGCTACACCTTTGAGATCCCCCAAGGCGCCAGAAATTGTGCCGAATATCGTCAGGGCTGCAGCGAGGGTTGTGAGATCAATCTTGAGCCATGCTGCAAAGAAATCTTGGAGAAATCCGAAGCCAGGTGTAGATTGCTCGAGAAGGTCTTGTATCGAGGTTCCAGATGCACCCCCAAGAAGGGAAGTCCGGGCGAGGCCCAATATTCTATCCATCGAATTCTTAGCCATGACTAGCGGTGACGGCTCTCAAAGAGAGCGCTCAATGTCCTAGGCGGAGTGCAACTTTTTTGTCGAGTTCGAAGTCCCGCAAACGAGGCTGGGTTGGACAAGAAAGAAATGTTCTGAGGAGGTCCGAGGTTGAGGACTGGAGATACCTACACGCGAGATCGACTTCGCATCCCACTCAGTATTCACTCATTTAGCATATCTCCAAGTCCCAAGCTCCAAAGGTCACGACTGCCAGAAACATGGCATTTTGGTCCGGGGGAACTCTTTTTTTATATCTCGGTGCGAAGCGCCAAGCGATGGCTTCCTGCAGCACCCCATGTCATTGGTACTGATGCCTAGACGTGGACCCCAACCAACCAACATGCAAGATGTCTGCAAGTTACCTGCAAGTCTCAGCCCCAAACCCCACTGTTTGTCAAGCTTAGCCTATTAACATTTCCTTCACCGTGTAACAATTCCCCACCATCTAAGCAGGTCATATTTGACTAATCACATCCGGCGCTACATTTCTGCCTTGTCACTTGTCACTTCCCACCGAAAGTTTGTGCTAATTGATCTAGATTTGAGAAAGTGCCGTAACAAGTGAGGCATAAATTCAGATATTCCAAACACGTTCTTGAGGTTGGTTTGGAAATACTGGAGTGAACGGCAAAGGACCTAACAAAGTATCCTTGCCTGCTAGCAGGCAGGCTCTCAGAAGTGGGGAGGTAAGAGCTGCGAATTTTGCAGTCAAGAATGAATCAAACGTCATTGAATTACAAGTATTTCACAACAAGACTAAATATAAATCTCTTTCTGGAAAGAATTCGGGCCGTGTGTTGAAGCTGAGCTATGATAGGGGTCCACTGTTTGTCAAAATCGAGGGTTTGTAAAGATTAACGACACAGTCCGAAATCCAATCTGAGTGCATAATCTATGCTGGATTACAGCAAGACGTAGCAGGCCTTGCTATCTACTCTCCCTCATCCTCATGATCATCCCCCATCCGCAACTACCCCCTCAACACCTAAAAGCACACTGCTTAACAAAAGCAGTACACGTCTTACTACCACAATAACTATAACAGTTGTCCCCATAACTACTCCCCGCATACTTGAAACTCAAAATCATATTGAAAAGCCCATTGAACTGACCAACAACGACATACGGCAACTGACTGTAGACCCCGAAGTCATTAATCCAAGCACCGGTTTCCCAGCCAATGACGTTGCAGCTGCGATCGTAGACGAAGAAGGAGTCGTATTGCACGCCGAGCTCTTGATCGTTGAACCAGTAGAAGGCGAAATTGCAGACTCCTGGGCCGGTGGGGGTGCAGTAGGGTTGGCCGTGCCAGTCACTGGGGATGGGAATGGAGTTGAATGTGATGTTTGTGACGTTGGCGATGGGTATATAGGATGGAAAGACGGGTTGGGCAGTGGTAGTTGCTGGAATTGGAGAGCAGCTGACGAGAAACGTGGAACAAAGAAGCAGGATCTTGGAAGCCTTCATGATGATGTTGAATCCCAAACGACTGTAATGTATTCGGTATGAAGACGAACGGGGGCCAGCTTGGCCTTGAACCAACACACGGACTCTACTTCGCTGAAAATTGTCCAGCTGAACTGAGAAGTTCGAGCGAGGGTCAGGATTGCAGAATTTAAGCTACCTGGGACTGCCAGCGAAGTCGGGTACCATTGATGTCGAGCGGGGTAAAATTAGAGATCACGTTTCACAACAATGACTCAAATGAGCATCGCAGAGCTGCCAAACCAGCCCCTGGCTGAGGACACGGAAGAACGAGTCAGGATGAAACATTTGAACAGAAGATGTCAAGATGTTTCGATTTGAAGAATAAGGAAATTGACGGTTCACAGAAAATAACTTCCCACTTACCACCAATGCTTCAGAAGCGGCTGCAGGTTGTCCCACCAAGACGCGGAGATCCCCTCTTCGCTTTGTCTCCAAGGACCAAATCACGTTTATCCAAAATACCTAAGAAGCATTTCCCAAAAAGATTGTTTTGGGCTTGCCTCTCTGGCAACCAACGCTTCTCTGGCGACCAAGTCACGCTTTCCGAAGTATCTGAGAAGTGCTTCCCAAAAGGACATCTTCTTCGCCTCTCTAGCCGTGACCGTGAAGTCTCTCGCGCGCTTCTAATTGAACTAAGGATCAGGTTGGCACAAGGCTAGCCACATGTCACCTGTATCAGCCGGACAAGCCTATCATTCCGTTAGCAATGGCTCAAAAAACGAAAGAGGGGAACGTACGCGAGTCTTGACATCATTAGGAGCATTATAAGCCCCCTCGCAAACCTCATTCGCAGCACACTTAAACGCTTTAGAAGTACCTTCACCAATACCCTTCCCAGTAGGTGTGATGTTAACATTCTGCTTATAGAAAGGATTTCCGTTACTCGCGGCACCAGCACCATCAATATCCGACAGATCCCAGAACAGAGTACCATTGGAGACAGAGTACTCGTATTGCAAAAGGCCTGCGCTATTTCCGTTTACGATTTTGATGAATGTGCCTGTGCCGTCGGCGATGAGTGGGATGGAGTGTGTGTTTCGGTTTCCGGGAATGGAGAAGGGGATTGCGCCAGGCTGTGAGGAACAAATTCTGTTGGGGCCGGTGTTGCAAGAGCCGTTGTGGGACTGCCAGATTGTGATGTTGTTTTGGCACCTGGAGGTGAGAAGTTAGAGAGTGGATTACGAGAGGGGAAATGGGGCAACTTACCAGTTCGTTACTTGCAGGTTTGCAAGGGTTGGAGTGGCCAGAGCTGCCAGAGCTGAGGCAAATGTTCTAAATTGCATAATAGATAATTTTATATCTATGTTTTTTCTTAATGTCAAAAGTCGAATTGGGTGAATGTACCAGTCGCGACGCGTCGTGAGTATACCTCAGTTTTTCGACAGCCGAAAACATTCCCTCCTTGTCGCATTTTCAGCGCAGAGAGAGACACCGCAGCAACGGCGGCAAAAACCCCTTTATTCTCTTTCAAAAAACACTTTATTTAAATCTCTCACACCAGAAGAGAGAATGGCGAATTTAGAAGCCATTGTGGCATCCAGCCTGGCAGCTGTCGTCCTCGTTGTGTTCGGCCCAATGTACTTTTATTCGGTCGCCCACAAATGGCCTGAATGGGTATGGCAATCAATCCGCAGTATTCTGATAGAGGTGCTGCAAATGGCAGCGGGCTTTTATTGGGGCGGGATTTGGAGTAAGGAAACCTGGGTCGAGCATCCCGTGGCCACGACAATGAGCTTGTGGGGCTTCGTGTTCAATATTTTGTCTTTATCCTATACGATCAAGCTGGCTATCTACCATTGGCGCACCGGCAACCCCATGGCCTACGTTCGGACATTTGACGAACGCAACTACACTTCGGAGGCAAGCAGCAAACTGGCTCACGGGGCCGCCCTCTGTTGTATAGTCAGCGGGGCCGGCCTTTTGGCCCTGCCCAACAAGACCAACGGTTGCCTTTTCGCATCAGACCTGGTTGCAACTATTTGGGCAAGCCGTACATGGCGCTCTGCGGAAAAATGGTTCCAGGAGGTAAGACGGGTGAATGAGGTGAAGAAGAGAGAGTAGGACGGAGGTCCACCCTCTTCGTCTGGCAAACGAAGAGGGGCCCAAGACGAGTTGAGGTTTCGCGTGACCCTTGGGCGTCAGTCCTCAGACCATTCTAGGACTGCTGATCAACTCATAAGATACATCTATCAACGTATCTTAGACCTCTGTGTAAGCACTTGAAATCAGCATCCTTTGTAATACCACTGACATTGATAGAAAAGATCCCGCTATCCACCACTCGGTGATTGTCCTAGCTACCAGAGACATTCTCCTCCATGAAAGAGATGAACCACATGGCACCCGTTTATCATATCTGCTCTCCAACATACAGACCACATATTCTGCTCCGTAAGCTTTTCACGCTTCTCTTCACCACTCGGTCTGACCCGCCCCGAGCGAATCAAGCTTTTCTCCCAATCATAATTCGAAAGCCTATTACTCAAAGCAAACCCCGCTGATCTTCAACACTTGGAGATTCTTCCACCGCATACCTGCTGCACGACCCTCCTCACGACATTTTAAACATCTCCACCGACATCGCGCTGGTACTGCGCTGCAACACTGGATGATTCGGCCACAAAATTGCCACACTATCTGGCACAATTCTGCTTCGAATCCTTTCTCCCGAAGCTAGGCACACACAGCCTCGCCACCACCTGAAATCTGCTGCTCACAAACTCATCCGTCGATGTTCTGCATCACTAGAATCTCTCTCGACAATCCGCTGCGCGTTAAAACGCGGCCTTCCCACATAAAGCCCCTGAGAACAGAGACAACTACTGGCGCTGCTCATATTAAGATCTTTAGTGCCGCCACACCGCTACCATTTTGCAAAAACCACGAAAACCCAGCCTGTTCCAACATAGTTTTGCAGTTTGCTGCCGCTGTATCAAAATGGACAGAGAAGAAGTGGACAAATGCACGCTGCTGCTCCAAAGTTCTCCCCTAAGCCAATCGAACAGGACACGACATTCTGCAAGCTGTCCCGCCCCACGGTTGCTGCCTCCATAATATCGAATTATGGGACTTGTATTCCTCCTCCACAAGCTACATTCCCACGGACTGCCACTTTTTCGCTAAACGCTGCTTAAAAACAAACAAAGAGGAAACGGGCTGCCGTTCCATATTCTGAGAAACGAAGAGAAAGATGACTGCAGATACTATCAATGCGCCAATAGATTGCGACACTCTTTCATACTGCAACAAGACCACCTACTGTCTGCCAGCCGTTGTCTTTCCAAGTAGTACCACTGGTACTAAGCAATAAATCAAACGACATGGAAATCTGCATCTTGGATTGCTTCCTTAACCTTTCGTACGCCACTCAAATGCTCACTGCTGCTCCGTCCTTTCCAAATGTCGCCGTGATCTCCGACTTTGTATCTGTGACTGGGCACAACAGAGTCACTCATCCTGCCCTCCTGAAGTCAATGCTCCGCACAATTGCTTTCCGAAACTTAGCCTCCTGCAAGCTTTGCTGCTCCACCATCTGAGAAATCGAGAGCAGACAAGAGATTTCTCTGCGCCTACTCAAAATACCAAAAACCAAGGATGAACATGCTGCTAAGCGTGTTTGCTAGCCATCGGCCAAGTCTGGGTCTGCGACAAAATTCGACTGCTACCAAGTTACGTCCGGAATCTGAAAGATGCACAACAAGCTAGTAGCGTGAAGTCGTCTGACACCACACCGCTTCCTGGAACCCGTGGCTGCCCATCGATTCTCATCATCGCCGTTACGACCTTCACTGACCATGAAAAATCTTGCGAAATATGATCTTCCCCATTGTTTTCCCAGCGGCAGAACTCCACAAACGCCTCTTTACGTCTGAGTTGCCATGCCAAGGGCGCAGCGCTCTCCTTATAGCTTTGACCTGATGCTTTATCTTCGCACGAGAAAAGTTCAGATAGAGGAAGTATTTCTGAGATTCCAAGGTATGCACTGTTATTGGTATGGATTCGTCGCTCTTGACAATGGACCAATATAGAAACTGATTCTTCGCCTTGGGGCTTCGATTGGCGCTCAGTCGTCAAAATTGCATCAGACGAAAAAGCGGGGTTGTTGCCACGGGACTACCATCGATACCTGCCACGAGTCAGTTTGAGTAATCCAAGAAGTACATTGCTTGGCGTCTGATGTCTGATGTATGGCGTGCTGATTGTGTTCAGTGTAGAAGAGATGAAAAGACGCGCCTGAAAAACTGATCTTGAGGTTGGGGAAAAGCGTGCGGCGCTACGGAGTTGCTGCAAGGGGCGCGAGTCAATGCCTAGGTTCTAGGGCATCCTCCCCTCCAGCCCGATGATCCAGCTTTGCACTTCCAACAAAGGTGAAAACAGGGTACTGTAAGCCAAAAAGAGCCCGCTAACCTTCGTCAGGATTAAATATGTTACATCATCAAGGACATGGTCGGATTCTGGAAGCCCCTGCGCGAGGGCGCCTGCCGCAGTCCAAATTGTATTGTATCTGCTACAGGGATTAAGGGCTTGTCGATTATCGGCACTGGAAGATAGGTAGAGCCCTATCGCTGTGACACAGCGGACATACGCTAAAATAACAGGCTTCCCTGATCTTGCAAGTTCTCTTCCTGGAATACCGGGTTTCGCGGGCGCGTATCCATGGCCAAAGATTTCATGAGGTTGCCACAGCAAGTATGCAATCCATCGAACCCAGCAATCGATAACGTGGTGCGATCGCTGAACCTCGTTTTAGCTTTTCACTGAGAAATTTTCGGATTCGGGAAAGTGCGACGGACGTGCAATCACACCAGAACTGCGGGGAACTTTAACAGAGGAACAGCTTGGTGAGCCCAAGAAGTCTAAGTCATTATAACAACTAACTAGCGTCTTCAGGCTTCCTAGCAGGCGATCTTCATATGTCGGATGGAAAAATTGTTAGTCAATACCCGGACGAATGGTATAGGTGGAAAGTTGTGAGCCTCGCACCTTCTAGAAAACCCATTTGGGTTATTTTCACCACTGACTATTAGATAGCGAATGTTTCCAAGAAAAGGCTCGGAGGATGCTAGAAGAAGTGCATTGGTGCTGTCGACATATATTGGAAAAGGCGGGGATGGATTGTGTCGCTGTAACTCATACTTCCACGGTAGATTGAATGACTTGAATGACACTGGGGGAGCTCGAGCTCACGTGGTTCCGTTTCGACCCATATTTTTCTCCCTTAAGAACTTCCCACGAACTCCCTAACATCGGGTTACATATTTGTTTTTGACATCAAGACTTTCCTAAGCTTGAAACATTTGGTGAATGCTGGGTAGGACCCGCCACTGTCTAAATACTGATGGCGGCCGACTAATCAGAACTGACCGCACCAAAAACCGTATTTTAGCTATCCGCGTCCGGGTCCTAAAATAGGGTATATTGGCCCTTGATGTTAGAGCATAGAGGTATAAAAAGCTCATTTCCTTGGCGAACAATGTATTACAAAGATTCCCTTGCATCCACGAAAAGTTCTTCACGGCACATCATGTCCAGTCTACCTAATACCCTTATTTCAATGGCGGAGTGTCCCTTCACATTTAGTTTCGATGAATTGAAAGACACTCCAGAAGTCGATAGGTTCCTCGCATCGGCAGAAGTGAAGAGCAAAATGTCTTTTGCCCAACTGTTCGTTCCGGATAGAGCCAGTATCCTAGGCTTGGTTGGTTTTTTACCGTTTTATCTTGTTTGGCTTCTGGTGAGTACATCAGACGTCGAATCAGATAATCGCCTAATGTTCAAGTAGATATTCCTAGACCCCAAATCGACATTTGAGAAAGGAGAATTGAAGTTCTCGGAACACTGGAATAAGTGGAGTATAGTGTCGGCAATTTGGCTTATGCTCTGGTTTGGTGGATCGTCGATGCTCCTTCTACTCGGAGGGCCCCGGTGGCGGGTGCCCAAGGTGAAACTAGACAAGGGAGTGGTCGATGAAAAATCCCCTCTACTCTCAACACCTGCATATATAAAAACAGCCGGGAGGCATCCTCTAATGTCAACAGGAGAGGGAACGCGTGTCGGTGAACATTGTCATCAATACCTGATAAGCAAGGATGCAATTATCGAAGAATTCAGAGGGGAAAAAAGGACGTTCCTTCTTTTGGTTCTGTTTGCTTTTTGGGCAATACCTGTGAGTATTATATCAGATTACAAGCAGAGGAATTCTTATTGTGAATGGACGAGTGGGACGCTTTTATGCACGTTCATAGTAGGCTTCTTCTACTATGTGCGGCCATGGGTGGCTAGAAGACGGGGAACCGGGAAAGACCTCGAGGAAAGTCTAGATGGCAGCGAGATGTACGAGGATTAATTGATCATATTACGCGTTCACAGCATTGGAAATATAATCAATAATCCTTGAACTTACCAAGGAGTCTATAACCAGAGTGTGTTTGAGTACAGAAAGTATGTAGTAGGTGGTACCCGCGAGCCCCATTCCCAAGTAAGAGCTCTGCAATGAAGAGCACGTAACGTCATGAATCGAGTCCGCGTTAATTACGAAGGTGCTTAAATTTCTAAAGCTGAAATAGGGGATCCAAAGTAGTGCATAACCAGGATAACCTTTTCGTCCGTGACGTAAGAGCATGAATTACATGCAAGTGAACATATGTTTGCGGACAATTAATAACATTTCATTTAATCCTGCAATCGGCGGCGCGCACAATGTCAAGGCTAGAAACAATGTCAACGTCTACCACAACGTTGCCCCGGGACGTTCTGCGAGAATCATCAGAAATCAAGAATATTCTCGCGTCACCAGAAGGCAAACAAAAAGTAAAATCGACTTTCGGCGAAAGATTCTTCCCGAATATTCCTGCCGGACTAGTTTTTGTTGGACTTCTCCCGTTCCAGATCATTGCTATTCTGGTGAGTTTAGCAAAGCATCAGGAATACACGCAGGCAAGCTAATCAAGAGTCAACTGATATTTAAACAGGCACATCTCGATCCTCGGACCTCATTCGAGAACGGCGAGGCAAATATTGACCGCTGGAACAAGTAGCTCACAGTGTCTGCCGTCTGGTTGGCACTGTATTTATTATGCGCAGGTGCTTGGCACAAGCCTGTCATGGGGCCTAGGGAACCGCTGTTGCTGGGAGTAGAAACCCATTCGATGATAATACGAAACGATGTTGTGATGGAGGAGACGACCCCAATACTCTCACCATATAGGAAACCAAATGGAAGTCATCGTTCAAATCCAATCGAGATCAAAAGCCCGCTGCAGGGTCTCCCGTACCTTGTGAGCAAAGATGGAGTCATCCAAGACTTCAAAGATCGACAGCGTGTGAATCGAGCCTTACGATGGACCCTCGCTATTATGTTTTGGATGGGGTTGTGGGCAATAACTTTGCGCGGTATACTTGATTACCGAAGGGGAAACCTCCTTTGTCTCAATGCGGCAATGGCATGCTCGCTTCAGCTGATAATTATGGGAACCGGGGTGTTTGTGATAGGAAAATATGTTCCTGAGAGGATGCTAGGTCCCCTGGTTCTTATGGAACCACGTGTGAGGGAGAAATTCTGAATAGCGTCATGTCTGAAGCGTAGAATAGCGTTGATATGGCCAGATTCCTGCGCTTGATCTTTGTGATTGAGCACACTTTCATCAGGATCCTCTGATTTCTGCGCTCTTATCATGTTAATAGAATCAAAAACCTTGCACTATCATTCCACGACTAGATACTACCAACTAGGGCAGTGGCAACATATACATCGACAGGGATGAAAGAAACGTGAGTGACCGAACCGCACCGGCAAGAGCAAATCTGGAGTATAGGACAATGACCTCAGTTTTTTCCGGGTAGCCACATTGGCCATAATAGTAGGAGAGGTAGCCATTGAGATGAGCAGACGAGAATTGTTGAAAGGCAGATAAACGGAATTTGAGGTGGGGTGTAGTAGGGGATGAGCGATGAGAGGATACCCAATCAGGGATGTCATAAAGCCGTCGTATTTTCAAATGTATATTTCGTATTATTGCATGAACGATGCTCCTCGGATTCATTTGCTACTGCTTCAAAGATTTTCTGTAAAATGGACGCTTCTTTTCCCTCTGAACATGGTCTTGTAGATAAGTTGAACGCTAGATTTGACTTCCAAAGTTCAGATTAAAACCCGAAAAATCAAGATAAAATACCAGAAGACAAATAAAGCGGTAAGTCTAGGACTTTTTGACACCAGAACGATGAAAAACTGAGTAATTGAGCAGAAAGGACATTGATGAAAGCACAGACAGAATATGTGTGTACTTGCGATTGATGACGCAAGATGGGTTTTCGCAGCACTGGAAAACTTACATCTTCCTCTACAGAGCTCCTTTTGATATCCTCCAACGCCTCACACCATGAAACATTTGGAGTTATAGATTGCATCTGTGGGTGTCTACATATATAATTGGGAAGGATTATTAAAAATATCAAACAATAATCGAGGAGGCTGGAGATGGATGGCCCACCTTACAGTAGCGCATTCGGCTAAACCGCAGCCAAATTGGAAGAGGTGTCATGTTCCGCCGCCTTCCAAGCTAATTCAATAATTTCGCCGTCAACCTTTGCGAAATCACTCCTTACGCCCATCACCACTTCCTTTCCTTCAAGACACCGCCGAAACCATGGGATTTTACAAATACTCAGCTCTTGCGCTTCTCGCTCTGCGAGCTGTCGGCGTGTTCGCAGCAGCAAATCCCGTAAGTCAATGACTGATTATTTACTTCGGTCAACAGCTTCAAAGAGTGCTAACATCATGACTTTTCAGGTCGAAGAAGAGCTCGAGAGCCCTCCCACAACCCCAAACCTTGCAGTATCGGTCTCTGCCTCCTTTCCGGCGTCCGAAGTCTTCGGTGTAAAGCTTGTTAATGGACACGCGACACAAGCGCTTTTGGATTTCAGCAACGATGAGGCCGATCCAGTACAAGTAGCTATCATTGGAGGCGCATTGTCTACCATCCAGCCACTGGCACCTGGAGCTCACCCCAGCGCTGCCATTGTCCGCAACTTGACCGGTACCCGTTACGATGTTGAGATTCCAGCTGGCGAGAAGCAAACGCTTCCGTATACTTTCACTACCGACTTGCACCCGCAAGATCTCCGTCTCAACTTGATCGCAGTTGTTACCAGCAAGGCTGGTGAGGTCTACCAGGTTCAGGCCTTCAATGAAACTGTCAGCGTTGTTGAAGCTGCCACCAGCATTTTCGACCCTCAGATGTAAGAGCTCTATCTCGCACTGCTGAACTCTAAATCCTAATATCTATGCAGTATCTTCCTTTACCTCTTCCTCCTCGCAGGTTTCACCGGCACTCTCTACTTCGTATACAAGACCTGGATCGAGGCTCTGTTCCCACAAACCAAGCGTGGTGGCAAGGGTGGAGAGCGCGCCAAGCGTTCCTCTGGAGGCTCCAAGAAGGCCGTTGAACCCAAGGACCAAGTCTCTGTCATTGGCGCAGATGGACCAGCTGTAAATTTCTCCTGCCAACCTCCTCGTAGGATTTTGCTAACCCAATCCCCAACAGGTCACCACTGGTGCCCTTGCCCAGAAGGCATACGATGAAAGCTGGATCCCCGAGCAACACATCAACCGACCAAGCGCGAGGCGCGTCAAGAGCGGCGCAACTTCCAAGACCAAGAATTAAGGCGCCGAACAACGGTAGCTGAATTTTGGGAGGGCTGTATCTGTGGAGTACGGATTGGAAAGAGGATTAGGTTTTGGGGATATAGCATGGATGGAGTGGAATGAGGATGAGAACCTACTCAGGTATATATGGTGGCATACATTGCCTGGACAAAACAAAAAGCTATGGATTGTATTATACTACGAAAAAAAGTGTTGAACCCGGGTTTGCAAAACAAATTGCCAAACTATCTCAGTGAGTTGAAACTGTGTGTATGTTGACAGACTTTTAATAGCAGGACTACAGGAAAAATTGCCATTCAAGCACAGCTCCGATCCCTTGAAGCCCCCAATTCCTCACGGGCGCTCCTCGACCTGAAAGAGTGCCACGAAAAACAACTTCAGCGATCCCCTATGTATGCTCGGGGAACCACATGCCCACCTCCTCTCAAACAGCAGCACTCGCCTCATCCTTCACCCCCTCCAACGCAGCCTTCTTCTCCTTCAATGCCTTAAAATTCCTCTCCATCGCTCTCTGCGTAAACTCCCTCCCCGTAACCAACGGGTACTTTTTTCCCGGCCCTTGAATCTCCGCATCTGTACACGGTTGATTGAAAAACGCCATACTATACCTCGGCCCGTAATAATCCACTTCGGGATCAGACGGAGTCTTAACTCGGTGAAACGTACTCTTAAACCGATCATCGCTCCAACTCATCAGCAAATCGCCGATATTACACACAATTTCTCCCGGAGCGGGCTCGACTTTCGTCCACGTGTCGCCAATGCCGAAACCAGTCGATACCTCCCTCCCAGGACATATCTCGAGACCGCTTTGGCCAGCACGCTGGAACAGAAGCGTGATAAAATCCCAGTCCACATGTGCGCCAGCCCTATAATACCCCTCTGGCACCGGCACGCTCTTATCGACTTCAAAATAATGCAGCAACCTCAACACAGTCTGCGATTCCGGCCGCGAGATATCATGCGCCTTCACGAAATAATCATCTTCGAACCCCAAACCCCTCGCAAAGCACAGCATAAGTTTCTCAGACACCGCCTGCGCTTTATGCATAAACTCCAAACTCGTCTTCTTGAACTCCGGCAACGTGGACTCAGGAAGCCACAGTCCATTCATATTAGCACCAAACTGCATCTGATACGACTCCTTCTGATCCGGCTGTCCGGTGCTTGGACGGATCTGCGCATTCTTTTCCCAGCCGGCGTTTAAGTGCGAGAATGGGACGGTGGATTTGGTGGTGTCGGGGAGAGCAAAGAAGGAGGCGGAGGTCGAGAACATGTTTTCTATTTCTGAGAGGGAGATGCCATGGTTGATGAGCCCGAAGAATCCGTCGGTTTCGGCGGCATGGATTAGTTGTTGGGTGATTTCTGGGATGCGGGAGGGGAAGTCGTGGAGGGAGATTTTGGGGATCGTGCGGTCTGCGTATTTGGTTGGCGGCATGGTGAGTGGAGTGAGGGATTGCTGAATGTAGGTTGTGTGATATGAGTTTGAGAGGGAGAGGTTGAGAAAGACAGTGAATGTCTAGTGATGTGTCTGCAGAGTGAAGGAGCTGTCATTTATATCTCTCTTCTCGTTTTCAGTTGAGCTTTCTTCTCGTTATATATCCACAATTTTTCAACAAGACAAGTGTCCGGCACTCTATTCCGAGCCGAAGAGCATCTGCACGGATGGCAAAGTTTGAGCTTGCAAGCTGATGATGAGAATGAGATACCAGCGATTGGCATTTCCCCATCTTTGATAGTTCTCATATCAGCGGTTGTCTCCGGGGTGTCAGAGGAGAGGTCATTGGTGGGATGAAACACCAGAAGTGGGGTATTGTGCTTATCATTGCGGTGTTGTCCGGGTCAAGTGATTCTCGGCCGCGAGGCAAGTCACGGGGGCCTTAGGATCTAGATTTGGGGTCTCCGTGCAATCATGCAAAGGGATCGATGTGGTATTGCTATGCTTCTATATTTGATCTACAGTGGTTGAGTTCAGACAACTACGCTCACATTATCTACCTGGGTATCATTCCAAATATCTGAGTGAGCCAGGACCGGACTATTGGGAGGCTTGAAACTCTGCTTCGCTCTTCTGCGCTTCAATTCAGCTTGGCTTATGCCATCACATATTTACTGAGTTCAGGAACTACGCGGTTCCAAGACCTTTTCACTTGGAGCTGCTTTTCAATTTTGATTCTCCTCCCTAAATGTATTTCCATCCCTTTTTCTCAGCAGCCATGACCCCAGATCTTTTCCGGATACCCTTGATTGACTGTCGTGCTGCCTCCGAAATCTCTTGCTCGTTCATTTTAGTCAATTTCCCATCTTTAACAAGAATTTCCCCATCAACAACTACCATCCCCACATCCGCCCCGGTACAGCTATACACCACAGTAGTAACAGGGTCGAGCCCTCCCTGAAGAATCTGTCCTTCATCATATGGAGCAGTGTGCAATCCCCGGGTATTCACAACCACGAAATCAGCCTTCTTGTCTCTTTCCAGGCTCCCAATTTCCTTTCCCAGTCCCAACGCTACAGCTCCATTGATCGTTGCCATCTCGAGCACAGTATGCGCTCCCACGACCTCCGCATCGAGCTTGTTACCCTTGTGTAGAATGCCTGCGAGGTGCATCTCCCGGAACATGTCATATGTGTTCCCGCACGGCGCGCCGTCTGTTCCAAGTGTCACGTTTATACCGGCTTCTAGCATCTCGGGAATCTTAGCGATGCCCGATGCGAGCTTGAGATTACTGTTCGGATTATGCGCTACGTTTGTTCTCGTTTTCTTTATGATCGGCAAATCAATTGGTGTTACGAGGTTCACCATATGCGCCAGCACAGTTTTTGGACCAGTCAACTCAGCCTTTTCGCAGAACTGCATTGGGGTGCATCCGTAATGTGTACTGTAATCTTCCAGGTCTTGCGGGGCTTCTGCGCAATGCATGGTGAATCCGATATCGTTCTTCTTGGATATTATGCCTATTTGTTCATGTGCATGTATTGAAGTTTGTCCACGTGGTGTTCCCGCTGCAGCCCAGACATGGAGGCGATCGTTGAAAGACCCATGGTGTTTACCGTGTGCCTTAAGCATGGAAGAGATGGACATGAAGCTGGCATCTTTGTCGCGGGCGTCAACGATGCTCTTGTCGGCGTTGCTTTCTTCGAACTTTATTAGTTTCCCCTGCAGTTGTGTTAGAACGAGAAATGATTGAGGAGGCGAAATGCAACGAACAAGACAGGCACGGATGCCAGTTTCTCCCACCGCGCGTACCACATTCTCAAATCCGGAGCGATGCGTCAGCATACTCTCGAGGAAACAAGTTGTTCCACTCTTCAGCATCTCCGCAATCGTGAGTTTTGCAGCAATGTATCCATCGTCTGCATCATAGCTGGCTTCCAACTTCCATATGGCATCGCATAGCCAGCTTTTGAGAGGTAGGTCTTCAGCCAAGCCTCGAAGCAGCGACTGAGCGAGATGCGAATGGGTATTGACTAGCCCAGGAATAACAATGCGACCTGATAGGTCGACTCTTGTGGTATTCTCGGGGTTCCTAGGCAATCAGACAGTCAGCGTCAAAGGAACAGAAGGCATGGAAAATTCTTGAGGCAGGCTCTCAATGAATTCTGCTTCAGCTTACGATGGTAACCCAGCAAGATCCGAAGTCTTCCCAATTTTTTGGATGCGCGAGCCGACCACGAGCATAGCACCATCGAGAATGATCTCTCTATCGTAATTGACGGTAATGATTGTTGTGTTCGTGTAGAGAGTTGCCCTTGGTTTCTCGAGCTGTCCTGGCATCGTGAAGGTGGTCATCTCGAGCGTGAGATTCTAATAATATTATGGCAAGGAATGTTGATGCTTTTCAAGAGAAAGTCCACCCTACCCCAAAATTGTCCTAAATAAAGATTTTGTTACAGAAAGGCCAAACGAATTGTGCTTGACAAGCAAGCTCGACCGACAACCTTGAGCGAGCAGGAGCAATTTTGTCCAGCGTGGTCCCTTCCGATTCTCGAGAAAAGAAATTTCAATCAGAGCCACAGGATAGGAACAAACCGAAAACTCAATCCATCGACCTCAAAGATATGAGATCTCCGTCTCCCTCTAATCCCAAGAAGCCCCACGTGGAATTTCCCCGGATCTCTTGGCGCGTTTCCCCCTGCAACGGGCGACTCCGAGGCTGATAACATGCAATCTCAGGCCGCTGATTGGCCGCGGGCACCTCCTGAATTCTTATCACTCCTCCCACTTTTTGGATATCGCCAAAAAAAATTTAGCCCTGTGGATGTGATGATTGCAAATTGTTGTTGGTAAAGAAATTGGGCATACTAATAAGAGAAGCGGATCCCATCATTTGTGAGTAGGCATCGACTTTGGCATCTCTCATTTTTGGCCACTTTTGTTGACGATGGAAACTCCTACTAGCAGTGAGAAACTCGGGAAAGAACAAGATGCTGTTCAGTATGCTGCGTCCTCGAATGAAGATGCCGTTCAACTTGACAGGAATAGTTGGGCGTACTTGAGACATTACTTCACGAGTCGGGAGGGATGGATTGGCGACTACGTACGTTGCCCCTAGCCTCTTTTTGGAGACTCTCAGAATCTGACTGACTGCCATAGGATTATGTTTACCTTATTACACCCAACATCTGGCCCTTGAATCGCAAATACAAAGAATATGTCGCACCATTTTACGGCCTCAACGACGAGATCCCGATCTTCCTCACCTTACTGCTCGGTCTACAACACGCTCTTACCATGATCGGTTCTATCGTCTCACCTCCTCTTGCCATCGCTGGTGGTGCATTCAACTTCGATTCTGCAATTACTCAATACCTTGTCTCGGCGGCATTTATCACGACCGGAATTGCAACGGCGCTGCAAGTTACCAGGGTGCACATCACAAAGACACCTTTCTACATTGGGACGGGATTGCTTTCTGTTGTTGGACCGACTTTCGATATTCTGCCTATAGCATTCAACTATACTTCGATGCGATATGCCAATGGAACTTGTCCAACTGCAGCAGATGGGACACAACTTCCGTGCCCGGATGCCTGGGGTGCGATTCTGGGCAGCATGTTGTGTACTGTGTGGATCCAGATTGCCATGAGTATGGTCCCGCCAAAGACCCTGAACAAAATCTTTCCCAAAATTGTAACAGGAAGTCTTTTGTTGCTCGTGGGTGTGTATTTGATCAACTCCGGGATGCAGAACTGGGGCGGAAGCTCGAATTGCAATGGTGGAGATGGGTTCTATGCCCTTTGTCCAAACGTTGGTGCTCCAAAACCGCTTCCATGGTAGGTTTTCCTCCCTAAAGTCTCAGGTGATCTGAAACTTTCATGTCTCATCACTTTAGTAACGTCTTGTACTAAATTCTTGAAATAGGGGTGACCCGAAGCTTATTGGGCTTGGCTCTAGCGTCTTCGTCAGTGTGATCATAGTCGAGCAATTCGGGTCGCCGCTCATGAAGTCTGCATCCATCATTCTTGGTCTGGCGGTTGGCTGTGCCATTTCAGGTGCAACTGGTTACTGGTCCCGTGAGAATATCGATGCGGCGCCCGCCATCACCTTTCTCTGGGTTCATACTTTCAAATTATCCGTCGACGGCGCTCTCATCCTCCCACTTCTCATCATGTTCATCTGCGAGGCCGTAAGCTGCATGCCGGATATTCTCGCTACTGCAGAAATCTCGAATGTCGATATCGAGGGAACTCAATTCAACAGTCGAATTCAGGGAGGCATCCTTTGCGACGGTTTGGGAAGTCTCATTTCTGCTTTCGGGACCGGGCTTCCTATGGTTTCCCAAGCCGGCAATAATGGTGTCATATCTTTAACAGGATGTGCCAGTAGGAGAGCTGGCTGGTGTGCGTCGGGATTCTTGATTCTGATGGGCATGTTTGGGAAGTTCGGCGCAGTGTTTGGCAGCATGCCACCATCTGTTCTTGGTGGCATGCAGGTGTTTCTCTACAGCACCATCGCCGTTGCCGGTATTCGTGTTCTGGGTTTAATTGCTTGGACTCGACGTAACCGCTTCATTTTGACAGCTTCTCTGGGTATCGGGTTCATCGATATCGTGCAGCCGACGGTAAGCAAATTTGCCGGGAATTTCATTTTGTTATTCGCATAATTCGCAATTTTCATTCCATTTTGAATGGCTCAGAGCTCCCGAGACTTTCAAATCGTATATTGAGAGCCACGAAGTTTCTAGAACTTTTGGACAACCAATACTAACTCCAAGACAGTGGTTCGATCAAATTCTTGATTACAGCGGAAGTAATGTGCATCTGCAGGGATTTGAACAAGGCCTCAATTTGATTGTTGAAACGCCGTTCATAGTTGCAGCTGTTATTGGAGTGTTCTTGAATCTGGTGCTGCCGAGGGACAGAAGTGAGATGGATGGAGTTGTCAGAGATGGGTCGGGACAGCCTGTGTTGGAGGAAAGAAGAGAATGAGGATCTTGCAATTCAAGTAGGATTCGTGTCAGGTAGTTGTTGGTATGAATATAATAATACCAGAGCTGAATTGGATGATTTTCAAGATCTTCGGTAATGTCAGCTGGCTACTTCGGCGGCTATTCCTTCTCAAAAAGTGGATAGGTCAAGTCACGTGGGTTATGCGATTTTTTGGTCAAGTATTTGTGAGGAATGAAGTCATGGAGTCTTTCTGTGGGATTCTGTTAATAGATTAATCGTCCATGTAACATTTTTTTTTTTTTTTTTTTTTTTTTTTTTTTTTTTGTATATTTTCCAGAAGATGCTGAGGAATCGACGATCACCTGATCATGGCTGACTAACCGCGGTTCTCTTTCCAACGCCATGTCTTATTCTTCGTTTGTTCGTCGACCATTCCACCCCGTCATTACGCACTTCATCTTCAGTTGTATACACGCCATGCCGATCTATTTCATAGAAATGCGAATGGCGCAAAATTCTATTGTCACGGGTTCTTAATCCTCTGCGCCGTTCGCATGGGCTTCTTTGGGCGCTTGCCAGACTATATGTCGACTGGCCTCATTTCGAAAGATTTTTAAGTTAAGGTGGTTCTCGTTCTCGGCTTAGCAGAGACTAGCCGATCTTGGTTCTTCTAGAATGCTTTCTTTATGATGTCGAAAAGCTCGGTCTCTTTCAATGTTTGGTCCGCCAGTGCTGTCATACTTCTAGTGTATGCCGGCGTCCCCATAAATTTACTTGCGGTTATCTTTAGTTTGATATTTCTATAGAATAACATCATCGTCCTGACCGCGTGATTAATTTGTTGGAGTAATCTGCTTATGCACATGATCTATCTTTCCAAGTGGAAAGTCTAGGCAAGACCTTATCTCGCTGCTATCTAAAAGGTGCCAGTCGCCCACAACTCAAATATTGTTTCATTCTCGTGGGAAGTTAGCCTTTCTCTTTACACAAACTTCATTCGTGGTCTATGCATCGCATTCAAGGTGCACTCCTTCACTTACCTCGACGCCAAGAACCTGGATAACCCTCCTTCAAGATGTTCAGCATCTTCAGCAGACGCGGCTCGCCCAGAGGCGCAAATGGTGCTTCAAACAATGATGTCGAAATGGATGGCGTGCCCCGATCATCTACGGAGACTCAGCGACGCAATGGGTATCGCCAGTCGCGCGCTGATGATCGTGGTGCTCGCATAATCGAAGACCTGCAGAACGGAGTGTAAGCTTCCCAACCTCGATCTTTCCTTTGCTTACCAGATTAGGTACCAATGCTCGATTTGCGTGGGCACAATTTACGTAGGAGACAACCCCGATAGTGTTTGGCACTGCCGAACATGCCACAATGTCGTTCACTACCGATGTGCCTCCGACTGGGCAACTGCAAACGGCATTGCAGGCGTTGGTGGCCGCAGAGTTTGGAAGTGCCCAAATTGCCAGACTTCCCAAGATGATCAACCCCGGTCAAGATGCTGGTGTGGTAAAGAAGTCTTTGGGCGGATCCCTTTACTTGGGCGGGCAGAAATCCCGAACGCATGCCCTTCCGAATGTCAACAACGGGGGCAATGTTCACACGGGCTTGCCAGTATCTGCTTGAAAGACTGCCATCCCGGACCCTGCGAATTTCTATGTGCTGACACTTGCACTGGTCGACATCCTCCACCACCACCCAGAACACCATCTAGTTGGGAGAAGATGTGCCAGAGAGTCCATGGTCGCGAAGCAGGCTCCTTGTCATGGCTTATTATCTGCTCGACATTTATTGTTGTCACATATACCTTGGGTGGTGTACTCCTCTACTTTGACATTCTATGGTGGACAAAGCCCTACAAGTATCCAGGTTGGGCCGAATCAAAGGGATACGGTGCACAATTTGGGATTGCTTTTGGTTTAATAATCTTTCAGATATTAACGCTTCCCGTCATTTATCTTTTGACCACCTCGCTCGCCTCTATTTTGAACGCGGTTTTGAACTTGAATTCACTTGCGACGAAGACAGGTCGCAAATACGTCGCTCAATTCTATGGGCCCCTAGGCCTATTCATCTTTGGAGTCGGACTTTGGGCACTTCCCATTGTTGGGTAAGTCGATCAGTCACAATGGTTGGGGGGCATGCTAACTTCATTTAGATTTACTGGGGGTGTTGACATTGTTTGGTATAACCAAATGAAAGACTCTTGTAATGGTTTTGATGTTCGAATCAATATGGATACATGTAGGTGTTCTTGGATAGCACTCGGGTCGACTTGAAATTTGACCGCTCTTTTAGATAAATTCGCCGCTACGGAGTATAAAGCAAGAGTCGACCCACAACTGTCTTCGAAACTCATCGTCTCGAGTCCAAGGATCGAAGACCAAGACTTCCATCTTGGCTCTCATATAAAGCCTATCGCCAATAGTGCGGAGCCTTTTCAGTACTATCATAGGTTATCAGGGCACACTTCTACGACTCCCCATGTCGCAATTGATATTGATTTTCACAATCACCTCTGGCGGCGCATGGTTCTGAATGATACTGATATTACCAACGCAGTAGGTGTATTCTCTCCAAGTTATGTCTCTTGTGTTTTCTTGAAGCATCACTGAAGAAGGATCCGCTGACTCCAAATGCCTCTAGTGGATGGCGACCAACTCCAACGTAGCTTTCGGCGCAGAGTGGAACCTTTCTTTACCTCTGCTTCCAAAATTTTCCCCAATCGAGGAGACGCTTTCTGGTAACGGCTCGTTCACGAAATTCAGCAAATCAGACCCCCATCTTCGTATCAACGGTTTGGATCTCGCGATTGCAGATATGCATGGGTTTTTCACCAGCTGTTATCAAGAACCTTTTCTCCGAGTTTTCGACATGAGAGGCATGAGTGATACCGAAGGAAGAAAAGTGCTGGATGCCATGTGGGACAATAAACCTAATGATAAGGTCGTCATGCGGACGGCTTCTTTCGGCCACGGCAGACAAAAGCTCTCGATGTGCGTCAAGGCGGGCGAAGTCATTGAAAGCATTAAGGATAAATTTGGCAAGGAGGATAGGGATGATCTTGCTGGTCTCGATTCCGTGGATGATTTACCCGGCATCCAGGACGAGATGCTGATTCCATTTGCAATCGTTGCTGCTACCAGAATGAGGGTCAAGGAAGCGGGGATCCGTGGCACGTCGTGCTAGGATAAGCATAATTAGAGCGAAAGAGAAGCTACCTGCCACAATGCCGATATATGGCTCCTGCGAAAAATCATTAAGTGGCGGAATATTTTGGTAGCGAGTAGCGGTCGCGGAATTTGGACCTTCTTCTTTGTACCTTCTTCAACTTTCCCGTTGAGCATTTGTTCATAAGGATTGAATGAAGATAGACTTCTCAATTTCTACACTCTTTGGATCTTTCAGTCACGTTTAGATTGATTATTTCTGTCGCAGAGGTATACGCAGATTTCATTTTCAGCCAGAAGGTTCTTTTCTAGAAAGACGAGAAAGGAGCGCTAGATGGGTACCAGTGAGACATTCTTGAGGCCTGCCCAGCCAGTCAATTCATATTGTGATCTTATCTTCCGGGGTCAGGTTGTGCAGATCTCCCTTCCTCCTGAAGGCATGTTCGTCGCGTCGGCACGAGTTGGAATGCATCCACATGCCACCTCCAAGATTGACGCGAAATCATTAATTAAATACCTTTTGTTTCTCTTCTGATATTCTTCTTATGTATCCCCTTCACAATTGTTCACGATGGCAATTAAGAGTTTCATAGTCTTGGGACTGCCAGCCCTAGTTCTAGGCTCGAGCTCAATGTTTGGCTCTATGCCATTCAGCAATGCTATGAGCGACTTCTGCGTGGTCTGGACTGTTGTTGAACAGGAACGCCATATCAGTACTTGCTTTTTATCGAGTACTGTTGCTACAATTGATGGCTACACGACAAGTGTTCCCGGTCCGACGTGCATCGATACCACTGTCACTGAATCGAAAACGATGAACGCCCCGACGGAAGTACCAAACACCGCCGCGGCGGACTTAACAGTCTACGAGACTTTCACAACAGATGTGTACACAACTGTGTGTCCGAGCCCTACGACCTTTACGTACCAAGACAAAACATACACTATCACCGAGACGAGCGGCACCACGGTCACGATTACGGGCAAGTTACCAACAGCTTCAAGCTTTCACTTTGCTAATACGAAGTAGATTGCCCTTGCACACACTCCCGCCCAGTCGTTACCACAGCACCAGAGCCAATCCAGCCCACTACAACAGAACCAGTCCAGTACACTACGATTACAACGGGTACGTTATCCTCGGCCCGTCTTCTGCGGGAACTCCACTACCCTGTTCTCCCAGTACTAACGGATACTAGATATCTTGACTACCCTCTGTCCGTCTTCAATGACCTTCACTTATGGCTCAAAAACATACACTGTCACCGAGAGTACGGTAATTACAATCACTGGTAAGCGATTGAAATCCGGTCGAGTGTAATGGGAACGAAGCTGATGATTGCTAGATTGCCCATGCACCTTTTCTCGTACCGTGCATAGTTCGGAATACAACACATCATCTCAAGGTGTGTCTTCTCTCATCGCAGTGCATGTCTGTTCTGCTGCTAATTTCAGATCCAGAAGGAATGAATACTCTTTCGATGCCGTTCAATCCTCCCACAATTACGTCTTCCGCGGCAACTTCCCCAAGCTTGATTACAGGGTCCTCCAGCATTCCATTAGATCCAGGTTCAACCCTGAGCTCAGTCTCGAGCTCGCAATCTGTTCCGGCCCTGGGTGGATCGTCAGTCATTGAAACTATCGTTGAAACTACAACAACTGTACCTACAATACCGGTTTTATCCACGACGATGGCGCAATCCCCCAATTCTTCAGAATTCGTGGATCCCCCTCAGGTCTCTTCGTATGAGACCTCCATTCCTGTGCCGCAATCCTCGACAGTGCCAAGCCCCCAAATTTCTTTTGTCTCAACGGAAATTAATCCTATGACTCCCTTGACATCTACAGAGCGGGTGAATATTCCAACCACCTCCTTTGAATCCTCTGAACTGGCCCCTCTTCCCACGTCTAAGAATCCGGCAGATACAACTTCCAGTATGTCTCTGGGTCAATACCCGATATTATGACAAATTCTCACGTAGTTCTAGGCTCAAGCTCTAGGTCTTCTAGTACCTCAACTTCACCCGCAACAACCACAAACCCATTTCCAGCTATATCCACAGGCGGAAATTGTGGTGCAGCCGTCGATCTTACTTGCAATAATAGCGGTTTCGGTAACTGTTGCGGGGCAGACAATACATGTGGTCACAACGCAGCTCATTGCGGTACTGGCTGCCAGCCGCAATTCGGCTACTGCACTAATATTTCAAATGATGGGACTTGTGGTAATGACGTATCTTGTCTAGGCAGTGTTTTTGGGACATGTTGCTCAGAATTCTTCTTCTGTGGAACGGGCCCCGATTTCTGCGGCACAGGCTGCCACCCCGATCTAGGACTCTGCAACAATGCTACCTCAACGACTAGCATCATTCCAGTGAGCACGTCTGTAGCTCTTAGTATTCCCTCGCCAAGTGCATCGGAAAGCTGCCAGTCCCCCAACCAGTTCACCCCTGGCTCCGTTCCAAATAGCATCGGCGGTGCAACACTTGCCAGTATTCCAGGACCCGCGGTGTTTAATTACTCTGACACCGTCTACTCATTTGGATTTTTAGACAACAATGTCGGATCTGTGGCATATGCAAGTATAAACCCACAGTCGACAGCGATCGATGAAATGGCCTTTTTTGAGATATCAAGCCTCATTCTCCCGCCCACCATTGGCTGCGCAACATTTGGGTGCGTATAAATCTCGTTTCGATTTCATGGAGACTTTGGAGATGGGTCTGGAGATAATCCCGATGGCGTGGTTCAAGAGCTCGGCTCCCCGGCTCCCCACACATCCTTTTAAAACATACACTAACTTCAATACAGGTATATCTACCATGTCAACTCTGGTTTTTGTCTTACGGCAAACAAAACTACAGACGCATATCCTGACTATGACGGCGCAAAATTGTTACTAGAGCCTTGCCGTGCCTGTAACAATACGCCGCCGGTCGACCAGTCATTCTGTACTGATGAATACACCATCGGATTGTATGATCCGGATGTATGCATGCTGTTTTATGGAGATACTACGTTCCCTAACAGCTTCTATGGGCCTACGTATACAGTAGGCGCTCCCACCGAAACGACTGTTTTGATCGATGGCGGGGCTTGTATCTACCTTAATTTTGGATTGCCCTAGGCGGAAGGAGTTCATTCGTCTTGGCTAATTTCTACATATATTATGTCTGCTATCACTTTCGATGGTTTCTCGTTTCGTTTCCACAAAGCTCTAAGAGGAATAAAAATCTACCTAGAATCATCATTTCAAACAATTCGCACAATCAAACAATTTTTCATCTATCCTGCTGCTCCAGCCGAAATAGAATTGTGATTTTAAGACAGCGTAGCACTCATCACACCGTTTCAATTAGAGAACTTGGTTCTGTTTGTTCACTGAACCAAATTTTTTAGTATGTGGTCAGGGGTGAAAATTTTTTGAGCTAGCTTAGCATTCCCAATATTATCATAAGGAATAAGGCTCCTTCACAAAAGGCCAGGGCGGTACCAAAATATAAAACCGGGCTTTAAAATTGCCATCCAAGGTACCCGCAAAACCGGTGACGCACTACAAGCCACAATACCAGTATCAGTATTCCTAGCGTCTACAGTTTGTAGCTCATTTCAAAGAGATCTGCCCGTCTTTCTGTCGCTAAATTTCCATTTTATTAGCAAGATCTATTTGCTATGGGCATACGGACTAATTTTCTTTTTTAGCACAACCCTATAGCCCTATAGAGGATGTTTCCAATCTTCTCAAAACTATCTTCGTACGCTACCAAATTTCAGGCTGGTTTGGTAGTAATTCAGGCCGGCCCATAGCTTGCTTTAGATTGCAATTAGTCCTTGTTAGAACGCCGCATACAGAAGAAAATCGACTATAAAATAATTCATCTTTGGAAGCTTTAGATCTTTCACTTGCACAATATATTCAAACATTCATCTTCTGCCATTTCAAGCTATCATCCACTTTCAACCCAACTTTCAAAAACCAAGATGCAGATCAAGAAGGTAGGCCAATATTGCTTTCTAGTACTGAGCAAACATACTTACCATATTAGATTATCTTGAGGCTCGCCCTCATCGCGTTCGGATCAGCCGCTCCTGTAGCGAACTTTGTAAGTTCGCACGCGAAGGTCACCAACGACTTAGCTTTTACTACCGGTGCGGGTAACACTGGTACCTTTAATACTGGTGGGCAAGGCCACGATGATTACAAGTGCTACTACGGAGGTTGGCAGAACTTTCCTGCCAAGTCTGAATGGGTCAGCTTTGACAAAATGTTCGAGAAGAGCAAAGGATACGCCATGCGCCATTCCTGCTCTAACATCGGTGGTTCTGGTCCGGACAACAATGATGAGCAGATTGAAATGGTTCGCCGCGCTATTCTGAAGGTTGCTGAGGATTCCATGGTGGATCCCAGATTCATTTTTGCAGTTGTCATGCAGGAGGTAAGTTCCTTGGATTCCATTTTTAGGAAATTGATTGACCATGTTCAGTCTGGTGGCTGCGTAAATATTAAGGGTACTGTGAATCCGGATCCTAATGGACCATTCAATCCGTAAGTAAACTCGTATTTTCGCCAGCTTACCCCCTTACTAACATTGAAGCAGCGGTTTAATGCAATCGCACTCAGGCTCCAGCTTCGTTGGAAACGCAGCCACTCCTGCCCAGCAAGTAAGTCTCACTTCCACTTGATGTAAATTCTCTTTGACATAAATCACCTCTAGGAGGATAGTGTTGTCCAGATGATCGTTGACGGTACCCAAGGAACTATCCATGGTGATGGTCTCGTTCAACTTATCAATAAGTATGGAAACATCTATGAAGCGGCTCGTGAGTATAACTCTGGACCAAATGGAGTGGATAAGAGCAATCTTAACAACGGCGGAGTTGCAACCGCAGCTTACGTCAGTGATATTGCGAATAAAATGACGGGCTGGGTTTGGAGCGATAAACGCTTTGAAAGTTGTTAGATTGTATTTGCTTTTTCATATGTAGGAGATAGAGGCATTCGTCATTCGTCGCTGGCGGAAGCGTTGGAAAATCGGGTGTCCTTTATTGGTTGCTAGATTGTTAGATACTCCCAAAGACGTAATCGAATGTAGAATAGATAATTCACTTTCTCATTTCCAATGCTCATATATTGCATTTCGTACGTTTGATTCGCTCCGTGCTCCGTGCTCCGGGTCTGCAAGTAACAGTAACTATAGGGTGTATACCCTAAGAATTAGCGATTGCTCGCTAAATCTCTAAGCACCTTCACTACCAATGCTAGCTGGAAGCGCTGTAATTCCAGTAATATAATCAATTCCATCAACTGAAAATTCATCTTCTAACTGGTACAAAATCACCCATGATTTAATCATGCTCAAATGCAAACTCTCAAAAGCGAAGTACACAGTGCATTGTCATATTGGAAGGTCTTTGAGAGCTTTTCGTAGCAGCTTGTTATCTATGTTCTTTGCCGCCAGGTATTAATTCAGCAACAAACGCTAAATCTCAGAGTAATTTGAGGTAGATCTCGTGACTCCAGGTACCATTCTCAGCAGCTTCTCAGAATACGTTAAAAACTTAAACATATAAAGACATTAGGTCATGAAATATATTAATCTGCAATTTATATCCAATCCCTGGCCATTTTCCGACGAAAATACATGAGGCTGAAATCTAAGAGCACGTGCCGTTAATTATCCCTCCCCAAACAGCTGAGGCATCTGCCGGATCCAACAGTAGAATGTCACACCTTCCAACCACCATCTCAACTCAGGGCAACGCCCTTCATCTCAGCTCGCGTGCTTCCATTTGTGTTGTTTCGGTGAAGCTGTCTCATTCTGCCGCTTTCATGGATCAGCCATATTTTTCCCGCTGCGAGTGCAGGCTGTGCAGGGCCCTGAGTGGCTTACGAAGACACGGGATGGATGCGCCCAAATCAAGCTGTTGTGCAGCTTACTTGCCGTAATCTGTTATAGTGTCAATCACCTGCTCAAGTGAGAAGAATTGCTGCATGCGTACCTGGATCGGTGGGCTGGGGCCTGGGCTTTGGCTTAGGCCCTCGATGCGGCTTTCGAGGACCGAATATCTTCTTTCCAGTAGTCATCTTAAAGAATCATGCGATGGTTTACGGAGCCTTTGGTGAAGCGTCAGTCACATTTATATATGTAATGAAATTCACCACTCAATTGCGTGTACGAATCAGTTTATTCTCCTGTTTTCCAAGCTTTGCAAGTTACAACGGATGAGCGACACCAATTCTGCTCTGAAACACGTCTTGTGTACATAGATTCATTGTGAAGCAATTGATACGAGTCGTGGCTTTTTTGATGAACCGCAAGCCTTAAAATTCATGCTGCCCTAGGAGACTGCGTGGAGTGCTTTGAAAACACAGCCACGGCCGGGCAACATGAGCTGCTACTCTCTGCTGTGGTCATATTATCATGGTCAAGGGCACAAGCAATTGCTTTGTAGGCCTCTATCTGCCTCGCCAGAAGCCTGGGTGCGCAGCCGAGAGGGTGGCGGCGATATCTGATCGGCCCCCCTGCATCACCTACCCAGGAGGGTGGGGTGATATGGAATTCTACTGGTAGGCGCTCGCAGCGTATTATTATTCCCAAGCAATTGCTGCACACAGAGTATTTGCGAAGTCAATACATCTGCTTGAAAACGCAAATGCTTTTGAGGTTTGATAGGACTCATAACTCATCGCTGGATCATGCGCCCACCCATTGATGACTTCCATGGCTGCTTTTGTGCAGGGAGTAATCTCAACTCAATTATAACATGTGCACGATGAACCTTTATCGAGAGAATTCGCTCTCCAGTGGCAACGTTCAATGCAACGGCTTGTCTTTACAGCTCTCAGGCGCACTATCATTGTGGCAAATCGCCGCCTGAAATTCACGAGGTATGGACAGTCATCAACATCACCATGACCTGCGAACAAGACAGACGAATATGGTGCCCGAGGCTACGCCGCCGGTTGCATTTGACGGCAACCAAATAAAAAATTTGGCCGACCTCCAACCCGATTCGGAGGATGATAGTAGTCGGACTCCTTCCATGACGGATGGCTCGTCAAGAACTTCCTCGGTGTACTCAGCCTCAGATCATCGAAAGAATTCCGCGAAATCTCATGCTTCTCGCAGCGTGTCTGACACTGATAGTGTCTGGTATCCCCAGGAAGATGAGAACAGCAATCAACGCCGACGTACCCAAAGCCCAATTCCGCTGAGGAAGTGTTTGGCATCTAGGTGAGCCGATAATGATTTTAAGAAACACAAGGATTCCCTCGAAATCTGACAACGTGATGAAAATAGGGCTGTACGAGACTCAACCCCACTTTCTCTGAATTCAAGCAATTGCTACAATGTTCGGGGCTGCGGGGGCCTTGGAAGCCTTGAAAATCACTCTGCTACTGCAGCAATTTATGCCGGGGCCCCGCTTGAGAACATTGAAGAGCATTCAAACCCCAGGGCAACATTGCCAATTCGAAATACGTTTCCGGGCACCCACCCTGTGGCCACAAAGATGCCAGATATTCAGGATGTGAAGACGCACTCTGAGCTGCACGGATCTGATTCCGATTCCGCCGAGAGTAACAGCGAGTCCGACGAAGACAGCACTGATGAGACTGATAGCGACGACGATAATTGGAGTGGAGCCACTGATTATTTTGAAACCGCTGTCTTACAGGCAGTTTATCCTGATCGTGAGCTTGCAGCTCATCTGATCATACAACTGTACGGTATGTTCTATCCTGGTTCCTCCAAGACAATTTCCAGAAAGGTCAGCCATTGGAGAGAGGCAATAAGGACTTGTGCAACTGATTCTGGAACGGTGAGCACCGAGAAAGGACCTGCGTCATCTTCGAATGCAACTTCAAGCACTTCTAAACCAAACAACCAAAAGCGGGACAGGCTTTCTTCCTCCACAGATAGCAATACTGGGGAAGAGGATGACGAGGACGACGATGACACGGACGAGAATAGGCGCAAAAGGTTGAAGGAGACCAGCCAGGATGGCGGAATCGTACTGAGACTCGCTTGCCCATTCTTCAAAATGAATCCTGAAAAGTACTGTGCTCAGCTCAACCAAGGACAAGATGGTAAATATTACAGAATCTGTGCTGGGCCTGGTTTCAAAAGTATTCAAAGCTTGAAGTAACAGTCGACATTCTTCTCAGGCCGAACGCCGCTAACACTTTAAGGGAGCATTTGAAAAGGAAACATTACCCGGTCCAATGTAAGTGATAACAAGGCTTTGGTTACCCCTTCGTACCATATTTCGTATATGCGACTCTCTTCCTGTCTGCTTCCCTTGAATAGCGGTCTTTCTCCTCCTCTCCAGATACATTCTTGAAGATGCAATTAATGAATCTCTCTTTCGCTAGGTTACCGATGTTATCTGATCTTTAATTTCAAGGGGAAAACCCGATCATCTGCGGTCTCAGTGCTTGAGAAGCATCTTCAAAGTGACGAAGGCTGCCAACGAAACCAGGAATCTATGAAAGAAGGCATCAGTGATGCACAGTGGAGCAAGCTTGACGAAAAGAAGCCAGGGAAGAAAGGCAAAGGTGCAGCAGAGGAAAAGCCCAAAAGTGATGTTGACAAATGGAATGACATATGGACAATTCTGTTTCCAGAAATCCCAGTTCCGCCCACTCCATGTAAGTAAAGCAGAATACCAAAGACTCAAACCTAACCTCATAGGGTACGATAACTTCTCCATGGAAGTACCGGCACATCCGTCCCAAGGACTGCGCAATTTTCTCGAGGTTCACGCAAAGACGGTCGAATTCAAGCTACCAAACATCAAGGCGGCGCGTTCTGACGATGAGCTGAAATCATTGCTACTAGATCTCGCCCAGAAAGTTTTCCAAGTTTGGACTACAACGGCTAACGAAGCATCTACCTCATCTCTGTCCAATTCAGGAGGGAGCGACCCACTGAGCTCTGGTTCGTGGGAACGGGTTCCTTCTCACACACCTACCGATCGGTTTCCCTCACCAAGGCTCGCTACTTCCGTCTTTCCAAATCTTGGCCAATCAAGCCGGCAAAACAGTGCAACTGCGAGGAGCGCAATCCAAATAGATCACCCACGCAATGCAACACATATGCAAGTCCCACAGCAAGATACCCCATTTTCTGTCGGCAATGTTTCCCCGAATCCCCAAGGTGCAGTCCCCACAGGCGAGTTTGCGATGGGGTACCAATTAGGAACAGAACTTCAGACGTTTCAGCAGAACAGATTCTCCGAGAACATGCCCGAAAACAGTACTTGGATAAACCCGATGCAACAGCTGCCTTTCAACAACCACAATGGGAGTTTCGAGGATGTTAGTATGGGCGGGGGAATTCAGGCTGATAGCTACGACATGGGTCGGATGCCACAACACTTGGTTCAAAATATGCAGCCTCCCCAATGGGATCCTCGCTATTCTTCTCCTGAGTTTGGTAACTATGGTGGTGGCCCTTAGACCAATTTGCTTGCGGAGATTGATCGATTGCCTTTTAATACCGTCGGAAGCAAAGACCGCTCCCATCTCTATTGGCGGAAGCATTTTAGCTGTGCATGTTTGCTTTCAAATGTCGCTCGGACTCGTCTCGTTGTGAATCTGCCTTGCTTTTATCGCTGTTGCTGTGTCTGTAATTTCTCTACTCCAGCGTTGATAGATTATCTCGTCGACTCTCTGCGTTACTCCTCATTCTCGTGGCAGTCGTTCTTCTTTTCACGTCTTTCTTTTGAAATTGAAAATTGTGGTTATCGGTGGGAGGAAGAAATCTGAGTTATATAATTAGGTACACGTCAATGAATGCCAGAACTGGAGGGCTGGTCAACTCCTCAATTTATGCAATCAAGGTGACAATGCGAACTTTTGGCGGAGCGACCTCGTAAAATGTGCTTCGGGTGTAGAGATTGGGAAAACAAGATCCGATATTCCCTTCACTAAACATCCGACCGTTATGGAATTGAAGCTTGATCTAAGTATCAACTCAGAGGCTCTGGTGACTCTGATGCACGATATCCTAGGTTTTGCTCTAATTCTTAAAATTGACTACCAACTCGCGTGGCTTGGCAAGAGGTCAAATTTATTAACGTTTTGGATCCCTGATCAAAAGTAATTTGGGACAAATCTTGCGACACTGAGAGAGCTGTGTGCAGCCTCCTGTCGATCGATCCATTCAATAAGCAGCCAGACATGTCAGGATGATGCACTCCGCCGTTGAGGTCAGATCATTTTGCCGACCAATATTGAAAATTTTCCGAAGTGGTGAATAATCGAGACTGATATGTGATTCCCAAGGAGAATATTTAATCTATAAATGGCGGCTACTTTCGCTTGAGGATTATCAACTGGCTATTGGCATCCAAACACTTGCCAACATTCTGCATGTCTCTGTCGAACATGAATTCTTCAATTCAAGAACCTGCAGCGATATCTTCCAGCAATCAGTTGTCTGATCTAGCGCAGTCAGCCACAAATGCCCTCACGAATCTTACAATCGATGACGAGGTGGTCCATGGCACACTCGGCCAGGGTTCCATTGATTCAGAACCATTCCGTCTTCTTGCACTCCCTAGCGAACTTCACCTCAATAAATTCGAATTTCTCGACGACGACCCAGAGACCTCAACTTGCCTAGGTCTCACTTGCAAGCAGCTATACCCTCTCTTTTTCGCCCGACATGCCAGACCAAGTCTCTTCCGCATGTGCCCAGAGTGCAAAGCATCAAGACAACTGGCCTTCGCACAAAAAAACCTCAATGGGATCCATAAGAATTGCAACTCCTGCAAAGACAACGATACCACAAAAGTTAAACTTTTTAGCCTGTTGGAAAACTGGATAGGTCGTGATTGGCATTTCTCGCCATATCCCACCAAATTTTTGCCGCCCAAGAAAGCGAGGCTGATGGAGAGGAAAATGTGCAGGGGTCTCCAGGGCAATGGGGATGACCCGTGTTCTGCTCGTGATTTGATGTGCTTCGAAGGGTATGGCTGTAATAGTTGTACGGCATATTTGGAGAATAAGTTTTTGGATGCTGGCTGGGTCAGTTCAAGGTCATTTTACGGAACAAGCGCCGATATTGTCAAGCTCCGACCAAGAGAAGACGGGCGTTCCCGTCGGCCTCGAAAATTTGCACAAACTTTGACGCCTCAGTATGAGCGCTTCGCGGGCCAGCTCTACTGGCCAAATGGTGGGATGTGGATGTAGTCTGATAGCCACAAACTAATTGATCTGTTCTTCAATTATTTAGAGTCAATAGTCCATTCCCGTAGGAGATGCAGTGTGACTATCTAAGCTGTTTCTACTTTACTTCTCATGAGCAGGTATCCTATTTGACTAGTTTCCTAAGAACGCAAGATAGATGACTTGTAAGGTGTGAATTGTAACACAATTATCGTCTATAAATGCCCAAGGACTTATTATACTTTACAACCCCATTACTTCCCAGTAACCAGAATCGATAACTTCCTCACTTCAAAAATTGATCATGATGGCATGCAATGGTCTTTGGACTTAATTTGCTCGTTACTTCACAGGGATCAGTCTGACACCGCAACAGACATGATCTCCTCAACTGAAAGCTGCAGAAAGGCCGCATATATTTGATCATTTGGAAAAGACTTCGAAGTTAAACATTTGCAGGAACTAGCTAGCTAGCTAAAGACAACGACCGATAGAATATTCTTGGGCGCTTCTATCTTTTCATATATGCAATTTCATCCCTTGTCTTCCACATTCCTCCTACTCTGACCCCCCTGACCCACTATCTAAACAGCCCGTTGGGGTCTCCCTTCAGTAGGCCTCCAAGAAACTCCTCTTGGCAGCCCCAGTCGCAGCAAAAGTAGAGTTGATAGGTCCCGTCTTGATATTCGAGAAAATAACATAAGCACTAGCCTCGCTCGACTCAATGTCCGATGGTTTGCCGGAAGTAGTAGCGCAAGTGCCACGGTCCGCACCGAGAGTAGACGCCGTGGCATCAGTAGGGTATGTGCTATCCAACCAAAGCATATTCGAATTATAATCATCCCAGAGACTGAGTACAAGAACCATGCCAGCTTTCATGCCGTCGCTCATTGACTTAAAGCCACCTTTGTCGTTGAATGAGAGAGTGTTGTTGAAGGCTTTCGGCTGGTCGACGCAGTATTCTGTGTTGACGGAATTTCCTGCGATGCCGGAAATGATGGATTGGGAGTTAGGGATCACGACGCCGTTCTGGACGTAGAATCGCTTGATTTCGTTAAGGTTTCCGTCAGCGGTGCCGTCGTCGGTGAGGAACCGCGTCACGACAGTTATGACGTTGTTGCTATCAACGGTCATGCCTGGGCGGTAGAAGGTCTTGTCACCTTGGCGGTAGGAGTTGAAATCGCACCCATCGGGGTCGGTGTTGCCTCGATAAGATAGTTGATAATGAGCATAATGATCAAGACGCAGCCGATTCCAAAAGTTGCTGAGGGGATAACATCCACAGACTAATGAATACTGGATCAGTTCGTCCATACAAATGCGAACATGCCGACCGGGAAAGCAATAGCGCCGACGATAGTTGCCCGCAAGTGAGATTCAGGGTTTGCTGTTTTGGATAGTGACAGTTTTACATACCGGTGGCTGTTGTCGTATGATAGCGTAAACTGATTCCACAGAAATATCAACGGTAAGCAACTACAATAACCATAAATTCCAGGTCACCGATACCTTCACTCCAGCCACAATCCTGGTTGTAGACGACACCCATGAACAGATAGACAGTACCATAGAGGATGGTAATGTAGCAAGACGGCTCCATACGTCTCAGGGACGATGTGGTTCGCATCGAATCAAAATAATTCATGGCATCGAAAATACCCAACGCTATAAAGATGCAGCAAATCTCTTGAACCCATCTCCACCCAAAACTTTTGGAGACAAATCCGCGAATGACCGGGCCAAGGGTCGGATCAAGAAAGGTCATAGCGAGGCTGGCGGGAAGAGATCTGCTGTAGCACCACCGCAATTGACCAATGACGATCCACCAAAAATACCGCCACAGAATTTGGTGGTTGTGTTTCGACTTCCTGCGGAGCATCCGATGAAAGCAGCCATAGTGATGTGGAAGGTGATTCAGAGAACTCTTCTTCCGCGCAGCATATGAAACGTAGGAATCCATGGTAGCGGCGGCGACGAGAAAGGGGCGGATACCCCATGGATAGCAGGGCCACAAACTGGGGAATTTTATTGCTCAGTAAAAGCTTGTCGCTTCGCGATAAAGACCGATGTCTGCCAAAATCGGCTGTTTTCTCCACTTTTTGAAGTGGCTGTATTTTTGTCGGTATTTCCGACCCGTGGAGGCAGACAACTGCCACGTTGACCGAAGGCAGCTGGCAGCCACTTTACTTTATTGATAACTATTTCACAGTATATCAACGATGCCTTTAAAACATCCGTTATTTACTCGTTTACACATCGTTGAAATATACTGCATTGTCCAAAGGGTGACTTTCCGACTTTTTTATCTCCTGATAGCGATATTCAATTACTGATGTTTCTTACAGGTTAACATTCGCTACAAAGCAATACTTTCAGACGGCTTAGTATGGCAGATAGTGTCTCGAACTTTGATGACCCGCCTATCCAGAGATCCTCCCAACGCTCCCTGGAATACAAGTTTATAGACCTGGTTAGGAGAGAGTTATGTCTCGATGTGCTACATGCGCGGATATACCTAGAATGGATGCATCTCCTGTGGAATAGCGATGCCGCAAATACGCACGACGCCGAACCCAATCCGATTCAGTTTTCAGCCGTCGCAAGTCCTCAAGACAGCCAGACAGAAAACCGTATCGCGGCAACGGTCCAAAACAACAAGGCCATTACATCACTACTCGAACGGGCGAGGAGCATTCAGCAGCAGCAGAAGAAGTTGAAGGAAGACATCATAGAGAATGGTTCACGGGCAGCATCTCAACCTTGGGCAGTAGTACTAGAGAAGTTAGCTCATCTAAATAAGATAGGATCCGATCTTGAGCAGAGCAAAGCTGTGTTAGAAGGAGAATGGCGGGACTTGTTAGGGAAGATCAAGAAGTCTAGCGAAAGAAAACGTGGACGACCTTGAAGGACATGGGCTAGCAGCTGTTTCAGCGTCAGGACTTGAACGCAGCAGCAATGAGCTCAACTTTCGATTCTAATGTGAAGGTTTAATTTGAGCCATCAAGTTTGTAACCAGCTGCGCAGGCGCAAGTGGACAGGTAGATAGAGCTGTCAGACCCAAGTAACGAGAGACAATGCACAACATACCTGAACATCTCACATCGCCTTTGCACTTTTTTTTTGGCAGGTTACACTTCAATCCTCAGTACAGTTTCCCATCTAGCTTCGAGCAAGTTGCAAGCATGTAACATCAATGAGAAGTCACCAACGAGAGGATTGCGTAGTACAAAATACACGGCAATGGCTCCAAATATGCTGGCAAACAGCCTGTTCAACTAAACTTCGTGCCTTCTGTGAGTCCAAGGCTGGTACAAAATCAACAAGATTCTCTGCAATACACTGGTAGCTTTAACATGGATATTTTCATTCCCGTCAAGCCACTCCTGCAGCGATACGAGAGGAGCTTGTTTTGCGTCAACATATGCAAGTCACGGATCCCCATCCTCCAAATCCCAAAGTGCGACACGACGATCGAAAGGCAACGACGCCAGAAAGGGTTGATACTGAACAAACCCTGTACGGCTTGCATGGGCGGCAGCTGCTAAGATATGTGAGGCGATTATCGTTCGACGAATGCTTTCACCCAGTTTCCATGCCGCATGTGCTGTCATTGTGGTCGGCAGACTAGTAGGAGCTTCTAGCCATAGTCGATGACTAAGATGCATCAACATGTGCTGTTGCTTATGAGCATGTTCGCGAACTCGACTGTCAACATGGAAGATGTCGTTGGCTTGCACTACTAAGAGTGACTGTGTGAGTTGCAGCAAGTCTGTGAGTGCAACTGTTGCGGAGATTGCGGCTTTTATTTGTCATTGTTTATTCATTCAAGTCATCCTCATCCCTTGTTAAGGAATACTTTGAAGCTACAGTAGTGCGAAGTCCATACTTCAAGACGCTAGGCTAGTATCTCGTCCAATGGTTGATACTTTCGATCATGGTCTATTTGTATTTATTCCTTCCATCTGAATCCCAAATGCGAAAGAATCGGCTTTCGGGAGTTACAATTTTTTGCGGTCGTCGGTCGGTACGGCAGAATCTGAACAATATAAGAGCATAGTTAGCCCTGCTGTTAACCAATTTCCACCAGCATCTTACCGTAGTTATTACAATCTCAACCTCTTGTAAAAAATATTTTCACTCTTCCACCTCATTCCCCCTTCTATCCCTCAATCATGGCTCCTGATGACTTCATTCATGGACCCCCTAAACTGACCCTCTACTACCTCGCCCAATCTCGCTCCCACCGTATTCTCTGGCTCCTCAACGAACTCTCCATCCTATGCACTATCATCTACTCTTCCCGCGGCCAAAACGGTATCACCACCAATCCCGCTTTCGCTCAAGCCCACCTCTGGGTACCGCTCCCATTATAAAGATCCAATACCCATATCTAGACCATCCGACCATTTTGACAGAATCAGCCCCAATTATCGATTTCCTCTACGAGAACGTGCCTGGTGGTAGCAAATTTCTGCCAGCAAAATACCGCTCAGGGCAAGAGAGAGCCGGAATGGAGACAAATACGTGGAAATTAAATAAGTTCTACTTTGCTTGGGGCGAGGAGAGCTTGTTGAGTTTCGCCGCCGTGGCATTCGCGCGAGATTGTCCGTCCTCCTTCCCTGAATACACTACTGAAGCGAAAGGGATTGTGCTAATGTTCTCTTTACCACAGCGCTCAAATCAGACCCACCACAACCAATCCGCTTGCTCACAAAATTCATCGCCGGACAACTCGATTCTGGGTTCCTTGTGCCAACATTCAAGAAGCGGTTTGATTTTTTGGAGGCGGAGCCTGCGAGGAACGGCACAAAGTATATTACCAGAGACGAGCTAGCAACAGTGGATATTATGATGCTGTTTGTGCTAGAGCTCTGTGTGGCAAAAGTAGGCTTGAATGAGTAGGGTTGGCCTATGATTATGGGGTATTTGAGGAGGCTATAGGCGAGAGGTGGGTGAGAGGATCGAGAAAGAGTTTGGCGTGTACAAGAGTGTTGAGGAGATATAAGTGGCGTAGTCATTGATGTGAAATTGCTAATTGTTTTGTGCTATCATTCTGTATCTGAGGAATTATGGGAGATTGCTGTTTATACAAAGCCTATTGCTGAATATCCAGCTTCATAACATGGTGGTTTCCTGAACCGGGATCTCTATATTTTTCAAGGAGACTAATTTCCAGTAGAAAAGCTTTGGATAGTGCAATTCGCCGACATAACATCATTTTGCTTTCGCCATGGAAAATCAGATAGTTGTGAAACCCTATCAGTCAAGACGTTCCTCGTGATCAAAGTCGGACAAGTTAATAGTGCAAACTTGCTGAGCCTCTAAAAGTCCTGCATAGTCGACATTATACTCTGGTTAGTTTATTAATTGTTAACCTACCAAATAGCGAGAACAAGATTAGCAGTACAGTCTAGTAAAGTAGATTAGTGGAAAGTCACTGGATAATATATGCAAGATCTTTGGGCTGAATGCCAGGGACATTAGGAATGTGGGCCTGTCTTCTTACGCACCATTGACTGGCAGCTTCATCTTCAAAGGGATATTTCCAGCAGTGGCCTGATACCCTTCTAATGTCTATTCGCCCATAATCCTTTCCGTCCACGGGTTGGAAAGATGTACTGGGATTGAGACTGGAGCCTGATATGAGTAACGGTGATCCTGTAGGCAATATGAATACTCGCGATGGGGAGGTGAGCTTGGTCTCTCTAGAGAAAAGGGTGTTTGGCACAACAGAGTAACTGTCTGAGGAGCTCATTCGACAGGATGAGTGAGTCATCAAGCACGTCGTTCAATCCCACTGGAAGTCAATGAAATCGAGTAAAACATGGAGTTTAAAACAGTTGAAAATAAAACTAAAATAACACCAGTCCTACCAATGCCTGGACAAACATATTACAAAACATACTCTCCATCACATGGTCTTCCGCCCAGACAGACTAGCAATCGCATCCTGGACTCGGGGAATCTTCTCTTCAAGAACACCGACGACCTCAGTCCACATTGCCTTCTGCATGATCTTCCCTTCATCACTCGTAATGTACTTGCCGGGTCTACTGTATTTGTCAGCGCAGCTCCATTCTGTCTTCTAGGAAGTTGACTCACGTCCTCCAATCTCCATGTGCAGACCGCCATCGTCCGTGTGAATCCGGCCCTAGAGTGGATGCGCCAACAAACACGCGAGCACCATTTTCTGCAGGCCTCATGATTAGAAAAGAGCCGACGCCCTTAACAATAGTCATTACAGCGGAGTCGTAATCTCTTGCAACGTCACTCCGGCATGCACCAGGACACCCATCAACAATGATGACCGTCGGCTCACCATTGGCATCGACACAGCGATTTGCCAGCTCTCTAGTGATCCACATCATGAACGTCTTGGAGGCCATATGCTGCTGGTACGGTCCCACGCCGAGGTCACTGTTGTATTTGTGGAGAAGCTGATCTTTGTCTTGAGGTTTCAGCTCAAAGTCGATATGTCCAGTCGATGTGACTATAACTAGATGTGCTGGTGAAGCTGCAGTTCGGGACGCTTGCAGCTTTGGAGTGATGAGGATGGCTAAAAGCGCAGTCCCAAGAGTATTGACTTGAAGGTTGTTCTCCCATCCCTTCTCAGACAGCTTGAAAGAGTTATTCATGAGGCCTGCGTTAAGAACAGCGATATCGACCTTTTCCAAGCTGTCAACTCGCTTGGCGAATGCATCGATGCTTTCGAAGCTGGCCATGTCCAATTGCCAAACTTGGACAACACCTGCCCGCCCTGTTGCTTTTTCGATTTGCGCTTTTGCTGCTTCGCCCTTTTGCAGACTCCTGACAGCCAGAATGACGGTTGACGCGGCGAGGTGGACATATTTGAGGGCGATTGCATAGCCCACGCCGCTATTTGACCCTGTCACGATGACGGTCTTGCCTTCGAAAGTCGTCGTAATTTGCTTGGGCGGGAAGAACTTGCCATGGAGAAGCCATCCGGGACCGGGCATTCTGGCAGAAGTATGTGACAATTGCTTTTTAAAGGGTCTGATAAAGGAATGAGTATGGTATAAAGATTATGATGGAAGTCTTTGTTCAAGGTTGACGTATTTTGTAATGGAGCTGCTCCATGGCAGCGATCGAAGTCCTTATATGGCAGCCATAGGGGAATTTATTAGCAGCGTATACGGATATTACGATTACTACACGGAAATAGCAGCATGTTGATTCTCCGAGGACTCCGTTAATAGAGCATCTTGCTATATCGTGCTGCTGAAAGTGAAAAAAGAGTGTCGGGTCGGGAGGCACGGAAAATACGACATGCCCAATGTCTTAGCACTAGGCCTAAAATAGCGTAAGCCCTTGAATTCGGGTGACAAAGCGGGCTTATCATTTCGGGTCGGAATGGCCGCTGCCGTCTCGTATTTTCCGACCGACCTCCCCTCAAGCATCAGCTCGTCCATTTCTCTGTACGAAACTCCAGGTCACCACCATGGACGTCCCGGAACCAGCATCGACGATGAGTCCACGGGTAAGGAGACGAGCGTGCCTCGGCTGCACCAGCGCCAAGGTCAAGTGCGCTTCTGTTTCGTTGGATGCAGAATCATGCGGAAGATGTGAAAGAATGGGCAAAGAGTGCATCTATGCAGAGCCTTCTTCTGAGGCAAGAAGAACTCGCAAAGAATCATCGTGAGTGTCACAATCTCATCTGCTGTCTGCATGGTCTTGAAGGATTCGAGATTTAAGAGAGCGCTTTGGAACGGTGTACACACAAGAGTCACTTGGATGCTTGATGGCGTACCCTTCCATACTCACAGGTATTCATAGGCATAGTGCAAGCTAATACGTCCTCAGTTCTGTCAAGAGACTCGAGGAGAAGGTGGAGCTGTTGTCCACACAAGTAGCTACTTTGACACAACATATCCAGTCAACTTCATTTCAAGGACCCCGAAGCAATCGCTCTACCACCGAGATTCTTCATTCCGGCTTGCAATCCTCACATGACCAAATAAGCGGGAGTCACCTTGCGTCTTCCGGGTCCCTGCCCAGGTCGAGAGACGTTCATAATGATAGCTTGACTAACGGCATTCTACACAATCTAGGAGGCCTAGTATCTGCCGAGCGTCAACTGGAGACCTTCCGACGATGTTTCGTCAACTATTTCCCATTTGTGGTTGTGCCTCCTACAGTTAGCGTGGAAGCTCTTCGATACGACAGTCCATTCCTTTTCTTGTGTATTATGGCCGCTACTTCTTTTGAGAATCCCATACTACAGCGCAGACTAGGACAGGATATCAAGAAGCAAATTTGCGATCGTTTAGTGATGGGTCTTGAAGCCAGTATGGATCTTTTACAAGGTCTTTTGGTATTCGTAGCTTGGTATCACTTCTTCTGTGTGCCTGGGAAGCATCAATACTTCCTCATGTCACAGCTCTGTGTTAACATGTGCCATGAGTTGCGACTGGATTTGAACGATAAGGGAAAGAGAAGTCTCGAGGAGGCTCAAAACCAGAGGAAAGCGCATAATCCCGCAGAGATGAGGGCTCTTCTTGGAACATATTATTTATCATCTTTGTATGCTCTACCTGCACAATGGCAATTGTTCTGAACGTCGAGCTGACTGTCGACTCTAATAAGGGTATCAATGGCGTTGAGAAAACCGACAATTATGCACTATACATCGTGTATGGAGGATTGTTGCACATCTCTCTCACAGACGAGGGATGCACCCAGCGATCAATTTATCGCGCCATTTGTGGAAATCCAGGTCCTTCAGAGAAAGATTGATGACGCTTTTTGCTACCATGATATATCTACCTGCGACATCAGAGGGGAGCGCGCACTCCAGATCACCCTTGATTCTTTCTCCCGTGAAATTGATGGACTTAAGAAGGGCATTGGCTCAACAAACAGAAATGTTATCCTGATCCATCAGCTTCACTTCCTGGAAGTCTGGATTCTTGAAGTGGCACTTTATAATGAGCTTTGGCAAAGCACGTTTGTGCCTGCCCGACTCACTCAACAAGAGAGTAACCACTCAACCCAGTTCTCAGTGCAGCGGACTCAGATACTGTGGCAGCTCGTCGCAGCAACTGTCTCACACCATGATTGGTCTCTGTCAATCGACAGTGCCGAGCTACTTCGTTTTCCATTCTCTTGGTGGTCAGAACATTCTTACGTCTTTATCATTCAAGTTAGGACTGTTTTCCTCGACTGTGGAGCTGGTATCACAGGAAAAGAAGAGGTAAATCTACAGGAATATGACAAAGCAAAATCGCTGGAAGTTGACTTCAGAAGAGCTGCTGAAAAGGAAATCATGTTATCTCATATTCTGGATGTGTATATGGAGAAATTGGCCCCGTTGACCACGCAACTTGTTGATGATGACGGCAACAGAGATATGGCACATAATTATGGGGCTTTGCTTAAAAGCATACAATCTGGGTATGAAAACCGAATTAGGGCGGAGATTAGACCTGCTCCGGGGCAATTTAAAACGCAACAAAAGCAGTCACCCCATTCACAGCTGTCGCATCCAGATATCAGGAGTATGGAAATGCAAGGATCGATGCCGCCATCAGTCAGCACAAATCATGTGGAGGTAGAAATGGGTGACTTCCAGAGTTCTTCTGCAAGTCAACTGGACTCGCATTTTGATTTCGCCGAACCTGGATTTGACGATATAGTGTGGGACACGATGATGAATGATTTCACATTCTTCATGCCTCAACATGCTCTTTGATATCCCACCGGGGAGGATTTTGGGGAACGATTTCTGATAAGGTGTTGGTGAGAATCAGACCTTCGAGTCAGGGACCACAGATTTATTTGATGATAGTTTCCAGGATGTGGTCTTCGATTTCGACAGCTTCCTCTTTCGCACGGAGGGGTTTCTCGGTGGCTAGCGCTGGGTCCTCGCCCCTCGTCCAGGTGGAATCAAATGCTGTTTCGATATCCCTCGCAAGAGACTTGATAGATAAATGTATTGATTGATGTACGGACAAATTTTGTCTCGAAATCAAAGTAACATGCCCTTTTAGCTAGACTGAGCAAGCAGTTTGCCCTTAATCGAGAGCATTTTCTCGACTGAAAGGGCGACCCCTTTCTGCAGTGCTATTTCTATTAAATCTTCCCACCGTTGAAGTTCGAAAGTGCTGGCGGTGTCGTCGAATTTATCTATCCCTGTGGCGCCAAGCTTTGCGGGGTCTTTCAGCTGTGAAGGCATTAGCTGATTGCTCCATGTATCTGCTAGATTGAATATCGAGCTTACCTCTATAATCTGCGACGAAAACTGACCCCACCAAAGTCCATTTCCATCTTTGGGCATAAACAGTCGCCGCCCTAGCCTGAGTTGAACACTGAGTACGACATTGAGTCAGCCTGAGCGCAGAAGTGACCTATTCTAGCCCCCTTGAGAATCGCTTATAGTTTCTATATCATTTGGAATATAACTATTTCTTGGCTTATTAAGGTGATTAGTAGTAATATCTATTCTTATTTTCTTGTCAAGTATACAAATATCTCTACTAGAGCTTATTTTGGATACCTTGGAGCCTAGTTACCTATGACTAGTAATTAACAACGACATATAACATTTTCCCCGTTAAAAACCTCTATGATGTTGAATCTGTGTCACAGACAGGACGACGAATAGACTCGGGAGTAAGGAACCGCACAAGGAACAAAAGACAGAGAGGAGCTGCGTTGAGAATCTCCTTGAGATAACTTCATCAGTAGTCCTGTAGAGTCCAACAGAGAACAGTATTTTGCAGTATCTGACTATAATTCAGGCTTCGAGGTTGTGGAGGCAAGCGGCGGGCAAGCGTAAGGCCAAGGCGGTGAATGGCGGCAGAAAATATTCCCCTCAACTTCCAACTTTTCTTCCCTTCTCAACTCAATAACGACGACATTCTCAATGCCCGCTACTACCACCGCAGATATTATATTCTCTGACCAGGCAAATCATAACTTTTCAAAGATCCTAGGCGAGCTCAAACGTTCCACGCTTTCTATCCACAACCGACTACATTCGATCGAGGAAGACGCTGCCTTTGTGAAGAGGGTGCAAGCTGCATATGGGCGACCAGTGATCGCGAATGAACGATGTGGGAGCTGGTACATTGAGCCCTCGGAGAAGGGAGGAAGCGCATATTTCAAGAGTACGGATGGGCATACCGGAGTGTGGAAGTTCAGTTCGAGGCGGCTGAATCTCCACCTACTCGAAATAATTGGCAAGAATGATGGCTGCGTTGTCATCGATTCCACCCGACGTGGCAAGAGTAAAGCGATTTCTTCCAATCGTTTTAAACTTACTAATTGGTCACAGGAATGCCCGATGCGCTCAGCAAAACTATCCCAATATGGTGCAGCGTCATTAACCGCGTCTTATTTCCTTCCGAATTTCAATTCCACGATTTGTATACCCCTCCTCGAGTTGTTTCGAATACCGAACATGCCCAAATCGCTGCTCTACTCCCATCCTTTGAAGTGTCTCTCAGAGCACTCAACACCTCTCTCGATACCTACAAACATCACATCTCGAAACCTCTTCGACCAATTTGGGCAACACCGGATTCCGATATCTCATCTACGACGATAATTTTTGAAGAGTTTCATCCCATAATATGCTGTACAGTTTCTAGACGAGTAGCAGGAGGGGAGCTCAGCGAAGGAGGCTACATACAAGGTGCAGGAGACGACACTGAAAATTGGGCGCATAGCCTCACACCTTCTGTTTTCTGGTCGAACCGAGAGACTCTGTTCTCGACTCCGGAAACTGATCTACCAGACGTCATTCAAGGCCTTGTGAAGCAAGCAGCAACCACTGGATCGGGTACTGAAAGTCAGCTGAGGCTTGTAGAGCCGACTTCGATCTTGTTCGTCACTCAAATCCCAGCGATCGCCTCAGCAGGTGGATCCAGTGAAGATATCACCATCATACTTCGATCCACCGCCACGGAGGAAAATTCCTGGACGACCTCTGCAACGAAACTTGATGTTGGTCTTGGTCCTCATAAGGTGGGTAGCCGGAACCTTCGAGCAGCGCTGCCTTTCATCGTGGATTTCATCGAGAAGAAAGCCAGTCAGTGGGAACAGCAGCATAATCCCAGCAGCAGGCTCATCGTTGCATGTGAGAGCGGGAAAGACCTTGCTATCGGTGTTGCACTTGCCCTTCTCTGTCTGTTTTTCGACAGCAATGGCGAATTCATAGGGACCAAGAGCAGTTCTGCCATTGATAAAGCTTTCATTCGGAGTCGATTGGGATGGGTCTCGACGTCGATGCCGGATGCGAACCCAAACAGAGCGACTCTTCAGAGCGTTAATAGCTTTTTAATGGAACGTCCTAAGTAGCTGCACCCCGCGGATCTATACTGCTTCTTTTCTGGAAACAGGACGGCTCGATACTGAGGACCCTAAACGTACCGTGGTCTTTGCCGCAGCAATTACACTGGAGATAGACCTTTGTAGGTCTGTCGAGCGCAAAACAGCACTGAAAAATATTTTGGAAGGCAACTAAGGATTCATTTGGGAATGAGCCCTTTGGTTTGAATATTCCGCATCATCTACTGTCTCTCGTCACATATCCATTCTTTGTCAAACACCTTACAGTGCCTGAACCTAGTCTTTTTCATCCATGGCTGTCGAAACCAACTTCTATTTTTCAGATTCTTCCATGTCAAATTTCTACGAATCTATGACCAACAGATGCGGAATCATTGAACCTAGACTACACAGCTTCAGTTCGACTCTCCGTGCCCGGTGCCAAAAATAGCGAGTTTCTAGATGATGTGGTAATTTGTAAGCAGGCCCTGAATGCCAAGACTCTCCAGTGTCTATTTAGTGTATGATGTTGGAACCGAATTTCTTTGATATCTTAACATCAGCTCGGCAGGAAGCGCAGGTTGGAGCTGCCGCGATACCACTCTCGTCGCAAAATGCTCCGCTTGATTTGGAAGACTTTAAGCCGTCGAAAGAGATTTTGCTGTGGCTTGACAAATCGCAATCTTTCCAATGTGCATCAGCTATGTAGCTAGGAGATGGGCGTCCAGTAATTAATTGCGATAAGTTCGATTGTTAATTATTAGGTTGTATATCTTCAATACATTCTTATTCCCCGCAATCTTGTATTTGTCTTCAGACGGTCTTCTTGTACCTCTGGGTCCTCTCAATTTCATCCTTTCACCTCGCTATTAAGCCTGTACGGCTTTCGTCCCCTGTTCGCCTTCCAACGTGACCGCCTGTAACGTCAAATTCATCGGTATACCATATAGCGATTGTTCGAATTTTCGAATCGAGGATCTAATGCAATATCACATAATCCTCGTATAGAAAGCGGCGTAATGACGATGAACCGTCATGTAATCTAGCCAATTTCGCAACACGTTCCGAACTTAAAGTCGGGTCAAACTTCAAGGGGCTCTTTTGTTCAAAAGCTTCACAGATAGAACCCCGTTCGAACTCGAGACTAGGTGATTTTGGCGAAGTATCCCCGGCTCGGTTTCTGCTGATTGTAGAGAACTTCGGGTGCGAGGTATATGTACTTGGAAGACGGCTCCACCATTTAGGATCCATGATACTCTGGCCAGCACCAAGATCAATCCATCTAGTGACGATAACCACACCACTACGCTCGCCACATGCTTGCACATCGACGCGGTATTCTGTGGTGCAGTGTTGACATGCCTGAAGAGGCCGACTCGGAACAGATTTCTTGCCCTCAAGGAAACGATCGATCCACTGCTGCTCGTTCACATATAAATTGGAAGTGTTCCTGAAATACAGAATAATATCCGAAACACGATGATGGTTGACCTGGAAATCGAGATATGTTGGGTGGAATTCGAGATGACGACACATCGGAATATATTCACTAGAAAGTTTTCCCGATGAAACTTGTGAGGCGTCGCGTGATGGGAAGAAGACAAGGTGCTGCGTCCGAAGCAGGAGCGTGTTGTTGACTATTCGAGGCTCCGATATGCTTTCGATAAATGATCCGCCGTGAGAACTGGTATTTTTAAAGCCGAGCTGATGAACCAAATGAGTGCTGTTATCGAGCCCCATCCTATGGCGCTTCATTATCATTTGAAAGGTGATGAACCTGAAATCGTTGTGGATGAATTTTGCCACCTGGCCTAGACGATCTTGTGTATGACATGTGGTTGGAAATGCCCCGCGAGTCACGAAAGACTTGTCGCCAGGATGGATGGTACCGTTGCAGTGTTCGCAATATACGGAGTCTGGATATCCTCTTGAGACTTGCCGCCAGAATTCTTCTCGCTCCGCTTTCTTATCCTCTCTTTGCAGTGGCACACAATGGTCTTTAAATAAAGAGGACATCAAGTATTTCGAACACAATGCTAGCGAAGCTGCCGAAATGGTTGGCAGATCTTTTGCTATGGCCAGTATGAGTTCAGTCGGAAGTGCACCAAGGTTGGGCCTGATGGAATCATTTCTGGCGTTGGATGATTCTTGCTGAGCAGACGATGAGGTATGCTTGCCCATTTTGAATAGTTTGGGGTAGATTTTGGAGGACAAGTATGCCGAGAGATGATTTTGGCGTGACTGATTTCGAAAGCAGTGGACCCCCTGGGCAGATTTGACTTGATTGTTTGGAGCTGAGAAGATATTGTGCGATGTGATTGATCGATGAAAAGAAAGAGATCAATGTATTTTTTAAAAAGATACATGGTAGTGATTTAGACTGCACAAGACTAGAATAGTCCGAAATCTTGCGGGAGCTAGGTTATCGAGGGTCTGCTGGACTATGTTCCACCTCGATCTGTTGTACTTGGGGAAACACATTACTGAAATACTGCAACTACACTTACTAATCCCCTTGAAGATATTCTCCAATCGAGAATCAGTCAAACCAACTGAAAATTGATCTTGGACACAAGCGAAAGCATAAAGGGGGGTGTCCCACGTGATGGAAACTTTTATCGCCGAAATCGCCGATTGCGCTAAGATAACCAAAAAAGTTTTCGATATCAACGCGCCCTCAGCGTCCCTCCAACCTCAAGCAATTGACCAACTCTCCACTCCACCACAATGGCAAAGAAACGCAAGGCATCCGGCCGTACGAGTGCCGCAGATGAGCCTCAAGGGTTTGAGCCCAAAGGCGGCAAAATGGGACCCATTACCACCTATGAAGATATCGCGGATTCAGAGGACGAATTCCACATCAATCGGGACAAAGTACTTCTAGATGAAGGTCCGGAGGCAAAGAGGAGGAGAAAATGGCAGGAAGAAGGTACGTTTCTTCATCCAGCTCTGAAAAATTGTAACTAACAATGCCAGATGCGCTCCTTGAACCTTCGGATGAAGAAGTCCTAGGCTACTCTTCAGAAAGCTCCGACGACGATGAAGACGAAGTCCCACAAGCCCAAGTTCCCGACGATGAAGAGCAAGAAAATGAAGAAGAAGAGGAGGAGGAAGGATGGGGCACTTCGAAGAAAGATTACTACAATGCGGACGAGATCCAGACTGAAGCAGATGCTTTAGAGGAAGAGGCAGAGGCCAAGCGGATCCAGCAGAAGAAATTGCAAAAGATGACGGAAGCGGATTTCGGGTTCGATGAGAGCGAATGGCTTGACGCTGCACCTGAGGACGAAGAGGGTGATGTGGTGACGGAAGTCTTGAAAGATATAGAGATCACGGCGGACATGGGACCCGAGGAACGATTAAGGATATTGAAGACTCGGTATCCAGAGTTCGAATTCTTGGCCAACGAATTCATTGCCCTACAGCCCGTACTGGAGGAGCTACAAAAAGACATGGAGAGCGAAAAGTCGATTCCGGGACAGACATCCGTCACGGTGGTGAAATGCAGAGCATTAGCAGCATACATGGCCTCCCTATCCATGTACTTCGCGATCCTCACCTCCCCCGCAAAAGACAGCACAATTTCCAAAACCGTGGATCCATCCGAACTCCGCGACCACTCAGTGATGGACAGCCTCCTACAATGCCGCACCACCTGGTCCAAAGTCAAATCCCTCAAAACACCAACGCCAATCTCCCTAGATTCAGAAAACGACCCAGACTCAGATTCCGCCCCCGAAGAAACAACCACCAAAACCCCCACCCAAAAACCCACACCACCCGCAAAAACAACAACCAAATCCCTCGCCGCCCAAAAGATAGCCAGCGAACGCGCCCGCAAACTCGCACTCGCCGATTCCTCCCTCGCAGATCTAGATACCCTCCTCCCATCCCGTATTACCTGCCCTAAGAAAACCGTCTTCGCCGACGAACAAGATTCCGGGAACTCAGATTTCGGCGAATCCACTCACCTAACCTCAGCCGAAGCAGCACAAAAAGCCAGTTCCCGCCGGACCCTAAAATTCTACACCTCGCAAATAGCACAAAAAGCATCGAAGCGAGCTGGTGCAGGTAGGGAAGCGGGCGGTGATGTCGATTTGCCGTATAAAGAGCGGATGCGCGATCGTGTTGCGCGGGTGAATGCTGAGGCTGAGGCGCGTGGTCGAAAGCTTGATTCTTACGGGCGAGGAGTGGAACTTGGTGATGGAGGGGAGAGTGGAGATGAAGGAGAGAAGGAGGTTGCGAGGGAGGTGAGGGAGGAAGGGGAGAATGAATACTACGACCTTGTCTCTAAATCCAGCAAGGAGAAGAAAGCAGCAAAGGCCGAAACAGCCGCCTTACTCCAAAAAGCGAACGAAGAAGGGAAATTAGTGAGGGTGGCGGACGATGTGGATGAGGAGGGGAAGAGGGCGATTGGGTACGTGATTGAGAAGAATAAGGGGTTGGCGCCGAAGCGGAAGAAGGATGTGAGGAATCCGCGGGTGAAGAAGAGGAAGAAGTTTGAGGAGAGGAAGAAGAAGTTGGGGAGTATGAAGGCTGTTTATAAGGGGGGTGAGGAGAGGGGTGGTTATGGGGGCGAGAAGACGGGTATAAAGAGTGGGTTGGTTAAGAGTATTAAGTTGTGAGTTTGAGGGGTTGGGAGTCGAAAAGCATGAAGAGAAATGGGACATTCGGTATGATAATGAATTGTCAATTTGGGCATCTGAATTTCTTCGTGTCTCTTGCAAGTGTCTAACAAGCCAGCTTGAAATGATGCAATCTGCCCTGAACAGAGACCATGGATCTCAGGCACAGCTACCAAAAGCACTTTGACAGCCATTTCCGCAGTAATCCGCAGTGGAACCACACCAACCGTTCTTCGAACAGCAATTGCCCCACGGCGAACCTTGGCATATCTTCTCCACTCCGCAGCTCCCATCAGTTGTGACCGTCAAATTATTACCACAGAGGCCAAAAGCAGATTGGCAGCCTTGGTCTGGGGAGCAGTAATCAGGTACGGACCCACACCATCCATTCTTCGAGCAGCAGTTTCCAAATGCAGATCCTTTGCAGGTCTTGCCATTCCCACATGTTGCGTCGACGCTGACCGCAGGCTGAGTGACTGGAGTAGCGGCGGGGGGTGGAGGGGCTAGAGGGGTCATGGTAAATGGAGTATTATCGTCGACACAAACTCCAAAGTCATCCTGACAGCCTTTTTTGGACAAGCAATATTCAGCTTTCGAACCGCACCAACCGTGATTTGAGCAGCAATTGCCGAACGCTGACCCGAAGCACGAGTTTGTAGTTCCTTTGCCACAAGAACCGTCAGAGCTGACATTTAGCGCCGGTGGAGATGGACTATCGGTTGTCAGAATGCTCCTAGGAATGGGGAGATACGCCTATTACCTTCCGTTACTAGCGGCCAAGTCAATACTCCATATCATCATACCACCAAGACAATGTTGGTCTGCATATTGTGCCTTTGCTGCAAAAGTATTGCGGTCATCGTATGGGATCCATTGATCGCCGAAGGTGATCTGCCTCTGTAAAATGTCCGGGATTACCTTGGGGCTGATATAGCGTTGTGAGACGATACGCTGTATCTCAACCAAAGATAGAATACCATCAGTCACGGTGCAAGGACCCGCATGGCTGAGACCAGAATACGGGCAACCGATATCCATGCATGAGGTATTCGAGACAGTATATCCTCGAGCGTAGTATGGAACTCCAAGGTTTATTTTAGCAGGATCCATTTTATCGAACCAGGCAGGAAGAATGGTGCTCTCGATGTCGAGGAGTGAGGCCTGAGGACGGAGATAAGCACCAAGTCTTGCCTCTTCCCAAGCTCCATGCAGATCGTAGGCCATGAAATTGAAGAAGGAAACATAGGGCTCGAGACGTTTCGGACCAAATGCTGCGAGATACGGAAACACGTTTGGCCTACACTATTAGCATAACTGCCGGGAGCAATTAGGGTGTACCACTTACAAGGCAAAGCTGATACCAAATTTGGTTCCAAATGCAGACCGCATTTCTTGTATAAGCAGAAGTAAGTTGGCAGTATCCGCTGCTTTTCCGCCTCTATCTGGCTGCGCTGGGTACTCCCAATCCAAATCCACACCTTGAAATCCCCATTTACTCATGAACGAGATCAGCGAAGTTATGAAAGCCGCGCGATTCGAGAAAGTTGAGCACATATCAGACCAGGTGGTGTGAGTTGGACCCGGATCACTGAAGTCATAACCCCCAATTGAGATCCAAGTTTGCATTCGTGTTGTTTTGAGCGATGTGAATTGGTGGTATAACAATATATCGGCGGGGTCGCTGGGGATGACCTGGAATGAAGTTGGGTCAATCGTGGCAAATGCGAAGTTCAGATGTGTAAGACCAGAAGTATCGATTTGTGAGGGGTAAATTTTGTCACAGGGTCTATCTCGTACATTGCTGCAGATCCATTAGCATATATCATGAACATCACCATTGATCGCTGCGTACTAGCTCTGATAATATGCCACTTTCCTTCCCTTGGAGGCTGTTGCACTCCCATTTGGACAGGATGGTTGGGTGGCGTTCCCGCAGTCCCCAAAACCTGCTTGACAAGGAGTTGTTCCCGTATTAGAGCAATGTGCATCAGTTGTCTGTCTATATGTTAGTGGCCCTGCTGCGTACCTCAGAACTTGAGTACTCACACCACAGTACCCGAAGTACGAGCAGCAAATATTCATGGCGCACGACTGATTACCATTGAGAGAGTCCACTCCACACATAGAATGAGCGTCGCAATTGGAGATGCAAGTCGTCGCAGCTGAGGACTTGCAATTATAGGGCCTGAATCCACATTTGCCTTCCTGTTTACGATTAGCTGGACCCTCTTTCTAATAGCGGCAGTGCTTACGGAATTACAACAGCTCCCATCAGCACATGGCTGACCAGGCCCACATTGAGCAAGAGCATCTTTCTGATTAGGCGCGGTGAATCGAGAAAACTCCAGTGGCGGAGACTGATGATGTTCCGCAGCAATAGAGTCATTTTGCGCTTTCGTGGCATTGGCGCCCATTTGACCTAGCATATGCTGAAGTCCGATATCGAGAATAGGAAGTGGCGGAGACTTGGAGAGATCTTGTTGACAGACGGCATGGTGTCTTGCGGAATTGTTTTTGGGATGTCTAGGGACAAGCTGAGCGTGGCTTGTAGCACTGTGGAGGACGAAGAAGGTCCAGATGAAAAGAATGACTGTAGGGTACATGATGACGGGAGAAATAAACAATCTGGGGTTGTATGAAGAAGAGATCGTGGCAGAAAGAAAAGAGAATGAAAAGTTAAGTATTGGGGAAGCTTTTCGGATTTACGCTTTCCGAGGCCATGGCCGTGGATGTCGACCCTGGAGGGAAGGAACCTCACGCGAGCCATCTCGATGTCCCAGTCAGCTGCACATATTGAAATTGGGAAAGATACAATCGTCTTTGAGAGTCTTGAACACGATATTCTAGAATATTATAGATGTTCACTTCAGATTGCCGAGCGGATCTGTGGAACGGAACCTGCCAACCAAAAGATCATCCTGCATTGTACCAACGTGCTACCACTTTAAACACCCGAAACATGTCGTGGAACTGTAATAACGTCCATCACAAATCGAGAGATATCAAGAAATAGAAGACGAGAGCTGACGTTAAAGAATCATTCATTTTCGTTGTACACTCGTATACATCATACAAGAAGATTATCATGTTACTCATTAATGTAGATAGAACAATCACAGCTTCGATCTTTCCGCAATCATGGACGCAGAATTCGGCAAGCTGTCAATACTGTCCCTTGTGATCTGGTCTACGCTCTGGTATCCCGACACATTCATCAAGATATCGAAGTCAGCCAGCAAACTTTTCATCACGTGTCGAACACCGAGCTCTCCCTTGATGCTGAGTCCAAAGACCCAAAGTCTGCCTACGAAGACGAATTTCGCCCCAAGAGCAAGAGCCTTGAAAACATCTGCCGCACCGCGGACGCCAGAATCGAACATGATGTAAGTCTTGTCGCCAACAGCTACAAATGCATTAGTACGTGCGAGACAGTACGGAAGCGCAGATACCGACCATCGACAATCTTCTCAAGCGCATCCAAGCTCGCAATCGCACCATCAACCTGTCGCCCCGCATGGTTACTAACCACAATCCCATCAACCCCCAACTCCACAGCCTTCCTCGCATCCGCCACACTCTGAATCCCCTTCAAACAAAACGGCTTACCCCCACTAATCCGACTCCACTGCTCCATAAGCCACGGCATCTTCTCCCAGCTCCAAGCCCTGCCATGCCACACATTATCAATCCACATCGCGCCCGCCTCATTCGGCTGCGTCTTCGGATCGATCCCCGCCTCCTTTAACCGCTTCTGGAACACAGGATCAGAAAGTCCCAGATCGGCACCGACGCCGTGATAAAATGCATAATTCGACTCCGCTTCATCATGATGTCTCCATGCTAACTGCCAAGTATCGAGTGTAAGAATGCAAGCCGTGAATCCGCTATCATGTGCTCGTTGCAGGAGAGAAATCGTAAGTTCGTCGTCGTGTGGCATATACAGCTGGAAGAACCGCGGACCGTCCCCATTTGCCTTCCCCACATCTTCAATTGGATTCGAGCCAGCCGTTGACAAACAGTATGGAAGATTCAACTCCTTCGCTACCTTCGCAACTGGCAACTCGCCTAAGGGGTTGTAGATCTTGTTTATGCCGATAGGCGCGAAGCCAATGGGAGCGCTGACTTTGTGGCCGAAGATGGTGGTTTTCGTGTCGCGTTTGTTGGTGTCGACGAGCATGCGGGGGATGATACGGTGGCGGTAGAAGGCTTGTCGGTTTGCGAGGTGCGTGTAGGATTGGCCGGCGTTGGAGGAGGCGTAGAACCTGAGCATATGTTAGCATGAATGTGCTGTATGAGCTGGAAAACTTACCATCCTCCGCTGGTCAAATTCCTCTTTGCTAGGTCTTCTAGATCTCCAGGTTCAGTGCTGAAAGGAGGGACTTCTCCCTCATTATCTTTCCAGAATAGCTCGCGCTGGTACAGACCCCACTGGGGCGTGTTTCTGCTTTTGATATTGGGGTTGTTTGGATCGGACATGATGAATTGGGGAAATTGTGAAATCAATTTGGAGGAAAAAGTATATTGGGATATATACCACAGACTTCAGCGAGACAAATGAAATACTTAGCTAGTTATTTCTCCCATGATCTCATCGCTGGCGCGTCGGAGGAGTAGTCGGGTATGAAGGCAGGAGCGGAAGTGACGTTGTAGACTCTGGGGATTCCCCGAACCCGAAATATCTCCAACGCACGGACCATTTACTGAGAGCCAAAGCTGTGGGGAAATGCTTGTAGTAAAGTTAGACTTGAACCTGACATGGTCAATTCCGACATAAATTGTTATGAAGGTAGAACGCTTTCAGCTTTCACGATTTCAGTCAAGCTAAGGTCCTAGAAGTCGCTCCATTATAGACTCACAGATCAGTACGAATGGACACTCAAAGGATACTCAGAAACTATGTCTTGGTCCCAGCCCATTTTATCTACGAATGTATATCTTGGACATCATTCTATTGAAATTCCAATTCCTACTTAGAGTTTAGTATTTCAAAAGCCCACACTCAACCCATCATCCACTCTTCATCTCCAAAACCGCCAACATCCCCAACACAACCCCCATCTCAAACTCCCACCCCGCACCCCTCCTCACCTCCAGCACCCCCTTCTCAACCAACCTCGTCCCTCTCCTCCAATAATTTGCAAACAGCTGTTCCCTATCAAGCCCTTCCCTCGGCGCATACATAAGCCCCTCCCTCAACCACAACTCCACATCCGGCTCCCCCCTGTCCAAATCCCCAAACCGCCACGCAAAATCCCTCTTGATAGCCTTACACCCCGGCACCACCACCACAGGCAAGCTACAAATATAATGTTGCCTATAAGCCGTGCCGCCCGCCTTAAACACCGGTATCCACGCCTCTGTATTAGCGTCGAAAGGAGACGATGTGCAGATTGAAGCTACGGGTGTTCCTTTGGGGTGTTTGACGCCTTTGGGAGGTTTGGGAGTTAGACGACAGGCTGCGATGGGGGATTCTGAGGAGTTGGAGGCGTGGAAGAGCTGGATGTCTGCTGCGGAGGAGGGGTTTTGGGGGAGCTCGATGCGGTAGAGGGGCGTGGGGTCGATGGTGAGGCTGAGGAGGTAGCTGTGGGGGGAGTCACGGGTTATGCGGTAGTAATCGTGTTGGCGGTCTTGGATGGAGCAGGTTTGGATAGCGCCGGACATGGAATGTTGGAGGGGTTGTGGGGGAGGCGGAGGAGGGGCGGGGGATGGTGTGTAGGGGGGTAATTCTGACATGTTTGTGAAGGGAGGAATTGCTGATGATGAGGTCTAGAATTTGGGAGAGTCATTTATAAACGTCGAGACTGGCTGGCCCCGCCATAATAAGTACCTGGATACCTCGTAACTGATGTACAAGATGGGCAATTCAGGATTGTACTGCTCCGCCTCGCTGGCGAGTGCAACTGCGCCACAGAATTGGCTTTGCACGTGCTGATGATGAAAAGGTTGATTGGAAAGTCTGCCTACTATTTGGAAGACGTGGGTTTGACATCAGAATATCTCTTATTGTTGTTATGTTTGGGGATGTCGTTTTGTGAACGTTTAGGGGGGCTGAGGCGAATGTCGCCTATTTTCCGGGTTCACCCGGATTCTATCCCTCCAATGCTTCAGGCGATCCCCTGTGATAGTGGATGATAACGAGCTGCTTGAGGTACGGTGAGAATCCATGCAGGATGTTCTCAGTCGTTGAATTTTCAGCAGAATGGTTGGATGAGAGTACAACATCCCGACGCGTCTTTTGGTTACTTGCCTGCTGTTGTTTTTCCAGTCCCTCTTATCCTCTGTTGCCCCCCTCACTTCCGCATTTTCATCTTTCCGTCCTCTAAATTTCAAAGTCAATCCCTCCTCTTTACATTATTCTTCCGCTCAACGCCCTCGCAGCATCTCTGCAGGTTCGAGTAAGTCCCATCAGCTCCTCATCCTACAAATACTAATTCTCCTCCAATTCTACCTCTGTATCATTTTTCACTACCGCTGAACCTTTGACCTACGCTTGTGTTCACTTTTACATACGCCCCTGCCCCGCTGAACCAATTCCTACCTTTTTACAACCACGAATCTATACGCGAATGCGAATAACACGAATGAAATATAAAGGTCAGCAGGGGGCATGTGTGATGAAGGATGAGAAGGAATGGATCTACTCTGTACATTTAGGGAGTGCAGCATAGTGGCATCTTAGCCACTTGTAGGAGGGTCCTGGTAGGTTGCGCCAAGCCACTATAACTAATACGGGGGCGACAGGAGAAAGCGAAAGTAAGAGCAGCTGCGCTGGCAATAAAAGGATATGAATGCAGCATTTACTACAATGCGGCGGAAACCTTGCTCTGGTACACTTTAGGTCACGTCACGTGTGTGTTTATATAAATACTTTTTGGCACTCCACCAGCTGTCTTTGCCACCCTATCGTAACGTCTTTCGTATACTCTGATCTTGCCCCCGACCTATTTGGTTAGTGCGAAATGACCATAATCAATTTTGTAAATAGATCACGTGGATGCGTAATTTGACCTATAATCATTTGCCAAGTTTGTGCAAGGCTGGGCGCACACATGAATTCCCAACGAGCTCTTATCTTCTATGACACTCCCCTAGCTTAACCCCTGAACATAGGAGCATTCTAGCAGCTGATTCTGATCGACACTGTTTCCCACGAGATCCGTTCAAGTTGTCTCCCACATTTACTCCGGCCGTAGCTCAAAAAGAGCTCCACAGGAAGGACTAATATGAAGTCGATTCCCCCCTGGCTGTGGCCGCCTTGGACAAGTACGTTTCCCCGAGCTTCAACCATCAGTATCACGCGAGCCTAATGCTCTCAGAAAGCGCCGAAACCTCGCAGAAGAAAATATTTTCTAAGGAGTGCCAATCTAGTCTAGTAGCCATTGCATTGGCGTTCCAATCGGCTAACGAGTGTGTCGCCGAAGTCCCTGCTGCGTATTTCCGAGCCCTCAGAGAGGCAGACGCGATCGGCAGGCCTTACCCAGATGACGAGGACTATGATATTATACTCGGGGTTGACGACCATTTTGGGATCTACCGCAATAGGATATTTCAAAATGAGCACAATGTCGAGGAATGTCAAGTTACCGAACAGGTACTCGACAAAATAATCGATTCAGAAGATGGAAACTTTACCTATTATTGGCGACGAGCACTCAACTCCTTCAATCTGGCATTCCAGGAAGGTATTAACAGTGTGGCTGCGCGGTATGCAAAACAGTATGCCTTAGACTTGCTCGAGCGCCGAGACAAGGCTGCTAAGCATGTCGACCTCATCAGCGATGAGTTGCGCAGGGAAGGGTACGAGGAGTTGTTGGAGGGGATACTGGACAAGATCCGTTTTCTGGAACGGTTTAAGGCAATATACGACGCTAGAGATAAAGACCACCAGACGGAGCCCATTTACTATCTATACCCTATAGAAACGCGTTGGAATCCACCGAAGATCCATTCAGAGTCTCAAAAGCAGCTCCCAGTAGGTTCCCAATTGATAGAGAAATTGAAGTATTACTAAGCATAATTACAGGCTGGCTATACTTCAGCACTAATCTCCATCGTCTCTATTGTCACCTTAATTGCTATCGTCCCACTAATTTTGGCATGGAAGTTCTCCACGAGTGAACCTGGCTCCACATCAGACGCGGACTTCTATCTTCTCCTACAGAATAGCGTGACCACGTTACTAGGCTTGTTCATTGGAATTTATCCAACGTTATGGCAACGTGCGTCAGTCGATAACCGTTGGGCGCATGGGCTCACGTTCGTGGGAGCCAGCTGTGTCGTTTTGTCGATCCCGCTATACCTTAAAGTGGTAACCATCTGGAGTGCCATTGTGGCATTTATGGGGCAAGCCATTCAAGGGTACATGGCAATGCAACTCTCAATGGTGGCTGGGTACCGTCCAAAGCGAGAAAAGCAGGATTAGGCATTCTTAGGACACCAGAAGGAGTGGCGTAGGGGAGCGTTAGATAACAACCATTGAGTGATAGCTCAGCGCAGAGCGAAGTAGACACGTAGTTGTTCATAGAAATTTCTAGAAGAATGCCACATTTTATTTCAATAAGGTATAATATACAACATGATACGACTAGCGTGACTATAAATACGACATTGTGTAAGCGCTATAACCTCGCCTGGCGTTTGTGTGCTTCCCCTTTCTCCTGATTAACTCGGTACGCAAGTTTCCTTCTGCTCTGTATCTTCAAAACTCGGAGTTATATTCTCTCTTAATAGGACTTTCGTTTCGTGGCCCCGAAACGCGGAGACAAGCCGATAAATATAATAGAGCAGAGGGGAATAATTGAAGCGGCTTTCGACGCCGTTGACATGATTGATAGCATGATTAAGTTTAATATTAGTGTGACCGACAGGCGGTGATATGCTCAAACAAATTGTTTCCCTAAATACAAGAAGACTATCTGAAAAGAGAAGTTAAATTTAAGCTTCTGTGCGGTAGTATGTGTTCCGTATGGAGCAATTGGTAGAGCAACGCAGGTGATTCAGGCTTAGAAGCACCGAGTTTCTCTATAGGCCTTAACCCGTCATATTAGCCCCCGCCCTCCCTTCCTCCAAAGGGAGTTTCGTACGGATCTAGCGCAGCAATATCCCGAAAAGCGGATTTAGGTTCCCACGTGAAACTTGCGCGTTATCCAAGGGTCGGACTCAGCAGCGTATATATCACAGAGCATCCACTCCGGCAGTCAGTAGGCTGAGTGTTACGGTTCCTACCGCCACGTGAGATTCACCTGGTTTCTCCTCTTAAGACTAGACAGCGCCGTACGGCTGGCTAGCGCTACACGTAACCAGCATCCTGTATTTGAATGAGCTACATCTCAGCGCTTCCACTTTTCTCCTTAATTTAGTATTTTTGTTTCTAATGGGCTTTTATCTAGAGACTCAGACTGACCTTTTTTATTGAGGGACGACTTGACCCTGTCTCTACGATGCCATTATACTGAGCAGTGTCAACCCAATAGAACCTCGTGATGCAAACACATAAACTGTATCAATAACTCAATATTAAATAAATAAAATAATGAGGAATCAAGACAGATAATTTAACTCTTTACCCTCAAATGTGAGGGGATAATTCTGCGCTGGCGAATAGCTGATTATCCAGGGGTCCAAGTGGTCCCAGAATAGAGAAGCTAAATACAAAGCCACACATTTGGCTGAATAAACAGCCTTTGGTGTCGTAGTCTGAAAGCCTAAAAACAAAGTAAAACCATATGAAGGTTACCAGCCCCGCCACATCATCTTCCGGTGCAAATCAGCTCTTAGAGTGCTTTATGGGAAGTTGTTGGATGTCACGATATCCAACCAATGGGATGAGTGGTATCATCAACACAAGCAACGAGGTCAAATAGTTGTACGGAGGGCTCATTTAGGGCAAATCAAGTATATTTTCAACTGCACAGAACAAGGAACGAGGGCATCCGGCCACATATAGAGCCTACAAGTGAGACGTGCTTGAAACTGGACTAGGCAGCCTCAGCCTATCAGGCACACTTCAACAGAGGTCCTACCTTACCCTGCTTTGAGCACGTGCTTTCGCATTTTGAAGATACGATCAAAAGCTGGAGGGTTATTAAATATATTTTTAGAAAGTGTCTGCTTTGGATTATTTGGGAACTTCTTTAGGCTTTTTGAGCATTGTCGTCAAAACTTGACAAAATTAATGTGAGAGAACAGAGGCCAGATCAAGTGTGATTGGTTAAAAAGCGAATAGCCAAAACACCCGGCGATGTGGTCAATCTTGCTCAGGATAATCGGGCCTGCTCCGGTGAGTTGCTCGGGTTGCTCATGCAGCTCAGGTGAGTTGACTGAGCCAAGGGTTATTGGCGCCTGACAACGTTTTAATTAGTGTGCGGCAAACCTAGTGTACGGGCCGTAAAGTAGTTAACGCACGCACTTTTGGCGTAAGTGAGACGAAAATCCACACGCACTGAATACTGCATTCCGTTTAATTAAATATATACTAAACTAACAGTGCACTAAATTACTAATACGTGATTATAACCAGGGGGTAAAAAGTCTGCGGAAGTATATTTTGGAGGCTCTTAGGATACTAGAGCCTTAGGGGAGACTAGAATCTGATCTAAAAGTAAATACCTAAAAAGTTTCAAAAAATTTAAATAACCAAAAGTCAATAAAGGGTGGGATTATGTGATTTACCCCCGGGTCCCCTCCTTTTCAATCCTTTGTTTCAGTGTAATTAGTATATACTTAGTGAGACTTCAGTGCGCACGGAACTAGCTAAAGTGAGAATTAAAGGCTTTAAATGGCCTCAAACCCCCCGCCGTGCAAACTGAATTACACTAATCAAAACGCTGGCGCCTGAGCAAGAGCTGCAAGCTTACAACCGAAAGCGAAGTCTAAAAGAGAGAAAAGTGATCGAAAATACCATCATGATCTAACATTCGAAATCCAGGAGAATCGATCGAGACTACAGAGTTGTAGCTTTGGGCTATGCTTGGCGCATGACTATATACTTCGCCGGCGAATAGCCTTCTACATGGGAAAATATCCTCGAGGAAAGTGGGGGAAAGAAAGTGAACCATTCAGTAAAAGTAGCCTAAGCTTTCTTGAAAATAGAAAGTGTTCTTGAAAACCACCCAAGTTTGCTGATGTCTTTGATACTCTGCGTCGAATCCTATCTCCACCCGCGTCGCTTCCAAGGTGGCCAATCAGCATCGCTGCTCCCTTGAGTGCTAATCACCGTCGCTTCACTCTTACTCCAAACTGCTTAGGCTGCTCCCTGGTACTAATTCGCGTCCTTACAGTTGATATAAAGTGGTGTTTTTTCCCCCTTAAAATTTCGCGAAAAATACAAAAGTCCTATCGAGAATCACCACCCAGAGGTCTCAAACTAGCAATGTGTGGGTGTTGTAGCGTATATATTAGAGGTTCGCCCAATAGAAGTGCTACGGTACAGCCTCAGGTGATGTCTATATACGGTAATTATTTATAAATAGCTTCTGGCAAAGGCGCTGAAATCGTGCATAGTTTTCACGGCGTGGGCGTCCAGGAAAAAAAGCCACAGTCTGCATAGCCACGTCAAGCCAGATAGAAGTGTGCTTTACTACACTCAACAAATTATCATCTTCGCAAAATATTGTGTGCAACTCAAACTGGGCTGTAGCTTGTATTCTCGCGAACAACCCATAATGAATGACACAGCGATCGACGTGGTCCGGCTCCAAGCCACAGCACGAGCTGGCCCACCAGGCCGTCAGGCTTTGTCGGGGAGCACCCGCCAACAACTTTACGACTCGTTACCCGTATTTGCGATAGACCAAAATATCCGGCTCCTGTATCTCAAACCGTTGCCACCAGGATCCACCATAAATCCCAACAATGTTCCGTTGACCGGCAAACTTTGCGTTGTCTCACTCAAAAGCAGGCCCTGCTTCGCCGCGCTCTCCTATGTATGGGGAGGCTACTCATCGCCGAAGCCTGACGTTCTCAGGATACGACTTGACAACGGTGTCAGGGTTAAGATTGATATAACATCCAACTGCAAAGATGCTCTGCTAGCTTTGCGGGAGCGATACGGTGCTATCTGTATTTGGATTGATGCAATCTGCATCAACCAAGTCGATCAAGTCGAGAAAGCGTCACAACTCATGCTCATGGGCGATATCTATACGTGGGCGGAAATGGTGTATGTCTGGTTAGGTCCCGAGACTGACGCATCAAGGAGGGCATTTCGGTCGTTACAGATTGCTTCTCAGTATAAGCTTTTTCTAGACGTCGTAGCTATTGGCAGTGCTGTAGACAGAATACAATTCGAAGCTAGGAGGCGCATGATATTTGACATTGTTTGGTGGCGATTTTTCCCTAGTCTTTGGAAGTACCAGCGGGCTCTCACATATCTGTGGCTTAGCCTGTTGACCTTCTGGCAGGGCAACATGTTAAATCGTACGTAGAACTCCTTGCCTAGTTGTTTCCTCACAGCTTTCAGCTTACAAAGATGGATCTCTCTCAGGCTTGAAATGGGGCTTGTATGGCCTACTTGACCGAAGTTCTATGTGGACGGACGACTTGGACTTCTTGACCACAGATCTCACCAACATAATTGAGCGTCCATGGTTCAAGAGAGGATGGACGTTCCAAGAAATCGTTCTTGCTTCCGATGTTACAGTGATGTGCGGCTCGACTACTATCAAGTGGGATGTTCTCATCCGAGGCCTGTCAAGAGTCTTCCGCTACAACTGTATGCCGGGCCATTGGTTTTCAAATTTCCCCAATGACGAATCGAAAAAGGCATTGGAAGGGTTGATTAACATCTGGATGCACCTCGAGAGACCGACTGTATGGAACGGGATAAGAATGAAACGTAAATTGCGAGGCAAAACCACTATGGATCACTATCAGCTAGCAGGTCAAAATTCCCTGATAAATCTGCCTTGTTTCACCTGCTTCGGTCTTTTACGCCTTCTTCTGCTGTTTATAGGATGGATACATATTTCTCTAAACTGGCTTCTGTTCCTCATTATCATTGGTATTGGCCCAGCTTTTGCCAGGATCGCATGGCCCCCAAAGATTGGATGTGTCCATTGGTCTGGGTATTCGCCATTTAGCGACGTGAAATGCCTAGAGACTGGCCTAACCACATGGGCAGACGCGTCAATGCAGATCGCCTACATTTTCCTGATATGGTGCGTTGTCGCTGGCACTATGGCTCTAATTCAACTCCTGACAACGAACTTCCACTGGATTTATTTCTGGTTTAACATGGGCAGACAGCAATCATCATTCAGATGGTGGGATCTTTCAGGGTACTATCAGAGGATGATCCGAGGCAAGTTTGGTGTTGATTTCACCCGTGGAAATGAGCCCAGTTCATTAGATATCCCTGCGAACGGCGTCATCCGTGCACTTAGAGAGCGGCAGACTACAGAACCAAAAGATCGTTCGTATGCTGCTTATGCCGTCCTCTCCCGCCTGGGAGTTAAACCTGTTGCCCCTGACTACTCAAAGCATCTGGGCTTGGTCTATAGGGAACATTTCCAGCAACTAATTCTTTGGAATCCTGGGCTTCTCAACCTCGTTATTGATGTTGATGGTCAGCAACTGGAGGGGGCACCTTCATGGGTCCCGAATTGGGACACAGCAGCGACGAGCAGCTGGATTGGCTCCCCCGAGGCTTATGACATGCCAAGATTCAACAGCCCTAAGTATTCAGTGCCACAATGTCAAGGCCTGAGACTCCATGTTTTGGGTCAAAAGATAGCTACGGTGGCATATTCTTCCGGCAGATTCACCATGTTTGGGCCAGAATTGGAGTTGCAATGGTCCCAGTGGGAGCGGTCTCGCCAATACGATCTGATGGTTGTAGCACTCAAGTTCGCCGATTGGTTAAGATATGTCAAGAGCCATGTTTCGACGACCTTTCCCTATGAGTTGTCTCTCCCCGAACTGGTCTCGCGGGTATTCAAGCTTTGTTATTTTAAAAATGAACCTGCTAGGTTTATTCAACGCCCCGAAACCATCGTTGCTTTGGACTTGGGTCAAGAAACCATCGCAGCCACGGGCGATAAGTTCGATACCTGGTATCGTAGCGTCTCCACCGTGCCAACACGTCCTCTCGAAAGAGCTATGAGGCAGATTTCTGGAGGAATTGATGAGATTCTCTTCGGGGAAGTCTTTAGAGCACCTGAGGATTGCAGGCACAATAAGTCAATACGACAATCGACAGCAAAGCTCAGCAGCATGCTTGCCGGGAAGAGAAATCTCTTCGTCACTAATAATGGATTGGTGGGATCAGGTTGCGAGAGGATGGAGCTAAATGATCACATCTACTGGATTGACGGTGTTTCCGTTCCCATGGCTTTGCGGCCGGCTCGCACAAGCACAAATTCTTCCTTACGCTTCACCGTTGTAGGACCCGTGTATGTATATGGGTTCATGGGTGAAGGAGTACGCGACAAAAGCCAATTGGTTTCTGTTACACTGGTTTAGTTTGCAGGCTTCATTCCCTTTTAACTTAGCCTCGTCAAGAAGTGTTGAGGAACAAGTATACGAGATTATGCTTCCCGGTACCAAGCTCTTTCAAGGCTAGTCCCGGAAGTCAGTATTTTCAGCCGTCTTTGACAGTTCTGAGGCACTTATTACTCCTAGTACTAGTTAGCATGCTCTGGTAATTTAAGCTAAATCATCAACGAGGTACTACTATTTGCAAGAAAGCATCTTTAAGCATGATCCAGCTGACTTGTTAGCGTGCTCCAGGACTCAAGGCTCTCGTCAGGTTAGAGGTGCGATGGCTAGTGCTCGAAGATGGGAACATAGACTTCGGTGGGGTTAATATTTGGCGTAGATTACCGTGGAAGTTTGTATCATTCGGAGCCTCGATATCAGGTTGGCAATACGGAAGCGTTAATGAAGGTAGCATGAACATTTTACACTTCAGTGATCATATAAAATTGCTTGTTTAGAGTTCATAGCGCGTTGAGTCGTTCCTTATATCCGATCATAAGCAGGTATCCTAGCCTTTACTATCTACAATCACTTGCTCTTCGAATAAAGGAAAGCTACCTTCGTAGTTAACACAAAACCAAGCTAATCCAGTCTGAATCGGCCTCTCAATGTCTGATAAATGAAGGAAATGTGCCCTGAGGCTGTCCCTATTCCCTTTCCCCATTCCCCCCAATACTAATTCATAGTCAAAACCAAATTTAATCATCAACTCATAAAACATAAAGCATCGTGAAAATCATCACCATTAGCAAATTATAAGAAATCACCCTCCAGATTCTTATAGCGACCATCACTCAATCACGTTCCAGGACATAATCATACCGCTCGAAAGTCGCAAAATCCGGACCCCGAATCATAATCTCTCCATGCTCCCCACTCGACCCACTCGGTCCACTCGAAGTCATCTCCAGGAAAAAGGACGTCTGTGTACGACGCCCCTTAGGATTTTGACTCATCACACGATCCGGGATAGGCAACGGTGGAAGTCGCTTGGAATTCAGCGTCATTTCTTGCACGATTGTATGCTGGACGTATATCTCGCTCTTGAAGGATTGCGTTGAGGGTCGACGAGCTGGAAGATTCGACGCTGGGTTCCTAGTTTCTGGTGGCTCTGGAGAATGTGGTATTTCTTTTACTTCTTGAGGGAAGTGCGAAAATATTCTGGGTAGATATTCCGTCGCGAGAGGACGTAGGCGGAGATGGAGGCGCAGATGAGTGCTGTGCCGACTTCGATGGCGGACCAGATGAGGGGCTTGGAGGTTTGGTCTACCTTGGGTTAGTTGATTTCTTTATTATGAGCAACTTCTTAGAGGGATTTGTGGTATTTACAAGTGAAGTCGAAGCCGCTGGAAAGATGGTGTAGTTGAGTGATTCGAAAGATGCCGGCAACACATGCACTGAGTTACAAAAGTCAGTATAATGAAAAGTAAGGGAAGGCTCCTAAGGACCATTACTTACAATGTACCCATGGAAACTAGAATACAGAGAACTACCCTCTGTATCTTCGGCATTTGCAAGGCCCAAAGAGTCGGTATAGGCAGCACGCAAAGCAATATATCGGTAGCAATATTAAATCCAGAAAACGCATAATGAAAGTCGGCAACCGTATAGCACTTTCCCTTGACACTATAGTCCCATGCTGACCGGACAGGCACGCAAGTGAAAATGATGGCGAAAATAGGCGCAATCCAGAAGGCTGTCACGATGACCCCGACTCCGACAAGGATCTTTCTGTGGATTCCTGGCGAAAAGATCCTCAAACAGGTTGCAATTATAGAGAAATTAGTGAAAGAAATCGAGGTAGTATATGCGATATAACATCCGTAAAGAGCTTTGGTAATGTGCGTGACGTGTATATAGGGATGTCGGCTGGGACTGGAGTGAGATTCCAGACATGTTTCCCGAGTCCGAAATGCTCGCCGACTAGACCCAATGAGCATAAGAGGAGAGCAAATATGAGGCCAACAACCATGAAGACTGGGTGATGTTAGTAAGAGCTTGATGTGCAAGTTATTCTGGCAGCCTTACTATCGTCAAGCCCGGAAGAGCGAATCATTCGTAATCGCACCCAAAACCGCATCGTAGCGGTAACGAGGACCAGGGAAATAAATGTGATATTGACCTTGAGTATTGCGGATTGGAGGGAAGAGTTGTCCACTATTGCCCCTGAGATGTAGGGAAGATAGGCGGACGCCGTTGTTACATTGGCCATTATTGCAAGATTGAAGATGACCACAAGTTTCCAGAACCGTCACGATGCATTATTGACGCAAAGAGATGGTTCAGAGTTTAAATAATTGCTGAACAAGGATCAGACAACATCTGAGGCTGGAAAATCCTCATTGCCTGCATTGACTAAAGCAACACTTGGTCACTATGAATGCCCTGCATAACTTATTCGAGGAGATGAACTCCGTTTTTTACCATTCACCAATAGTTGAACTTTTAGAAAGTTCTCTTTGGTCCAATGAGGCTTAGTATTAGGGTGTACTGAGAGGCGGTTTCATGGTTTGGACAAGACCGGCTGTGAGTCTGGGACGTCTAGAGACGCATCAGCCGTTGTGTAGATCCTGAAAGTTGAATTTGTTGAGAAGCGAACTTCAGAGCGGCCGTGCGTCCCATGATAGACAGCGGCAATGCGCGAGGTGCTGGAGGAGAGCGCGCGGGGTGGGCTTATTCTTGAAGATAACTCGAGATCCAGACACTTCTCTCTCGGATCAAGGCCGAAGCCGAGAAATTTTGCGGAAAACCCGTCGAAAGAATAAAAGAATATTATAGCCCAGTGACAGGTACTGTACGGCAGAGTCCGAATCACAAGTCTTCTGCTTCAAACATGATGGTCAACGAGGGGCAACAAAAGGAGTGGGGTTGGGGGGCTTCAATGTTGACTACGATGTCTATCATATCCCGGGCCAACCTACCGAGTAGAAGAAGAATCTGAGCACCTCGCGCTAGGTGGGTGTAGTGTTGTTAAGCAGTAGCACTAGGATATTCTTTAGTCTGAAAGTAAATCTTTCTATGCACACTATTAGAAATAGCGTCCACGGCTATACTTGACAGCGCTTGGGCCTCGCGCCAGCATGGTTCTCTCCCATGACGACCCGCGCGTTCGGATCCCAAAGACAGATCTTCTGTTGAGCCGAGGCCTTCCTAAGACGCACTAGATGTTTCAAACCCTGAGATGGGAAAATAGCTCTCAAAATGGAAAGTGCTGGCAATCATTTTGGCCGCGAAGGATGACTAGATGGGCTGAATCTCGCCTCGCATTTTAGTATAGTATAAGAGAAAGCATACAAAGCGCATACAGCTGTAGAAAGGATAATCTTTTGTTTCGGTACGATCTTGTAGGTCTACGAGTGCTTTTCTTAGAGATGATGAACATTTCAAGGTTTTCACACTCTCGTTGAATACTACAACCGCGCTCTCGGGCCGTAACAGAAAACCCCACGATAAAAGTAGTAGAAACAATCCAATGGCTGTTAATACCGTATATATGAGCGGGAAAGGGTAGCCACTCACGTTCGTGCGGTACACCTTAGACTGAGGGGGAGAAGTGACGAGTTGTTCTAGACGGGGAGCGAAGCCGACTGCAGGTGCGCCGCGTTCGGGATTAAATTGGAGAATGCAGACTACTTATAGAAACCCCATGAATATCAGTCAGAGCAGTGACTCAGGGCTTTTTAAACCGAGTACTTAAAAAAGAAAGTACATTGAACTTTCAGAGCGGAACACCGGCGGGATATTGTCTTCGGATCGACGTAACACCTCCTTCCTGAATCAGACAAAGAAAATAAGCGGATGCTGCCCAACGATTGAAAATAATCTAAGGCACAGAATAATTAGGTACTCCGTCAGAAGCTGTCTCGGGCAATGTACGGCCGTACTTACCAGCCCGTAGATCCGAGTCCGGGCAGCGCTGTCATCGCCACCCAATCGCATCTAGTTTCATCACACCTTGGAGAGAAGTATGATTAGATTGACATAAAAAATACTCGAAGCAAATGTGTGTACTGTCTGATTTGACTGGTATGTAAAGTGACTCTGCTAAGTCTGCGTGTCACTGAATTTGAGCTAGTCTTTACTTCACGCGAAAAGACGCAGAATAACTATATGTGGCGGAGGAACTTTCCTAAGATGTCCTATGTTCAATTTCAAGAGCTTTAATATTCTTTTGACGGCAGTCAAATCTCAAATTGAATTGCACAAGAACACTTCTTGTTACGTTACACACAGTCACGTTTGACTACCCAAGTTCTTGCTTCCCATGGGATCAGAAGTTTGGTATTGCGGGGTGCATCGTACTTTTCAAGTATAAACACTGTTCCAAGTATCTCCGCATCTAGAAGGTTAAAATCAATACGAGACCCAAAATACCTCAAAATCTCCATGCAACGTCCAACGCCCCATTTAGAAATCAAACCTTCCTATTCGGGGAACATCACTTCAAATACCAACCCAACAGATTAAAAAACGCCTCTAGATGTCATAGCAATAAAACAACCATCTTTACCGGTCTCCCATCTTCCGTCAATCTAGAGTGCCGATTCCAAGGCATCGATAAAAAATACCGGGGTCTGATTGGCCCCGGGCTCCCGTTTTGGCAATTTGTGTATAAGCGGTCCGTAATCCGGCAATATATCAGATTGTATGATATTAACCAGCGTTTGTGGCTGATAAGGGGCGGGTTTATCACGCGGCATAATTCATATATTTTGTGCCAGTCGCATGATCTGGAGTTGTGGGGCGGAATCTGGGGAAGGGTGAGGTATAAAGAAGGCGCCTGCGAGAGAAGTTGGTGAATTTTGGTGTTCTGACTTTTGGAAGATAGAGAGATTTTTAAGATTGTGTCTGGACGATATGTTGTTCTCTACACTTTTTTCTGTTGGTGCTCTGCTTGTGGCGGAGGCTTCTGCTCATGGAGCGGTTACGAGTTATGTTATTGGCGGGACGACATACCCAGGGTGAGACCTTCTACTGAACCCTATTATGCCGGTCCAACATGAATAGCTAACTCTTCCAAGTTATACAGGTTTCAGCCCCTCTTCCTCTCCACCCAGCATTCAACGCCAATGGCCCGATTACAACCCGACCATGACCGTCACCGACGCAAAAGTAAAATGCAACGGCGGAACATCCGCCAAATTGAATGCTACCGTCGCCGCCGGTAGCGCCGTCACAGCCAAATGGGCCCAATGGACCCATCAACAAGGACCCGTCATGGTATGGATGTACAAATGCGCCGGCGAATTCTCATCTTGCGACGGCTCAGGCAAGAATTGGTTCAAGATCGACCAGATGGGCATGACTGCACCACCTTTGACCGGCAACAGCTGGGGAACCGCTATCGTGTATTCGAAACTTGCTTGGACGAGTACTATTCCGGCCAAGCTTGCGCCGGGCAATTATTTGATTAGGCATGAGTTGTTGGCTCTGCATCAGTCGAATACGCCTCAGTTTTATGCCGAGTGTGCGCAGCTTAGTGTTACTGGGAGTGGGACTTCGACGCCTAGTGGAGATTTCTTGGCTACTATTCCGGGCTATGCGTCGCAGAATGATCCTGGGATTATGGTAGGTGTTTTCATGCATTGACAGAAAGGATCTTGCTAATAAGTGACAGATCGACATCTACTCATCAAAGGCAACAACCTACACTTGCCCAGGACCAGCTGTCTGGAGCTAGATTATTGGAAATTTCCCCACAATGTTCATATGGGTAGAATAGGGAAAGATGGTGAGGGTAAGGGGGCCAAGCGGCTTTATGTATATAGGTTGAAGGATTGTTGATGATATTTTGTGAGTGTCGGAAGCCCAAATCAGATCTTGATTTGCCACTGTAGGAAATAATAATATTGATGCTTTGGGCAATTGTCCAGAGTTTCAACAGCATTCAAGATGCAAACTGTGACCATGAAAGCGGAGACAAGGCTGTGATCCCCGTACCGGGCTCGGTGTTGTCTTGAGGCTGAATAGGGGTAAATGCGGGGACCCCAGGTGGGGTACAAAGAATGACGATCGTCGGACTTTAGACAATATTGCGGAGAGTAGTTTTGTTGAAGTGAGTCAGTGAAATTCTCAAAAATAGTGAAAACGGCACTTGCGTCGTATAGTTAGCAGTGAATAATGCTGTGGTCAGGTGATTGTGCCTTTTCAAATTTTTTCAAATCGTAAGATCTGTAATAGTAAATTGACTTCCGACTGACTGAGACTATTCGCATATGACTGTGGTTGCAGAGTAGAATGTGAGAGATGGATCAGGATCACGTGATCTCAGACAGCAGGTGCTTCTCAACGTGCCGTGCCCTAGCAGAACGGAGGGATCTCCGAGATCTGCCAGCCGGAAGACCCTGAAACTTTATTGTGACCTCCAAGAGAACGGTGTAATGATATGGTTATTTCGACGTTGATTGATCCTCCACTGACCTGATCGTGGACATCGCCGTCGGTTGGTCGCATGGGAGGTTGCGCGTCTTGCTCGGCATCCAATAGTTTCAGAACTCTTGAGACACTCGGCATGCCGCTGGTTGAAGTATTCTCGATTACTTCTCAAAGAAGAAGTACCGCATGAAGATCAATAGTTCCTGGGGATAAATGGAGAGGCCGCATGTTGAGATTGCGATGGAGTGCAGATTGGTCAGTATCCAGACGGCCTGTGATGCAAGTAAGCACATATAGATGTAGATCTATTCGCTCAATGCTTACATGGGGTCTCCCGTCTCGGTGGGACTGGCTGCCCCCTGAATGGGGTGATATCAACGTCAGGACGGGTCAGAAACTTACGATTTTTTGCGATGATCCCTCAGTCGAGCTTCTGAGGCTCAGTGTCTTTGACGCATATATAGGGAAGACTGAGGCCTGCAGGATAAAAGACGCTGATTTTGAATGTTTGCTGCTGTCCCATCTTCGAAAAGCCACAATATACTCACGAATTCCCAAGAGACAGTTGCTTTTTTCTTGTGCGATGCTACGACGCCAGGGGACAAACTTTGTGGAAATCTAGGCCCTGTGCCTATTTGCGGTGTGCAGGATGATTCGTTACAGCTTGGAGGGTCTTGGCCGCGCGACCACAACATCGACGATAGGGGGATGTACAAGGTTGAAGATTTCAGTAAGTAGGTACATGCAAACTTCAGCCAGCACCAGCATTGGACGGCCATGAAAGGGAACCTTTGAAGTTTGTTTGTTGCACTTACGGCCATCGAGCTACGGAGAGCCCCATTCCAGCGCAAGACATTGAGCATCGACGCTCGGATGTTGGCTGGGGTACAAGAGAATCAAAGGTCGTGCAACAAATTCACATCAGCTAGGACAGCTTTGGCAAATGAACATCAGAACATCACTTCCGGAAGATCTGCCATCGCATCTTCAACACAACGAAAAGTACCACTATTATTGAATTACACCACCAAGGACGACCGGGGAACTAAGCCGACTGCGGCGCATTCCCATCGTCAGTGCGCCACTATCCCCTTCGGCACCTCGCTTGTGCTTGGAAGCCGGGGGACATTCTAAAACTTCGCTCTCTGCAGCCGCTTCGACATTGACAACTTGACAACGCGCAAATATAATTCGGACTATTGAGCATCAACTGCAAGAACTATTCGCCGCCCTCTGCCTGCTGTGCTGTTCTGCCAAGGGATAATACCACGACTCGACTTCGACGCCGACAATAAGGTTTGCCCGCAGTGGATGGTTGGATAGATGTGATCAACCATGCCCTTAAGCTCCATTCGCCATCCCACCAGGCCGGTCCCCCCACAGCTGTAGCTATAACACCGACCGGACGCGGACGCTTACTTCGAGGACGGCGTCGCCCATCACCCGCGGACGCCTTGCTGGCGCAATTGTTTCTCGAGAAGAGCCTCACTGACGCTCAAAAGTCCTCGCCCTAGGACTTGCCTGCTGTGTTCTCGCCGGCAAGTTCGCCGGGAACCCAGCCAGGATGATATGGATACTTCTGTGGTTCTTTCGAGGGTACATTTCCCCCCATCTTTCATCTATAGTATCTTCTTGCCCACCCGGAAAAGTACTGACCTGACTGTAGGACAACAGCGCCCCCCGTCCTCGATACCAAGCATCCCATTCGATATGGATTCACTCGATACGGCAACAACGCTGCGCGGCACCCTGTGATTACTCTGCTCGTTTCTGTGGCTGCCGCCGTGATCTTGATATATCCTTTCCCCTTCCTCTACACGAACAACTTCACCAATGGCGCATCGAATCTTCCCCACCATGTTTGGACCAGTGCTCAGCCGATAGAGGGGAATCCCGATGTACGCGCCGATGTGGCAATGCGGTCCTTTTGGGTGCATGGTAGGCCTTCATGGACATAAGAACTGCGCCCATTTGCTGACCTTGCGTAGGGAGTTATATGAAGGCATTGAAGCCCGAGGTTTTGCTGAGCGCGCTCGACATACAAAACGAACTCCTTGGACCAACGGTGAATTTCGATCCTCGCAGACCGCCCAACGAATTAGTACCAGCCGAAAACCTTCCAACGGACCTCACTCCGGATATGCGAGATGGGCTCCATGCTATCAACGGCTTGAGTAACTCATCCTGGTTTTTCCATTCGCCATTACAATACTGGTCTTGCAAAGCTGAGAATATTTTGGAGGACAAAGATATAATTCAGACGGTGAATGAGGGGTCCCGTCAGGCAACATCAGTCAATATAACCCTCAGGCACTCCATTGTTTTCAGTGGGAAGCGCTTCGAGGACCGGCGACTCGTCGCTGCTGATGCTATAGTCGTCACCCTGGTGTATGCGCTCGACTCGCCAGTAGGTCGACAGTGGGAGCGAAAAGCGGAAGAGCTTGCTGCTCAGCGCTCAAACAAATGGCGGGTGATCCCCGAGAGCGGCCGGTCTCTATACAGCACCCTTTACGAATTCCGGTTTCAACCGCTTTCACTCCGAGACGATTTCATTCTCGGATCATATTACTTTCTCACGGCTATATGGTTCCTCTCGAGGTTGCCAAAATTACGAGCCCTTAAGTCTCGACTAGGTCTCATCTTCGCAGTTGGCGCCCATATATTCGTGTCTATCATGTAAGTACCTCTGGATCTTTTTTCATATACTCCCAATCCCCTCGGTTTCACCTTGGGTACTCCGCTTCACTCCATACGCTCCTCGACGAGGAAATATCACACCCGAAACTTTCTTGATTAGGATAAAACTGATTCCTCCTAGGTCCAGCTTCACCATATGCGCCGTGTTCAAGATAGATTTATCCAAAATCCCAAGAGAGGCGTATCCGTTCGTTATGATCACCATCAGCTTGGAAAACATATTCAGACTCGTCGACGGCGTCATTATGACCCAGTCTAGGAATTCAACAGCAGCAAGAATAGGAGAGGCACTCGGGCAAACGGGCCACATTTCTCTCGCTGGTGTGAGCCAAAATCTGGTGATATTATGGGTGTTTTCCAGATTCGCACTGCCTCAGATAACTGCTATCTGCACCTTTGTGGCTATTGCTCTGGTCTTTGATTTCTTTTATCTTTTAACGTTCTTCACTGCCGTGCTCAGCATTGATGTTCGTCGTACAGAGCTAGGTGACACTCTAAGCAAAGCCACCACGCTGAGTAGGCGGCCGTCATCCCCCGAGCCGCAGCAGAAGAAGGCTTGGTTCGATTCCATTTTGAATCTCCAAGGCCCAGCATTCACCAGGGTGGCGGGGACAGTCGTGCTAATATCTTTCATTCTGGGGGCGCAGTGGCACTTCCTCGACGAAAGTTTTTTACAGACTGCTTTTCGCATTGGACGATCCCTGACACTCCGCACCCCGGAATCAGGACCGAATTCCACGGCGCTCCTCTCAGTCGATATCAATCAGGCTAGGACGCCGACAGCCTGGCTTCGAATGCAAGATCACGAGACAGCCCATGAGGTTATTCAGATTGTCAAACCAAATGCCGATCGCTATATTGCTCGTGTCTACGATCCGTTGATATTTGTCCTCAGTGGCTCTGATCGCACACCCACTGCTCTTGGAGTCCGCCGATTCCTGCCTGCGGTATATGATTTTGTTCAGCACCAGCTTTTGGCTTTCTCCACCGTGGTACTATTCAGTGTCGCCGCTGTCGCACTATTGATGAACTATTTACTTTGGAACGAGTTCCCTGACGTTGAAGAGGATGAACGACCTGACGATGAACCGCTCTTATCTGTCAAAACCTTGTCACAAGGACACGCGCTTGACGTCGCTCTACTGACAGCTTCCAATGAAGGCGTCATCGCGTCAGTTGGTCTCGATCGCTGGATACGAATATGGGATATTCGCAAAGGATCCTTCAGTTACATTGTCGAAGACCCAGACTCTGACATCAATCCCTTTCCAGTCTTGGCTATGGCAATTGACAGTGATTCTAATTGGTTGGCTCTCCTCTCGTCGGAAAACAAGGCCATGCTATGGAACATACCCGAGAGGAGATGGGGCCCGGTGATGGAAGTGGAAATTAAAGGCCGTAAACCCGCGGCGTTCTTCTTTGGTTACGATGCCTCGGAGGTTATCGATCCCGTTGTGGTAGTCAGACACAATGGTCTTATGACCGAGCTTCATATGGAAGCTAACGAAAGTAATACTTTACGGATTTGCCGTACTCCACTTGTTTGTGCTCGCCCACATTTCGAAAAGCCTACCCCGCAATATCCCCATCCACCTCCTCGGGTAGTCACTTCATCAAAGCGTGGCTGTGTACATGTTGGCTCACTAATCGACGAAGGCTGGACATCTGAAAGCATTGAGGTTCCCGATCCTGAAGATGACAAGGAGGTCTTATCAATTCTACCATTACCGGTGCTCAGCTCCTTCCTAGCCGTACGCAGCCACACCATTGATCTCATCGATATCTTCACACATAAGGTGACTCATACCTTTGCCACGAAGCCGATGAAGGCAGAAACTTTGCGCTGCTTCCACTCTACGCGTCGCAGACCACAGTGCGGATCCGTCGGACTAGCGTCTCTCTCGCTAGCCTACATATGTGCCGATACTGGGTCTCTGATACTTCAGTCATACCTGCCACAACGCGAGGGAGACACAATCTGCTTTCGTGATCCCTGGACACCGGGCAGTAAAACATGCTGCCTGTGGCGTGAGACGGTTGAGAACCAGTATGTGGTTAGCGACCCTGGTGAATGGGAAGCACTGCAAGTTGGTTACATTGTTGGAGTCCGCAAACGGGAGACACCTCCTGCAAGACCAAAGGAAGCAGTGGGTCATCATATGAACACCTCCCCGGGTCTCCGTCGACGGGGCGTAAACCTCAAACGATCTTTCTCTGATGAACCTCGGCAGATCGGCAAAGATGATGAAGATTCCTGGGAGGCTTGGTGCATCAGTGCAAGAGGTGAGAGATGGAGTACACCGCTTTGTGATTCCAAGGAAGGCCGGGACCACCTTTTGGTTGGTGGCCTAGGTCCGATGGTGAAGGTCGGCAAGAGGAGCATTGCCGTCGGATTAGGAAACATCATCAAGGTGGTCACTGTTGGGAGCAATAAATTTGATGATTTGGAGGACGATAATGACGATACAGTCTTCGTTGGAATGACTGCTAGCAGGAAGAAGAAGACCAGCTTCTCATCTAGAAAGAGGGCCACTGTATTATGATAATACGGGCTGAAGTATACGAACAGTCCCAGGCTTGGAGTTGGCTCCTTACGAAGAGTGGTTTTCTGCTATGACGTTTCACGGCATTGAGGCGAATGATGCTTTATGGAAATGATACCCAAAAGTCCTGGAGGTTCTGGGCTGGCGTTTGGAAGTTTCGATCTTGGTTAGATCTGAGATATTATTGCACGGCGTTTGCAGATGGGACTTTTTGCGTTTTTTAGGACGCGAGGTTTGGCACTGGATATAATTTGATATATTCGGAATTTTATTAAGATGGTAAAGGCGGGGCTATGAGCTCCCATTTTAGGGAGGTGCGAAAGTGAGCAGTCAACAAGAAATTACGATAATGAATCTCAAAAAGATTTCACATATTTTTCTGGGGTACGCGCCGAATCGGTACCCGCAATTCTTCTTCTGTTCTTGTCACACGTCATTGAACTTCTCTTATCACACGAAGTTTGTACCAAGTTCCCCTGTCATGTCTCACTGTTTCTAGAAACTTCTCTTTCTAGCCACACAGTCACACAACAATATATCCAGAGCACACTAATGCAGACACCCCGACGATCAATGAACACTCTTGCCGTCGCCCTGGTCACATCTGCGGATCCTTTCCAGCCTCTTGCTACCTACCCCGCATTCTCTTGCAAGTGCAGCATCCGGCTTCCTGGAGGTATGCAAGTAAGTAATTCTCGTATTCATGCCCATCCATTTTCCTTCTGTTATACAAGCAAACAAGCGCTTGGGATTGTCTTGGAAGAATCGTACGAGGATCTAAAGATTGGGGAGACAGTAAAAGAAAGCAAAAGGAACGTTACGTGCCGTGCCAAGACTGGTCGGGTACTGACAGTAGGAGAGGGAGGGAAGTCAGATGAGCGCTCGTGTTGACGGACAGGCAAGTGCTTGGTTCTTTGTGGAACCTCGAAATGTCTCTGGGGGAAGAAACTTCTAGGCAGACAGGTCGTAGGGATCTACTACGTTGGATTGCGCGAGGGTTTGAGGATAGGTGAGGTGCCGTTGAACAGGACCTCAGTGTACCGAATGAAGTAATTTGGTAGGAGTCTGGCAAGTGAGCTTATGGGGAAGGGGAGGAGTATATGATGCCCCGTTGTCCCTGCGATGTGCGGGTTTCTTCATCGTCTCGAAATTTCACACTTCCCCTGAATCCTCACATTCTTTCCATCCTACCCAGACACACCATCATCATCTTTTCCAACAAACATCAGCCATCATGAAATTCCTCGCACCCCTCCTCGCCCTCCTGCCAGCAGTAGCTATCGCAGCCCCTCAAGTCCACGTATCCCGCACCGTGCCTCACGGCATCACCAGTGAGATTCCCCTCCCTCTCTCTCTTTCATATGAAAAAGACAAATCACTAATTTACACCCACAACAGTCGAAAACTTCACCCGCACCGCCAATCCCGATAAAAGCTATACCTACAAGTTTACCATCGACTACGAATTCGGACTCCAAACCTGCACGATTACGGATAAAGCTGATAACGCTGCCTATAATTCTTGGTATAATGAGCCTTGTGAGGAGGTGTGTCTTCTGTTTCAGAATTCTTTTTTCTCCCTATTTTTTTGGGGGGTTTTGGGCTGATATCGGAAAACAATAGAATGGCACATGGCACATTTCTTGGGGTTGGGATTACAAGGGGGATTTCACGGTCATGACGGTTGTGGATGAGCCGAATCAGTATGAGGCGTTTTTTGGGTATAAGAGCCCGAATGGGCAGAGTAAGTTTGGGGATCAGGGGCCGAATGCTGTGCAGCATACTTGAGTGAGGGGTTTTGGGGATGATGGTGGGGATGGTGGAAGGGGAGGACGAGAGGTAGTTAGTTAGTTGGTTGATGATATGAAAATGATATCGGTTTTGGTACTGTGATGAGCTTTGAAGCAAGAAGATGAATGAAGACGTCCTGCCAAGCATTGTTTAACAACATTGACTTTGTACCTGCTTTAGCGCCAACTCTGATATGTCTTCCGGATTCCGAACGTCCCCAAATGTGGGGTGAACCTTACAAAAGATACAAAAGATCGTCCATCAGGGTCCTCTAGGCCCGTCACATGATCGAATAACTTCAGGGGCAATCGCCTCGCTAACATGCATGGGCCGGGATATATGGAGCGACGTCACTCTCCAGTGCTTATTTTCCATCTCGATTCAGGAAAAGAAGGCTGAATGAAGTAGAGTGGCGAAGTTTCTCGCAAGATGTAGTATCATGTAGAGCATAATCAGATAAGATTGCCCTTATCTGATCTCAAAGATAACTTCACTTCATAATTCACCATCAATAAGCTCAAACCATCTCCACTGATTCACGTTCCCGTTGCTCACCGCTTATCCTCTGAAACTTTATATTCGTCTCCACTTGCATTCAATTGCTTCCCTCCTTACTCTTTTGCCTTCTGCTCTTATCAAATATGGTTAGCGTGCAGACTGATCAACAGCCTTTGCTGCCGGTAGAGAATTCAACCACCCCATTCTGGAGGACTGATCTGCATGAGCTCGATAACCACCGCTCGACAGATCTGCTACCTGCAGAATGCGATATACTTATCATCGGTGGCGGCTATGCTGGCATCGCAGCGGCGTATCATCTGCTTGCTGGGGATGAGCCTATCGCAGGTAAATCGGTGGTGCTATTAGAGGCGCGTCAGGCTTGTTCTGGCGCGACGGGAAGGAATGGTACATCTTCCTTCAATTCAGCAACAGTAGCAGCAAGAACTGATGCTTTGTACAGGTGGTCATCTTCGTCCCTCTGTTTATCCTCGTCTTTTTCACTATATCGAGAAATATGGCAGGGAAGCAGCAGAGGGAATAGCAGACTTTGAATTCGATCACGTGCCGGCTATCGCCGATCTGATCAAGAAGGAGGGGATCGAGTGTGATTTTCAGCTTACGAGGTCTTTTGATATATATACCGACGTGAAACAAGCTGAGAAGGCCAAGGAAAACTACTTGAAGCTTAAAGAAATGGGCGTAGCGAAGTCAACTATCGATGATCTAGAGTGGACTGGCTCGGATCGAGCTGAAGAAGTATGTCAACCCAGTATGAGCCCGCAAATCGAGACTGACAGAAATGCAGGTCTCGGGAGTGAAAGGATGTGTCGGATGTTTCAGATTTACTGCTGCTTCACTATGGCCTTACAAACTAATGATGGGTCTCCTCCAAGTTGCCATCTCCAAGGGTCTAAATCTACAAACTCATACCCCGGTAACAGCAATCTCACCTGCTCTAACACCGTCAGGAGCCTGGACAGCAACCACAAGCCGGGGAACCATCTCAGCCAAACAAGTCATTTTCGCTACAAACGGCTATACAGCTGCACTCCTTCCCGAATATGAAGGCAAAATCGTTCCTTGCAAGGGAATCTGCAGTCACATCACCTGTCCACCAGAATTTCATCCTCCACAATTAGACAAAACCTACTGTTTACGCCTTCCCAATGGCTCACACGATTATCTCATCCCACGTACGGATGGGAGTATCGTGGTTGGTGGTGCGCGGAGTCATTTCTTTGAACGCAAGGAGAGTTGGTATAACAATGTCGATGATGCCTCGCTCATTATTCCTGCGACAAATTATTTTGATAATTATATGCAGGAGCATTTTGTGGGCTGGGAGGAGAGTGGGGCGAGGGTTGAGAGGATTTGGACGGGGATTATGGGGTATAATGAGGATGGGCTGCCGAGTGTTGGGGGGGTTCCGGGGAGGGAGGGGTGTTTTGTTGCTGCGGGGTTTGAGGGTGAGCATTGGTTCCATTTTTTCTGGCGTGGGAACTTGCCCCTGGATTATCTCACAACCGCTGGACCTTAAAGGTACATGCTGACATCTCGGACTCTAGGTCACGGAATGCCGCTCATCTGGCTTACCATGCAAGGTATTGCGGCGATGGTAAATGGGAAGAAATATGAGGAAGTCAGATTGCCGAGTATGTTCAAGACTACTCGGGAGAGATTAGAGAGCGATAGGGACGATCTTAATGGGCGTAAGTGAGATTATTTGACAGGCGCGGTATTGAGTGTGGTTGAGGCGATGTTTTTTAGCTGGCGTTGAGATATTTACACTGGAGAGTGGCAACACGATGCGATGATGAGCAGGTAAAGCGGTATATAAAATGAATTCGTTGTTTTCTTTGGTTTCGATTCGAACTTTGATGCCAGATGGGAACTGCAAAAGCCGGGTTTCTGCTCAATGGGTTGCCTTAGGCAATACTCCTTCGTCTCATAGCCAACCTGGAAATACTGACTTAGCTTGATCAATCCCATAAGCCCTGCATCCCAATGTCGTCGATGTCACTCCTCATGATATAAATACGAAATGTTGCCCAATTGTCCAGTCCATCAATCACGTCAAATATCACCCTAATAGCTCTGCTCTCTACCTTCGTAAAATGCCTCCGCGTCAGATCAAGCTTACAATCATCACACAGAATTTTACCCCCCAAGTCGTCAAACTTTCAAGTAACAGAGATCTGGTCGAAATATGGCTGAAATCGCATTGAATCTATTTCGGGAAATTGCGGGGTGGTTGCCTGGAAAAGGGGTGAATTCTCGCTTTGGCTTGGCGTGACTCGCATCTAATACTTTTAACTACCAGAACCAGAACACAACATCTACACCACCTCCACAAACGCGATGAACCGCCTCTGATTCATGCCGGTACCTTTTTGGTAGCGGTGAACTCCCATCAAGATCTCGGGCAGCTCGAACTTGCCTACCTCCCAGGCTTCCAACACCGTGCCTCACTGCCGTCGCCTGGTGACTCAACCGGGGGATTCGAGGGCACGTGATCCGTATTTGTTGAATATCTTACGAAATAACGGATGTCTATTGGCTCAAGTGAACCTCTGTCATGAAACTAAAGACCGTTTTACGACATGGCAGGAGCGTTGGAATCCGGTATAAATACCCTTCGCTCCTCTCTTCCAATTCCAGCATCCATCAGCACTTCATCCTCCATCAACGCAACTTCACCGAGTCCTCCAAAGTCAGACATCTTGTCAACAATTCAACCATGGCTTCATCAGACATTCTTTCACAGACTCTTTCCTCCATCACTGCCATCAAACTCGACGAGCTCTCCAGCCAAAGAGCCAGTTTCGAAACTGGCAAGGCTGAGCTTTTGGAGGCGGTGAATGATGAACCAAGCCAGTGCAAGAAAGTCCAGGTACTTCTAGACCGCGTGGAAGATTTATCTTCTATGGGCAAACTGGGAGACAACCCTCTAATATCCCTCACGAACATTGGACACTTCTTGGGCCAAGCAAATCGGGATCCATCCGTTTCGACCAAGCTTCAGCAAGACTGGCAGTCACAGATTCAGAATGAGTTGAATATTCACAGCTTGAAGTATGAGTACGCATCTTTGTATGGCCAACTGGTGAATGAATGGATATCCGTGTCCTCCGCGGAGCGTGCGTCGACTGTAAACGACTCTGCTTTCGAGGAGGTTGGCCGCAAGGAGATGCACGAGCAGCGGGCTCTCTGGGAGCAATATGTTTTTACGGCTAAGGAAACCGACTCGGATGCCATCAAGAGCTATCTAGGCAAGCTCTTCAACGGGACTCCCGCGATAAAAGCTGCCTACGATAATCTGCTTTCGAAGACCAAGGATTTCGAGAGAAAAATGGCTAAGAAAACGAACCATTTTGACGACGTCTCACTGCGTTCGGTGATCAAAGGTCTTTTGCGAAGCGATCTGGTCTCTGACGAGAAGAGGAAGGTGTTGCAAGATTTCCTCAACAGTAAAGTGGTCTTGGCAGAAGTAGCTGACGTACTTAACATGCGAATGGCAACGCTCAAGAAATGGCAGTGGGACCCCGCGGGCACACCCGTCGAACAACGTCGGCAACTCAACGGGAGGTACCGGTTTTACCACGATGAGGACCTTTTACAGTCTATTCTGCTGCGTTACATTGGAACGAAATGGTCCGTCTTTTTCAAAGATGCCTTGGAAGAATTCACTACGTCGCAGGATACGTGGTTGAAATCACCAGCCCCAATGCCAGAATCGGAGAAGAGACGGAGGGAATACTTTCTTGGTTATGGTTCAAGCAACACGCACGGCAGTCTCAATGAAAACCGAGATCTTCATTATCGAGACGATATTTTCCTGGAGCAACTAGCTTCAAAAGTGGCGGAGCAGCGTGGAGGATATGATGACGACTCTGTAAATGGGGCCGACACTCGAAAGAGCGGCCAACAGATCACACAAAATCTCCTCCATACTCTCGTTGCGGAGTTGATTATGGAAACTCGGCTGGGTCGGGAGCCCGTGGTTGTGCGATCAGATTTTAAGTGGTTTGGTCCATCCCTCCCTCATTCTACGATGTTCAACGTCCTACAATTCTTGGGTGTCTCGGATAAATGGGTTGACTTCTTCCGTCGAGCTCTCTCAGCACCGATGAAGTTTGTTCAGGACGGCCCAGATGCACCGGTTCAAATCCGAAAGAGAGGGACGCCCATTAGCGGGCCGCTCAGTGACATGCTTGGTGAGACGGTCTTGTACTGCTTGGACTTCGCCTTCAATCAGCGGACTGGGGGAGCTTACCTTTACCGACTCCATGATGACATCTGGTTCTGGGGCTCGGAGAAGACTTGTGTCACAGGCTGGAATGCCATGACCGAGTTTGCCCAGGTGATGGGTCTCGATTTCAACGAGGAAAAAACCGGTAGTGTGAAGGTCACTCGAAAGAAGGGCCACCCGGGACACACACCCGCACCTCTACCGAAGGGAGACGTCCGCTGGGGTTTTCTCAAACTCGATTCAGAAACGGGTCGTTTCTTGATAGACCAAGAAAGCGTTGACACTCACATCGAAGAGCTTCGTCGACAACTTGGAGCCTGTAGGTCGGTTTTCGATTGGATCCAGGCTTGGAATATCTATGGTGCTCGATTTTTCACCAATAATTTCGGCAAACCAGCGGCGTGTTACGGCAGGGCTCACGTCGACATGCTTCTCGATACCTTTGCACGTATCCAAGAGAAACTCTTCGCATCAACGGGAGGCAGCGTTACATCTACCCTCAAGCAGATGATCACCGAGCGTTTTGGTGTAACCGACATCCCCGAGGGCTACCTATACTTCCCCTCCTCGATCGGCGGTCTAGATCTGAAGAACCCATTCGTCAGTCTCTACCTAGTCCGCAATAAGATTTCCGAGCATCCGGACAAGAAGATGAACGAGTTCCTCGCAGACGAGAAGCGGGCTTACGAAAAGGCGAAAGCACTCTTCGACAAGGGAGAGGTGCCAGGCGCATCGTCACTTCCCTACCAGACCACTCTCGAGTTCAAGGACCAGCCTTTCCTATCTTTCGAGGAGTATACTAAGTTCCGCGACCAGACGTCGTCTAGCTTTGCGACCGTTTGGAGCAATTTGAAGGCGGAGCCAGTAGAGGAGTATATTACTCTCACTGCAGACGTTGATGACGCTATGGGGCGAAGTAATTTACAAGGGCCGCAGACTTCTGATTCTTATCAGCGCTGGATCATCCAGCTTTATGGGCCGGATATGATCCCTCGTTTTGGTGGGTTGAATATCGTGGAGAAGGGACTGCTTCCTACTGGGATGGTTGGCATGTTCCGGGAGAGCCGGTTCAAGTGGCAGGGCTGAGGGGGTTTGGATTGTTGGGGCGTTTGAGGGTCGTGGATGTGTAAAAGTACTGGCGTATTCTCCTCTCTGATCTTTTTGTCTCTCATGTAAACTCGCCGCTTTGAAAAAGATACCCGCTCCGCGCATAGCGAAGCACCCAATAAAGCAAAATGCCACTTATTAAAACATTGACTTCTGAATGGATCATCCGCATCTGAGAGTCTCTCCAAATTACTTGCTGTTGGGCAATGATGTCGTTGTGACAAAATTCGGCGGTGCTCAAGGAGGCCTTCCACGTGATCATGAGCATAAAATGGAAACATTTTCTAAATGAGGAAGCAGAAACAGTAGATCAATTCTGACTCGATAGAAAGGTGCAATCCTGTAGTAAATGGGGCCAATGGCTCAACTGCATCCAGTTCATGTTCGCAATGTTCCCCAAAAGGCGTGACATGTCATCGCCGAATGACTCAAGGCAGCAACGACAAGCCTCACTTTCCTCCATCCTTCACCATCAAAAAATCCCACCTCCACGAAATCTAACATAAATCACCCCAATTTCCTACAGGAAATCAAACCCGGTAAGTCCTTAACAATGGCTTCTCCAGCTTCTCCAGCTTCATCAGCAACGTTATCAATCCACTCCAGCCAATTCGAAGATGACGCGATGAGCATTTCATCTCTGTCTCTCGACGAAGACGACCCCGCGTCCCACCCCGCCGTCGACCTGCCCGAAGAATACACACGCGCCGTCCCCGCGTCCTCCTCTTCGCCCTTCCTCTCCCCCTCCATGAAAGCAGCCTCGAACCCCGACTTCAAAATCCTCCAAACAGTCCTATCCCACGGCTACGAACAGAGCAGACAACGCTGGTGCGCCGAGCACGAAATGAATCCAAATTGGACACCAGGCTCAGGTATTCTCTATGCGTCCGAATTCAGACACTCGGCACTACGATCCAAAGGCCGCAGTATTCTGGGTGTCACTACGCCCCTCATGGAAGCAATTCGCGCGCAGCTCCCGGCCAATATTAGGATCCTGCTCCGTGCGGGTGCGAATCCGAATGGCGTCCCATATGCACTTTTCGAAGAATACGCTGCGCTGTTCCTGAGATTCAGACCAAGTATCGAGAGTCTGTATGATGGGAGCCCAGATGTAGCGAGCAGGTATGTGTTTTTGACGCACATGAACTTGCCGCAGATATCCAGTCTGACTTGTGAGGAAGTCGAGGATCGGTTTGAGGATGGTATGGCGCCATTTTGGTGCGAGGAGGGCTTCACGCAGGCCTTTTTCTGGACGAACGGTGAGAGTATGCACTCTTTAATTGAAGCTGCGAAATGTGGCTCAATTGAGATCTTCGAGATGCTGCTTAAGGCGGGCGCTGATGCTAGTTTCTGGAAAAGCCTGCAATTTTACGTACCAGACTCGGCGACGGAGAGCGCGCTTGCTGTGAGCAGTCCGCTGCATGCTGCGATTGAGGCGAGGAATGGGGCAATGGTAGAGTATCTGCTGGGGAAGGGGTTTGATCCTAATACAATGCCGTTGGTCAATCCGACTAGGTGTATTACCCCATTGATGTCGACGATCGTTCACTGCAGCAGTTTTAACAAGGAGGCTTTCGACGTTCTATCCCAAGCACCGAATATCAACTTTGAGAGTCGGACACCGGTCTATCGAGTTCATCTTCTGCACTTCGCCGTTGGCAGACTGGATCTCAAGCTGCTGAAACATGTGGCTACGAAAACAGCGCTCGCGAATGCAGGTGAGACGGCCCTGGGCCATACATTGCTGCATGTCGCTTGCATGCCAGGGGATGCCTCGCAGGTTCAAAGACATGCAGACATTATCTGTCGGAGCATCCACGAAACGCGTGATATCCGGCCCTTCAACGATACCAACGATACGAAAGTTTTGAAAGCCAGAAATCTTCTCCATGACGATGGAAACAACTTTGCTGCTCAGACCGAGATAGTCAAATATCTGTGGGAATCCGGAATCAGAGACATCGAGAAGCGCGATGTCCACGGAAACACGGCGCTTCATTATCTAGCTGGTTCCCGCGCTGTCAACACCGACTTGCTTGATTGGTTGTATCACGACGGTGGCTTGAAAGTTGTAAATCTTTGGCATGACGGGTGGAATATCTACGGTGCAACACCGCAACAGCTTGAGGCTGCTGGGAAAGAGGTAAGGAGGACTAGGGACGATGCTTTTGAGAAAAACCTTGATGGGGGTCGGACTCGTAGAAGGGTTTTGAAGAAAAAGAGAGTCTGGAGGAATATACTTAAAATGTAAGTTTGCTGAAAGGTTTGTTTGTGGATTCAATTATTTCTCTTGTGGGTTTGTAGATATTTGGAAATAAAAAATTTGCACTTCAACGTCCCTTCCGGGTCACATCTTTGCCTGATATGTGATACTTAGAGAGAGCTGTGTAAATCTGGATGATAATAAGGAGCTCCTGGATGGATTTACTATGGAGTGGCCTTTTCATTCTCGATGCGTCTAGTCGCGACTTCCTCAGCGTCAATTGCTGTGGCGGCTGTTTGCTTTCCTTCAACCTTTCAAATTCACCAACGCAGCGCAAAACATCCGATTCCCACGCGTATCCGAGGTATGTTATAACCAGCAAGGTTGAGCGTGATTATTTACTGACATTTCCGAGATCTTCTTCGACTCTGCAACCAAGGATCGTCACGACGCGATGGCTACTTCAACGCCGGATCTCCGGCGTCCTATTTCGCAAGATACGATGTCTCCTACTACGACGAGTCATATCTCCACGAGTTTTATTTCCACGAGTCCTCCCATCTCCACGGATCCTCCTACCCTCATCACCCTGCCGCGCGAACTCCGCGATAGGATCCTCCAAGATGTCCTCCTCAATCCCGTGCGTCCGGATTTCGAAGCCAAGACACAGCCCGTCGAAACCAAGTTCAAGAAGTATTTCGCCATCGGTTTCGTCAACAAGCAATTACATTATGAAGCCAAGGAAGTCCTGATCAGTTCCAGGGAGCTTGTCATCATTTCTTCAAGTTGGGAAGGTTTTAAGCAGGGGTTGGAGGATGGTGCTATACCTATTGTGTCGGATCACCATATTCGACTGATTGGCTTCCATGCTATGAGGGTTCATGTGCAGTTTCTGACGACGAAGACAAAGGTGGTGCAATCAGTGGCCTTGCTTGCGAATGATCTGCCGGATGTTAGCTATGTCTTGCGGGGTTTGAGCCTCGATCTTCCTCACCCAGATCTCCATGATTTTATGCACCCAGAACAACGACCACAATTTCACCAAATCAGCATGCGCATTCAGTTTGGAGGGGTAACCGTGCCACGCAACGATCAAATACGCCTACTTCGATGCCTCAAAAGAGCGAACTCAATCGGCATGATCAAAATTTTGAAGATAAATGATCCCGCTGTCACGGAAATCCTTCCTGGCTTCGACTGCTCTCTTCCTGAGGTTGATGATGTGAAAAAATTATATGAGCCTTACACTAAGCTGATCGTGATGGACGGAGACGGCTATTTGGCCATTTCTAAGTGGCAATTCGATCTTGCTACCAAGGCACATAGAGCTAAAAATTACGAACTAGCAGAGCTGCGATACGGAGAAGTTATTCGATTCCTTCAAGACTGCGAAACGTACAATCACGATGTTCGAGCTCCGCAATTGAAATATGGAGCCTGGTTCGACAAGACCCTCTTTCTAGCCGGTGTATCTTTAGCCTCGTGCTTGACTCATCTTGGGAAATGGCACGATGCGCGGCACAATATCGATCATGTTCTCAATGGCATTCCCAAGGAAAATCGACCCCCAAATGATGTAGTGCAACAGGCCTTCGAAGTCAAGAAGTGGATCGATGAGCATATGCCGCGGAAAGGGAATGGTTGCAACGTCTTAGATAGGGAGCATCGACACATGGGTTGCAGATCATACTAGAGGAAGAGAGCGTGTCGCATATTCTTGCTGGATCTATGATGCCGGACATTAAGGATTGTTATCGTATTGAATTTGGTGCCATAGCTTATTACGGGGAGTGCGGATCTGGGGTTGGCTCGCGAGGCATCTTATGTTTGGGTCGCAAGTCATGGGCGATATACTGGTTTGTTTTGGGCTGCTTCGAGGGGCTTCGGCGCATAATTTGTCAATTGTGGAACTATCTAGGCTATGATAAACTTGCGAATTCTATTTTCTTGCTCTCCCTACAGCTTCCCGCCATGAGCGACAATTTTCTGCCGGGGTATTTTTTATTGACTTCAAGATCCCAAGGGATATTTCAAGTGATTGGAAGAACATCTCCCGTAGATATTATTCTCCAAAGCTCATCCGAATGTCTCAATTGATATTTGATTCTTGTTCCGGACGAGCCTTTTTGTTTCTGCTCTGCAACCTCCGGCTTTACAACTACAATTACTCATATTATGATGCTTTGATGATGAACAATTGATGTCCTGTTCATGTGTACTTTCATTCTATCTTTGGGGGTTCGGAATCTTGATGCGCGCGGGAACTAGTTGGCCCCGCCGCCCGCTGTCACTTGTCATTTTCTTGACGCGGGTAGGCTCTCATATCTATCTTTCTAAGGCTTCGGTGGCTCCAGGAATCGATATTGACTAGTTTTAATTGTTAGCAATTTGCTGTTTGGAAAAGGTGGCAAGTCATATGTCGCAAAAGTGGGTCTTGTCACATTGGAAAAACAAGGGGACCAGAAAAGTTATTGCAGTTCCTTTTCTAAAAGTCTGATTGCTCTAATGAACTAGTTTTCTATCACACTACTTCTTCTGAATCTGCCAGTGCTCTAAGTCCGAAGCTCATCACTCCAATCTTGCCACTCATCGCTACCGCCTCACTGGCATACTGCCGCATCTCATTCTCGTATTTACCAATGCTCTCTTTGCTTACTCCCTGGTCCCTTATCAGGTTCGACAGTAGTTCTGCATCTCTTAGTGCAGTCACAGCCCCACTCGCTGTTGACGGCATCATAGAATGCGCGGCATCTCCTAGGAGTGTAACTCTAGCATCTGGCTCCCAAACCTGTTTCAAACATTCTGGATCTGAACTCAAGAGGCGAAAGCAGCCAGTATGATTCGGATCCTGATATTCGACCAGTGCTCTCAGTTCCGGATGCCAGTGCGCTGTCAGCTTCTTAGCGAGCTCAGCAAGTTCATCCTTGTTGATGTTGTTCAGCACCTCATCCGTAGCTAGCGCACTTGAACCCGGTGGAATCATAACCCAGTACACATAATCCTCTGGCAAGTCTCTCTGATCAGCCCGCTCTTCTTTCGGTAAGAATCGAATCACCTCCATCAGCGTCACCGTTCCAGTTTGTGCATCTTTGATCAGAGACAAGCAATCCATCGCTCGTGGCAAAATCGAACTTTCGAACGAAGGCGTGAGCGGTGTCTTGCCGTACATAGGTCGACTCTTCGTATCCACAACCTTAAGATGCGGAAGGTACTGTCTCCTCACAGCAGACCGCACCCCATCCGCTCCCAGAAGCAACGACCCCCTCTCACTCGCCCCATCCCCAAAATGCGCAACCACACTCCCCTCCCCAAGCGTGTAATGACTATACTCCTTCCCATAAACTACGTGCCCTTCCAACCCCGTAAGCAACACCTCCCTCAAAATACCCCTATCAACCGTATACGGTTTCTGCTCACTCTCTCTAATCTTACTCTGCGGATTATGTCCTCCAAAATTCGCCGGCGTGAATTCACACGTTTGCGCATTTATGAATGGTAAAGGACCGAGCACGGTTTTGGCGCATGTTTCTTCGAACACTTGCCAGATGGTATCGGTTAGGACGGAACGCAGGGCGGAGAGACCTTCGCCGTGGAGACGGATGCGGTAGCCTTGGGTGCGGATTTTGGTGGGGGGGTCCCGCTCGTAGATTTTGAAGGGGATGGAGGATTTGTGGAGGCCTTGGGCTAGGGCGAGGCCGCTGAGGCCGGAGCCGATTATTATTATGGGCGGCATCTTGAGTTTGGTTTGTAGGAGAGAGATTTTGAAGATTTTGAAGGTTGCGAGTGTGAATTATGGGGTTGGATATTTCACCACGAGACATATTTCCACTGCATGGGCTTTGGGACTCGCCAGCATCATTGAACTTTTCTATCATGCATTCGCTACCCGACACTGAGGTCCGGATTGAAAGCCCAGTGATCCCATCGGGGTACCTGATTCCGTCAGAACTTACGTCGGCTTTCACGCCACACCCGACGGTTCTGCAGCCCGAATACTTCGCGCTCGCGCTCTTTTTCAATTTCCGAATCAAATCCTGAAAATGTCATCAACCCTAGATCTTCATGAGATTACAAAGAAGCACGGGTTTCGTGCATCATTGAGCCTTGCGGCTTCGAAATCCTAATTGTGGGCCTGTCGATCACGTCCGAAATGGTACCCCGAGTTCAAACCCGAGTTGGACATGCCGGGAGAGGAAATATTCGGAAAAACACGTTTGGACCTTCGATATTACGGATGCGAGATGATGATGATTTTGGAATCTTGCTCGGGTAAGAACTGGGTGTCGGCGTTAAGAGAGGAAGAGAAAGGGGGAAGGCTCGCTTAAATAGGGGAAGTAAGGGGCCCATGCGTAGAGATACAAGACCATGGCTCTGGACGCTATTCACAAATTACGATTTCAAATCAAGAGCATCATCTATGTAGATAAGAGTGTGTCGTTATCTGTTGTCTTTACAATATCGAGAAGGGCTAAATGACCTTTTTGTCAAAGCAATATGCCCCATTCAGTCTTTGACAATGACAGAAGTGAGAAGTGGTATCTGAGTTCTTTGGCTGACCATCAAATCGAAGTCGAACTTGAAAGGGCTGGAAGAATACTTCAATGTGCCGGAGTCCTGAGAACAACTTCCTTATACAGACGCTGTGGATTTGTAATTTTCTTGGTCTTGGTCAAATGTGAATGACAGGATTTAATATGAAGACCACAGTTTACATTTGACGAGCTGAATTCTACTATGAAGCTCTATAGCACGAGATATGCCCTCTTCTAACTTCTAATACGTTGCTGGCATGGTAGCCAGCTTTCCTCCATCAACTAGTATCACACTTCCATTGATGAATGACCCCGCACGGCTCGCCATGTACAGCGTGGTTCCCGCCATATCTTCCTCAGACCCAGCTCTCTCTGCTGGCTGATATGCCTTCGAAAACGCACCTTCCTCAGTGATAGCAATGTTTTTGTTGATTCTGAAGGGATTGAATAGCGGCGCAGAAAGTTCGGAAGGAAACACTAATGACGTCAGCAAAAATGGTCTAAATTTTAAAATTAGATGAAGGGCAACAAACATCCAGCTGCAATCGCATTGAAGCGTATTCCCCATGGCACACAGAACGTCGAAAAGCTCTTGATGAGACTTATAACAGCAGCTTTGCTGCTTAAGTACGCATACCCGGCGCGAGGGTTTCGAAGAAAGCTCGCGGTGCTGGCGGTGGCGATAACTTGGCTTCGGAGGTAATTCTTCTTCTTATTCCCCTCGTCGAGGAGCTCCAGAAATGCGATCACGGTGTAGTATAATGCTGTGCAGTTTAGATCGTATACCGCGTTGAAATCTTCTGTTGGTGATTTCCAGGCGTGTTCGACGAAATCTGCAAGAGTGTGTCTGGGTTTGAGAGTCTCAAGGCCTGGCCCTGTCATTCCGGCGTTTGTTATGAGCAGGTTGACGTATCCAGTCTCTTTCTTTACCACTTCTACCATTCGTTTCAAGTCATCTTTCGAGGTCACATCGCCTTTTAATGGTATGATGACTCTGTTCTGATGTTAGTATGCCTGCTCGATTTGGTTGAAATCGTCCTACTTTGGGTGAGTAGCAGCTGCCTGTTTGAGCTTTTCTTCTCGTCTTCCAACGATATACACTTTTGCAGCGCCGTTAGATGCCAGGGCTTTGGCCATCATAAGTCCGATTCCTTCTGGAATCAGCTTTTCGATTTTCCCCACGGCGAGCAGAAGACTCACCTGTTCCCCCGCCTGTGATAACAGCGACGACGCCATCCACGCCAAACAGATTCGTTACTTGAAGGGAAGACATTTTTGAGATAGAGACTTATTGATATTGCAAGTAATCGTTCATTCCTACGCGTCTAATTCTTCCATTCTCACAGCTTATACAGAAATCAAATTTGACCACGTCATTCCCTGACCCCGAGAACTCAATCCCGTCGGAACGCACCTTGGAATCCTTCGGAAACGTGGCCACCAGCAACGAAATTCTCTTATCCCCTCAGGTAGAGCAAAATACAGTTAATCGACCAATCATGACCTCGAACCTGGCCTGCAACCAGGTTCCTGGTTGGAGGATTGTCGGGTGTCATCCGGGGAGGAGTTTTGTTTCAACATTACCCGACAACCTTATTTTCCGAAGCACAGTAATAGAACATCCAGAAGGCTTACTCGGCCTTCTAGATCAATTCCGACCGTCTCCTTCAGGTAAAGACATTCTTTGAGGTCGCGCGGCGTGCAAATTCACGTGATCTCCAGAATGCTTGTCTATATGGTTATATCCCTCCTCCACGTTGTTGAGGCTTGGAAGGCCAAGATATCTGTTCCCTATACTTCATCGTACCAGATATACCACGCCTTTCAGCATGGTTCAACCTTTTAAGATCTATCTCTTTGGAGACCAGACCTATGTTGTGCGTTCGAAGCTACGAGCGCTACTACATTCAGCTCAAGATCCTGTTTTAACCCGATTCTTTGAAAGGGTCAATTTTGTTATACGGGCAGAAATTGGCCAACTTCCACGTAGTGATCGAGAAGGACTATCACAGTTCTCAGGCATTGCTGACCTTCTGTCATGGAGCCACCATGATGACCACCTGGCTGTGCCATTAGACATGGCATTGACTTGTATCTACCAATTGGGCACCTTCATCAAGTTAGTATACCGATTTTATACCCTAGTTGTCCTTGCTAACGTATGCTAGGGAACACAACGATGTCGATGCATCATATCCTTTACCCGGCGAGGCTTGTACACTTGGCCTATGTACAGGCACACTAGCTGCAGCGGCGATTAGTTGCTGTAGAAGCATTTCTGAGTTATTACCAGTCGCTATACAGACTGTGTTGGTCGCATTCCGTACCGGTCTGTGTGTCCTTGATGTGAGAAGTCGGATTGAAGCTCCGATTGGTTCATCCCCGGCTTGGTCCATGGTGGTGGGTGGGAATTCCGCGACTGAAGCAATTGATGCGATGTTCGAATTCCGAAACCAAAGTGTGAGTGGTCTCTAGTCCATAAATTTTGATGGGAGACTAATCATTGTTAGCACCTTCCCCTGATCAACCAGCCCTACATCAGTGCCTATTCGTTTCGAGGTTTGACAGTAAGCGGACCACCAACCGTTCTCGCTCAGATGTGCGCGTCGGCACCATTTTCCAACATCAAAAGCCAGAAGATACCGATTCAAGCTCCTTATCACGCGCCACATCTATTTTGCCAAGATGATATCGAAGAAATATTACAAACAACGTCCCTCGAGAGTTGGGCAGGATACAAAGCCACGATCCCTGTCGTATCGAGTACGTCGGTGAAGCTGGCTGATGCGCCGGAGTTCAGGTCCCTGTTGAAGTCCTCATTAGAGCAAATATTACTTGAGCCGATCCGCTGGGAGGAGATAGGCAAGGGTCTGACACAGTCCTTACAGCGTGCGGACTTCACAGCTTTCAGGGTTATCCCCATAGGTTCCGCTGCCGAGCAGACAGTCTATTCAGCATTATCTCAGGAAGCCCCCACAAAGTCATCAGTTTCATCAGAAGCGAATGGCATCCCCGCCTCGACAACCCAAGGTGACCACATTGGCCGTGGAAAGACGTCCAACATTGCCATCTGCGGCATGTCTGGCAGGTTTCCAGACGCTGAAGATAATGCGGCGTTCTGGCGGATTCTTGAGCAAGGACTTGACGTACACAAAGAAGTTCCGCCGTTGCACTGGGATGTGAAAACTCATGTTGATCCGACTGGGCAAAAGAAGAATACCAGCGCCACTCCATATGGTTGCTGGCTCAGCAATCCTGCCGCTTTTGATGCTCGGTTCTTTTTCATGTCGCCGAGAGAAGGTAAATAAATATCCTTGTCCACTTCAAAATCGACTATATTCTGACAAATTTTAGCCCCACAAGTCGATCCAGCACAAAGAATTGCGCTATTAACTGCATTCGAAGCCATCGAGCAAGCCGGCATTGTCCCTGATGCAACGCCATCGACTCGCAAAGACCGGGTTGGCATATTCTACGGAGTAACCAGTAACGACTGGATGGAAACAAACAGCGCGCAAGATATCGACACCTATTTCATCCCCGGTGGAAATCGAGCTTTCATACCTGGCCGTCTGAATTATTTCTTCAAGTTCAGTGGCCCAAGTATCAGTGTAGATACCGCATGGTAAGATTTCCAGACCCCTTTTCTAGCCACCGCAGCCTGTCAGAAGGACTGGAAGCTAACTTATTTGAAATAGCTCTTCGAGTCTCGCCGCTATCAATATGGCCTGCAATTCTTTGTGGAAAGGGGACATTGACACCGCAATCGCTGGTGGCACAAATGTTCTCACAAATCCCGACTTCACAGCTGGTCTGGATCGCGGCCATTTTCTTTCAAGAACAGGCAACTGCAAAACTTTTGACGATGAGGCAGACGGTTACTGTCGTGGTGAAGGGGTTGGAAGCGTGGTACTCAAACGATACGAAGATGCTTTAGCCGATAATGACCCAATTCAGGGGCTGATCCTCGGAGCGCATACAAACCACTCAGCAGAGGCAGTTTCAATCACACGGCCTCATCCCGCAGCACAAGCCGCAATTTTTGGAAAAGTACTCAATGAGTCTGGTATCGACCCCTACAGTATCAGCTACGTTGAGATGCACGGAACCGGAACCCAAGCGGGAGATGCTGGTGAGATGCAGAGCGTGTTGGAGACATTCGCACCCGAAACTGGCCGACGACGGAGACGCGAGGACGAAGCACTTTATATAGGTGCAGCGAAAGCCAATGTCGGTCACGGAGGAGCAGCCGCTGGTGTCACTAGTTTGGCAAAAGTTCTACTGATGTTGCAACACGACACTATTCCACCTCATTGCGGGATCAAGACTAAGATCAACCATAAATTTCCCATCGATCTTGATGAACGAAACGTACGAATCGCTCGTCAGGCAGTGCCCTGGAAACGATCAAGTGCGAAAAAGGAGACAAGGAGGGTTTTCTTAAATAATTTCAGCGCTGCAGGAGGGAATACGGCCCTTCTTATTGAAGACGCGCCGGCTCGGAAATTGAGCAACGACACTGACCCTCGTTCATGTCATATTATTGCAATCTCAGCAAAATGTGCCGCATCGATGAAAGGGAATCTCAAGTCATTGCTTTCTTACGTCGAGCAAGGAGATGTTCCACTTGGACAATTATCCTATACGACAACCGCTCGCCGCATGCACCACCAACATCGAGTCATGCTCAGCGCATCGTCACAAGACGACCTCCAAAGCCAGCTAGAGTCGGCTATCAAGAATGACATGGGAATGACAAGAGCCAAAGCGGCACCTAAGATTGTTTTCACCTTCACTGGTCAAGGTGCTCAATTCCCAGGAATGGGTAAGCAGCTACTAGAAGCCTTTTCGCAATTCCGCACTGATATAAATCGACTCGATCGGATCGGTAAAAGTCTTGGTTTCCCATCTATTATGCCAATATTTGAATCGGATACTGCTGGGGTTGATATATCTGAATTCGCCCCCCTTGTGGTTCAGCTGTCGAGTGTTTGCATGCAGATGGCGCTGGCCAAACTATGGAAGTCGTGGGGTATTGTACCCAGCTCTGTGGTTGGTCACAGTCTCGGTGAATATGCTGCTCTGAATGTGGCAGGCGTTCTGTCCGATTCTGACACTGTATACCTCGTGGGAAAGAGGGCGGAAATACTCCAAGAGAAATGCACCCGCGATACACACTCCATGCTTGTTGTCAAGGCATCCACAGAGACTATCTCGGAAAGCCTTCAGGACTTGAGTTATGAAATTGCTTGCATAAATTCTCCTACCGAGACTGTGCTTGCTGGACCAAATGATGAGATCATGGCATCCCAGGACAAGCTGAAGACAGACGGACTTAAGACCACATTGCTCAAAATTCCATACGCGTTTCACTCATCTCAAGTCGAACCGATTCTTCAGGAGTTCCAGCAAATCGCGTTAGGAGCGACATTCCAAAAACCTTCCGTCCCAGTCTTTTGTCCTCTAACTGGCGAAGTCATCACCGAAAAAGGCACCTTTGGGCCGAATTATCTTTCTCGCCACTGTCGCGAGTCTGTCAATATGCTAGGCTGTCTTCAATTTGCTCATCGCAGCAAGATAATCACAGATGCAACATTCCTAATCGAAATCGGGCCACACCCTGCGGTGTCAGGGATGGTTAAATCCACTCTGGGCACTCAAATGACTGTCCTGTCAACACTTCAACGAGGGAAGGATACCTGGGTCTCGCTTGCCGCAACATTCAAGGCTCTCTATTGTGCTGGAATGGACCTCGACTGGGCCGAGTATCATCGGGACTTCAAGTCTTCTCACAATGTTCTCCAACTTCCCGCTTACAGCTGGGATCTCAAAGACTACTGGATGCAATACGTTAACGACTGGTCCCTACGAAAGGGAGACCCTCCTTTGATTGTCAACAACACTTTGAGCCTCGACAGCACCACAATTCACAAGACCCTAACGGAAACACCGAAGGGTGATAAGATGACTTTGATCGTTGAGTCTGATATCTCTCGACCAGACCTTAACCCTCTAATGCAAGGCCACGAAGTCAATGGGGTCCCTCTTTGCACACCGGTATTTAACTTCCCATCCTTCTTCTATGATTGTAAACTAATATTTCAAGTCGGTTTATGCGGATATTGCTCTAACTTTGGGCACTTATCTTCTCGACAAATATCGTCCTGATATGGAAGAAAGAATCGTAGATGTCTCACACATGACCATCTCGAAAGCTTTGATTGCCAAACCCCAGGGAGTCCAGTTGCTCCAAACTCTTACTGAAATTGATTGGAATTCAAAGTCTGCAAAACTGAGATTCTGCACTCTTGATGTACTTTTTCATGCTCACCCTGTACAGAACTCTGCTAATTTCTTGGTGTAGAATAAGGGAAAGCCAACAGTCGAACATGCAAGTTGTATTATTCTGTTTACGGACAGATCGGAATTCGATTCGGCGACTACTAAGGCTGCTTCTGTCAAGTCTCGTATGCAAACTTTGAGAAAGGGCATTCAAGACGAAACCGCAGCAAGGTTCAATAGAACCATGGTGTACAAGATGATCAAGGCGTTGGCTAATTTTCACGGAGACTATAAAGCTATTGACGAAGTGGTTCTCAATAGCAACACCTTGGAAGCTTCTAGCAAAGTCAGTTTTGGTGACGTCAAGAAAGGCGGAGTCTTTCATACTCACCCGGCATTCATCGATGGTCTCACACAGTCCGGTGGTTTCACTATGAATTGCAACGACAGCGCCGACTTGGATGTCGAGGTGTTCATCAATCACGGCTGGGAATCATTCCAGCTGTTCGAAGAGATATGTGCGGAGAAACAGTACATGACATACACACAGATGAAGGAAGGAAAAGACAACATGTGGATTGGTGATATCGCTGTGTTCGAAGGTGATAATGTTGTTGCGTCTTTCAGAGGCATTGTCGTAAGTTGCAAAATTGAAGGGCTCATTTGACAGTGCCTTAAATGCTAATTTGCAATAGCTGCAAGGTGTGCCACGCCGAGTGTTATTCTACATTTTGAATGTCGAGAGCGGCCAGAAGGTAAAGCAACAGCCTGTAAAGGCTTTACCTGAGAAGAAAGCCGACGCATCGAAAACCATAGCCGTGGCACAGCCAGCTCCGGTGCCGAAAAGGCCAGAGTCCCGAGCACCTTCTAAAATTTTGCTAGCAATGCAGATTATCTCCGAAGAAAGTGGCGTTGCCGTCGACGATTTGACTGATGCCAGTTCTTTCGCGGATATGGGCATTGACTCCCTCTTGTCACTAAACATCGTTGCAAGATTCCGCGAAGAGCTCGAATTGGAGATTGACTATGAATCAATTTTCCTCGACTTCCCAACAGTCAGAGATCTCAAGGGCTTTTTGGCACCCGAAGGCGAAGAAGAAACACGGGAGGTTGTGCCCCAGGACAACAGTCAGAATGCTAAGCCAACAGATGCAGTGCCTCTATCAGAGCCAGTAGCTGCAGCTGACACTGACTTCTTACCGTCACTACAAATTATCTCTGAAGAAAGTGGAGTCTCGGTAGATGACTTGACAGAGGATAGTTCATTCGCAGATATGGGCATCGATTCACTACTGTCTCTGGTCATCGTCAGTAGATTCCGCGAGGAACTTGGCCTAGAAATCGATAGCGATTCCATATTTCTTGATTGCCCCACAGTGGGTACATTGAAAGAATTCATCACCGGAGTCTCTTCCTCTGATGATCAATCTACAGCACTGTCTGGAAGCGGACTGAGTCTCGGCAAGGAACAATTGTCGTCAGCTGCCTCTGATGTTACGCATGTTGAGGATAAAGATGGCGATCAAAGCACGCCACTCTCGATTTCCTCTAGTTCTTCCGTGGTTCACATCGATAAATTGTGCAGTACCCCACGTCAAGCAACTTCGGTTATTCTGCAAGGCCTCCCAGTCAAATGCCAGAAGACGCTATTCCTTTTCCCGGATGGATCAGGATCTTCAACATCTTATGCTTCTCTACCTCGTATATCCTCTGATATTGCTGTCATTGGTCTTAACTCTCCATACCTGAAGGAACCTGTTGACATGAGAACATGTTCGGTCGACGATCTCATTGAGGGGTATCTGCAGGAGCTTCGCCGACGCCAACCAAATGGCCCATACGACCTTGGCGGGTGGTCAGCTGGAGGCATACTAGCCTACCGCGCCGCCCAAACTTTGATTGATCAAGGTGAAGAAGTTCTAAGCCTTGTTCTCATCGATTCGCCTGTACCTAAAGGTCTAGATCGTTTACCAGAGCATTTCTACGACTTCTGCGGGAAGTTGAATTTGTTTGGTCACGGCGGAGGCCCGTCATCACTCGCAAAGCCCGAATGGCTCATTCCTCATTTCAATGCTACCATCGACGTTTTGCATGACTTCTACGCCGAGCCTCTTTTGGAAGAGCAATGCCCGAAAGTCTCTATAATTTGGGCGTGCGATAGTGTCATGGATGGTCCCGACGTGCCAAAGCTTCCACCCCACCCAGATGATACTGAAGGAATGAAGTTCTTGACTGAAAAGCGCAACGACTTCTCTGCGAATGGATGGGAAGAACTATTTCCTGGAGTTGAAATCGCGATCAAGAAAGTGGAAGGCGCAACACATTTTTCCATGATGGTAAGCAGATCAAATCCCCCTCAACCAATGCTATCAACTAACCTGAACTCTAGCGTGGCGACCATGCATCAAGACTGTCCAAATTCATGTACACTGCTATGGAGTAAATCACGGATGGTATTCTCATTTTTGTTTTACTAGATTATACACCTTCGTTTTCATGTCTTTCGCTTTTATAGCACCAGCTGGATAGATAGATACGTCATATAGAATGAAACACGTCCTGACACTTGATTCCTCGAATCTCTATGCATAGATGTGCTGATTATAATCTTCGTGTCCTTGATATTCCAATTTTTTCTCTGTTGTAGAGAACAAGTAGATTGGGTTGGAAGAGACACAAGAGTGGCCGTCGCTTCCACTGCGGGTGTGCTCGAGGCCCCCGATACTACTGTTTTTGAATAAAGCTGAAGCACATAATTTCTGATTCATATTCTAATACTGTATAAGATTTTTGCAAAGTCTCAAACAGCAACATAACCGGATTGTACAAACATTTGAGACAGCCCATTTATTTACCTGTGCTGGTAACCAACTCTTCCTGCCCAAAATAAAACTTGACGGATCACGTCAAGCAAATTAGCAGCAAAGAAAGGTTAGATCGGAAGATACATGACGTACCCGCCGGAAAACTTGGACCCAATGTTCTGATTTGTACCTGAGTCCCGTTGTCCGAGTCACGGTCGGTTCTCATACGGGTATGAAAATGGCGTCGGGTTCCGAACACGCCTTCCTTCGCGTTGGCGCGGGGCCAGTGAAGCCCACATGGTGGAGGCTACTTTACGGCGTCGCTATTAGATGTAATATGAAGGTGTAAAACTCATGATTCTGTTCATTAACTGTTCTACTGGTGCTGTTTGTTATCTTTTTTACAAAACCAATTGAAAACTCTAGCAATACGATCATGGGTTCATTTACTCCAGATTCTACAATGGAGAAGCTCAGTAGCATAATCTCTGCCAATGTGTCGATAGTGCGAGAATACCTTCATTCGAGTTCATATCCTGAGCCCTCATTTGACAGGGAGTCCCCAAGCACGACCCTCCCAGCGGCTGCACCAGAAAATATTCGGGTTGCAAGACAGGCTCTGATCGAGGCTTCGCTCAAACTTCAACAGTTGGCGACTGGGCCGAGCGAGTTTCTACCAAATTTAGCAGTTGGTGTGAGTTGTGTCTCCCGAATTAAGGTGCTCCAATATTATTCGCTGTGTGGTATCTGATTGCCGCTCTAGTACCAATACATCGCTTGTCTTCGATGGCTTTGCCATTTCAGTATATTTCATCTTGTTCCTCCAGAAGGTTCAATAAAGTATCCAGAGCTCGCGACGGCGGCAAAGGTTCCGGAGCAGCGTCTCAAATCAGTCATTCGGATGGCGATGACCACAAATTTGTTTCTAGAGACTGTACCAAACGAGGTCTCGCACTCAGCAACTTCTGCGCTTATTGCCAGCGATCCGAATTTCTACGCCTGGGCCGCGTATATGGGCGAATCGTCTGCGCCTGCTGCGGCAAAATTGGTCGACGCTTCCGTCAAATGGCCCGGTAGTCTCGAGAAGACCGAGACTCCTTACAATCTGGCCTTCGATACCGGATTACCATTCTTTGATCATACAGCTCTCGATCCGTGTAAAGAAAAGCAATTTGCCAGATATATGAAACACGTTACTAGTAGTGAAGGGACCCACACCAAGCACGTCGTCAACGGTTTCGATTGGGGGAGTCTCGGCAAAGCCGTTGTAGTTGATGTAAGTCGTAATTAGCTCTCGAACAAAACGTGTTTTTTAACTGTCTCAGGTTGGGGGATCAACCGGAAATGCCGACATCACCCTTGCCGAATCATATCCAGATCTGAACTTCGTCGTCCAAGATCTACCAAACAATGCAGCGGACGGCCAAGCTGCACTCAAATCGCTTCCCGAGGCTATTTCCTCTCGGATCGCCTTTCAAGGTCACGACTTCTTTCAGCCGCAGTCGTATAAGGGAGCAGATGTGTATTTCATGCGCATGATTTTGCATGATTGGCCAAAGGCACAGTCAACCAAAATTCTCAAAAACCTCCTACCGGCATTGAAATCCTCTTCTCGAATCATAATCATGGATTCTGTCGTACCAGACCCAGGATCCATGCCGTCGTCTCTTGAAAGATTGATAAGGGTTAGAGATCTGACGATGTGGCAGACTTTCAACAGCCAAGAAAGAGATTTGCAATATGGAAGGAGTTGTTTGCTGCGGTTGATGGGAGATTGAGGATAGTGAATGTCATACAGCCATTTGGAAGTGTCATGTCTGTTATGGAGGTTATGCTAGACTCATAAGGTGCAGCCTTCATTTCACATGTGGCGTCACTTTGGCTGAAACGAATTAAAAATCAAGATGATATCAAACTTTTATGATTAATATTTCTATTTGCTCGTATAAAATCAACTGATCGTTGATCTCGAGGACCTGGCCGCTTCTTCGTTCTGTAATCTACCTTCAGGTGCGCTGCCTTTCTAAGTTTAGTGCGCAGGAATTCAGTCTAGCCCTTCATCTATTTAACTGTTGTTTTTCATGATTTTTTATAAATATATGTTTTTCATATCTGCTCTGCTCACGTGTGCTAATCCCAAGTTTATCTAGATAAGATTGGCAAATTGTCCCTTTCGTTTTCACATAATGCTCGTAACTCAACCATTTTAGTCTTTCGAATTCGCACAATAGCAATTAGTCATACGAAAGATAGCCCACGAAAGATAGCCCACGAAAGATAGCCCGTCAGGGTTTACCCCACAAGTAACTTAAGCCGCCACTCCCACCGTGGGGTAAACGCCGTTGGGAAGCGCGGCGTTCGTGGGTGGACCGGCACTCTTGAAACTTTAATGCGTATCAGTAAGCAAACGAGAATCCTTCCAGTTTGATCCTATTTGGTCAATCGAAATCATCAATGCCACTTGTCTGACCATATGTGGAGCGACGTGGCATTGGTGCATGCTGCAAGGCACGTTTATCATTTCGGGCCGGCGGTGACCTCCTGGCGATCTTTGCCGAATGGGTTTCTTCCAGTATATACACCGGGTGTCAGTCGGGTTTGAATATGACTTGAACATCTCCGAGCAAATGAATAACCCTTTCTCGGACATCCTGCAGTTAAATGATTCTCATGGCACTCAATGCCGAATCTGCATTGGATCTAGTGCCCTATTGAAATATTATGAGCCGGACGTTGATGTCGTATCGTGAGTTTCAATTAGATGCATAAGCGGTACTCAACCAGTCTGTCGAGAGTACCAAGTGTAATTCTGCGGAGATCTGCAAAATAGAACTGGAGATCAGAGCGAGACAATTCAGCAAAATTACTGGCAGCGGGCTTGTCCGATATCCCAATCGTTGTTTGGTAAGTATTAGGCCCCGGAGACTCCCAGCAGAAACTTCCATTAACTCCGATACAAACTTTTCAGGCGTGATTTGTCAGATTGCGAACCACCCGAATGTTGGTGAAATCCTGTTGATTATTTGGCTTCATTAGTTTGCCTGTCTAATAAGATAATTATTTCCAATGACCTCAAATGTTTTTTGTGATATTCCGACCTCTTTTTTCCCTCACTCCGGAAACCATTTTGATCAACGTTCATCACTGCTACAGAGGCTACGTCTACTTTACTCTACTTGCCTGCATGTGCCGCCGAGAGAGGTAGGTATAAAGACCAAATATCTCAGACGTCTTCCCGCTGAAGCGACCGACTGACAAATACATAATTAATCTCGATAGCAATGCGCACGGGAACCCCTCCGCGTTGCTCCCGCAGTGTGACTTCAAACGTAATTGGAGGAGTCGATGACTTAGCTCTGGGATGGCGGTCAGTGAAGCAGCCACAAACGCCACAAAACAACAGAGGGCGGGTGCGACCAACATGGGGGTCGGAACCGGTGGCTATCGAAGGTCACTTTCGGGCGATACGACAATCATTCCTTGGCCCTCAAATCAACGCCAGATCGAAACACATCTTGCTACGATATCAAACAGATTAGCCCATGTTTCAAAATGAACCAAGAAGATTGGACAGTTGCCGGTTTCTCGCAGAATCCTCAAGTCGATTGAGATCACCCAATAAAAAATAGACTAGGCTGGACGAATAGAACATATTCATAGATGATCTTCGGTTGAGATCAGGACAGAACAATTTTCACCTGGAGGAGTAGAAATCTGCTCCTTTCGCGGCACTTCACGAATTGCGAGTAAGGACTTCCGGCTCAGGCTCGCAATAAAATACATGAACTTTTGTACTCCATGATACTTTGGATATTCCATATTTTGGGCGTGTGAAATTTGAAGTTGAGTTACCACATACGAGAAGTGAAGAATGAAGCTAATACTTTATATACGCCTTGTATGGCGCATTGAAATTACTCAAAACTCAGCGTCATATATTCCAAAATCTTTAGTAACCACTCCCATTGGTCTCGGATGCAAGTTCTACTGCGTATAAATTCAAAGTACCGCAAAACAGCTGGGAAAGGACGCCACCATGACGATCCCAGAAAACAATTTGGTTGGAACATTTTAGCCTGTGCTTCGTACCGGTCTAGAAGTCTTTGATCTCATCAGTGGCTTCTGATATGCCACTTTTCAGTACCCTGACGGTCCTTGCAAGTTCGCTTTTCAACCATCCTCCAAGACTTGCGTACAAGTCGCCAACTCCACCAACTGAGTCCTTCCCCGTACCCAAGCTTCCAAAAATATCGATGACTTGACCCAATTTCTTCAATTCGCTTAAGAGTAGGTATTTCCTGAAGGCCTCCTGGTCTTTCTCGTCCAAATCGAAGGATCCGAGGGTGATAAGCATCGGAGGAACAGAAGAACCCGCAGATTTTACCAAAGGGGGTCGACTAGACACCGAACATGAACGTGTGGAACCCATAGTACCGGTAGCAGACGAATTAGACGCGGTCGAAGATGGAGTGGTTGATGTGGGAGGTACACCACCCCACGAGGAAGATTTCGTGCACCCTGCGGCAACTTGATACCAAATGAGAATCTTCGAGGTTATTGAGGCGTAGAGCATTACAAGATGTGGATCGCGTGAGCACGAGCAGTTTAGAAGCTCAAGAACTGCATTGATCGCAGTTTTATTTTGAGAAAGGACATTGTCTAAGCTTTGTGTTGGCGGCTCATTCGGCGCCGGGGAACAGTGAAAAAGTTTAAGTTTCTCGGGTCTAAATTCCAAGCTTTCCAGAGTTGAGTACGCTAGTCGATCGCAATTATGTGCGTCAGTCTGCTGGAAGGCAGCAGTTGAAGCTGATTCGTGGCTCTTGATAGCAGAGCCCGGCAGTTCTGTACTTGGGAGCTGATCCAAGGAAACCGTATTGTCTTGATTCGCAGAGAATGGCGAATCCTGGAAGCAGTCAAATGCTGAAGGTAAATAACGGAAACAATCATCCAGGTCGTAAGAGGAAGGCGCCGGGGGTTCTAGCATTACAGTATCTTCTGTCGAATTACCGGGTCGCGATGAGCCCGAGTCTTCTGCCATGCCGAATGGGCCATGTATTCCGATGTCTGTGGAATTTGGTTGGCTGAATGGATTCCATCTAGACATTGAAACACCATTCCCAGTCCCAGTTCCAGCGCTGGTACCAGACCAGGCAGGAGTGAGCATGCTATTGCTGCCATTGCCTTGCAACAGGTCGTCCCAGTGAGTCTGGCTTTGAAGATTCTGGTACGACATTGAAGCTGAGCCAGGAGGAATCTGGGCACCTGTTCTAGCCATTTTTGACTTGTCATCCTCTGACTCAACCTGCGTTGCGGCTCTCTTTCGCGGTTTACCAAATTTTCTTGACGGGCCATAAATACATTTCATGCTGCCTGCGACGCATCTAGCGCATTCGGGCTCTATGGTTAATTAGTACTATGGTTTATTCAATTACAAGAAGTTGGAAAATTAAAACAGAGATCAGAGTACATGGCATTGCAAAAGCCACGAAGCAGATGGCAGCAGAACAATGGGAGGGGGATGGTTACGAGCCTTGTTGCATCGAACTTTGGCAGCCGCACACTCATCACAAGATGAACGAAGCTTGGCGGGTCGCCGAGAGCTGTCTTGGATTGCCGGTGGAGGTGTCTGTTCTGGAGCCGTGCTTCCTGACCCCTCTTCATCCCCATAGACAGAATCGTTTGCAGTGGATGGTAGAGACATGCTGAATACTACACTTTGAAACGTTCTGGTATCGCTGAGCAACAATGTTGGCTTCGGTAAAAAATATGTGTAGTGAGTAAGTTTTTTCAAACATCAAGTGGGTGACTAGATAAACACCGATTGACCTGCGCAAGCCGTAGACCTAGAAGAAATATATTTTTTTAAAGCTTAGACCTTTTGGACGCCCCCTCGATTTCGCGGCTGGAGCTCTGTCCGACATGGGGAGCATGCATCGTAGCACGTTGCGTACTCGCAAATATCCTTGTAGCCCGGCAGTAAGGCTCCTATTTCTTGCAGATCATACATGAATCAGCCATTGTTTGGCAACAACTGGTTGAAAGTACCACGCTGACTTCTAGGATGGTGATTCGTGAAAGGGTACAAAATCTGTACGACACCGAACCGCCCAGTCAAGTCTCGCAAAAGATCGACACCAAGCACTGGTCGTGGATAAGCTTGATTTTGCTTGGTGACTCGCTCGGAATGGCCAGCTGAAGTTGCAGTGCAGTTACAGGGCAGACTCGCCCTACCTAAGGCCCTGCAGGAGCTGGACCCTGGATCTGACAAAGGCTGCCACAGCACCTCGAACGTCATCCTCTGCAAGCTTACGGAGGTTCGTATTCGATGTTTCAACGGGCAATTTTTTTGGTCTTGACGCAAGATTCCTCATTTTATGCCATGGGAAATTTACCGGTTATTCCTAGAGTTGATCATTCGGCATAGATTGGCCGATTTTTGAATTGAGTTTCATGATCCAGAGATCCAAAGAAGATGCTGTTGCTTGTTATTTTCTAGGCGCCACATGGGAAACGTGGAGAGGTCCTTGGCAGCATGGTTGAAGGATGCACGAGGCGTGCGGCACGGAATAAGCCCTGTACATCTCCCTATCGAGCTACATAGGTGTCACATCACTTCCCGCTCTAGGCCCATCCAACCAATAAATATCATTTGACGCGGGCCATGATTGCCAGTCGCGGGTCGTGAATAACTCGGATATGGGATTCTTTCCACTAATTTTCGAATCCCATATCGCCATTTCCCTTATTATTTTCTTGTTTTGCTTGAGTCACTAACAAGAGGCATGAGATGTTAGAACAGTCTTTTGTCGTGGATACTGATCTACAAACCTATGGTTCTAGGGGCATCGAGGACGGAAGGGGACATCCTATAAGGCACAGTTTGCAGAAAGTTCGACATTTTCAGGGGAATCCTCTTCAACAAGAGTCTTTCAATCAAGTACGTAAGTTGCATCAACCCTAAAACCCATCCTGATAAGGAAAATTCGAAGTTATCCCCACGAAGTAGGACCCACAAGAGACAGCTTAGCGTATTACAAGGCGATGGCTGGTCGCCAGCCGCAAGCCCATCCGCCGCCTTCCGTCGACTGCAGGCGAAGGGATTACTGTAGACATGACCCGTGTTGTCAGGACTGACTGAGATAGGTGCGGAGGAAGGTCAGACCGCGTGGCGGGTACACCGCATAACGGGGTCCAACGGCACAGTTGACAACCTTCCTAATAAGCTGAACTTATCCCCAGAACCCCTCATCCATCGACGATCCGGTCTGCGAACCAAGACCCCAGTACAATCTCCCCACGCAATTCCATAAATGACAGGGCTTTAACGTATCCTTGCCTCACTAGTTCCTTCTTGACAGCCTTCTAGAAAATCTAATAAAAGCATGTAAGAAACGAATTGACGTTCATTTCTGTTATCAGAATTCTTTAGACCCGCAAGCGTGCTGATCTAAGGCTGCAGGCATCCCGTCATAATGGTAATCAGGGGGAATTACCTACTTTCGGAACCTTCTCTCCAAATTTAAAAACCGTCGGTGTCCGAGACTTTTGGTAGCTAACTTGCCTACACTTTTCTTGCTACTCTTGATGGAGTTGAAATAACATTTCGGGTACCGTGCGAAAGACTAGACGTGTTTCAGTACTACGTTCAGAAACCCGTGATGAGAACCGATAAGCTTCACGGATTCTTGTTTTCGGACCTTCGCTCTTCGCTGTTTTGCTGCTCTGAGAAGCGTCATGGACGATAAAATTCTCTCGGGATACGTGGAGTACAAATATAGGAAATATTGGCTCTCTATTTTGCTTTGACACTTTCAGATTTTCTAAAAAAATCACTCAAATAAAACAATTATGTCTATCCCAGCTCAAGCGACAGTTCTCGTAATTGGTGGCGGCCCCGGTGGCTCCTATACTGCCTCAGCACTTGCTCGTGAGGGCATCAACACTGTATTATTGGAAGCCGAAGTTTTTCCGAGGTAATTTGCACCTTACATGTTCCGACTATTTCCTGGCTGGATCAATATACCTCGTCAATTTCTAAGTCTCTCTCGTAATATGGAAGAGTTACTGACAATTATAGATATCACGTCGGAGAGAGCATGGTTGCATCTATCCGTCACTTTCTCCGCTTCATTGACTTGGATAATACATTCAACGAATATGGATTCGTCAAGAAGGTTAGCTTATATCACATCGGAACTCTCCTGGCACTTCACATGAGTGACTAACTTCAACAGACGGGGGCAGCTTTCAAATTGAACAACCAAAGTGATGCATATACCGACTTTACTGTCAATGCTGGCCCGGATGCTTACGCCTGGAATGTCATTCGCTCGGAGTCTGACCACCTCATCTTCAAGCACGCTGGAAAGTGTGGCGCAAAAACTTTCGATGGCGTCAAGGTTACTGGTCTCGAATTCAAGCCTGAAGCTGGCATGAATGCTGATATGGGTGGTCCTGGCCGACCCGTCTCTGCTACGTGGTCCAGCAAAGCTGGAACATCTGGCCAGATTAAGTTTGACTACGTCGTGGATGCCAGTGGAAGGGCTGGCATAGTCAGCACCAAATACTTGAAGAACCGCAGCTTCAATCAGGATTTGAAGAATGTCGCTAGCTGGGGCTATTGGAAGGGGGCCATTCAGTACGGTGTAGGAACACCTAAAGAGGGTCAGCCCTTCTTTGAAGCTTTGAACGGTATGTACAGACAAACAATTCTGTCGTCTATACTTCAATACTAACAGGTACATAGATGGTAGCGGCTGGGCCTGGTTTATTCCCCTTCACAACGATACTGTCTCCATCGGAGTTGTCATGAACCAGTCCATGTCAACTTCGAAGAAACAGGCAACCGATGCATCTGGACAGGAATTTTACCTTAAGTCAATTCAAGAAGCTCGTGGAGTTGCTCACCTTCTTTCCCAAGCAGAGCTCTCCACCGAGGTCAAGTATGCCTCTGATTGGTCTTACAATGCTTCCCAGTATGCGTCCCCAGGTGTCCGAATCGTCGGCGACGCTGGCGCATTCATCGATCCTTACTTCTCATCGGGTGTTCATTTGGCTCTTTCGGGGGCTCTTTCAGCTGCTGTCACAATCTGTGCCTCTATTCGGGGCGACTGTGATGAGAAGACGGCTTGGAAATGGCACTCGAGCCAGATCTCAGATCGTTATACTCGCTTCTTGCTTGTTGTCCTGAGTGCTACCAAGCAAATCAGATCCAAAGATGCGCCAGTCTTGAATGAAAGTGGTGATGACGGGTTTGACAAGGCCTTCTCGATTATCAGACCCAGTACGCTTCCCAGCTTTCTCCTACAGAGTTTGTTTTACTGACGTGCGCATAGTTATTCAGGGCATCGCTGATGTCGGTGACGGCAAGGTTAAGTCTAGCGACGTTCATAAGGCCGTTGATTTCACCACCAACGCAGTTGGGCGCAATGGCGGAACAGACAAGAATATTGCGATGGCGAAAGCTAATGGCGAAGCTAATGGTCAGAAATGGACTGAAGAATTGAATAAAGATGCAATGTCCATCGAGGAGTCCCGAGTCTTGAAGATGGTCAAAGACACTTTCGCAGATTACTTCACCGTGGATGTCTATGAAGGCATGGCTGCAAGACTGGAGAGTGGAAACCTGGGTCTTGTCAAGGCCCCAGAGGAGAAGGTCGAGGCGTCGCAAACAGTTATGCCTGTGGCACAGGTCGCCGAAGTTGGTGCATAAGATGTTAGAAATCTTTTTAGAGGCTAAAAATAAGGCAATAGAATACGCAATAGATTTTTGTACTCAACTTAAGATATACTCAGCAATATCTCCTTCGATGAAACTTTGTTTTCAATTTTGTCCATGTTTCATTCGACCTTGTCTCCCATCCGTTTAATCCCAGTTTCCTTTACGCCGCACTATCAATTCTTATTACGGTAGCGTCTATCCCATTAAACTGGCCTTGAATGATCAATAGATAAATAAATTGTCTATTCCCGTTACTATATGCGTACTTCAATTCAAGAATCGCTGGGTGGGTTCAAGGTGCTGAATTCTGATGGGTTACAGGAAAATAGCTGATCTTGTCCCGGATCAACAACCGCATCCCTAGTTGTTCCCAGGTCAAGTCGGACAGAATGGTACTTATAGCCATAGTTTTATTTAAATCTTAACAAATCTCAAAAGACGCAAGAAACAAGGACGATCGCAGTGCATAATAACAAGTCGATTCTCCTCCACAAGGAAATTTACAAGGACATGCAAGATTTTCCCGAACGCGACCCTGACCTTGGCGTGGCTCAAATCCTTTAAAGCTTAATTGCACCTTATAGAGTCGCTAATTCGCAGCTAGATCCTTAACCTAACCATGATTAGGAGGCTTTTTCTGGAGCTTAAAGGGGCGTAATAAGAGCAGGCCCGCTGGAGAACTACAAATAGGTGCCAAGGCTCTCTTGGATGAAGGCAGGGCAGTACCCGCATCACATAATAAAGGGATCCTATCGAGTAAGATTTTTACCATCTGTTAATGCCTAATGAGTCGACGATGGAGATCAATAGTCATGCGGGGCTAAATTGTTCCGATATGTGAGTATGACGTACGATATGGTAAATTTGATGCTGTCTCAATTATTGAATTCATGATGAGTAGATATCAATATTTACTCTGGTTTAAAATCTTGGGAACTTTTGCCCTCTCCGATCAAACCCCTAACCTTCCATCCAAATCCACCTTCTCCACCTGAACGACCATTGTACAATATCCCCAAGTTTTGACGTCGTCAAAACGACTTTAAAGATACCCATGCCCCACAACTTGGAGTTCGGAAGCGGGCAATAATATGCAGATGAGGAAAACATTTCTTTACGCCGCGGTCATCTCGACTTTCTTTCCTTTCACGCTCTTCCACTCCATCGCAACACTGCCAATAGACGTCAAGCACGCCATGACAAGAACGATCTGGAAGACCTGTATCAGTCCATCATTATAGACCTGGACAACTCCTTGCACGTATTGCGGAGGAACAGAATTCTTGATATTCGTCGCTCCCGAGCTAGCAGCCGCTACAGCATCGACTCCAGGAACAGTCTGGCTGATGTACTCAATGATCTTATTCGTCAGTACGCTGTTACCCACAGACACAAAGATTGCGGCGCCAAATAGCTGCATGAAGATGATCAAAGCAGTTGCGATTGGTATCTCTGACATATCTAGCACGTTCTGGATGGCAATGAGCGGCAGTTGGAGGCCAAGACCGATGCCAAAGCCACAGATGACTTGGTAACCAATCCACTCTGAGTGACCTGTGTCAACTTCGAAGGTTGTAAGAAGACCGGCGCCGATTGAAGTTAGTACTGTACTAGCAAGCATGAAAGGTGTGTAGTATCCGACTTTGGTGACAAGGGCACCCGAGAAGATAGTTCCAATCACCACAGCAAGCAAAACTGGAATGTTTCTGATGCCAGATTGCTCGGCTGTAACCCCTTTCACGGCCTGGAACCAGATGGGTAGGTAGTAGACGACCACAAAGAAGGCAGAACCCATGAAGAAAGCAAAGACGGCAGCGGCCCACACACTGCGCTTCTTTAGCAATTGAGGGCTGATAGTGGCGTATTTTGGTCTCCAGAATTGGATGCCTATGAAGGCCAACAACAACACGCCGAACATGACGAACAGCGTGATTATTCGACCATTTGACCATGGGTAGGTGGAACCGCCCCACTGGAGTGCAATCAACAGACAGATGATACCCGGAAGGAAGCAGATCGTCCCAAGGATATCGAACTGTGCAATCTTCTCTCTTACTGTGAGAGAGGCGGGGTCAACGGCTCCAGGTTGAGGTACCGGTTTGAAGTAGAATAGAATAACGGCCACGGCAACTGCGCCAATAGGAAGATTGATGTAGAAACACCATCTCCATGAGACTTTATCCGTAAAAGCCCCTCCGAGTAGTGGGCCGACCACCGAAGAAATTCCGTACATTCCACCGATCAGGCCAGCAAACATGGGTCGTCTAGAAAGAGGTACCGATGTTGCGATGATGAGATATGATCCGGAAAATACACCCGCAGAGCCCACGCCGGCAATAGCGCGTCCAACGATGAGCGCAGGGCTGTTTGGAGCGACACCACATATGAGGGATCCAACTTCAAAAATTGCGATGGCAATGACGTACACCCATTTAATGGGGAAAAGAGTATAAAATTTGCCAAAAACGAGTTGAAAAGCAGCAGTCGTCAGAAGATATGCTAGGGAAGTAGTTAGCTTTTCAGCTCCTCAGATTTTTAATCGTAAACTTACCACTTCCATACCAGCCAATATCACTTAAACTGTTGAACTGATCCGTGATCTTGGGAATAGCCGTCGCAATAATTGTGCTGTCCAAAGCAACTAAAAAGATGGCTAGGCAAAGCGCAAGACTGTAAGTAATCAGTATTCATTTCAATCCAATAAAGACTTCACAATTTACGCTAAAAGAAATAACTTTATCCCACCTGGATATTGCACTTCTGAGCCCTCGCTTAGAATAATAGGAACATCCGATGACTCTTTTTTGGTTCCGAAATCCGACTCTGCTGGATCCGAGTCTTCACGCCTCGTGGAGCTTTCGAGTGTGTTTCTGGAAGATGAGAGCTCTTTTTCCCGAATAGAGTGTTCGTCCATATTGCTTGAATTGTCTAACATATGCGTGTTAGTTGGAGACATAGTTGAGGTCGTGGTGAGTTTTGAAGTGGGAAAGTCGAATCTTAGTATCTTTGAAATAGCAACCAAGATAATAGTACTCGAGTGCTTAGAATATTCAAGAAAGGCAGAGTGTCTTCAAGGATCTGAATGCCGATTGAAAGGAGTTTGAAAACTTGAAGGGTCCATTTACCCCGGTTCTGCATCGGAGATCATTTCATGACGCGAAGGCGTCAGGGGTACTCGCTTAACGCCGACATGCTGGTTCGGGTGATTGGGAAGCCAACAGCTGATCTTACCTTTGTTCCAACATTTTCGGAAGCCGAAAAGTGTTTGTGATTGGCTTCAATTTTCCTCAAGGGCGAAGAGCGAAGAGCGAAGAGCCGAACTTTAAGATGTCGGCAGAAGCTAGGCAACGCACAGAAACCGTTTCAACTGGCAGGAGCCAATCATGAAGTATTAGCCATTACATCTGCCTTGCCTCGTAGATCTACCCGCCACGTTCAAGCATCTATGGGAGATCTTATTAATTGATGACATGTGAGAGGCTACAGGAGTGACCTTCGGGGATAAATGAAATGCACCATTTTAATTGATTCATCCTTCATGATTGAATGTCACTCTTAGTTGCTAGCGTCATCCTACTATTACAAACAAACAGCTTCAACCTCATACCCAACGTCACCAACCCCAACAAGCAAATCCGATCAAGCTCTTTGTTCATTCCCGGTGCACTTCAATCCCATATTTACAAGCTGGGCCTGCTGAAAAGACATTAAAGATAATATCCAATCCGCATCAACATTCGATTTTATTCTAAATCCCGACAAACTAGAAGTTATGTCTTCACTCATCAAAAATGTCATCATCATCGGTGCGGGAGGACATCTTGGTCCTACCATCCTCTCAGCATTTGCATCTGATCCTTACTTCACTACATCTATCCTCGCCCGCAAATCGTCCGCATCCACTTTCCCTCCAAACCTCAAAGTTTTCCGTGTGAGCGACGACTACCCCGAGACCGAGCTTCTGGAGGCATTCAAAGGACAGGATGCCATCATTTCGACTATTGCGACTACAAGCGCAGGCACCCAAAATGTCATTATTGATGCGGCAGTAAAGGCTGGCGTAAAGCGCTTCGTCCCTTCAGAATTTGGAAGCGACACCTTGAATGCGAAGGCTATGGAGATCTTGCCTCAATACTTTGCTGGCAAGACAGGCGCGGTTGATTATTTGAAGACCAAGGAGAAGGATGGCCTCACGTGGACTGCATTTGTCACGGGTCCCTTCTTCGAGTTGTAAGTGAAATGATTTTGTCCAGTGAACGCAGCTGATCAATGAGTTAGGGCTGTTACCGGCTTCATGGGCTTTGATCTTGACGCCAAGAAGGCCACCATCTTTAATGACGGCAAAGGTAAATGGTCAACCACAACGTTTGATTCCATTGGTCTTGCCGTGAAGAATGCCATGCTCATCCCGGACAAGACTGCCAACAAGTATCTATATGTGGATTCTTGGACCCTCTCTCAGAATGATATTCTTGCATCTCTTGAAAAGGCCACTGGCACCAAATGGGATGCAACCCATGTTGATGCAGAGGAGCAGAAGAATGAGGGCTTCGCGAAGATGGCAAGCGGAGATTTCAGCGGTGCTATGTCATTGATTCGGTACATCAATACTATTGAGGGACATGGTGGAAACTATGCAACATACAATGAAAGCGCGAATGAGTCACTCTCGTTGCCGAAATTGGATCTGGATAAGGTTATTGCTGGTATTGTGAAGGGATAAGTTGAAAGGTTGCATGGGAGGGTAATTGACTAGAGCGGTTCTAGGATGGGTTAGGGAAAGGGGAAAAGTACTAGGAACAGTATTTAGTTTTCGATCATAACATGGTTATGGAACCTAGTCCTCAAGGCAATCTGGGACTCTACTTCGAGACAAAAAGCTGCCATGATTTTCCGTTTCAGTTTTCCGCGCAGGTTGCAAGATACCTAAATCTGCTGTCTAGGTTAAGATATTGAAAGTGGAGTGAATATTGACCAGGACCTCGAAAATTTCAAATGAAAAGTTCCAAATGACGCCATTCTGCTCCAACCATTTGCATATAAAATTGAGACAGTGACTCAATTTAATAGGTTAGATGTGGGATTTTAGCCTAATAAGCCTGCACTTCCCAATGAGTCAGAGTAGAGTTCCTTCATCCCACTCTTGCAGCTTCGAATATGTTAAACTCTAAAACATTCTTTTCGTTATTTCAACAACCAACAACCACTTGAACGATCATTCTACGGCAGAAATGCTTTTTACTTCCCTAGAAATGGCTCAGCGCTTGGAGGAGGCAGATATCGTCCATGTAATTCGACAGATAGAGGCATGCAATCAAATCTTCCCTGAAGAGAAATCTTTCATAGTACCAATTAGTGGCGGCGTAGCTTCGGTAACTTTACCTTCATTCGGACGAAAACTCAACCGAATTACTGCGTACGGAATGGACGGAAGTGTATCAGAGAATGATCTTGCTGCGATAGAGGACCTATTTACCAAAAACACACTCAGCACAGAGATATGTCTTTGTCCTATGGCCGATCCATCAGCACTCAAAGTCTTGGCATCGCGAGGATATAGCGTCAAAAGTTTCATCAACAGCTACGTGCGTGTTCCCAATGACGAGGACCTGAAAGAAGTCGGATCACAAAGAATCGCGATATCCTGTGTCCCAGCTGAAAGAGCACAGGGCTTTCCAGGCTGGGTTGCGACAGGGTTCAAAGATGGCGGCAAGGCCGAGTCACTTCTCGAAACTCTTGCCCGCATTGCAGTATTGCGTGCGGATACAAGTCTCTACATTGCGACCATTAACGGCAAGGTCGCGGGATCGGCGGCGATGGCTTTGATTCAGACTTCGAAAGGGGGTGTGGCTCATTTTTATATTGATAGTACTTTACCCGAGTTTCGAGGGCAAGGAGTTCAGGCCGCACTATTGAGAGCAAGAATAGCGGATGCGAAGAAAGCGGGATTCGACATCGCTTCGATTCAGGCTCGGCCTGGAAATGGAAGCTGTAGGAATATCGAGCGGGCTGGGTTTAATCTTGCTTATACCAAGACTTGGTTAGCGAAAGAACCTGTGTTCTAGGCCATGTCAGGATACCACAATAAGAAGGTCGAGATTAGCGGATTGAAGTAGAGCTAGAAGGGAGGGATTTGAAAGAAAATATACCAAAGTCTTCGTATTATATTGGACCTCTACAACAGGCCAGCCAATTCTAGCATCCGCGGTCATTTAGTCCTTATTGGAGGTACGACTCCGAAAACTATAAGAATAGTCTTTAGATTGTGCATTTTTAGGTCTATTGAATCCATTCTCCCTTGCCGGCTCGATCGCATAGGCCAACTAACACATGGCCCATCCACTCAAAATCCTCAACCTCAAGATAGATCTGTCCGCTAACTCGGGCCCACATCCACCCGCCGTGCACATATACATTGGCATAAGTGTCGAACTGAGTCATTAACCTGTCTTTCATCCAGGCAATGACTTGCGCTGCATCTTTCAACCCCAATGGGCTATAACGTGATGACGACGGGTCGGGAACATATGGGTTCAAGGTATCGTCTTTGAATGCCAACGGCAATCGAACATTGACCAGAGCGCACCGCCTGATCTCGCTGTCTACTGAACTAGCAATATTGGGTTCCTGCATCACCTCTGTACCAAGAACTTGTGCCACTTTTTCCCCACCCTCCCGAGCGATCTTCTGCAAGTATGAATAGATTGCATCTTCCCCACCACAGAGTTCTTTGCGAAATTTCAGTGCAGCCGGAACACACATATATGGCGTATCATCTGACGTAGCAATGAAGTCGAAGAGCTTCTCAAACGGAGTAAGTCCACTTGATTCTTTGCTTCTGTTGGAAGGCCACACATATCCCGGACCTGTAGGTAAGGACGTTCTAATCAAGTGTTGATTGCGCTTGGGAACGTGAAATAAAGCGCAGCCACGAGGTGTATAAAGCCACTTATGGCAGTTACTAACAAAGAAGTCTGGGCTCAATTCGCCCAAGTTCAGTGGAAGATGGCCAACTCCGTGTGCGCCATCGACGATGCTCAATATTTTTTCATCTTTGCAAGCCTTCACCACCCTTTCGAAAGGAAAACGAACACCAGGAGTTGAGACAACTGTGTCGAGTATAGTAGCCCGTACATTCAGCCCATCACTCCTTGCTCTTCTTAAGACATCGAATAATTTGTCTATGATTTCATCATGAGAAATTGGAAAAGTGTATTCCACCTTCCGAGTCTGCACCGGGTTCATTTCCTGAATAGACAACAGAGTGTTCGCAACAGAATAGTAGATCGTCGAGAAGACTAGGATCGCATCATTGGCCTTGAAGTCAAGGTTTCGTAAGATGGTGTCCATTCCAAGAGACGTGTTGGTGAGAAACACGCATTCGTCAACGGGGGCATGCACCAATTCTGCTACGGCCTCTCGCGCCTCGTTGATATACTGGCTACGAGTGCGTTGGAACCAGACGTCGGGTCTAAGTTCCATTTCGTCTTGGAACTTCCGTTGGGCAGTTTTAACTGCGATTGGAAATGCCCCGTAGCCGCCGTGATTAAGAGGATGATATTTGGCATCAAGCAAAAAGTGTTTCCGCATCTCTCGACCGAATGGGACGGGCTGATCGGAACTCATGATCACTCTATTTGCGATATTGGAAGTAAAGATGCACCAGCGCACGGAGGATGAAGGGAGAAGAATGGGAGGCTACAAATGAGTCATAAGCGTCTCGCTTACTTCCGCGTTGAAGTTATCCAGCTTATTAATAGCACGTACCTTTGATGGACGGCTGTCTCTTGGATTAGCTAGAGAGAAAAATTTTGAGAAGAGTATCGAGCAGTCCTACGGCAAGCTTAATTGTCCACCCTTCCCAATTAAAATTCTGCCATTAAAGGGTCGAACCAAGACTGCAGATACTGTATGTCGAATGTTTCTGAAGTCGCAAGAATTCTCGTCTCCGAATAATGATGGAATCTACACGTTGAAATAGGGGGTAGTGATAACAACAGTCGCAGTTGAAAGTGAGAATGCAAACATGCGAACAAGACCTTACTCGTTAGCCGAGCGCCTATTCCTTCAGGCTCACACTCCCCTGAAGATGCCTCTAACCACCTGCAGATAACGCTCGCTAAATCCCAGGGGCTAGGTTCGCCAAATTATGAGCCACGACGACACCACCTTGACCGAGACGAAAATCCTCTCCATAAAATCATTGACAATGACTGCTAGAAATTCGACACTACTCTACCTTAAATAATATATCGACAGTGCTCATGGAGAAATCCGAACATCCGGCCAGCGAGGAGAAAATCGCGCCTCAAGGTTCAACCACAGCTCTAGGCTACCGAGACACCTAGTATTACGAAGTTAGCGCATACTAAGCATCTTGCACCGCCCCCAGGTGCCTACATTTCTAGGCAGGGATGTCGGACAGGCAGCGAAAATTGAAAAACGCTATGAAAACGACACCAGCCTGCCTGTCGAACTTAAGTTAGAAATGTTCTCGCTTTTGACTCTACTCGAACACTCCAACCTTCGGACCTTCTTAAATTTTGTTAGCCATGACGAGCCACGGTTTCCCCCCGCCCGACACGGTGTTCATCAATCCCAATGTCAGGCCACCGGGAGCAACGCCGTCCTTATTTGACAGGATCACGACGGCTCTCTCACTACCATCGCCGTGGCCATCAAAACAATCAGACGATCGGGATAACACTATTCCTTTTAAATCATTTTCCGGTTTTGATCTGAATAAACATCCCACCAATCAACAGCTGCAATGCCACATCTTCAAACTGCCTCTCGAAATCCGGCTCTTAATCTACGAACAAATCATCAAAGCGTGGGCACCGGGTGACGGCTTCCACATACTCGAAGCGAGGAACGTGAGATATATGCCCAAATTCGATAAGGGGCTTTCATTTGTGCCGTGCGATGCTCCCTTGGCAGCTACCAATTCACCATTGGGCTCCAAAATATCACACTTCCACTCGTGGCATCTCCATGATGATCCCAGGATTGCATATAGGGAGCCTTGTGAAAGTCCAACAGCTTACGGATGGGCGACCAATCGTCTTGCAATCTTGTTAAACTGTCGACGCATGTAAGTCCTTTGATTGTGGTATTCTTTAGCCACAAAATCTCATACTTCTCAACAGATATACTGAGTTTACCGAAGTTTTATATTCCGTGAAGACCTTTGATTTGGTGGGATTCGAACCAGCTCATCGGTTTTTAACAACGACTGCGCCACAGTCACTGGATAAGATCCAGACCCTCAGTCTGACGTCGATCCAAGTTCCGGCCTTCTACACAAGTCAGCAAGTCCCAGCGCAAATTTCAGATGATCCGAGTTCAAGAAACGCGTTCTTGAAGAAAGCTAGATACGCTGAGGTACAATGGATGGAAATTTGCTCCAGGTTGGGGACGATGAGTAATCTTAAGAGCTTGCGAATCAAGATCGACCACTCGGTCCACATGGTGTTGGAAGGCGCCTTTCTTCGCCCTGTAATGGCCATTGACGTTAAGGGAGGTAGTTTCATGGCCGAAGTGCCTTTCAACTTTAGAGTGGGTACACCACATTCGGCAGATATCACAGGGGAAACCGACAAGATTCCATTCAAAATCGAGAGGGGGGCCTCTCTTAGCCCAGCGAACAATTCCAATGTGGAAGCTAGACCTAGCATATGGATGGTCAACGTTGAGAGCGAGGAGGGGGCGCCTGTTGTTGCATGTAAGGAGTATTGTAGTTGTAACGCGCGGCCAAACCCCATTCGAAGGGCATGAGGTGCGGGGTAGTCAATCAGCGGAGCTCACTGAGAGGACGAGCAGAAAGTATCAACAGCCCTACGGCCCTATAATCAAAACCGTACTTTTAATTTCTCGTATCCGGTAAATATACGCCTACAACCAGCTCACCAGAGCCTAGACCACCAGAACAAGGACCCTGAAGCTATTTTCCGCCTCTACCCAAACTCCTCTTCCTAGGTCTCGCTGTTGCAGCGGCTACTTTGCCGTCAGGAGCTACACACTGGGAATAGTACTCTGCGACACCGTCCTTAATCAGCACTCTTATTCTCTTCTACCGTCAGAGCGGAAGTGCTTACCATTTTGACTGGTACAAACTGCCCCTGCAACGCACTTGGTACACCCATTCCAATTAATGGTATTGCCTCCACACTTGTAATACAGCGGCACCGGACACTTCGCCAAATTCGGATCAGGATTCTGCGTGCCTGTTGGGGGCGGCGTTGTTACTACGATCGGCGTCTTCGTGGTTGTCTTGGAAGTAGTTTTTGGAGTCGAAGTGACATATATGGTCGTATACGTATAGATGGTTGTAGTGACAGTTTCAGTCTTAGTCGGGCTTGGACCAGTCGGCTTCGGGGTTGTGGGCTTGTCTGTGGTCTTGGTTGAGGGGGTGATTGTGTAGGAAGGACCGGTTGGCTCGGTTCCGACAATGATGATTGTGGAGGCGCTGGTTCGGATTATGGTTGTGGTCGCGGTTTGACAAGCCTGTTTCTCGGAATTAGTGAATGCCTTTAATGAAGGGTGTTTCAGAGCTATGCTACAGCTAAATGGGTATAGACTGCGAGCAGCAGCCCGAGTAGGATGATCGGCGGCATGGTTATAGACGGGTTGGTATTCTAGCAAAGTATTCAGAGGCCACTGGTGGAATTATTTGAAGGGAGCACTCATATACTACCGAAATAGGCGGCAGTGACTCCCGCCCCACATATCCGTACGTTCGTTTTGAGGGGGTGGACTGTTCTTCTTGGCCATAACGTTACATTCAGGCTCTAGAGACGACCATAAATAGACAGCTGAGTCTGCAAGAACACGTTTCTGGAGGACCTTTGACGGATTGCGAATAGTATATGCTGTTCGGGACGAGCCGGACAGGGGAGTTTAAGAAATAGAGGGGTCGTAGCAAATAGAGGGGTCGTAGCATTTTGCCTAATCGGGAAATATGTAACCATCGAACGATTGTGCGACATAATATGAGAGGCTAACTATATTCTGTGACAAAAATCTATGACTTCCAAATGTTCATGCCCGTCTGGAGGGAGTTTCGAGCCTCCGTAAAATGTCTCTCTCGATCACAAGGAACTTCCGCCATTCTTGGGGGGAAATGGTTCGTACGGCAACGTAGAAAATGACTATTTCATGGACCACATTGAGGCTTTTTCTATTGATCATGGACTGAGACTGGTTATTATGCGGACATGGATAGTGGAGAAGAAGCTTAAGAGGTTGCTGAAAGTAAATAGGGGGCACAACTTTGAAGAAGGTGGTCAATGAATCAAGAGTCAAAACTTCTCGAGAATTGAGTTTGAAGATTGAGTAGAGAGTTTTGCTTTCGCAGGAAGTCTTACTATTAAGATTGCCCCAAGCCAAGGGTTTAAATTAAAATCGAGGGTCGTGATCGCAGGAATAACACGTTGAGAGCGAGGCGGAGTCACGTTCCTGTCGCAGATAATAGGCATCCCAAGCCGAAAATAAAATGGAGTTGCAAGGAACACTTATGTGCGAGCCAATGCAGCGAATCATTCATCTTCAAATATGCAAGGTGGGCTGTCAGACCATCCAGAAAGAATTCGCAGTCCAATTGTCGAGAGTAGCATAAGTCTAGAGACATATTATTTCTTTTGATCCAAGGACCCATAACTTATTCACTCTAGTCTTTTTGGGTAAGAAAGTCCCCAACAGTCTTCAAAACCCTCTCCCTCAACCCCTTCTCTAAATGGCAAAAGTGCCCCCCATCAGCAAAAGTGATCCAGCGAACCCTAGGAATGCATTCAAAATATGGCACTTGGGCAATATCATGCGACGTATCATACTCCCCATTATACACAAGTGTAGGAGCTGTTATCTGAGGTAACCCTGGAATGCTCGTCCAGCCCAGCAACGAACCTATAGGGACGTGAATCGATGGCCCAATCCTTCCTCTGTATCAGCTTCGTATGATTCTCTGAATCTGAGAGTTGGAACCTTACATCGTCCCATAGACAGTTTTATCTGCAGCCAGATTCTCGAGAGCCGTCATCAATATCCCCGGCGGTTGCTCATCCCGGAATACGAATTTCTTACTAAAACCCATCGTGGCTGCTTTATAAGCCGGATTGTCATAGTCTCCATCCTTCTCGTGCTTCTTAAGGAGATCCAGTGTTTCCTCAGGCAACTCACTCCTCCTAATCTCAATCCCCCTCACAGACAACTCCCAACTAGCCAATCCACTAGCAATCACCAACCTCCTCAGACCCCGCGGCCTTGTAGCAGCATAAGAACCAACCAACATCCCTCCCCAACTCTAACCCAAGAGATGAAAACCACAACCGCTACGTAGCTCGAGATGATCAAGCAGATTATCTAGTTCGGCAATAAACAACGACTCCTGCCAGAAATCCTCATCGCCGGCTGTCTGCGGGAGATGCGTCGATGATGCACAGCCGATTTGGTCGTAGAAGATGACGGGGAGACCGTACCGAGGCCAGAGGGACGCGAAGGGGAGGAGGTATGAGTGGCCGGCGCCGGGACCGCCGTGATGATGACGGGTGGAGTGTTGGAGGAAAGGTCGCCGAAGGTTTTATAGAAGGTGGTGCATGGGATGTTGTACTTGGGGGTGCGGAAGGGAATTGTGCCCTCCTTGGCAGGGACTTGTTCCATTTGAGAAAACTACGCGGGGTAGATGAGGGTGCTGAGAGATGAATCACGAGAGTAAATGTATGTAAATGCTTGCGTGATGTAGTTTTAGCGATTGCAGATCCACTTAAACCCATGAGAAATAGCGTACATATTCGTATAAGCGTTGCAATTGTGCCGTTCTAGTTCTGCAAAGCGCGGGTATATAACGCATGAGTCAGCGGTTGGTTGGTTAGTAGGTTGGTTTTTGGGATGGAAAAAATGAAATTTTTACTCCCCGATGAGGAAAATGAAACCACAGATCCGGAAATGAGCAATGAAATCTTACCGGTGACCGAGAGAATCTACGTATAAAAGCACAGCATTGATCTAGAAATACCAGCCTGCACAGTAAATCCGTCTCAGTATTTCGAACCCACGAGCGCAAATTGGAGCAATTAAACATTAGAGTATACAAACCCAAAGGAAGATATTCATATCTTCTAATCTGAACAATATAGCTCACCTTCATGAATGCTAGCATATCCGAAACGAAGAAAAGGCTGTTGTCAATTCCCTCATTACTGTCAACTCTCCCGTCATTAGGTCATCTTTCACACAGTTTCTTGATTTGAACTTTGCATCATGAAAGAATTCGTATCTTACCTCCGAGTTCACAGGCAAGAAATTAGTGTCTTCTCTCTTCCCCATCACTTTCGATCCCACTCTTTCCCGACAAACCATGGCGGGAGATGAGATGAAGAAGAAGGGGGTTAAATACTTGTACTTGCCTTCACAACTTGCAAAGAACTCATGTCGTCAAATATGTGAATAAACCCCAATCTCCAATCTTTGAGTACATATATAAATGAAAAGAACATCCCTCAATTGCTCTCTCGCCATAAAAATGATCCTGTCGCCCAAGAATATCGGATCTGTGCCAGGAGTGATCCTTTCGTCTGCAAAAAGTCCGGTAAACGAGCGGGAATCACGAGAAAGGAAAAGATTTGGGGGGTGGAAGCACGAAACAATCAAGGAACAAGCAATATTTTTCGTCGAGAGTCTGCTGTCGAGTGATCATTCGTTTATTCATTCATCCATCCATCCCCTTTCCCCAACCCCTCTCCCACTCCAAGTCCCCATATCACTCCACATCACACCAAAGCAAATCCGAATCCAAAACAGTGATTCGCCAAGACTCATAACAAGGAGCAGTATCATAGATTATACTTCTTCTGTGGAAAGTGTGCCGGCAAACTTGATTGCTGACTTGCAGGATTATATACTCATCCCCAATGCCCCAGCCACTGCCACAACAGGATTCCGTTGCGTCGATTCGTTCTACCCTAACCCCCCCGCTTTGGAGTAAGCTGTAGCTAATACAAGTCTATAAAACCCTGCTAATTTTTAAATCTATCAACTGCTAAAACTAGTTTAATCTCCACTGCCTTGTGGATCACTCGAATATGATGGGTAGGTGATAAGACAATGGGGCTTGAGAAAAATAGGTTGTGACTGATGGGGACAGGTGTGTAGGTTGTAGGTGGGAGTGAATATAGGGGATTGAGAATTTGTTGTTGGGCGGGGATTTGCTGTTAAGTAGGCATTCATTCATTGACTCAGTCACCCGCCCACAAACCACTTTCAATTCCTACCGCGACGTCTGTTCATGTATGACACCAGATGATTGCACTAAAGCCAAAGCACTAATTTACTAAGACTCACGGCAAGGAACCACATGAAACTTTGCGAAACACCTTCTCTGTTGTGCGGCTGGCACACTCAATCAATGAAACTCATAATTTTATACCCCCTATTCACTCACTCACTTCACCTCCAGCCTAACTTCCTCTAGCCCAAACCTCCTTTCTGCACCCAACATCCCAATCTATAAAAGCCTCGCAAATCCACCAGTTACAAAAAATATAACCATAAAAATTGCTCAAGACAACCTTCATGGATGGTGTCCAACCCGGCAAGAAAGTAAAGGTCGGGATAGTATACGTGGGGATTCCACAAGGAGCGGTTTGAACTGGAGAATAAGCGTCGGGGTGTGGAAGAGGGGATGGATTGAGGGGGTTTGAGTTGTTGTCGAGTGGGATTTTACTGTCAAGTGAGGTTCGTGTTTTTAAGCAGGGAGAAAGAAAGGAGAAAGGGGAAACATTGGCTGTGGAAGTAAATTTCGTCAACGGGAGGGTAATGATAGATGATATAGAAGGGGAGCACGAGAGACTGGTCTTCCACATGAACAGGTGTTGGGTATCAGTCTTGGCCCCTGGTACTAGAATATTGGAATGGGTGGGAGAGTAATTATGTACCCAAGCCGGATCTCTAGATTCCCATTCGTTTTTGGATTCAACCTAACTATCTCCCCCACTCCCTCTCTACCTCCTACTAGCATCACTCCCCCTCCTATCCAACTTCTTATGCAAAACATGTTCCCCCATAAAACACCCCACCACCACCCCACCCACCGCAATCCCCGCACTAGTCAAAAAAACCCCCCTCAAAGCACTCTCATAACTCTCCCT